>SXGS01261543.1_pt1 | contig 14948 bp, 12 predicted proteins | sample 3174681 | NCBI WGS metagenome assembly SXGS01 (sample SAMN11356861, study PRJNA531348) | freshwater metagenome | isolation source: freshwater sample F1-80 | place: China: Fuxian Lake, Yuxi | collected 2017-12-25 | reverse complement strand
TCGAAGGTGAAGACGAGACCCTGCTTGGTCAGCTGCACGATCGCCGGTTTCTTCTTGCCTTCCCAGGTCAGGTCGATCGCCATGGGTTCGGCGGTGACGTCCCAGTCCCAGACGTCGTGGTGCACGACCTGGAAGTGCCACACCAGTTCACCGGTGGAGCCGCGCAGTGCCACGGTCGAATTGGCGTCGCGGTTGTCGCCGGGGCGATTGACGCCGTAGTAGTTCGGCGAGGGACTCGAGGTGGGCAGGAACACGAGGTCGCGTTCCGGATCGGCGGTCATGTACGTCCAGACGTTGCCGCCGCCGGTCTCCGCGAGCGCTTGCGGATCCCAGTTGGCGGCTTCCGGGTCGCCGGGATTGCGCGGGATCGGATCCCAGGTCCACTTGAACGCACCGGTGCGGGCGTCGTACGCGTAGACGGCGCCGCTCGTCGCATCCGTGTCCTCGAACTTCGTGCCGACCACCGAGCCGATCACGACCGAGTCGCGCACGATGGTGGGCGGGAAGTAGGTGCGGATGGCGTCGACGTCGACGCCGTGGGGTACCGAGGCGATATCCGGGTCCATCACGACGGTGCCGCCGTTGCCGAAGGTCGGGCAGAGCTTGCCGGTGGGTGCATCCATCGCGATCAGGCGGCGGTCACCGGTGGTGACCAGGATGCGGTACTTGCACAGCGTGTCCGCCGCCGCCTGCGTGTCTTCCCACTGGGAGACACCGCGGCACTTGTACTGGATCTCCTTCTCGCCGCGCTTGACCTTCGGGTCCATCTCCCAGACCTGCTTGCCCGTGACCGGGTCAAGCGCAATGACGCGCCAGAACGGGTTGCACAGCACGAGATGCCCGCCGGCTTTCTGCTCGAGCAGGATCGGCACGACCTGCAGGCCGAAGGAATTGCCGAACGGCGCCATCTTGCCTTCGTAGTCGCCGGTGCGGAACGACCAGGCGACTTCGAGATCCTTCACGTTGTTGCGATCGATCTGCTTCAGCGCCGAGTACTTTGCGCCGCCCGGCGGGCCGCCCCAGGTGGGCCATTCCTGCGCGAGGGCCGGTGCGCCGACGAGGCCGAGCGCCAAGACGAGTGCTGCCATCGAAGTGCAACGGGTCAACAACCAGGGCTGGGCGTTCTTGTTCATGTATGCGAGATCCTTCAGCGAGAGGCTTCGATCATGTAGTCGACGAGCTCGCCGATTTGTTCGTCGGTGAGATCCATGCGGCCACCTTTCGGCGGCATCACGCCGGCACTGCCTTCGATGCCCTGGATGGCATTGCGGCGGACTTTTTCCACGCCGCCGGCGACGCGGGCAGCCCAGTCGCTGGCGACACCCACCCGCGGCGCGCCGCCGAGGCCTTCGGCGTGACAAGGCGCGCAGGAGCTCAAGTAGGCGGGTGGGGGCGGTCCGCCCGCGGGACCGCAGGCGCTCGCGCCGAGCGCGAGCGTCAGCGTGAGCAGCAGGCGCGGTGCCACGAAGGCGCGGCGCGCGCATCTCGGGGACTTGGATGTAGCGAGGATCATCAGCGGTCCACCTCTGCGCCGACTCTGCCAGATCGGCGCTGCATGCAAAGCCGGCAACGGGCACCCGGCCGCACCGTGGTCGACGCGGGGGAGGGCGTGCCGCAGCTGTTGTCTTGCACGCGCTACAGGCATTCAATGATGGAGAGGGGATCAACAAGGGGAATGCACGCCGATGAGTACCTACGGTAAGTTCAACCTGATCGGGATGCTCGCGCTGCCGGTCATCGCGGCCCTGGGCTCACTCGCCGCGTTTGGCTCGCGGCTCGACACGCAGCTCTTCGTCTTCGGCACGCACGTCGTGCCGATGCTGATCGGCGGCCTGTTCTCGGCACTGCTGCTTCGTTCGGCGGCAAAGGCCGGCGGCCGCGGCACGCTGCTTGCGCTCAGCCCCACGCTGGTGCCAGCGGCCGCGATGGTTGCCTGGTACGCCATCATGGGCCTGTCGTCGTCAGGCGATCCCGGGCGCGAGTACTTCGCGGGGCCGTTCTATCTGCTCGGTGGCGTCTTTCTGGTCGGTATCGCCGCGTCGGTGGGTTCGCTGCTGAAGCGTCGCGCGGGGTAGGGCGCTACCGCGCCCGGCAGATCGCGCCGAGATTGATCTGCCGTTAATGGCGGACTTGCGCGCTCCCGCGTCGCGTCGCTCGCGCACCCTTCTTCAGCAACGCCAGGCCGCCGAGTGCGCTCGCCAGCAGCCATGCGGCCGCCGGCACCGGTACGACGGTGATGGAGTCGATCGTGGCAAGCGCGTAGTACTTGTCGCGCGCGATGTTCTGGCCGATCGCGCCGTCGTAGATCCACGCGTCTTCCTGGTATTCCAGGGCCCGCTGCTCCGTCCGCAGCAACTCCAGATAGGCCAGCAGGTCCATGGTGCCGAAAGCCGTCGTGGCCGGCAGGAACGGGTCGGTGCCGGTCGTATTCGAGTACAGCGCCGAGTAGTGGCGGTAATCGGCCAGGCCGCCCGGGAAGTAGTCGTGGAAGAGTTGCCACGCCATGAGGCTCACGTTGTCATTCGGTGCGCTGACGTAGACAGACTGGTCCCGATCGAGCCTGGCCGCCGGTATGGACGCAGTTGTCCATGGCACCAGCGCTGACAGCGGCGTCTCGAAGCGGATGCCGCTCTCGTAGAAGATGTTCACCGAGCCGTTATCGAACTCCAACGCCTCGCGCACGTCCGCGTCGAAGGTCAGTACCAGGCTGGTTGCAAACGGCACGAACGCCGGGTCGTTGACAGCTGCCGCGAATCCCAGGCCGGTGCCGATCTCGTGGCGGTAGACGTTCAGAGACATCTCAACGCGCACCGGCGTCGCGACGCTCGACGCACTGGCGGCCAGCAGCAGCACCAGCGTGAGCTGACGTAGTGATGTCGTTACCTGGCGCATGACTTCCCCTGTTCACCTGGTTGCCGTCGGCACCGGTGTTATTGGCGAATACAGTAGCAAGGACATGCCTGCCTCGGGCTGCGCGAACAGCTGAATCGCGCACTGCGACACGCGCTTATGTCGCAAGTGGCCGCTGCGCCTGTTCCTTACTTCACCGCATTCGGCGTGATCGTCACGCCACGCTGGCGCAACTGCTCGACGATCAGCTGCGCGTTCTGATTGCCGGCATCGGCCAGCCGCTGCGTGCGGCTGGACAGGGAATCGAGCGCGCTGCGCAGCTTCTGCGATTGCTCGAGCGGTTCTTCCTGCGCGGCCTTCACGTTCGCGAGGTTCTGCCGCTCGATGACCAGTTGCGTGGTCTGAAAGCCGTGCCAGGCCAGTGCGGACAGAAGCAAAAACAGCACGGGCCAGAACGCACTGCGCCCGGGTCCTGCTGTGGGTTGTTCGCTCACGGAGCGGGCCCACCCGGTGTTGCAGGCGGCGGATTCGGCGACAGCGTCAATCCCTCGCTGGCCAGCAGACTGCGCAGCTCGTTGTCGTTGTTTCGCAGCGCCAGGTCGCCGAGCGCGCTGGCCATGTTGCGGTACAGGCCCTCGAGCTGCACGCTCTGCTGGATGAACTGGGCGCGCTCGTTGACTTCAACCTGCTGCGCGCGGTTGCCGGTGAACAGCACCATGTTGGCGATGGCCAGGACGAGGCAGAGCAGCGCTCCGCCCAGCAGCACCCAGAACTCGCGTGGTCCGAGCATGTCGACGCGGCGCTGGGCTCAGTGCAGCCGTTGCCGGCGTCTGGCCCAGCCGAGAGCGCCGAGCGCAGCACCGAGCAGCCACACGGCGCCCGGTACCGGCACGGCCGTCAGGCGCAGGATGTCGGTGCTGCCCTCGGCGTCCTGCAGGTACTCGACCATCCAGTGCTGCGGGCCGCCGGGCAGCACGTAGCTGCTGAACAGTCCGCTCAAGTTCTCGGCGCGGATCAGGTCGTAGGTGGAGAACGCCGCCGGGTCGAAGCCACCGTAAAGCGCGATCTCGAGAATGCCCGCCAGCGTGATGGTGTCGGCCACATCGATCGCGTCGTAGCCGGTGCCGCGCGCCGTGCCGCCGAGCTCCATCGTGAGAATGTTGGCGGCAGCGAGTGCCACGTCGCCGCCGAAGCTCACCAGGCCCGGGCTGTTGCCTGGGCTGAAGCCGCCCTCGAACACCGCGGGGCCGGTCCCGGTGAAGTCGCCGTCGCCGCTGACCAGGGCCTCGAAAATGGCGGTGCTGCCGGCACCGAGATCAACCAGGCCCGTGTTGTCCACGGTGCCGGCGAAGGTCGCCGTGACGCCGGCGGCGACATTGATCTCGTCTTGATTATCCAGCGCGCCGTCCAGGAGCGAACTGGCGGTGAACTGGATGGTGCCGAGGTTGCTCAGCGTGGCCGCCAGCAGCGTGCCGCCGGCGAGATTGACGCTGCCGTTGGCACCCCACACATCCAGCTGGCCGCTGACATCGACCACGCCGCCGCTGTTCACCGTCAGGGTGCCGGTGGCGTTACTCGTGCTGCCCGCACCCCCCACGCGGATCGCGCTGGCGTTCCAGGTGCTGGTGCCGGCGCCGCCGCCGACGGTCGCCAGGCCGGTACCAGTAGAGAAGAAGCCGAGATGAGCAATCCCCGTCGTCAGCGTACCGCCGTTGGTGACGTTGACCGCGCCCTGCGCGGCACCGCCGTTCCCGAAGCCCACGTACGTGAAAAATGAGGGGGCCAGCGTGACCGAGGCCGCGTTGATGTTGAGCTGCTGGTTGGCGCCGACGTCTTGACCGATGCGGGCCTCAGTGGTCGCCGTCAGCGCGCCGCCGGCAGTTACATTCAAGGTGCCGGTGCCGCCCAGCTGGGACAGGCGATCCATGTCCCAGGTGGAACCCATGCCGCTCACCGTCGCAGTGCTGGCGGCCCGGACCTGGCCAAGAAATCCACTATCGGTGCCGATGGCGCCGACGACGCTGTCCACGTCGGCGCCACTCTGGATGATGAGCGTGTTCGCGCTCACCCGGCCGCCAGCGGTGGTGTTGACGCTGCCGTTGTTGCCCCACACATCCATCTGGCCGCTGACAGTGACCGCGCCGCCGCTGTTGACTGTCAGGGTGCCGGTGGCGTTGCTCGTGCTGGTCGAGCCGCCCACATACAGCCCGCTGGCGTTCCAGGTGCTGGTGCCGGCACCGCCGCCCACGGTCGCGAGGCCGGTACCGGGTGAGAAGAAACCGAGATAAGCAAACCCGGTCGTGAGCGTGCCGCCGTTGGTGACGTTGACCGCGCCCTGCGCGGCACCGCCGTTACCGAAGCCCACGTAGGTGGTAAGCGCCGTGGCCAGCGTGGCCGAAGCCGCGTTGATGTTGAGCTGCTGGTTGGCGCCGACGTCATTGCCGATGCGGGCGTCAATGGTCGCCGTCAGCGCCCCGCCGGCGGTTACATTCACCGTGCCGGTGCCGCCGATCTGGAGCAGGCGTTCCATGTCCCAGGTGGAGCCCGCGCCGGTCACCGTCGCGGTGCTGGCGGCCCGGACCTGGCCGGCAATGCCCTGATCGGTGCCGATGACGCCGACGGTGCTGTCCACGTCGGCGCCACTCTGGATGGTGAGCGTGTTCGCGTTCAACTGGCCGCCGCCGGTGGTGTTGATCGAGCTGCTGCCGTTCCAGAGCCGCAGTTCGCCGCCGATGGTGGCGACGCCGCCCGTGTTAGCCACGAGGCTGCCGGCGCCGCCGCTGCCGACATTGTTGCCGCCGAGGTAGAGCCCCCCGCCGACCTGCAGCCGTGCGTTCGTGCCGCCCACGGTGATGGCGCCGCTCGAACCGGCGAACTCGCCCACGAAACCGCTGAAGGCGGCATCGGTCGTGCCGCCCGCGGTGATGCCGAGGCTGCCGGAGCCGTTGCGGCCGACGATCAGGGTGTTCACATCCCACAGCGAGCCGGTGCCGCCGACCTGCGCTCCGTTGACCGTCATCATGTTGCTCGCGAAGATCACACCGCCGGTGTCGACGGCGCCCCAATCCGTATAGGCGTCGCCGCCGTTCTGCAGGTTCAGCGCACCGGTGCTCCGGACGATGCCGCCAGCGGTGGTGTTGACGCTGCCGTTGGCGCCCCACACATCCAGCGGGCCGCTGACATTGACCCGGCCGCCGCTGTTTACCGTCAAGGTGCCGGTGGCGTTGCTCGTGCTGGCCAGACCGCCGACCCGGATCGCGCTGGCGTTCCAGGTGCTCGTGCCGGCGCCACCGCCCACGGTGATCAGGCCGGTACCGGTACTGTTGTAGCCGAGATAAGCCGTTCCGGTCGTGAGCGTGCCGCCGTTGGTGACGTTGACCGCACCCTGCGCGGCGCCGCCGTTGCCGTAGCCCACGTACGTGAAACCGGAGGTAGCCAGCGTGGCCGTGGCAGCGTTGATGTTGAGCTGCTGGTTGGCGCCGACGTCATAGCCGACGTAGGTGGTGGAGCTCGCCGTCAGCGCCCCGCCGGCGGTTACGTTCAAGATGCCAGCGCCGCCGAGCTGGTACAGGTTGACCATCTCCCATGTGGAACCCACGCCGGTCACGGTCGCGGTGCTGGCGGCACGGACCTGGCCCCCATAGCCATAATCGGTGCCGATGGCGCCGAGGCTGCTGTCCACGTCGGCGCCGTTCTGGATCACGAGCGTACCGGCGTGTACTTGGCCGCCGCCGGTGGTGTTGATGGAACTGCCGCCGTTCCAGAGTCGCAGCTGGCCGCCGATGGTGGCGAGGCCGCCGCTGTTCACCACGAGGCTGCCCGCGCCGCCGCTGCCGACATCGTTGCCACCGAGATAGAGCCCCCCGCCAATCTGCAGCCGCGCGTTCGTACCGCCCACGGTGATGGCGCCGCTCGAACCGGCAAACTCGCCCACGAAACCGTTGAACGCCGCATCGACCGTACCGCCCGCGGTGATGCCGAGGTTGCCGGAGCCGTTGCGGCCGACGATCAGGGTATTCACGTCCCACAGCGAGCCGGTGCCGCCGACCTGCGCGCCGTTGACGGTCATCATGTTGCTCGCAAAGAGCACACCGCCGGTGTCGACCGCGCCCCAATGCGTATAGGCATCGCCACCGCTCTGCAGGCTCAGCGCGCCGCTGCTCCGGACGATGGCGCCGCCGGTGGTGTCGAGGGTGCTGTTGTTGCTGACCGTGATGGTGCCGCCCACCGTCATGATCAGATTCGGATTGCTCGCCACGGACGGGTTGAACGACAGCGAGCCGCTTTCGATCTCGACGTTTCCCGTGATGTTGAAGGTCCGATGCGCGTCGATGGTGTAGCTGGTGGCAAGGCTTTGGAGGTTGACGGCGGTCAAGTTGTTGATGCTGAGATTCGCGACCGTGACCGGCGAAGTCGGGAACGTATTGTCCCAATTCGTCAGCACGAGGTCGTCCCAGTACACCGTGCGCGAGCCGCCACCGCTACTGCTGAAGTACACATTGTCGAGGGGGCCGGGCAGGCTGGTGGTGCTGGTGGTCCAGCAGGTAGGGTTGTCGAAGTAATCAGCCGGGCAAATCCAGATTCGATTGGCGGCACTGGCGCGGGGGGCGATGCCGAGTCCGGCGATCGCGATGGCGGCGACGATCAGGGGCAGGCGGCCTGGCCGTGAAGGGCTTGAGCAATCCGCAGCGAGCCAGCGGGCAGCAGTCCTCGGGTGGCACACGGCTGAGAGCATCGTTTTCACTTTTTTTCCCCATTACGGCGCAATGGGCTGTTCGGTCTCCTGGAACAGCAGCAGCGCGAATTCGACTCCCCCGAGACGTCAATACGCCCGGTGCTGCGCGCTGTCAATCGAGCGCAATGGGGCGATGTGACATAAAATGGCAGCCGACCGGGGCGCGGCCCGAAGGACTCTGCACGCTACCGTGTCTGGTAGCGCGCCCGACTACCGCTGTCGCCCGCCACATCCGCCGTCGCAAGATAGCGCTTCGCCCGCCGATCTTTCTTTATATAGGCATCGAGGAACACGGTCGTCATCGCGCGGACGACTTCCACCGCGTCGGTGTCGGGCGTGTCGCCGCCGAGCTTCGCGTTGCAGATCAGCCCGCCCATGTAGTGGTTCGAGCCCTCGGTGATCACCGAGTACTTGTCGCCCGGCGGCGCGAGCAGGAACGGCTGCATGCGCCACTCGGCCGGGGTGAGCTTGCCGAGATCGACGCGGCCGACGTCCTTGGTGCCGCCCGTGGCGATGAGCGGCTTGCGGATGCCGTCGAAGGCGTTGTCCGCCATCTCGCGCATGCCGCGACCCACACCGCTCATCAGCACGGCGGCCTGGAAGCGGTCGTCGTAGGGCTCTCCCCAGGCGCCTTTGAACTCGTCCTTGAGGTAGAGGCCCGTCTTGATCATCGAGATGACGGCGCCGAAGGAGTGGCCGCCGATCGCGACGCGTGTGCTGTCGACGCGACCTTCGGCGCCCGCCTTGCGACTGATCTCGTCAATCGAGTCGACGATGAAGGACGCATCGCGTACGCGCGATGCCAGCACGTCGTCGTACTGATCCGGTTGCATCTTGATAGCGTTGTTGGGCGAGTCGAGGTGATTCGGCGTGATGACGACGTAGCCGTGCGAGACCCAGTGCGTCGTGATGCGGTCGTACATCTGCGGAAAGCACATGCTGCCGCTCGAATAGACCACGAGCGGAAAGGGACCCTTGGCTTCCGGGTAGAGCACGCGTACGGTCAGGTCGCGCCCCTGGACCGGGTCGCGCAGCGCAACGTCCTCGACGATGCGTACGGCGTAGGGGCCCGGTTCCACCCGGTAGAGCGACGGCGTGCCGGAACAGGCGGCGAGGAGCGCCGCCGTACCGACTAGCAGGGCAGCGCGATAGCCGTTCAGAGCGAGCCCAGGAACGCGAGCAAGTCCTCGCGCGCCGACTTTGGCAGGTTGCGGAAGTTCTCCCGCGGGCCCTGCGCTTCGCCGCCGTGCCAGAGGATCGCCTCGGTGGGGCTGCGCGCGCGGCCGTCGTGCAGGTGCAGGTCGAACCCGCTCACGTCCTCGGTGAGCCCGATGCCCCAGAGCGGCTGCGTGCGCCACTCGCGACCGGACGCGAGGTAGTCGCTGCGGTTATCCGCCAGCCCTTCGCCCATGTCGTGCAGCAGCAGGTCGGAGAACGGATGGAACACCTGCTCCGACAGAGCAGAGGTCGTGCTCTTGCCGGCGACCATCGTCGGCATGTGGCAGCCGACGCAGCCGATCGCGCGGAAAATGCCTTGCCCGCGTTGCACCGCCGGGTCGTCGGCGTTGCGCTGGCGCGGCACGGCCAGCAGCAACATGTAGGTTTCCATCGCGTCGAACAGCTCCGGTGAGATCTCCGGTGCATCGGCCTGGGTCACCGCGGCGACGCGCTTTGACTCGGCCTGGCAGGCGGTTTGCGCGGGCTCGCAGAGCTCGTCCGGAAACACGGGCGAGGTGAGGCCCATGTCGCCAAGCGCGGCCCCGGCGTTCTGATGGCGGAGGCTCGCGACGTTCGCTTTCCAGCCGAAACGCCCGGGCGCCATCTGCTTCGAGTCCGCGTCGAACACCCAGTTCATGCGGCCCGAGATGCCGTCGCCATTGCTGTCATCGGGGTCGGCAAGCCCGCGCAGCGTGGCTTCGGGAATGGCTTGCAGCAGGCCGAGCCCGATCACCGGTTGGGCCACCCGCGCCGACAAGCGGACGCCATCGGGAAACGCGCCGTACCCGAGATTCTCGATACGTACCGTTGGTTTGCGCAGCGAAAATGGCGTGCCATCGGCGAAAGTGCCCGGGACTTCTTCGTACGTGACGCCGACCAGGCCTTCCGCGGCCACACCATTCACCGAGCGATCCTGCAGCTGGTCGCCATAGTTCGGTACCGGCACGGGGCCCCCGTTCGGGCCCACCCCATCGAGACTGATCCGGATCAGCATGGACTTCATCGGCGCGACGGCCGTCGTCTCCGGCGGCTCGCCTCGACCGTTGCCCTCGTGACACTCGCGGCAGGCGGTCCGATGGAACATCGGGCCGCGTCCGTCCAGAAGCGGGTGCAGGATCGGCTGGTGATCCCAGACGACGTCGAAGATGCGCTGGCCGAACAGGAATGGCGCGACCTCGCGGTTCGGCGCGTTCGTTGCGATCGAGCGGAAGGCACGCGGCCCGGTCGTCACCACGGTCGTATCGCCGCCGAGATTCGGTGACACGGGTATCGCGAGCAGTCGGGCCCGCAGTTCGGTGTCGGTTGCCAGTGCCGGGGTCGCGAATGCTGCGATGAGGATAGCGCCCAGGATTTTCGAGAAGTGCTTCATCGGTTCGATCCCCTTACTGGACGACTTCGCGAGTCCAGCCGCCCATTTTCGTCAGGCCCGGCAACGGCGGTCCGCTGCGGGAATAGTTCGCGGCGGCCGTGCACTTCTCGGTCGCTACGCAACCGAAGTGGGTCGCGTCCACCTCGATGAGCTCCTGGCCATAGGTGCTGCCGTTGTGCGCGCTGAGAAACGTACTGCGGCGCACGTCGTGCACGAACAGCAAGTCCCAGGCGACGATGTCACCGGCCGCATCGGTGGTCACGGAGAAGGCCCGCACCTCGTAGATGGTGGGATCGATGCGCAGCCCGGTGTCCTTCATCGCGTCCTCTATCTGCGTCTGCGAAATCGAGCGGGCGCCGTCGGTGAAGAAGAACGTCTTCGGCAGGTTCGGGTACGGCCAATCGATATCGGGATCGAGGAAATCAGTGGTCGTGGATGCCGGCAGCTTCGGGACGATGAAGTGGCCGCTGACCCGCGACTCACGCGTCCAGGGCGAAACGACGCCAGTGAACTCGGTGAAGGCCGGGCCGGTATACGAATACTTGACCAGCGGTTGATCGCGCCCCTGGTCGAGCGACGTGCAGGAGACCAAGAGAATCGCCGCTGCCGCCAGAGTTATCCCGATCTTGTTCATGAAACGTTCCTCATGTCCCCTCAGAAGTGTTTAGAACTCTGCTCGCTGTCGCACAAGCAGGGTACCGACGCTGTCCATTGCGCGGTCGCTCACGCCCCCTGCTCGGCGGGTGGTTGGTTCGCCACCAACGGCACGGTCTCGTGCACCCAGCCTTTGTGCGCGCGGCGCGCCGGCGAGGGAATGGCGAAAATCTTGCGCTGGCGCTCGAGCGCCACGCGCTGCGAGTCGATGCGCCAGCCGAGCGCCTCGCGGCGGGCCATTTCGCGGCGGAATGCGCTCAGGTGTTTGTCGGACTCGAGCAGCAGCTCCTGGCTGCTGCCGTCCGGCGATTCGCCGGGCGCCACGTAATCGATGACGTCGGCGTCCTCCTGGAATACCTGGGTCACGCGGCTGGCAGCGACGGCGTCTTCTTTCTCGCCGTGCAGGAACGTTCGGGCGTGGATCCAGGTCGACAGGGTGTGATGCTCATCGAGCGGCAGATACCCGGACATGACGATGTGATGCCAGTCGGGCCGCGGCCGTACGTCGTTCCGGAAGATCATCCCCGACCAGTAGAGGGCGACCCTGTTCGCGGCGTCGCCGCCCATGTCCGCCTCTTTCCAGCTGCCCGACTTCTGCGCAGCCGTGAAATCGTGCGTTGCCCACGTCTGCTCCGCGTCCGTGACGACCTCGAACGGCCGCACGACGCAGTCACTCGCCGGCCCGAACTCGCTGTGCACGAAGTTCGGGTGCGAGGGATCGAGAACGTTCTCGATGGCGCGCTTGTAGTTGGCGGCGAACACGAAGGAGCCGCGGATGAAACGGTACTTCGTATCGCCACGCTCGTGCGCGTACCACTCCGGGAAGAAAGACTCTCCCGGCAAGTCCGGGCGTTCGGCCTCGTCGAGATCACCGAGGAATACCCAGACCCAGCCCCATTGCTCGCGCACCGGGTACGCGTCGATACGCGCGCGCGCCGGAATCTTGCCGCCGGCCGGGAGCGACGGGATTTCCACGCAGCGCCCCGAGCCGTCGAAGCGCCAGCCGTGATAAGGGCAGCGCAGGGCGTCGTTGATGCACTTGCCGCGACCGAGGGAGCCGCCGCGATGCACGCAGGTGTCGGCCAGGCAGTGGGCGACGCCGCCGCTGTCGCGATAGAGGACAACCGGCTGGTCGAGCATGCGCAGCGCGAGTGGCTCGGCCGCGAGGCGTGCCGAGTCGCAGGCGACGTACCAGTTGTTGATCAGCATGCTGGAGTCACGATAGTGCAGGCGGCGATAGCAGCGCCGCGATCAGCCCTGGCTGGCCACCGTGCGGGCGGCAGGAGGCGAGTGATCCGGGACTATACTGCTGCTGACCTCAGACCCGGCAGTTGAAAGGCGATTACATGCGAGCGTTCGTCCGGCAACTTCTCGATGCGCAACTCTCCCGCCGCGGCTTCGTCGGCCAACTCACTGCGCTCGGCGTGACAGCGGCATCCGCCCAGTCCGTGCTGGCGGCGGTGGCGGACAGCGGGGCGCCGGCCGAGGCAGCGGGCGTGGGCCGGCCATTCGAGGGTGACGGCGCGGAGCTGCTCATCGAGACGCTTCTGGCGGCGAACGTGCGCTACCTGTTCCACGGTTGCGGTGCCGGTACCAACGGCTTCCTCGATCCCGTGGTCAGCCGTTCCGCCATCAAGAACTTCCTGTGCACGAACGAGGGCCAGGGCGTCGCTATGGCCGAGGGCTATCACATCGCGTCGGGTGGGGAGCTCGGCGTCGCGATCATTCCGAAACCGGGCCTGCCGAACGCCGCCGGCAACGTGCACAACGCGATGGTCAACCGCTCGTCGCTCATCGTTCTCACGGCACGCGGCGACGCGCGCTTCGAGGAACGTCGCGGCAACATCGAGCTGCTCGACTGGGAGCAGGTGATGGATCCATTCATGAAATGGAGCTATCGCATGGACCGGGTCGAGCGTGTGCCGGAATTCACCCGTCGCGCCGTCAAGGTTGCGCGTACGGCGCCCGGCGGACCCGTATTCCTGCAGATGACCGAAGACGTGATGACTGCCAGGAGCAAGGGCACGATCTTTCCGCAGGACCGCTTCAGCGTCGGCGGACAGGTTCGGGCGGAACCCGAACTCATCACCCGCGCCGCGCGGCTGCTGCTCGAGGCGAAGCGGCCGATGCTGGTGCCGGGGCTCGAGGTCACCAAGTCCGGCGCACAGAAAGATCTGCTCGCGCTCGCCGAGTTGTTGGCGATCCCCGTGTCTCAGGGCCTGTCCGCGTTCGCGGACTTCCCCAACCAGCACCCGCTGCATCTGGGCGAGTTCACGAGTTTTCTCGGCTACAACCGCGATTGCGACCTGTTCGTCGTTGTTGGTACGCAGATCCCGGATGCCGATCACTACATGTTCACCGGTCCGCCGCCCGCGCGCGCGAAGATCGTGCACATCTCGCTCGAACCCGACGTGCTCGCGCAGTGGAAAGAGACTGATGTTGCGATCCTCTCCGACACGGGCACTGCGATCCGCGACATCACCGATGCGATCGAGGGCCTGGCGACGAAGAAGCGGTTGAAGACGATTCGCGATTCACGCTACGGCGAGATCGTCGCGTCCATCAGCGCGGATCGCGCGAAGCGGATGGAGCGGGCGCGCGGACAGTGGGACAAGTCGCCTATCACCTACGCGCGATTGGCGAGCGAGCTCAACGCTGCGCTCGAACCCGACGCGATCGTGGTATCGGAAGCGCTGTTCGGTGTGGCGCAGTGGTTCGACTACGGCGTTGGCCGGAAACAGCAGATCGGACCCCAGCCCGGCGAGGTGCTCGGCTGGGCCACCGGTGTGGCCATGGGCGCGAAGCTCGCCCAACCGGATCGCCAGGTCGTGGCCTTGTCGGGCGATGGCGCGTTCATGTTCACGAACGCGCTCTGGAGCCTGTCGCGCTACGACGCACCCGTGCTGACCGTCATCTTCAACAATCGCTCCTACAACATGAACCGCGCATTTCCCTGGCTCATGGGTGGCGCCCAGGCCAAGGAAAAGAAAGACCTCATCACCTATCTCGGTGACCCGGACGTCGATTTCGCGGTCTACTCGCGGGCCTTTGGTGTGGACGCCGAGGTCGTGAAGAGCGCTGCGGACCTGGCCCCAGCGATCCAGCGCGGTCTGGCAAGCTTGCGCAACGGGCGACCGTACCTGCTCGACGTGAACGCAGAACGTTTCGGCAAGGGTGCGGAACTGACCTGGCATCCGGACATTTCCATCGCGAAGATGCGCAGCCGGGAGATCTGAGCGCCATGGACATGGAATGGATCGCGACCTTGCTGCTTGCCACTGCGGCAGCAGCTGCCACGGATGCCGACGAAGTGAGCCGCGGCGCCGCGGTGTACGGCGACTATTGCCAGAACTGCCACGGCGAGGGTGCGCGCGGACTCGCTGCCTTCGAGGGCGATCTCGCGACGTTCCGCGAGCGTCTCGCCGGCACGGCGAACATGCCCGACATGAGCGGCGTCCTGCAGGAGCAGGAGGCTGCCGAGATCTTTGCCTACCTGCGCAGCACGCAGGGCAAATAACCCGGTCCGCTCACGCTCGTCACTTCTTCCGGAATACCCCGAACGCGCTCTGGCCCACGGTCCGGCCTTCGGCGCGGCGCTTGTCGATGATGCGCTGCGCGACGACCCAGTGATTTTCCTGCTGACCACCGGCCCACTCGGTCGGTGCGTATGGTGCAACAAGGAACTGCGGCTGGTGCTTCGCGAGCCAGGCCCGCACTTTCGGGTCGATGTCGTCGATGCCGTTGGCCGCGGTGAACGCCTGGCTGTGGTAGAGAATGACGCCGGGACGATTGCCCATCTCCATGAAGGGTTCCCACATGGAGACGCGCGCCCACGCCGTGTGGCAGGGCACGTGCGTGTTGGCGGGATCGTTGACGCCCGCGAGGCTGCCGGTGATCGACCAGAATTCACCGGTCTGGTACAGGTCCTGCTGGGAATGCAGCGGATAATCCTTGCGCGTGATGGGATGGACGCCCGGCGCCGGCGGCCGGAACACGTCGAGCTGGTACACGAGGAAATCGCCGTTGACCATGTACGGGTAGGGCGGTGCGAACCGCCCGCCCTGCAAGGGGTAGAAGCGCTGCACAGGGTCGTTGACGACGTGCATGACCTCGACCTCCATG
>SXGS01676177.1_pt1 | contig 14950 bp, 11 predicted proteins | sample 3174681 | NCBI WGS metagenome assembly SXGS01 (sample SAMN11356861, study PRJNA531348) | freshwater metagenome | isolation source: freshwater sample F1-80 | place: China: Fuxian Lake, Yuxi | collected 2017-12-25 | reverse complement strand
TTTTCAGGCGACCCCATGGCCCTGCCGCTTGAACTATCGATTCGCGAGCGAATCGATTTGTAACTATCTATTCGACTATTGCGTACCCGGCTTCGTGTATTGCAGTCTTGAGTGCGCCGCGGTCAAGATAAAAGTCGCTTGAAATTTTTGCCGATGCATTTTCGAGCGACACATCTACTGACTTGACGCCCGAGACGTCAGAGATGGCTTCTTTCACATGGCGAACGCAGTTCTGACAAGTCATGCCCGATATCTTTAAATCAATGTTCACCATGACTAGAAACATAGCCGTTCTCGGCGCTTTGGTGTTTGCGGGTTGCTCAAGCAGTTCGGCAATTGACGAAAACGCTTCGTTTAATAAAGCCGATCAAAAGTTCGTGCAAGAGATGATTCCGCACCACGAGCAGGCGGTCGTGATGTCTGAGATGGTTAGCAACGTTCAAGTTTCGGGTGAAACATCTGCATTGGCTACTGAAATTATTAGCGCTCAGGCAGGCGAAATTGAATTAATGAAAGGCTTCTTAAGTGAGTGGGGCGTCGAGTACGACCCAAATTCAGATCCGCATGCTGGCCACATGATGAGCGGCGACGAGAGCAGCGGAATGATGACCGACGAAGAACTTGCCGAACTCAAAAACTCGTCAGGTGTAGTTTTTGAAAAAATGTGGCTGACAATGATGCTCGCTCACCACAAGGGTGCGATCAAAATGGCCGAGACGGTTATCGCTGATGGCAAAGATGAGCGAGTTAAAACTTTGGCAGAAGCAATTATCGGCGAGCAGCAAAAAGAAATCGAACTAATTCAAACTCTGCTCAATAATTTGTGACGCCAGAGTTGTTAGTCACTCGGGCGTCACATATGCGGAGGTAATACCGCCGTCGATGATTAGTGATTGTCCCGTCATCCAAGATGATTCGTCAGATGCAAGAAAGAGTGCCCCGTTTGCGATTTCTTGAGGCTCACCGAAGCGACCCATCGGGATGTGCACGAGCCGGCGTTGCCGCTTCGTGTCGTCGCTAAGAAATGCGGCGAGCAGTGGTGTCATCACTGGCCCTGGACACAAAGCGTTCGCGCGAATACCGCGCCGTGCATAAATCACCGCGATCTCGCGAGTCATGGCGAGAACCGCGCCCTTTGACGCCGTGTATGCAACTTGTGGAGTTGCGGCACCCATGTGCGCGACAAACGAGGCCACATTTATGATCGAGCCTCGCCCTGCCTCGAGCATCGTTGGTATCGCATGTCGACAACCGAGCAACACTCCTCGAACATTGATGTCCATGGTGCGTTCATAAGTAGCGATCGGCGTTGACACTGGGTCGTCATCGTCCCCGATCATTACACCTGCGTTGTTGTACAAAACATCAATTGCGCCAAATCGAGACATGGTCGCGCTGATTACTTCGCGCCATGAATCTTCGTTGGTGACATCGCAGTGCGCATAAATTGCGTGTCCACCTGCGTCTTCAATCTCGTTTACAGCCTCGGTGCCATCAACGACATCGGCGACAACGACATTCGAACCTTCTCGTGCAAAAGTAAGTGCCGCAACGCGACCAAGACCACTTGCGGCACCAGTAATGATTGTTGTTTTGTTCTTAAGACGCGTCATTTTTCTCTTTCAAAGGTTATTTTAAATGCGTTCGAAGTAGCGCGTGCGCTCCCAGTCGGTTACCGAATGAAGAAACGAATCCCATTCGGCTCGGGCTGTGATGAGGATGTGATGATGCACTTCATCACCAAAACACTCGCGCGCAATTTCGCTTTGTTCCCATAAGTCGGCGGCTTCACCGAGCGTGCGCGGAATTCGCGAAACATCAGTGGCTTCGTAGCCGTTGCCTTTGTATGCCTCGCCAAGTTCGAGCTGATGGCGAATGCCGTAAAGACCTCCGGCGATGGTGCCGGCGAAAGCCAAATAACTGTTTGCATCTGATCCAGGAATTCGACATTCGACACGACTGCCTGCTCCGTGACCGACAACTCGGTAACCGAGTGTTCGATTGTCGCGGCCCCATGAAATTGCAGTTGGAGCCCATGAACCCGGTTGGAAGCGACGGTAAGAGTTAACCGTTGGGGCCCAAAGCAGACTGAAGTCGCGGGCCGAGGCGAGCAAACCTGCGAGGTACGAGCGAAAAACTTTCGGCATGTCATCTCCGACAAAAGCAGGGGCATCGTCGAGTGTCCAAAGACTGGAGTGGATGTGGCATGACGATCCAGTTTCGGCGAAATCCCATTTCGCCATGAATGTCACCGCGCGACCATGTCGTTGAGCGATCTCTTTGGCAGCTGACTTATAAATAATGTTGCGGTCAGCCATTTCAACGGCAGTGGTGTAAATCAAATTGACTTCATGTTGGCCGCGTCCTGCTTCACCTTTTGAGCACTCGACCGCAATGCCAGCGGCGGCTAATCCTCTTCGAATATCGCCGATCACATACTCATCGAAAGTAGTTTGCACAATTTGATAGTCCTGCATCCAAGGTGAATGCGGTTTGAGATTGCGATACTGCTTCTCGTATGCCTCGCGATATGAGTCTTGAAACAGATAAAACTCGATCTCGCTGCCAATTTTTGGGACGAAGCCCATCGCCGATGCAGCGGCAACTTGATCGGCAAGTATTTGACGGGGTGACACGATGACAGGGGCCTTGGTATTCGGGTCGAGCAGATCGCAAATGACGAGTGCTGTGCGATCTTGCCAAGGTAAAACTCGAAGAGTCTTCCAGTCGGGCATTGCCAACATGTCGCCATAACCAAGGTTGTACGACGCGAAACGATAACCAGGCACCGGAGTATCGTCCATATCCGTGGCTACGAGGTAGTTGCAATTTTCTGTGCCGTGGTCGGCTACATGTGCAATGAAGAATTCACCAGTAATTCGTTTTCCGACCAAGCGTCCTTGAAGATCAGGGAAACCGACAATCACCGTGTCGATTGAGCCGTTCTTGATTCGTGCCTCAAGATCTGATCGCGAAATTGTCGCGCCACTATTCATATTGTGAGTATATGACAGTCAGATTAGAGTGCCCTCTGTGCCGCGTCAGCAGATAGTGAGTCCAGTTGATTCGTCAATAGTTGCCGAACGGGAAACACAAGATTGGGGTGCGGCCGAAAAAGCACTTGCACGCGCGGTAGGTGCGCAACGCGAGTGGGCTTTATCGAGCGTGGCTGATCGTGCCGCCTGCATTGAGCGCATTACGCTTTTTCTCGAGACGCGATCCGATCAGATCGCTGTCGAGTTGGCGTGGCAGATGGGTCGACCAGTGCGGTTTGGTGGCAATGAAATTCGAAGAGGTTTTCAAGAGCGTGCGAGACATATGGCGGCAATTGCGCCACGAGCCCTCGAAGATTTGTCGGTGCCACAGACTGAGGGTTTCACGAAATTCATTCGTCGTGAACCGTTAGGAGTCGTACTCGTTGTCGCGCCGTGGAATTACCCGTTTCTTACTGCGGTCAATTCGATTGCACCTGCTCTGCTTGCAGGAAACTCAGTTGTTCTCAAACATGCAACTCAAACGATGCTCGTCGCTGAGCGATTGCAAGAAGCAGCAGATGCCGCAGGTGTGCCACCTGGAGTTTTTCAGCACCTGCACACCAGTCATGATGTTGTCGCACGAATGATTGGTGATCCGCGAATCAACGCGGTTGTTTTTACAGGTTCGGTTGATGGCGGAGTTGCGATTGAAAAAGCGGCAGCGGGTCGCTTCATTGGCGTTGGCACAGAATTGGGAGGAAAAGATCCGTCGTATGTTCGCCCAGATGCAGACTTGGCAAATGCGATCGAAAACAATGTTGATGGGGCATTTTTTAATAGCGGACAGAGTTGTTGCGCAATCGAAAGAATTTATGTGCACGATGCGGTCTATGACGACTTTGTCGAAGGTTTCGCGGAGGCCACTCGGAGTTATGTTCTTGGATCGCCTCTTGATGAAGCAACGACGATCGGACCGATGGTCTCGACGGGAGCCGCGAACTTTGTTCGTGGACAAATTGCAAATGCAGTTTCTGCTGGTGCTCGCGTGATCGTTGGTGAAAATGAATTTCCGAACTCACGAGCAGGCACTGCGTATCTCGGACCAACTGTGCTTGTGGATGTGAACCATGAAATGGATGTGATGGTTGAAGAAAGTTTCGGTCCCGTCGTTGGAATCATGCGCGTAAGCAACGACGATCATGCGATAAATCTGATGAATGATTCTAATTTTGGTCTCACTGCTTCAATTTGGACAAGAGACCTTGACGCGACAATCGCAATTGGTTCCCGTATTGCCACAGGCACCGTATATATGAATCGTTGTGACTATGTCGACCCTGTGCTCGTCTGGACCGGAGTGAAAAATACTGGTCACGGCATCGCGCTGTCGACAAGTGGCTTTGAACCGTATTTGCGACTTAAGTCGTATCACCTGAAACATTAAGAGTTCAGATTTGATGCGAACTTGTCGGATGACTAGGTAAGTTGCTAATTTTCATTCACTATGACTGAGCTTCCAAATTCTGCGCGAGCAGTTGTTATTGGAGGCGGAATAGTTGGATGCTCGGTTGCTTATCACTTAGCAAAACTCGGGTGGACCGACACAGTGCTCGTCGATCGACACAAGTTGACCTCGGGGTCGACCTTTCACGCGGCAGGTCTTGTTGGTCAATTGCGGACAAGTGCCAATATCACCCAATTGCTTGGTTACTCGGTTGACTTATATAACCGACTCGAAGCCGAAACGGGACTAGCAACTGGTTGGCGACGTAACGGTGGTTTGAGATTGGCATGCAACCAAGAGCGTTGGAGCGAAGTGAAACGCCAAGCCACAACTGCAACATCATTCGGTCTAGAGATGCATTTACTTTCGCCTCGTGAGGCTAAAGATCTTTGGCCGTTGATGGAAGTAGACGATGTTGTTGGCGCAGCCTTCTTGCCCACCGATGGTCAGGCGAGTCCGTCGGATATAACTCAAGCCCTCGCACGGGGCGCGCGCAATGGCGGAGTTGCTATCCATGAAGATACAAATGTTCTTTCGATCGAACTTGTTGATGGCAGGGTTAGCGCGGTGATCACTGACCGAGGTCGTATCGATTGCGAGGTTGTGGTGTGTTGTGCCGGACAGTGGACGCGAGAACTATCCGCCTCCATCGGTGTATCAGTGCCACTGGTTTCAGTCGAGCATCAGTACTTGATCACCACACAGATTGATGGTGTGACGCGCGATCTTCCAACATTGCGCGACCCCGATCGACTCACTTATTACAAGGAAGAAGTTGGTGGGCTTGTGATGGGTGGCTACGAGCCGAACCCGATTGCATGGGCAGAGCGTGGCATTCCTACTGATTTTAATTTTCGATTATTGGATGCCAATCATGATCACTTCTCACAATTGATGGAACTTGCAATAGGTCGAGTGCCAGCGCTTGCAACTGCTGGAGTCAATCAAATGATCAACGGTCCTGAGAGTTTCACACCCGATGGCAATTTCATACTTGGAGAAGCGCCCGAGGTTCGTAATTTTTTTGTTGGTGCTGGGTTCAACGCGTTCGGTATTGCTGCGGGTGGTGGTGCGGGTATGGCGCTTGCCGAATGGGTAGATCGTGGAGTCGCACCATACGACCTTTGGGTTGTCGACATTCGAAGATTTGGTCAGCCGCATCGAGATGTCAGCTGGGTTCGTAAGCGAACACTCGAGGCTTATGGCAAGCACTACACGATGGCGTGGCCGCACGAAGAACACCAGAGCGGAAGACCTAATCGCACTTCGCCGCTGTATGAGCGTTTATCTGCGCGCGGTGCGGTGTTTGGCGAGAAGATGGGATGGGAGCGACCCAATTGGTTCGCAACCGAAACGCAAGAACGCTTAGACCGATACAGCTACGGCCGCCAAAATTGGTTTACGACGGTTGGTCGTGAGCATGCAGCGGCTCGCGAGCGTGTGGTTGTAATTGACCAAACATCTTTTGCGAAGTTCGTTCTAGAAGGAGCGGATGCACCTGCCGCACTTGACTGGATTTGCGCTAATGATGTTCGACGACCAGTTGGTTCTCTCGTTTACACACAGATGTTGGATGATCGAGGTGGAATCCAATGCGATTTGACTGTGTGCAGAACCGGTGAGCAGTCATTTTATATCGTTACAGGAACTGGATTTGCGACTCATGATTTTGATTGGATCTCCAAGAACCTAAAAAATTTTCCAGTTGCACAACTTACTGATGTAACAAATCTTCGAAGTGTTTTGTCGTTGATGGGCCCGAGCGCTCGCGATGTAATGTCTGAAATTTGTGACGATGATCTCTCGGATGTCGCTTTTCCATTCGCTACTGCCCGCGAAGTCAAGATTGCAGGTCATCGTGTTTACGCTTTGCGCGTAACTTATGTGGGTGAACTTGGCTGGGAGTTGCACATCGACCGCGAATTCGCAGGCGCTGTTTACGATGCACTGATCACGGCTGGCGAAAAATACGGAATCACTGATGCTGGTTACCGAGCGATAGAAAGTCTGCGCCTAGAAAAGGGTTACCGCGCCTGGGGCTCAGATATTGGTCCAGACCATACACCTATAGAGGCAGGGCTGGGATGGGCCGTGAAATTGAAGTCATCCATTGAATTTCGAGGAAGATCAGCGATTGAAGCCCAGCGTCGCGATGGCGTGCGCAAGATGTTGGCAGGTTTTACCGTTTCTGCAGAACATGTTTTGCTCGGTCGTGAAACTATTTATCGCGATGGTGTGCGAGTTGGTTGGCTAACCAGTGGTGGATTTGGGTACACGATTGGTGAATCGATCGGCTACGGCTATGTGCGTGAGATCGGCGGTGTAACTCGAGATTGGGTTCTGAGTGGAAATTATGAACTTGAAGTCGCAACCGTTCGCATCCCCGCCAAAATCTCTCTGCTTCCTTTTTATGACCCGACTATGAGTCGAATTAAATCTTGAACATGAAAGATCGTCGGGCGAGCATAGTAATTATCGGTGGCGGAATTTTGGGATGCAGCATTGCTTACCACTTGACAAAAATGGGCGAGCGAGATGTTCTTTTGCTCGAACAACATCAATTGACTGATGGGGCTACTTGGCACGCGGCGGGTTTAGTTGGACAACTTCGTTCGTCGCGAAATGTAACGCGAATGCTTGAAGCTTCGGTCGAGATGTATCGCGGACTCGAAGCCGAGACAGGTCAGGCCGTTGACTGGCACGAAGTTGGCAGTTTGAGGCTGGCGTGTTCTGCGGAGCGTGAAATGGAGTTGAAGCGCCTTGTAACAATGGCCAAAAGTTTTGGTTTAAAGATGGAAATTATTTCACCGAGGCGAGCCCAAGAGATGTTTCCGTTGATGAGCATCGAAGGTGTGAAGTCGGCCGCTTTCTTGCCCACGGATGGTTATATTGATCCAGCTTCGGTGACTCAGGCGATTGCCCGGGGTGCTCGCACTCGCGGCGCAACAATTCTTGAAAACTCAAAGGTTACGTCGATGACGGTTGACGGTCGACGTGTGACGACGGTTCACCTTGCAGACGGTTCAAAAATCGAATGCGAAAAGGTTGTTAATGCCGCTGGAATGTGGGGCATGGCAGTTGGGGAGATGGCAAGCGTACGGGTACCTGCGGTTGCAGTTGAGCATCAATATATGTTGAGTGGTCCGATTGAGGGTTATACGCCAGTCGAACTTGGCCGTATGCCGACAATGAGAGATCCCGACCATCTGATTTATTACAAACCTGACGGCCCTGGTTTGTTGGTCGGCGGATATGAACCTGACACGGTTGCTTTTGGTCACGAGGGAATTCCGGAGTCTTTTCAGCGAAAGTTGTTTGAACCAAATTTTGATCGCTTCGGGGCGTTGGCTGAAATGGCTGCGATGCGGACACCCGTAATTGAGAAGGCGGGCATTCGTTCGCTGATAAACGGTCCGATTCCATATTCGGCTGATGCCGACTTCGTGATGGGGCGAGCCCCAGAGTTAGACAACTTTTATGTGGCTACAGGTTTTCTTTACGGCATTGCTGCGGGTGGTGGTGCAGGTCGAATGATGGCCGAATGGATGCTCGAGGGTCGGCCCTCGCTCGATTTATGGCCACTTGATGTTCGACGTTTTTCGTTTCATCACACCACACGAACATTTCTTGGCCAGCGCATGGTTGAACTTTATGCACATCATTACAAACTTGCCGCTCCAGGTAGCGAGCATGTCACTGCGCGAGGTGTGCGTCGAAGTCCGTTGCATCAGTTACTTGAACAACGCGGCGCAGTATTTGGTTCGCGTGGGGGTTGGGAGCGACCGAACTGGTTCGCTGATGCTGCTACTGAGTGCCAAGAGCGTCCATCTTTTGGTCGCCCAAACTGGTTCGAACCGGTTGGCAAAGCGCATCGTGCGATTCGCGAGGGCGTTGGCTTGATTGACCAGACCTCCTTCGCCAAGTTTGAGATTTCTGGCAAGCGAGCCTTAGAAGCCGTGCAATGGCTGAGCATCACCGAAATGGATCGACCCATCGGTCGAGTTTCGTACACCCAACTTTGCAATGAACGTGGTGGTATCGAATGCGATTTGACGATGGTGCGCACGGCTGTTGATCGCTGGTATGTCGTCACTGGTTCGGCTTTTGGAGCGCACGACATGGGTTGGATCAGTTCGCAGTCACCGGATGATGGATCGGTCGAGGTGCGCGATTTAACTTCAGCAAGGGCTGTGATAAATGTTTGTGGTCCGCAATCGCGCAAACTTCTTGAACGAGTTTGCGAAGAGTCGCTCGACAACAGTTCGTTTCCTTACGCGACTGCTCGATGGCTAACTTTGCGAGCAGCCCCCGTGTTCGCGTTGCGTGTCGGATATGTTGGCGAATTAGGTTGGGAGTTGCATATTCCAACTGAGTACGCGGCGCATGTTTACGAGGCGTTAATTGATGCCGGGCAAGATCTTGGCATTGTCGATGCCGGCTACCGCACTATCGACACAATGCGCATGGAAAAAGGTTACGTGTATTGGTCCACCGACGTAACGCCAGATACGAATCCTTTCGAAGCAGGTTTGGGCGCGCGTGTGCAATTTCAAAAAAACAAGTTTTGTGGAAGAGAAGCTTTGCTAATCGCGCGCGAGAAATTAAGTCGTCGACTTGCAACATTCACTCTGGAAGAAATGGCGTATCCAGTCGGTGGTGAGGCGATACTTTTCAAAGATGAAGTTGTCGGGTTCACAACAAGCGCTAACTTTGGCCACACGATAGGCAAACCGATTGCGATGGGTTATGTCCCTGTTGGTCTTGATAATCAAAAAGATTTTGTTGTTGAGGTTTATGGAGAGGCGGTACGAGCAACGCGCCATTACGACTCTCTGTATGACCCATCTAACGCAAGACTGAAAGCTTAGATTTCTCAACAATGAGCGAATCTGATTTCAGAAGATTGCTGAGTGAGGCGGTGGGTCGCATTGATTTCTTGCAAGGCGCAGACACGAGCAACGCTGTTCGTCTCGGCGGTTTGACCAATATCAATTATCGAGTTGACCACAAAGGTGAATCTTTCGTGGTTCGAATACCTGGCGCCAAAACTGGTGAATACATAAATCGTCAGGACGAAGAATTTGCCGCGCTTTCTGCTGCGGCAGCCGGGGTTAATACTGAAGTGGCTTTTTTTGCTGTTGATGGTCTGATGGTCACAAGATTCGCCGTCAATTCGACGACAATGAATCCATCGCGATTCAAAGACCATGGAGCAGTAGCGCGCGCGGGTCGTCTGATTCGACAATTGCATCAAAATGCAACGCCATTCAAAACTGATTTCAAATTATTCCCGGTGATTGATGATTACAAATCGAATCTCGAGCGCAAAGGTTCACCGATGCCCGCTCGTTATCAGGAGGCAGGTCCGTTAGTTGCTGCGACGCGCGAGGCTCTGAGTTCGGTTGTCGTGCCGCTCGTCCCGTCTCACTGTGACCCGCTTTGTGAGAATTTTCTGGACACAGGTGACAAAATGTTTCTTATTGACTTCGAGTATGCGGGTAACGCCGACCCGATGTGGGACTTAGGAGATCTTTCTGTTGAAGGTGGGTTTGACTTCGAACAAGATCAAACTTTGCTTGAATCATATTTTGGGGGTGCTCCAAATGCTGCCGACGTGGGTCGCATGGTGGCCTACAAGGCAATGTGTGATGTACTTTGGTCGCTTTGGGGCAAGGTACAAGATGTGGATGGCAACCAAGTAGAAGACTTCGCTCGTTACGCTGACAATCGTTTGAGTCGAGCGTTGAACTTAATGCAAGATTCTGCCTATAAATCTCATTTAGCAGCCATCAATGCCGTTTAACTCTCTTGCCGGAAAGTTCTGATTTGCGTTTTTCGTAATCTTGTAGTTGTGTTATTCTCAAGTACAAGTTCACAAACTGGGGGAAAAATGAGCAAGATCCGACAGAGAATAAATCAATACAAGCGTGGGGTACTCGGATTGTTTTTGGTAATGGCGTTTTCGACGGGTATCGCGGCTTGCGGTGGGTCATCGAGTTCGTCAGGGACAGTCGAGTCAGAAGATCCGATAAAGATTTCGCTGCATGACTGGAGCGGTCAATTACTGACAAGCGGAATCATGGCCGCAGTGTTGGAAGAGGCGGGCTACAACGTTGAACAAGTTCAAGCCGACTATCTTGCACAGTTTGCCGGTTTGGAAACTGGTGATTTGCATCTAGCGATGGAGATTTGGGCAACGACAGGTCAAGAGGCGATGGATGCTTCGCTAGCGACAGGCAAGACCGTCAACTTTGGTGAGACTGGTATGTTGGCTCGAGAAGAGTGGTGGTATCCGGGTTATATGAAGGAGCGTTGCCCGGGCTTGCCTGATTGGGAAGCGTTAAAGAAGTGTGCTTCAGAATTCTCCACACCAGAGACAGCACCGAAAGGTCGCTATCTTGGCGGACCAGTGACATGGGGTGGCTTTGATGAAGAGCGCGTAGACGCCCTCGGTTTAGATTTTGAGGTTGTTCATGCCGGCACGGATGCTGCTTTGTTCGCCGAACTAGAAGCTGCTTACGACCGAAAAGATCCGATCGTGCTTTGGATTTACCAACCACACTGGGCGCCGGTTAAATATGAAGGCGAGTTTGTTGAGTTTCCGCCTTACACCCCAGAGTGTTACACCGATCCGACATGGGGTAGCACAGCAAAGGCTTATGACTGTGGAAAGCCAGTTGGCCCGATTTGGAAGGTTGGCTGGGCTGGAATTGCCGAGAAGTGGCCAAACGCAGCAAAAATTATTGAAGCCTTTAATCTGACTAACGAAGACATGGGTGCAATGGTCGCCAAAGTTGACCTTGATGGTGAAACTATCAAGGCAGTCGTTGATCAGTGGATGAAAGACAACGAGTCAAAATGGCGTGGTTGGCTCGACGCCTGATTCGTGAAGTTAGTTTGTCAAGGAGCGTGGAAGCTCTTCGGGCCCGACCCGAAGGGCTTCCTCTCTAGTCACGGTGGCGCGCCGAGCGTCGAGCAAATTCGTGAGGCTGGTTATATCTCGGCGGTGCGTGATGTCAATTTAGACATTAACGCCGGCGAAAGTTTTGTCGTTATGGGACTTTCGGGTTGTGGCAAGTCAACTCTTGTCAGGTGTATGTCTCGAATTACAGAACTAACTGCTGGTCAGGTCCGTTTTGACGGTGACGACCTCAGCACGATGTCGATGTCAGATTTGATTGAGATCCGTCGTCACAAAATGGGGATGGTTTTTCAACAGTTTGCGCTACTTCCGCACCTCACAGTTTTAGAAAATGTTGTCTTTCCGCTCAAAATTCAGGGTCGATCTAAGGCCGACCAGTTGAAACGAGGGCACGAATTGATCGAACTGGTTGGTCTCAAGGGTCGTGAGAACTATTTTCCGCGGCAGTTGTCAGGCGGTCAACAGCAAAGGGTCGGCATTGCAAGGTCGTTGAGCGTTAACCCTGAAGTTTGGTTCTTGGACGAGCCATTTTCTGCGCTTGACCCTCTGATTCGCAATGAGATGCAGGACGAGTTTTTACGGTTACGCAAGATGTTTGCAACAACGATCGTGTTCATCACTCATGATCTCGACGAGGCTGTGCGTTTGGCCGACCGCATTGCGATCATGCGTGATGGTGAAGTGATTCAAGTCGATACACCCGAACAGCTCATTTTGAATCCAGCTAATTCTTATGTCGAAGAATTCACGAAGCGAATATCGCGACTCAAGGTATTGACTGTCGCATCTTTGATGAAAAATGGGGCGCCAGCGGGGCCTGTGACCGTAAAGTCCACATCGCTGATCGCTGAAGTGGCATCTGCGGTATTGGGTTCGAATGAAGATGTCACTGTGATTGATAATTCTGGGGCAGCAGTTGGTTCGCTGAGTCGCGCTGTCGTGATTAGTTTGCTGACTGAGAATTCCTCGCTTTAAACATGTCGACTGTTTCACCTGACCCGCCGACGAGGGTGTCGTATTTGCGTGGTCGATTTAATCGAATATTGACAGTGTTGTTGATCGGGTCAGCCACTGGCTTGGTCTCTGGATTTTCGGCGCAACTCGCTGAACGATGGAAATGGGTCAGGTCGTTTCCTGACGAGTGGGTGCGAACGCCGGCCGATGCGATAACCGCTTCGACAAAGTGGTTGGTAAATGATGCGACACTGGGCCCAGTCTCATTCACAGACATCACTCGGGGCAGTGCCTTTTTAGTCGAGCAACCATATAACTTCGCGTTGTCGCTTTTGTCTGAAGGCTTTGTGCGAGGTGTGGGTCGACGCGCCGAACAGATTCTCCCCCCACTTAGTTGGATTGCAGTAGTGATTATTTTTGTGCTCATCGCTCGTCGCGCTGGTGGTTGGCGACTTGGCGCTGTGGTTGGTGGGCTGTTTGGCTATCTAGCTGTTTTCGGTCAATGGGATAGTGCGATGGTGACTCTCGCATCAATGGTGATCGCAGTTCCTTTTGGCGTGCTAATTGGGCTCGCGATTGGCATTGGTGTTTATCGTTCATTAGCTTTCGAACGATTTGTCACGCCACTGCTCGACTTAATGCAGACAATTCCCACTTTTGCATTTCTCGTGCCGATGTTGTTCTTTTTCGGTTTCGGACCAGTAGCCGCACTTGTTGCGACCATTGTCTACGCAATGCCACCAATGGCACGTAATACAACCATGGCACTGCGTGGTGTCCCAAGCGATGTGCATGATTTTGGACAAATGATCGGTTGTTCTCCAAGGCAAATGATGTGGCGAGTGCTTTTGCCGTCAGCCAAGTCGGGGCTAATGGTCGGCGTAAACCAAGTGATCATGCTTTCGTTAAACATGGTGATTATTGCGTCGATGATTGGTGCAGGTGGCTTGGGCTTTGATGTTCTTGAATCACTTCGGCGCTTAGACATTGGACGCGGGCTCGAGGCGGGACTTGCAATTGTTGCTCTCGCTGTGGCACTTGATCGGATCAGTCAGTCCTACGCAGTTCTTCCACCGAGTATCACGCAAAAAACCGCCTCAACCAAACTGCTTTTGAGATGGCCGTCAGCAAATTTTGTTTTGATCGTGGTACTTCTTGTCGGTTCACTTGGTTTTGTTTTCAGCGCGCTTCAGTCATACCCAGAGTCGGGCCAACTGAGCACGGCCTCGTTTTGGGATTCATTAATTCGGTGGATCAACATCAACTTCTATGACACCCTTGAGACTGTCAAGGTATTTTTCTTACAGAAGGGAATGTTGCCCTTCAAGCGATTTCTGATCGCAGTGCCATGGTGGTGGTGGCTTGTTTCACTTACCTACTTGGCCTGGAAGTTAGGACGAGGGCGATTGGCATTAGTCGTGGGCGGATTGACGACTTTCGTAATTGTCGTCGGGCTTTGGGACTTTGCCGTATACACGATTTATCTGTGCGCCTCAGCGGTGATTGTCGCCATGATTTTGGGGGTGCCAATCGGCGTACTGGCGGCAAGTAACCAACGAGCTGGGCGTGTAATCGGTTCGGTCATCGACACTCTGCAGACACTGCCGAACTTTGTCTATCTGATACCTGTAGTTATGTTGTTTCGAGTCGGCGACTTTACGGCTTTCATCGCAATTGTTCTGTACGCACTTGCTCCTGCCGTGCGATACACATGGCACGGCATTCGTGGACTTGATCAACAGGTCATTGAAGCCGCAACCGTAGCAGGGTGTACTAGGCGACAATTATTGTTACGAGTAAAACTTCCTCTTGCTCTACCAGAAATTCTTCTTGGCTTGAATCAAACGATTATGTTGGCGCTGTCAATGCTTGTGATTACTGCGCTTGTTGGCACGCGCGACCTTGGTCAGGAGGTTTATATCTCCTTGACAAAAGCAGATATTGGGCGGGGTTTGGTTGCAGGTCTTGCAATCGCGTCGCTTGCCATCGTTTCTGACCGATTAATTGGCGCGGGGGCGCGAGGCGCTCGTGCCCGCTATGGAATCATCCGCTAACTGTCTGTTGCGATCATTACTTCGGTGGCTTTGAATAAAGCGACAACTTGAGAACCGGGTGCCAAAGATAGGTCATCTGCTGCATCACGCGTAATTGTTGAAGTCATTGTTTGGTTGGGTTCAAGCGACAGATAAACCGTCGAGAGCGTGTCGCCATGTCGCACCTTTGCAACCTCGGCTCGAAGTTGGTTTCGTGCGCTGACTTGAAATTGTTTTTTGCTTTCGATGCTGGGCGTTTGACTTGCACCGTCGAGTTCATCGAGAAATCTCATCGCTGTGCGTGCCTGCTCGCGACGCCAAATCGCAACTGGGGTCGAGGTCAGGTCTGCGAGCAGAGTCTTTGTAATGTCTATAAGTGCCTGGCGCTGAGTGTGAATTAAACGTTTTGTGTTGAGATTAAAAGTTTGCAGCAAGAGGACTTTGATCAAAAACTCGTCGCGTAGATCTCGAATATGAGAAACAGGTTCACTGAGCCATTGCTTGGCTTGTTTTTCGCCATCACTCGTGCATCTCAGTTTGAATTTCAATTGTCCACGCGAAC
>SXGS01358612.1_pt1 | contig 14950 bp, 15 predicted proteins | sample 3174681 | NCBI WGS metagenome assembly SXGS01 (sample SAMN11356861, study PRJNA531348) | freshwater metagenome | isolation source: freshwater sample F1-80 | place: China: Fuxian Lake, Yuxi | collected 2017-12-25 | reverse complement strand
GGCGCCGCGGCCGAAGCGCCCGGGCTCGCGCGCCAGCCGCTTCTCCACGGCGTAGGAGGCGAAGGAGCCGAGCATGGCGCCGCCGCCCGGCAGCACGCCGAGCCGCGAGCCCAGGGCCGGGCCGCGCAGGGCCGCCGGAGCGGCGGCGCGGAACTCGTCGCGCGTCAGCCAGAGCCGCGACACGGTGCCGGCCATGTCGCCGCGGCGCTCCGGCCGTTCGAGATTGGCGATGATCTCGGCAATGCCGAACACGCCCATCGAGACGACGACGAAGCCGATGCCGTCGCGCAGCTCCGGCAGGCCGAAGGTGTAGCGGTCGAGGCCGGTGTTGACGTCGGCTCCCACCAGCCCGAAGAGCAGGCCGACGAAGATCATGGCCACCGATTTGAGCGGCGAGCCGTGGGCGAAGATCACCGCGGCGACCAGGCCGAGCACCATCAGGGCGAAGTATTCGGCCGGGCCGAAGCTCTGGGCCATCAGGGTGAGCGGCAGGCTGAACAGGGCCACCAGCACCGTGGCCACCGTGCCGGCGAAGAACGAGGCGAGGGCGGCGGTGGCCAGCGCCGTTCCCGCCCGGCCCTCCCGGGCCATGGCGTAGCCGTCGAGGCAGGTGACCACCGAGGACGACTCGCCGGGCAGGCGCATCAGGATGGCGGTGGTCGAGCCGCCCTACTGCGCGCCGTCGTAGATGCCCGCCCGCATGATGAGCGCCGTGGTCGGCGGCAGATAGAAGGTGATGGGCAGCAGCATGGCCATGGTGGCCACCGGCCCGATGCCTGGCAGCACGCCGATCAGGGTGCCGATCAGGGCCCCGGCGAGGCAGGCGCCGAGATTGGGCAGGGTCACGGCGACGGCCAGCCCGGTGGACAGCGCCGTCAGCAGCTCGCTCATCGCGGCCACACGGGAAGCGAGAGGTTGAGCCCGTAGCCGAACAGCACGGCGCAGAAGACGGCGAGCCCGATGGAGGTGACGGCGACCCGGGCCCAGCGCTGGCCCGGCTGCGCCGTTGCGGCGACGGCCACGGTGAGCGCGCCGGCGATGAACAGCCCGAGACGGTCGACGGCCAGACCGAAGACGATGAAGGCCGCGCTGAGCACGAACAGCGGCCGCAATGCCCAGAAGGGCCGCGCCCAGCCGCCGGCGATGACGCCGCGCAGGCCGATGACCACGCCGAAGCCGACCAGCGCCCAGCCGATCAGCCGGGGGAAATAGCCCGGCCCCATATCGGTGGCGTTGCCCATCTCGTAGCCGCTGCCGAGCCACAGCGCGGCAGCGCCCAGGACGAGGAACAGCCCGCCCGCCGCGAGGTCGATGAAACCCGCCGCGTCGGCGGTTTCGCCCTCTTCTGTCATGCGACGGGGGGCTCGCCCAGCGGGTTGGGGGGCGGCTTTGTGCTGCTCTTGCTGAAGGGCGCGGGCTGCAGGCGGAAGAGACTCCAGGCATTGGGCAGCGAGCTCAGCCGCACCTCGATGAGCGCCGGTCCGCCCCTGGCGACCGCAGCGCGCAGCGCCGTCTCAAGCGCCTCGGGCGTCTCGACCCCGGCGAAGGGGATGTCGAAAGCGCCGGCCAGCTTGCCGTAATCGGGATTCACCAGGTCGGCGCCGTACTCTTCGCCGAATTGCTGTTTCATGGTCAGCCGCACATTGCCGTAGCCGCGATCGTTGAAGACGATCGCCACGACGCCGAGATTGTATTTCCGCGCGGTCGACATCTCCGTCATGTTCCAGCCGAAACCGCCATCGCCGCTGACGGAGATCACCGCGCGGCCGGGATTGCCGGTCGCCGCTCCCAGCGCCGCGCCGTAGCTGAAGCCGAGCGTGCCCTGGTAGCCGGGTGTCACGAAGGTGTAGGGCGCGTGGTTGGGGTACATCAGGCGCGAGAAATACCCGACCATGGTCAGGTCCATGACGTAGATGCCGTCGTCGGGAATGGCGCGGCGCAGGGCGCGGGTCCACGAGGGCAGGGGCTCCATCGCCGCCGCCTGCTGCTCCGCCCAGGCGCGCACGCGCGCCACGTCGCCGGCGCGCGAGGCGGGATTTCGCTTCGGCAGGGAGTCGGCCAAAGCCTCGAGCCCGAGCCTGGCGTCGGCATGGATGGTGAGCCCGGGGGCGCGCGGCGGCGACCAGTCCTCGGGGCTGGCATTGAGGAAGATGTAGCGCTTGCCGGCCCCCGACCACACCGGGTTGCCCTGGTTGATGTCGACGAAGCGCGTCCCCACCGCCAGCACGACATCGGCATGGGCGAACACCGCGCGGCCGCCCAGCGTGTTGAGCGCCAGGGGATGCGTGTCGGGGAGCGCGCTGCGGCCGTGGTCGCTCATCACCACCGGGGCCTGCAGTTTGTCCGCGAGACGGGCGAGGGCTTCCGAGGCTCGCGAGGCGATGACACCGCCGCCGGCGTAGATCACCGGGAACCGCGCCGCGGCGAGCGCCGCCACGGCCTCGTCGATCTCGCGCGGCTGCGGCGCCAGCCTTCCGTCTTCGTCCGCCGGCGGGTCGATGAGCTCGACCTCGTCGCTCGCACTCAGCACGTCATGGGCGATCTCGATGCCGGCCGGTCGTGGCCGACCGCTGCGCATCTGCTTTACCGCCTCGCGCACGATCGCCGGGACCTCGCGCGGCGAGCGCGCCACCCCTTGCCATTTGGTTACGGCGGCGAGGACGCCGGACTGATTGTTGATCTCATGCAGCAGGCCGCGGTTCTTGCCGATACCGCCCGAATGGATGTTGCCGGAGATGCATAAGACAGGCGAGCTGCAGGCATAGGCGGTGGCGAGGCCCGCGGTGGCGTTGAGCAGCCCGGGCCCGGGCACGACCATGCACACGCCCAGGCGATCGGTGGTGCGCGCGTAGCCGTCGGCCATGTAGGACGCGGCCTGCTCGTGGCGGGTGACGGTAAAGCGGATGCGGTTCTGCACCTGGCGCAGCCCATCGAGCGCCCAGTCGAGCTGCAGGCCGGGAACACCGAAAACGTCGGTCACACCCTCGCGGGCCAGCTGGTGGGCCAGAGCCTGGCCGCCGGTCATCTTCATCGTGCGGTTTCCTTGGATAGTGTCACGCCGCTGCCCGGTCCCGGTGGCGCCGTGAGGATGCCCTGCCGGACCTCCAGCCCGGTGAAGGGATCGTTCTGCAGGTGGTGGAACTCCGCCAGCTCATGGGCAAAGTACATCTGCGGCAGGGTGAGCGCGACGCTGAGCGCCTGGGCCTGATAGATACGCGGCGCGAAGGTGGCGCCGAAGCGGTAACGCAACCCGGCGGCCTCGCAGATGCCGACCGCCGCCAGCACGTTGCGGATGCCGCCGAGATTGGCGATACGCAGATTGATCGAGCCGACGATGCGGTTGGCGGCCAGGTTCAGGATCTGCGGCAGGCTCTGGGCGCTTTCATCGGCTTCGACGATGCGGGGGGCCAGGGCGGCGCTCAGGCGGGCCAGCCCGGCGAGGTCGGCGGCGGGGACCGGCTGCTCGAACAGCTCGACACCGTGCTCGGCCATGCGCGGCAGGGTCCTGAGCGCCAGCTCGGTGCTGTAGGTCTGGTTGGCATCGGCCATCAGGCGGATATCGGGACCAACGCGCTCGCGGATGGCGCGCACACGCGCCGTATCGAGCTCTGCATCGCCGGAGATCTTGATCTTGAGGAAGCGATAGCCTTCCGCGGTCAGCCCCGCCGCGACACCGGCCATCTCGTCCGGCGTCTTGAGGGCGATCATGCGAAGCTGGGGCGCTTCCCTGTGCCGTTTCCCACCCAGCAGGTCGGAGAGCGAAATGTTGAGCGTGCGGGCCCGCAGCTCGAAGAGCGCGCATTCGATCGCCGCCTTGACCCGCGGCCAGCCGGGCTCCTTGGCGTCGAGGCTGTCCATGATCGCGTTGATGTCCGTGTCGTCGCGACCCGGCAAAGCGGGAACGAGACGATCGAGCACGGCGCGGATCTCGGTTGGCGACTTGTCGAGCGGAACGAGAGCCCGGACATAGCCGTAGCCCGTCACGCCCCGGTCGTTCGTCAGGTGCAGCACGAAGCCCGGCACCGCGCTGACCGGACCGCTGACGAAACGCCAGGTCGGGTCGGCCAGCGGTTGCTCGCACGGCACGATCGCTACCGCCGAGATGGTCATGCTGCCGCGTTACCCCTCACGTCCCGGTCTTGGGCCGGGTGCGCACTCATAGCAGAGAGCGGCGCCAAGGGCGACGGGGGCGCGGATCAGTAGCGCATCGCCGTCGCGGCGTCGGGGGCTGCGTATTCGGTCAGCTTGCCGGCGCGGATTTCCATGGCGTCGCGCGGCTTGAGCCGGCGCGCCTGGGTGGCGGTGATCAGCGGGAAATGCCGGCAGCTGTCGACGGCCCCGGCGACGTCGAAGCAGTTCTCGGGGTTGGTGACCCACGAGGCCGGGTCGAGGCGGCCGAGATCGTAGGGGCGCGAATAGGTGCGCAGCGTCTTCTTCGGCCCCAGCACGTATTCGTGGAAATAGGACATCGCCAGCTCGCGCGGCGAGCGATAGATCGGGTCGCGCCAGCGCAGCCAGATATGGTTGCTCTTGGAGATGGCGCCCCAGTGCCGGCCGCGGCGGAAGAGCGCCACGACATGGTCGTCGTCGCCGCCGCCGGACTGGAAATCCATCAGCAGGGGCCTCTCGCCGCCGATCCACAGCGCGCAGGCGGCGATGAAGGCCGCCTCGATGCAATGGGCGCGGCGCTCGCGCAGGGTGGTGGCGACGGAGAAGCAGGTATCGCCCTCGGGCTCGAAATTGGTCGGCAGGGTGAGGATGAAGTCCTGGATCTTCTCCGGGGTCTTGAGCTTCGCCAGGGTCGTGGCGTGGGAACGTGACAGTCCAAGCTCGAGAGCGAAGGCGATACCCGTGGTTCTTGGCATGAAGCGCTCGGCCTCCGACTCGTGGGGGCGCCTGTGCAAGGCCCGTCGGCTCTCATATCACGATTCGGCCCGCCCTTAAGGAGTCGCTGCAGCGCAGCAAAATCGCGCATTCTTCGCGCGTGACCTGCTCATCGGTCCCTGCTCTTATGCGCGGGGAGCGTCGGGCCGGCGGCAGTCATACCGGTATAACCTGGGGGAGACGCCGTGATTCAGCGCGTGGCGCGCGACAGTGACGTGATTGCCGGCGCCCTGCTGGCGGCGCTCGGCGTCTATATCATCGTCCAGGCCCGCCAGTGGGAGTATGTCGGCTTCGACGGACCGGGGCCCGGCTTCTTCCCGCTGTGGTACGGGCTGGCCATCACTATCCTCTCGCTCTGGCTGGTCGCGGCGCGGGCGCTGAAGCTGCGCCGCGAGGGCGGCGGGGCCGCCGACTGGTCGGGGGTCGGAAGGGCGCTGGGCACCTGGGCGCTGTTCGCCGTCTCGGTCGCCCTCATGCCCTGGCTCGGTTTCGTGCTGAGCTTCGGCCTGCTGACCTTCGTCCTGGTGCGCGTCCAGTTCGCCCGCAGCCTGCGCACCGCCCTGTTCACCGCGGCGGGACTGAGCGTCGGCTTCCACGTCGTCTTCCCGCTGCTGCTCGACGTGCCGCTGCCGGCCGGAATGCTGGGTTTCTGACATGGACGTGCTGGCCGGCCTCGCCCATGGTTTCGCCATCGCCCTGCAGCCGATGAACCTGCTGTGGTGCCTGGTCGGCTGCGTGCTCGGCACGTTGGTCGGCATCATGCCCGGCCTCGGGCCGCCGGCGGCCATCGCCATGCTCATGCCGATCGCCTTCAACATGGACCCGACCGGCGGCATCATCATGCTGTCCGGCATCTACTACGGCGCCAAGTACGGCGGCTCGACCCCCTCGAGCCTGCTCAACCGGCCCGGTGAAGCCTCGTCGGTGGCCAGCTGTCTCGACGGCTACCAGATGGCCCGCAACGGCCGGGCCGGTGCCGCCCTCGGCATCGCCGCCATCGCCTCCTTCGTCGCCGGCACGTTCGGCGTCGTGCTACTGACGCTGATCGCCCCGCCGATCGCCCGCTTCGCGCTGTCCTTCAGCTCGCCCGAGTATTTCGCCCTGCTCAGCCTCGGCCTGGCGCTGGTCGTGCTGTTCGCCGGCGAATCGCCGCTCAAGGCGGCGCTGGCCATGCTGGTCGGGCTCTGGCTCACCTCCATCGGCATCGACCTGTTCTCGGCCCAGGCGCGCTTCACCTTCGGCCAGACGGCGCTGCTCAACGGCATCGATTTCATGATCGTGGCCATCGGTGTCTTCGCCGTGGCCGAGGTGCTGGGCAACGTGCAGTCGAAAGCCGACGCGCAGATGCTGACGGTGCCGCGGGGAATCCGCAACCTGCTGCCCAGTCTCGAAGAGCTCAAGGCCTGCCGCTTCGCCTTCGTCAACGGCTCGATCACCGGCTTCCTGGTCGGCGTGCTGCCGGGCGCCGGCTCGTCGATCTCGTCCTTCATCGCCTACGCGTTCGAGAAGCTCTTCTCGAAGCATCCCGAGCGTTTCGGCCAGGGCGTGCCGGAAGGGCTGGCGGCGCCGGAAGCGGCGAACAACGCCGATACCAGCGGTGCCATGGTGCCGATGCTGACCCTCGGCCTGCCGGGCGGCGGCACGACGGCCATCCTGCTCTCGGCGCTGGTCCTCTGGGGCCTCAAGCCCGGGCCGATGCTGATGCAGGATTCGCCCAACCTGTTCTGGGGCCTGGTGGCCAGCATGTATATTGGCAACCTGATGCTGCTGCTGCTCAACCTGCCGCTCGTCCCGCTGTTCGCCCAGGCGCTGCGCATCCCCTCTTATGTTCTTTTCCCGATGATCCTCGGCATCTCGGTGGTCGGCGTCTTCGGCGTGGCGCAAAGCGTCTTCCATGTCGGGCTGCTCGCCGGCTTCGGCCTGCTCGGTTACGCCATGGCGCGGCTCGGCTATCCCGGCGCGCCGCTGATCCTCGGCTTCGTGCTGGGCGACGGCATGGAGCGTGCGCTCCGCCAGTCGCTGCAGATGTCCGGCGGCGATCTGGGCATCCTGGCGTCGCGGCCCATCGCGGCTGGCCTGCTGATAGCGGCCGTGTTAGTGCTGATGACGCCGCTGATCGGCCGCTTCAATCGCTGGCGGCTGCGCGGCCTTGCGGAGAACGGGTAAGCTCGCGCGAGTGCGATTACGGGAGGAGGAGACGATGAACCGGAGGAATTTCCTGGTTGGCGCCGCGGCGCTGACCTCTCTGTGCGGCGTGGATACGGCCGAGGCCCAGTACACCCCGTCGCGGCCGATCGATCTGGTCGTGCATTCGGGTCCGGGTGCGGGTCCTGACGCGTTCGGGCGGGCCTTCATTTCGGCGATCGAGCAGGAAAAGCTCTCGCCGGTCCGCATCCAGATCAATCACAAGATCGGCGGCGGCGGCGCCACGGCCGCTTCCTACATCGTCGAGAAGAAGGGCGATCCCAACACCATCGGCCTGTTCACCAGCGCCTGGGTGGCCAATCCGCTGGTCCAGGCGGACATGAAGGCGACGGTCAAGGAGATGACGCCGGTCGTGCGGCTGGTGATCGAGCCGGCCGTGTTCGCGGTCAAATCCGACTCGCCCTACAAGTCGATGCAGGAGATCGTCGACGCGGCCAGGAAGGACCCGACGAAGATCAAGCAGTCCGGCGGCTCGCCGCTGGCCCGCGATGCCATCGTCCGGCATGTGCTGATGTCGAATACCGGTGCGCGCTGGTCCTTCGTCTCGTTCCCGACCGGCTCGGAGCGCATCGCCGCCCTCCTGGGCGGCCATGTCGACATGATGATCATCGAGCCGAGCGAGGCGGGCGAGCTGATCCGCGGCGGCCAGATGCGCGCCCTGGCGCAGGTCTCCGACAGGCGCCTGTCGACCTTCCCCGACATTCCCACGCTGCGCGAGGCCGGGTTCAACGTGCCCAACGTGCCGCAGGCCCGCGGCTTCGTGGCCCCGCCCGACACGCCGCGCGAGGTGATCGCCTTCTACGAGCAGCTTTTCGAGAAGGTGGTCAAGTCGCCGACCTGGCAGAAATATCTGAGCGACAACCAGTTCGAGGACGCCTTCCTGAAGAGCGAAGAAACCGGCAAGTTCTTCGACCAGTATGCCGATCTCATGCGCGGCATCCTGAGCGGAGCCGGCATCAAGGTCGTACGCTAGAGCCTGGGGAGAACACGAATCGTGGCTGGTGAACTGAAGGGCAAGGTTGCCCTGGTGACGGGCGGTGTGCGTCGCATCGGGCGGGCCACCGCGCTCGCCCTTGCGGCGGAAGGTGCGGCGGTGGTGATCAACGCGCGCAGCTCGCTCGACGAGGCGAAGGACGCCGCTGCCGAGGTGGCGAAAACCGGCGTGAAGAGCAAGGCGATCCTCGCCGACGTGACCGACGAGGCTTCGGTGAACGCGATGATGGCCGAGATCGTCAGGGATTTCGGCCGTCTCGACATCCTGATCAACACCGCCGGCATCCGGAAGGATGCCGGCCTGGTCGAGATGACCCTGGCCGACTGGCGCGCGGTCATGGCGGTGGTGCTCGACGGCGCCTTCCTCTGTGCTCGCGCCGCCATCCCGCACATGATCAAGGCCGGCGGGGGCACGATCATCAATATCGGCGGCATGACCGCGCATACCGGCGCCGCGGGGCGGGCCCATGTCAGCACGGCCAAGGCCGGGCTGGTCGGCCTGACCAAGGCGCTGGCCGTCGAGTTCGCCGACAAGGGCATCACGGTCAATTGCGTGGCGCCGGGCAAGATCGGCGGCAAGCGCTCGGCCACCTCCGGCAAGGGCGGCCAGATCCCGGGCGGCGGTCACCCGCTGGTCGGGCGCGAGGGCACGTTCGAGGAAGTGGCCCAGATGATCCGCACGCTCTGCGTGCCGACCGGCAAGTTCATCACCGGCCAGACCATCCACGTCAGCGGCGGGCTGTATCTGCCGTGATTCTGATCGCGCCTAATTGAAGCGCGATGCGACTGACCCTCTCCGCCCGCTCGGCGCTCGCGAAGCGAGGCGCCGAGCGGGGGGAGAGGGTGGCGAGCGGCAGCGAGCCGGGTGAGGTGGGCAGGCGTAGCGCTTGACGCGAACACCACCTCACCCTCCCGCGACTTCGTCGCGGGCCCCTCCCTCTCCCCCACTTCGTGGCGGAGAGGGGTCCTAGCGATCAGCCGCGAGGCAGCTCGCTTGAATTAAATTCTAAGCCTGCAGCAGCGGGCGCAGCGCGCGCACGGAAGGCAGAACGTCGAGGCGGGCAATGGCCGCCACGAGCTCCTTCGCGCGGTTCGCCCCGATGACCGGCTCGATGAGGTCGAGCGCCTTGGCTTCGACCTCCTCCTGGGGCATCGGGTTGGCCGGGGTGCCGCGCACGGCGCGGGTGCGATGGCTCAGCGTGCGGCCGTCGGTGGTCTCGATCTCGATGATCGCCTGGCGCGCCGGCACGGCCTCGGTCAGCTCGCGGCTGGGCACGGCCTCGATGCGCTGACGGATCGCCAGGATATCGGCCGCCTGCATGCGGGCCTCGTCATGCGAGCTGGCGAAGGTGCAGGTGCCGTCCGCCAGCGTGATGGCGAGCAGGTGCTGCAGGGAGACGTCCGGCATCGTGGCATTGCTGACGATATGGATGCGGTCGTCGGGCATGTGCGCGATCAGTTTCCGGACATTGTCCCTGGACAGCTTGTGCTCGGCGATCAGCAGGGTTAGCGCGTCGAGGGCCGCCTGGATCGGCATGCCCACGGTCCATTTCTTGATCGAGGCGTTGAGGATCTCCCAGCGCTCGCCCAGGCCTTCGACCAGCTTCTCCGGCTCACCCTCGCCGCCAAAGGCGGTGAACAGGTTATGCGCGCCGGAGAGAGGATCCTCGGTGGCGGTGAAGCCGGCGGCGACCATGGTGGCGCCATAGACGGCGTTGCGCGCGCCCATTCCGCCGAAATCGAAGGCCTTCTCGATATGCTCGGGGTCGCGGTTCCAGAACGGCACGCCGGAAGCCTGCTGCACCGTGTAGGAGAGCAGGTGGCGGACCTGGCGCTCGCCGAAACGCAGCAGCGAAGCCGCGGCCGCGGCCCCGCCGAAGGCGTTGCCCAGGCTGTGCGTGCTGTAACGCGCCTTGTCGGCGCGCTCGAGCCCGAGGGCGGGGCAGATCCGCGCCCCGATGTCGTAGCCCAGCGCCACCGCGCGGATCAGGTCGCTGCCGCCGCGATCGTTCTGCTCGGCGATCGCCAGGGCGGCCGGCAGCACGCCGCAGCCCGGATGGAAGCGGCCGCCGAGATGCGAATCATCCGTCTCGTCGGCATGGCCCATCATGCCGTTGGCCAGCGCCGCGTGGGCGGCACCGATGACCAGCTTCGTGCCGATCACCGTCGCCTCGGGCACGCCGCCGAGCGTCCCGACATAGCGCGCCGCCATCTCGCCGGGCTTGAGGCGCGAGCCGGAAAGGATCGCGGCCAAGGTGTCCAGGATGTGCAACCTGGTCTTGGCCACCACCGCTGGAGGCAGGACGCGATCCGCGGCCCCGGCGACATAATGGGCCAGCGTGGCGGTGATGGGGGAGATGGCAGCGGGACCGGCTTTGGCCATGGGGATGCTCAGGCGCAGGCTTGGGTGATGTCGCGGATATCGGCGAGCGTGTCGAGGCGCCAGGCGAGATCGATGACCTGGCGCGCCCGCTCGGCGCCGAGCACGGGAACCGCGTTGCCGAGGAACTTGGTCTCCAGGGCGGCGTCCGCCATCGGGTTGGCGACGGTGCCCGAGGCGTGCGGGATATGGACCTCGTGGCGCGCCCCGGCGCTGGTGACGATGGTCGCCCGGGCCTCGTCCTTGCCGAAGCTGTCGACCGTGTCGACCGAGACCTTGCGGCGCAGGGCGAGCACTTCGGCATTGCCGGCCCGTTCGTCGGAGAACTGGGCGATGCCGGCATTGCCGTCGATATAGGACACCGCGGCGGCGTGGTTGATCGAGAACTTGGCCATCAGCCCGCTCTGCGGGCTATCGACGCCCGTAATTTTCACCGCGTGCGGATGCACCTGGAGCTCGATGGCGCTGACGGCCTCAGGCGCTGTCTTGGCCTTCTTCGCCGCGGCGATCACCGCGTCGATCAGCGGATGCAGGACCACGCCGCAGGCATAGGGCTTGTAGCCGTTGCGGGTGATCTCCCAGCGGCTGCCGAGCTCGGCCAGCAGGGCGGCGGGCGCGGCTTCGCTGCTGTAGATCTGGCTGAAGCCGCGGTTGCCCTCGATGATCTCCTCGGAGCTGTTGAAGCCCTGCTCGGCCAGCAGGGCGGCCAGCACGCCGCTCGAGCCGGCCTTGCCGGCGTGCAGCGATTTGCAGCTGGTCCCCCGGTTCTGCTGCATGCCGGCCGCCTGGGTCGCGGCGATGCCCAGTGCATAGGTCAGCTTCTGCGCGTCGAGGCCGATCAGCCTTCCGGCGGCGGCCCCGGCGGCGATGGCGCCCAGCGTGCCGGTGAGATGCCAGCCGCCGTCGTGATGCTTCGGCGAGGCCTGCCCGGTGCGCACACCGGCCTCGAAGCCGGCGACGTAGGCGCAGATCAGTTTTTTGCCGTCGATCGGTTTTTCGCCGGAGTTGGCACGGTCGCCCAGCGCGAACAGTGCCGAGAGGATGGGCGAGCTCGCGTGCAGCACCACGCCACCCATATGCGTGTCGTCGAAATCGAGCAGGTGCCCCATCTGGCCGTTGGCCACCGGCGCCTCCAGCAGGCCGAGCTTCAGGCCGCGGCCGAGCACGGTGGCGTACGGCTGGCTGCCCACGCTGCGCAGCACGGCCAGCAGCATGTCGATGGTCTTGTGGCCGCTGCCGGCCAGCGCGCAGCCCAGCCAGTCGATGAGGCCGCGCCTGGCTTCGTGGATGGCGGCTGCCGGCAGATCCTCGTAGCGGAAGCGGCTGAGGAAGGTGCAGAGATCCCTGGTCAGGTTGAGGTTGAGTGCAGCAACGCCGTAGGCCGTTTTCATCCCGTGTGTCTCGCTTGTTTCGGGCGCAGCTACCTTAGACTATGCTGCGCGCAAATTCCTCTCGCCTCTCCGTCTGTCTTCTCCCATGACCCCCAGCAGCAGCACCCGCCAGGGCATCACGGTCATGGTTATGGGACTATTCCTGTTCGCCTGGCTCGACGTGGTCAGCAAGCTGCTCGGCCCGCTGATGCCGGTGAGCCAGATCCTCTGGGTGCGCTTCCTGGCTTTCGTGCCCATTGCCTGCCTGATGGCCTGGCGCCCGGGGCAGGGGGTCGCCTGGCGTACCTCGCAGCCGCTGCTGCAGGCCTTCCGCGGCCTGCTGCTGGTGGTCGAGATGGGCATGTTCGTCTGGGCCTTCAAAACCATGCCGCTCGCCGACGTGCAGGCCATCGCCGCGGCGACGCCGCTGATGGTGGTGGCGATGTCGGTGCCGCTCCTGGGGGAGAGCGTGGGCTGGCGGCGCTGGTCGGCGGTGGGGGTGGGATTCCTCGGCGTGCTGCTCATCGTCCGTCCGGGATTCCAGACGCTGGGGCTCGGCACGATGGTCGTGCTGATCGGCGCCGCGATGTTCGCGCTCTACCAGATCCTGCTGCGCCTGGTCGGCCGCACCGATTCGGCCGGCACCACGGCCGTGTGGTCGGCGGTGATGGGGGCGCTGGCCACCAGCTTCGTCGCGCCCTTCGACTGGGTCTGGCCGACAGCCACCGGCTGGTGGCTGCTGGCCGCCGCGGCGCTGCTGGGTGCCCTGGGCCATACCATCTACTCCAAGGCCTTCGTCCTCGCCCCGGCCGCCGTGCTGCAGCCCTTCAACTACCTGATGCTGGTCTTCGCGGTGATCCTCGGATGGTTGATCTTCGACCATCTCCCGGATATGTGGACGTTCATGGGGGCCGGCCTGATCGTGGCCAGCGGCCTCTACGCGTTCCACCGCGAGCGCCTGCGCAAGGGAGTCTGAGAATGCCGGTCGTCTATGTCGCCTGCAGCCCGAGCCTCCAGGAATGGAGTGCGGAAGTCGGCCTGACCGAGCACGTCTACAAGCTCGGCATCGCCGACAGCGCCGAGGCAGCGGTCGAAGCGCTCAATAGCGAGCATTTCGCCGGGGCCAGCGACTGGGCGGTGATCGTCAGCCAGGAGGCCAAGGCCGACGAGGCCGCGTCGCTGGCCAAGGCCGGGGCCAAGGAGAAGGCGGTCGACCCGCTGTTCTATCCGCGGATCAAGGGCGCCAGGGGCCTGTTCAAGGTCAAGATCAAGAACGTCCAGACCCGCCTGCTGGTGCAGAAGATGATGGCCGGCGAGGACGAGAAGATCACCAAGAAGCCCAAGGCGCCGGACATCGCCGCCTACCTGCTCAGCACGGCCTTCGATTGAAGAAGCGTCCCCCCTTCCGGCGCGACAAGCCGAAGCCCCAAGGGAAGCCCCAGACGGATGACCTGCTGCGCGTCGGCGGGCTGCCGGCGGTCCAGGCGCTGTTCGGGCGCGGCGCGGCGCGGGTCGAGCGGCTGTTCTTCACGCCGGAGCGGCGGCGCGACGCGGAACCGTTCTGCGCGGCGCTCGGCCGGGCGCGCAAACCCTGGCGCGAGGTCGGCGCCGAGGAACTCGCCCGCATCGCCGGCACGCAGCTGCATGGCGGCATCGTGGCTCTGGCCCGGCCCAAAGCGGTGCTCGATTTCGACGCCGGCACGGCCAAGGACAGGTTGCTGCTCGTCCTCGACGGTATCGGCAATCCGCACAATTTCGGGGCCATCGTGCGCACGGCGGCCTTCTTCGGGCTGGAGCGGATCGTCATCTCCGGTAGCCAGGCACAGGCCGGCCCCTCGGCGGCGGCGCATCGGGTGGCCGAAGGCGGGTTCGAGTTCGTCGACATTCATCGCGCCGCCAACCTGCCGGCCTCGCTCAGGCGCCTGAAGCCGCGCTACCGGGTGGTCGGCACGGCGCTGGGCAAGGGCAGTGGCCTCCAATCGCTGCCGCGCGACAAGCCGCTCGTCCTGGTGCTGGGCAACGAGGAGCACGGGCTCGACGCCGCCACGCTGGCTGTCTGCGATTCCGTGCTGACCCTGCCGGGCTCGGGCGCGGTACAGTCGCTCAACGTCGCCGCCACCGCGGCGATCCTCATTCACGCGCTCCGGCCGCTTCCAGAAGCCGCACCATCGCGCTGAAGCCGCGGCGCTTCGCCAGCGCCAGCGGCGTATCGCCCCTTGTGTCGGCGATGTTGACGTTCGCCCTGGCGTTGATCAGCAGGCGCAGCGTCTCGGTGTGGCGTGCCCCACCATCGCCCAGGACGATGGCTTCGATCGCCGCCGTCCAGCCCAGGCGGTTGACATGGTCGACCCTGATGTCGGTGCGCAGCAGCTCGGCGATCACCTCGACATGGCCGTGATGGGCGGCACGGATCAGCGCGGTGCCGTTGTAGCTGTCGGTGAAATGGACATTGGCCCCGTGCGCCAGGGTCAGGCGCAGCAGCTCGGGGAAACCCTCGGAGGCCGCGATCAGGAAGGCGCTTTGACGCGTCTCGTCCTGGCCGTTGACGTCGGCCCCGGCGGCGATCAGGCGGCGTGCCTCGGAAAGATCGTTACGCCAGGCCACGGCAATCAGCTGTCGGTCGAGGGCGGAGGCGACCGGACCGGGCCCGAGCGTCTGCGCCGGGACAGGCGACGCCAGGGCGACGAGCGCGCCCAGCAGAAGCGCGCGGCGGCGCATCCTAACGCAGGCTGGCGTTGATCTTGTCGAGGGCCGCGGGGCCGGGGCAGAGCTCGGCTTCGCCCAGCACGTTCAGCGGCTCGGCCACCGTGTTCAGGCTGTCGTGCAGGTCGCTCGGGTCGGAATCGACGTAGAGCAGGCCGGTGACGACCTCGCCGGCCGAGGCCCGTTCCTGCAGATAGGTCATCGCCGCGATGCGGTTGTGCGGATCGTAATCGGCGGCGATCTTGCGCAGGCGGATGGCCGAGCCATCGTGCTGGACCACCGTCTCCAGCGTGCCCGGCGCGTACTCGGACGTGATCTCGGCGCGCGGCGTCATGACGTCGAGCCTGTTCACCGCCGCGTTGTGCTCGCGCACGTAGTCGAAGCTGCGTGTCGAGCCGGGATGGTTGTTGAAGGC
>SXGS01732284.1_pt1 | contig 14955 bp, 10 predicted proteins | sample 3174681 | NCBI WGS metagenome assembly SXGS01 (sample SAMN11356861, study PRJNA531348) | freshwater metagenome | isolation source: freshwater sample F1-80 | place: China: Fuxian Lake, Yuxi | collected 2017-12-25 | reverse complement strand
GGCCGTACTTCTCCAGGGCGCGAAACTTATCTTCCGGGTTCTGGTCGGTCACCCTGGCGCTGCCCCGCACGTCCACGAGCGCCTGGTGCACACGATCCCGCGTGATTCCGTGCGTCTTGAGCACGCGGCCTGCTGCGCTGTCTTTCTCTTCGGTGACCGCCAGGAGCAGGTGTTCGGTGCTGAGATACTCGTCCTTCAGCTTCTGCGCCTCGTCCCAGCCGCGCTCCAGGGACTTGCGCAGGCGCTGGCTGAGGGATTCACCGCCTGCTACCCCACCCACTCTGGGGAAGCGCTCGATCTCTCGCTGAAGATCGGCGCGGACCCGGCCCGGGTCCGCACCCAATTTCTGCAGCAGGGGGGACACAATCCCCTCAGGCTGCGCCAGGAGGGCGAGCAGCACATGCTCGGACTGGATCTCCTGGTGTCCGAGGCCGGACGCCAGCGTCTGCGCCTCCTGGAGCGCCTCCTGTGCCTTTACCGTCAGCCGATCCATTCGCATCGCTTGTCCCTCCTGATTACCAGGTTTGTTTGATTTTCGGCCTACCAGGTAGCGCCGCGTCATTGTTCCCGTTTCGCACGACGAACGCGGTGTTTCCAGCACCGCGTTCGTCGCGCAGAGCCGGCGGGCCGAGACCGTCACAGACCCACCGGCAGCATCGCTGTCCTCGTGGGATGCGGTGCCGGCGTCAGGCCACCCGCACTTCGACCTTCCGCGGCCGGGCCGCCTCCGCCTTGGGAACGGTCACCGTGAGTACCCCGTCCTGATAGGCGGCCTCGACCCGATCCGCCTGCACCGGGATGCCGATCCGGAAGGACCGGTGAAACTGCCCGTGCAGCCGTTCCGCATGCAGGCACTTGCCCGTCTCCGGAGCCTGCCAGGGACGGGTGCCGGAGATGCGCAGTTCATCCTGGTTCAGATTCACTTCCAGAGTCGCGCGATCCACACCCGGGAGATCCAGCTTGAGGGTGACTCCGTCCTCATTCTCGAAAAGGTCCACGGGCGGGGCCCAGATCCGATTGTGCGCGTCGGTCTGCGGCGCCGGCGCCGAGTCCTCCAACAGGCGGTTGAAGTGCCGGCGAATCTGGGTCAGGTCCGCGAACGGATCATACAGCGTGAGCGACATGCCTTTCTCTCTCCTTGTTGACTGATCTCGCCAGCCAGAGTACCCTTCCGAGGCCCTGGCCTACTGACATAAGCATCTTAATTCTTAAGTGTCTTGATGTAAAGTGGTTTTCCGAAAGGACACGCAGATTCCTCTTGAGCCCATCGGAGGGGATCGCCTCGCGCAGGCAGCCGTCCCGACGAGGGGCAGTGGCCAACACGAGCGGCAACCGTCCGAACGAGGATGCAGGAGCTCAACAAGAAACGATGCCCGATGAGCCGAGCGCACGCGGGACACGCGGCGGCGTCCCGTCCGGCAAAGGAACCTGCTCGCGGCGAGGTTCGCGGGTCTTCCACCCACTGCACATGGAGAGCGCCACCAGTACGGGTGGCGGAGGGCCGTGCCGCAACGGAGGTGGAGTGCGCGGGGATGCCGAAACCCGAGTCCGGTGGACCGGTCCCGCCAACGGCGTCCCGATGATGGAGGGGCGGTGTACGCAGAGGAGTTCTGGCTTGCCGGTGAAGCCATGGGCGGGCGCTTCGGGCGGCAGCCGCACCGCAACGTGAACAACTGGAGCCTACCCGGGCGCCGGACGGCAGCCACGTCAGTTCGGCGCAGCGGCACTCATGGAAGTTGAGGCAGACCAATCTGGAGACGTCTGCGCAGCGGGCCCCGGAGAGCGCGATCCGTCCCGTCCGCGAGCCCCGAACCGGTACCGCGGCTACCAGGGAACACGCGGCTGCACCGCCGGCTATCGGAGCACGGTCACCGGGGTTCGCTGTCGACGTCGCGGGCAGCGCCGGCGCCTGGGCCCGGATCGGCGCCCTTAGTACGCCACCGCACCTCGGCCCGCTTGAGGTCCTCGGGCCGATCCACATCGGTGCCCACCACAGCATACGGGGACTCTACCAGCCCACAACGGATGCCGACGATCCGTGTCACTGCATCGCCGATACGCTCTAGAGTGAGCCGGCCCGTCAGAAGCCGGACCACATTGCCGAATCCGATCAGGCGCGCCAGATAGAACGGGTTCTTGCGCCGGGCGTGGGCTTCCGCCAGAAAGCTGTCCAGGGCGCCGAACACGGAGATCCGCTGGAGCACCAGATTGCCCCCCGTGAAGTCCCCGCGCGGAGTCCGCAGGTAGGTGCGCGGCATTCCCGGAAACTCTGCGTCGCAAGCAGTTCGCGACACCACGGAGTACGCGGTATCGTGGCCCTCTGCCAGCGCCCGCTCCACATAGTCATCCACCGCCACCGGGGTGAGAAATGGGATGTCCGCCGTGACGCAGAGCGCCAACTCGTCCTGTGGACAGCAGGCCATCCCGGCGTGGATGTTCTCTGTGATCAGCCCGTTCGACGCAACCTGCGCGTCGGCTTCCGCCTGCGCTGGAAAACCGGCCGGTGCGACCAGAATGATGCGCCCGATCCGGTCTGCCTGCTGAAGCGCGCGGAGCACGTGCACCACCATCGGCGCCCCGGCCACCACGGCGAGTGCCCGTGCCCCTGGCTCGGCCGGGACCCCCGCCGCAAGGGCGAACTCCGGCGATGTGCGGCCTCCCGCCAGCACGATCGCCGGCACTGTTTCAGGAGGAGTATTCATACTGAATCCACTCGTGCCGCTCCCCCGTGCCGCAGCGCTGCTTCGGCGGCGGCGCTGACCGCGGTGGCCGCCCGCGCCGCCGCCAGTCCCGCCAGCGGCGAACCGCCCTGCACAATGCAATCCACCCACCCGGCCAGCGCCTCTTGCGACCCGGGAAAGCCGTCGAACCGGTAGTCCGAGGCGCGAGGCGGGGAGAGATTTTCCGGCGTGGACGTGCGGCGGCGCCACAACTCCAGGCGTCCGCTGATGATCTCACCGTCGAGTCGCGCTTCTGTGCCGATCACCTGGAGCCGGATTTCGTTCCGTGCCGCCGCCAGCACCGTGAGGCCGAGCTGGCCCACTGCCCCGTTGTCGTACGTCACGGTGGCGCTCAGGTAGTCGGGCAGGTTCGCTCCACTCGCGTGCCCACCGGCCGCCGTGACCAGCACGGGATGCCCGCCGGCTAACAGATTGAACAGGTCGAGGTAGTGAATTCCCAGTTCCAGAAACATCCCGCCGGACCGCGCCGGATCGCCGCGCCAGCCCCGGAACGCGCCCCAGTCCCGCAGCAGCAGGCAGGACAGGAGCCGCGGTTCCCCGATGTGACCGGCGGCGATCTCCCGGCGCATCGCCGTCACGACGTCGCTGTATCCCAGTTCCAGATCCACCTGGAACACCCGGCCGGTCTCGGCCACTGCCCGCGCGATACGGTCCACACCCGCTGTCGTCAACGAGGCCGGCTTTTCACAGAGCACATGCCGACCGGATCGGAGGGCGGCGAGCGAGAGCGTCTCGTGCGTGTCATTCGGCGTACAGACGATGACCGCATCCAGATCGTCACGGACCAGCACCTCGTCCGGTGTCTCACACACGGCAACCGGCTGCGCCCATGCAGCCCGCAACCGCTCCCGGCGTTCAGGATCCGACGTGCTGACGGCAACCACCTCCGCCGTGGGAATGCGCGCCAGATTGGGCAGATGAACCGTACGAGTCCAGTTGCCGCCTCCAAGGATACCGATGCGGACTGCCGTTGCCATGCGTCACACCCCCTGCACGCTGCGCACGAAGTCGAGCAGCACCGGGTTGAAGCGATCCGGAAACTCCCAGTTCGGCGCGTGTCCCGCTTCGGGTATCTCAACCATTTGTGCCCCCGGGATCGCGCGGACCCACTCCCGGCCATTCACGTGAATGATCGGCATATCGGCGCCTCCCACGATTACCAGTGCCGGAGCGCGGATTTCGCCCAGCCGGGGGTAGTGCGGCGGCACAGCGCGGGACGGGAGCGTCGCCTGCCACGCGCCGCCGGGATACGCCAGGATCAGATCACGAAATCGGGCTGCCCGGCGACGCACGGGATCCTCGCGCATCGGCTTCGCCCAGTCCCCCAGCCACCACTGTTCCAGGATCTCGGGCAGACCCTCTTCCCGGAAGCGCCGCTGAAACTCCTGATTGTAGGCTTCCTCTTCGGGGGTGGGAGGGGGCACGGAGCCATCCGGTTCCTTCCAGCCCTGGATGCGCGTCCCGACCAATGTCAATGAGCGCACTCGATCCGGCGCGTTCAGTGCAATCTCCACAGCGATGCCCCCGCCGGCAGCATCCCCCACCAGATGAGCGCGCGCAATGCCGCAGTGGTCCAGCAATCCCAGCAGATCTCCTGCCTGCGTGGCGAGGTCGTAGCCGCCGAGCGGCAGATCCGAACGTCCATGCCCGCGAAGATCGTAGAGCACGACACGGTAGTCCGGCGCCAGCGCCGGCGCCGTGGGCGCCCACATCTCCAGCGGAGCACTGAACCCCGGGATGAGCACGACCGCCTCTGCCTCCGCCGGGCCCTCCAACAAGTAGTAGAGTTCGATCCCCTGTACGAGCGCGCGTGGCAAGATTCACCTTCCTTCCGGCGCCGATCAGCTTCCGTTGACCGGGATGAGTTGTGCGGCCCGTGGGTCGGCACGCACGAATCAGGTCACCTGCAACGTATGGTTTGGCGAACGTCGGCGGGGGACCTCCAGCGGCGCCCTGATCCGTAACATCGCCTGAACGCTCCGTCTTATATCCCCCGAGTCCAACCCGATTGACGAACCGCGCCCCACCTGGTTTCGCCGCCATAGGCCGGCGCGACCTTCCGAAATGCGCCTGGATCCGCGCCCGGCAGCAGAGTTCCGGGCGCGACGAATCCGATGCGGGATAGGCTCACCGCGATTCGGGTCGGATCAGGCAGGCTGAGACTCCCGACCGGCACGCGCAATTCCCATCGCTTCCGGCAGCAAGCTCACCGGTCCCGCGCACCCTCTCCGGCCCGCGGGACCACTTCACGCGCCGGCGCCTGCTACACAGAGAACCGTGATCCTCTCCCGGCCCACACTGAAGGAGGAAGAGCCACAGAAGGCAGCAGAAGGATTGACTCGAGTCGCATTCGTCCGGTCTCTCCCCGCGGACCTGCATCCGGTGCACACATCGTTCTCCAGGAACTGCTGATGACGGTATCTTCAGAGGGCACACCCGATCCGTTTACCGCCTGGGTGGCATCGTTGCGTCACGGCCTGCCCTACGAACGCCGCGCAGCCGCCGTCACGCTGGGACGGGCTGGCGACGTGCGCGCTGTGCCGGTGCTCTGTCAGGCACTTCACGATCAGGATGAGCGCGTACGCACCGCCGCGATCGAGGGGTTGGTGCGCGCCGGACTCGTCTCCGCGTGGCCGCTCTGCGATGTGTTTCAGGATGCCGAAACGCCTGCGTGCGAGGGAGCGATGATCGCGCTGCTGGGCATCGGCGAGGCGGCTACCGCGGTCCTCTGCGCAGCACTTGACGCACCACAGCACAAAATCCGCGAAGGGGCCGCTACCGTGCTGGGCCGGCTGCGGGATCAGCAGGCAGTCCCCGCTTTGTGCGCCGGCCTGGGGGATCGGGCACCGGAAGTCCGGATCGCAGTCGCAGCATCGCTGGCGCAGATTGCATACCCGGCGGCGCTTCCTGCGCTGGTGCACGTACTTGCCCAGGTGGATCACCGCACCCGTCAGGCAGCGGCCGACGCACTGGTGACCTTTGGCGCCGTGGCCGTACCGGTTCTGATCGGCGCCCTTGCCGATTCGAATCGGCTGGTGCGCGGGGCGGCTGCGTACTCGCTCGGGCGCATCGGCGATTCGAATGCGGTGGCGGTGCTGGGCGAGGCGCTCGCGGATTCGGGGCGGTGGGTGCGATTGGCGGCGGCCCGAGCCCTCGGGCGCATCGGTAGCCGGCGGGCGGCAGCATCTCTGCGGCGACGGCTCCATCCGCTCAATCACGATCGAGAGCGAGACCCGGAGGTGGTGCGCGCCATCCGCATCGCCCTGCACCAGATCAAGGGCACCCCCTCTCTGAGCGAGGATCAGCTTCCCATTCCGTCCGGCCCTCCGGAACTGGATCCGGCGCAACTGCCGCTTCCAGGTGATGCTCCAACAGCGGCAGCCGATTGAGACTGGGGGGCGCCTTCGCACATTTCGCGGAACGCACACCACCGGCAGCGACCACGGTCTGCGGCCAGGGGAAACCATTCCTCAGGCGGCAGTGTCAGCGGGTCATCACGATCTGCCTCCACATCCAGCAGGGCGCGCGTCCGGGCAATTTCCGCCCGCGTGGCCGCGACCGATGCCGCGTCGCAGCGCAGCGCCTCCTCGTGACATTGTGGATAGAGATAGATGACCCAGGGGTCTATCTTGCCGGCGGGAAAGCCCCACTTCTGTTCCGCATACATGACGTAGCAGTGGACCTGGACCGGATCCCACTCGGGATCTCCTCGCCCGGTTTTCCAATCCACTATTTGCAGGCGACGGCCGGCGTCGCCCACCTCTACAAAGGCAAAATCCGGCCGGACCGCGACGGTGGTGCCCTCGTCCAGGCGCACGGACGCGTGGCGGTCAACCGGCAGCCAGTCGCGCGGGTCGGTCCGCCGAATGCGCGCGGCAATCTGCGAATCCAGGAACTCCTGGAGCGATGTCACAACCCGCTGCCGCAGCCGTTCGGCCCTCTCCCGAGGAAGTGGGTCGTGCCCATAGTAGTGCCGATCCAACAGCGCCGGGCGATAGGGTCCCTGCCAGCCACGCCAGAACTGCTGTGAGTCCCGAAACTGCTCGCGCATCGCCTCGCGCGCCCGGTCGAGCACCACAGCTTCCGCCGGAAAACGACCTCGCTTCCAATCTTGCAGCAGGCGCTCCAGTTGTGTGTGGACGAGTTGCCCGGTCCACATTTCCAGGCTTACCAGGTCTTTCAGCCGGTCCGCGTGCTTCGCGGCGAGTGGTGGGTCGGGACGGCGCGCCCGGGGGGCCAGAAAATATCGGTAGTAGTACTTCCGCCGGCATTCCTGAAACAGCTTCACCCGCGTCACCGACCAGACGAAGGTGCCCGGGTTACGGAGCGCGCGAGATCCCATTCGTGGTGAGGAGCGACTCGGCCAGCACCTGGATCGGGTGCAACGCGGAACGCCGGGCGCCATCCAGCAATTGCTGCCGGCAGCTTGTGCCGTTCGCGACAATCCAGTCGTCGCTTCCGACCTTGCGCACGGCGGGGAGCAAGCCCAGCTCGCCGATCTCCATCGAGAGGTCGTAGTGCTCAAATCCGAAAGAGCCGGCCATCCCGCAGCAGCCGGCGGGCAGTTCCTCCACCACCAGGCCCGGCACCAGCCGCAGTGCATCGAGAGTCCGCCGGGTGCCAAGCACCGCGCGATGATGACAGTGCGGATGAAACCTGGCCCGTTTGGTCGTCGTGCGGAACGGCAGATCCGAATCCTTGGCGTGCCGTTCCGCCAGAAATTCCTCGACCAGCCACGAACCACGTGCCAGGCGGTCCGCCTCCGGCCCGAGCCGGAACTCCCGATATTCATCTTTCAGAGTCACCAGACAACTCGGTTCAAGGCCCAGACAGGGGATGCCGGAGTCCACGAGTCGCACTAACTGCGGTACGTTCTCAATCGCCAGCGCCTTTGCCTCTCGCAGAAACCCCTTTGAGATCAGGGGACGCCCGCAGCAGCGCCATTCGGGCACCATCACTGCATATCCGAAGGCCTCCAGCACCCGGACTGCGGCCTTCCCAATTTCGGGTTCGTGGTAATTAGTAAACGTGTCGGCGAGGAGCGCCACGGTGCCGTTGCGGCCGGCGGTGCGGGCGGGGCGATGCCGCCGGAACCAGCGGGTGAATGTCTGGTGGGCGAACGGCGGGAGCGGGCGCCGGGGGTCAATGCCGAGCACGCGGGCGGTGGCGGCGCGCCCCAGAGAACTCCGCAGCAGCGCGTTCACCAGCGGCGCTGCGGGAGTGCTCAGACGCCCCAGCAGCGCCGCATTCGCGAACAGGTGCGCCTGCAGAGGTGCGCCATGTTCATCGTGGTAGTGCGCCAGGAACTCGTACTTCAGCTTTGCCATGTCCACGTTGGACGGGCACTCGCTCTTGCAGGACTTACACTCGAGGCAGAGTTCAAGGACGCGGAAGAGATCCGGATCACCCAGCGTCCCGTGACCTGCCTGGCCGGACAGGACGGCGCGGAGCATGTTGGCGCGGCCCCGCGTGCTGTGTTCCTCATCCTGCGTCGCCCGGAAGGACGGACACATCGCGCCGTCGGCCCGCTTGCGGCACGCCCCCACGCCGGTACACAGCTCTACGTGCCGGGCAAACCCGCCGTCCGTACTGAAGTCAAAGTGCGTTTCCACCGGAAACGTCTGATAACCATCGGCGAAGCGCAGATTCTCCGTCATCTTCGGCGCTTCGACGATCTTGCCCGGATTCATGATGCCGTGTGGATCCCAGGCGCGCTTCACGTCCCGAAACGCCTGGTAGACCTCCGGGCCAAACATTGTCTTCATCCACTCGGAGCGCACCAGGCCATCCCCATGCTCGGCACTCAGGGCGCCCCCATACTTCAACACCAGTTCCGCCACCCGGCCGGTGATCTCGCGCATGCGTCGCACATCAGCCGGGAGCTTCAGGTTCAGGAGCGGTCGCACGTGCAGGCAGCCGACGCTGGCGTGGGCATAGTAGCAGGCGTCCAGCTCATACTCCGACAGGAGCGACCGGAACTCCCGGATGTAGTCCGCCAGGTGCTGCGGAGCCACAGCGGTGTCCTCGACGAACCCGACAGGCTTGGTGTCCCCTTTCTTTCCCTGGAGCAGGCCCAACCCTGCGTTGCGCACTTTCCAGACGTGCTGCTGTTCGGCGGCCTGGTCGAGCACCACGTTGCCATAGCCCACCCGTTCCAGCCGGGCGGTTAACGCACGCACCCGCCCAGCGAGTTCTAGCGGGGTCTCGCCGGTCAACTCCGTGACGAGAATCGCTTCCGGATTGCCCCGAAGGAAGGACCTGGCCCGGGCCAGTTCCCGATTGTCCCGGGTCAGTTCCAGAATCATCCGATCAACAAGTTCTACCGCCGCCGGTTCGTGCTCCAGGATGAGCGGCGCCGCCTCCAGGGCCTCAATCAGGTCTGTGAAGTGGCTGACGATGAGCGCGCTGTGAGGGGGCCGAGGCACCAGATTGAGCGTGGCTTCGGTAACGGTTGCCAGGGTGCCTTCCGACCCGACCAGGATGCGCGCCAGATTCAACCGCTGGTGGCGGACGATTTCATCCAGGTTGTAACCGCCGGAGCGCCGCATGATCCGCGGAAAGCGCCGGTGAATCTCCAGGGCGTGCTCCCCGCAGATGCGACGTACCTCGCGGTAGATTCTCCCCTCCAGGGTATCGGACTGCTGGCGTTCTTCCCACTGCTCCGGTGAGAGCTCATAGAACCAGGCGAGACTGCCGTCGGAAAGCACCGCTCGCTGCGCAAGCACATGGTCTACCGTGCGGCCGTAGCGAATTGAGTGGGACCCACAGGAGTTGTTGCCCATCATGCCGCCGATGCTCGCCCGGTTGCTGGTCGCAACATCGGGTCCGAACATCAGCCCGTGAGGACGCAGATGGGCATTGAGTTGATCCAGGATGACCCCCGGCTGTACCCTCGCCCAGCGCTGCCCAACATGGACTTCTTCGATCCGGTTCATGTACCGGGTAAAGTCCAGGACCACCGCTGCGCCGACAGTCTGCCCCGCCAGACTGGTTCCGCTCCCCCGGGGCAGCACCGGGACACTTCGCGCAGCAGCAATGCGAATGACACGCTGAACATCTTCTTCATGGAGGGGAATCACTACACCAATCGGAACAATCTGGTACAGACTGGCGTCCGTGGAATAGAGCAGGCACGAGGTCCGGTCCATGCGGACCTCTCCTTCTACCTGCCCCACCAGGTCTCGTTCGAGGGCGTCGAGATCAGCGGCGGATAGCGAGGACATGAGCAGGCGAATGGGATGGGTAGGCGGGAACTGCCGCGAGTAAGACGCGCCGCAGCACAGAGACTCAGAGAATGGCCCGGCCAGTCCATCCACCGTATCGCTTTCGTACCGCGCTCGTCACCCGACAGGTGGAAGTGTCTTGCTCCCAAATCCTTCGTGACGCCACTTCCAGTGGGTAACTCGCACTCGACCGGAACGCACGACCATCGACGATTCAAGCTCCTCCACAGCGGCGCCTCGCGCCCAGACGCCCACCGGCAGCAGCGGTGACTTGGCGCCCAATTTTCTGACGCTCTGGCGGAACGCGGGCCAGTCCCCGTTCTCCGCTCTACTGCGCGAGCCGGAGCCGGCATTGCAACGCCTTGCAGGAGTGCCGGTATCGGCACTTTCGCTCTCTCAGCGAGCAGAGAACTGCCTTCGGCGGGGCAGGTTCGGAACCATCGGTGAATTGCTGACGATGCCGGTGGCGGACGTACGGGGCATTCGCCTGTTCGGGCCGGCCGTGGCCCGGGAACTCGCCGCCGCGGTGCAACACCTCGCCGACGAGGGGCCGGCGCGCGGTCGGACCAGCGCGCCTCCGAGCCCCGGCTTCCCCCGACCCAGCCTTACACTCCGGTACGAATGGGAGACTTTTTCGGGCGTGGGAGGCACACCACCCCGGCTCCCACTGGCGTCGCTCCCGCTTTCCAACGCGGTCCAGAGCACGCTGAAGGCTCACAGCTTCTACCAGTTGGGTGACCTGCTGGTACAGCCGATTCGGGCACTGGAGCAACTGCTCGGCGCGGATGCCGTCGAGGAGATCATTGATGCCCTTCCCCCGGTGGCCGCCGGTTACGGACGGGCTCACTGCGCTCGCGTGGGGTCGCGCTCCTACTCCGCTGCGGACATCCCTCGCCTGCTGCGCCAACGATGGGCGGCTGCGCCGGTGGAAGAACTGGAACTCAGTCCCGAAATCACGGGCGAACTGCATCTGCAGCGCCTCACGCGGTTCGGGCCGCTGCTTGCCGCGTACGAGCGCCGCGATCCGCTCATCTGGCTGGACGTGCCGCTGCGCAAAAATCTGGAGGCGCGGCTCACAGAACTGGGCCTGAATGAGCCCGCCCAGAATCGCTGGACGGGACAGACCGTCCCCACTCTCGACACTGTTTGCCAGAGCCTGCAGAACTATTGTCGTCTGGAAGACTGGGTGTTCCTGAGCCGACGCTACCCACTTCTCGCGCGTGTGAGAGAGGTGGCGGCGGCGATTCCGGATCGTCCGCATCGCCCCCTGCCGCGTGTAGAACTGGACATCCAACGCAAGCTCATCTGGCGGCAGACCGGCGGGCTCCTCGGGGCGCTGGGCGCCATCGAACGGACACTCCAATGGCTACTGCAGAACGCGGGCGGTATTCAGCGAGCCGAAGAATCGGCAGCAGGATTGCTGAAGTGGATCGCTCCTGGACAGACGTCTGCCCTCGGCCTCGCGGTACTGGTGCTGGAGTACTCCGACCGCTTTGTGCGCCTGGGGCGCGATTCGATCTATGCTTTGAACACAGCCCCGCACCATTGGTATCCGGAAGTGCTGGCCGAGGCCGAGACGCTCTGGGATGCGCAGGGGGGAGCAAGTGGCACATCGGTGCCCATCGCCGACCTGTCCACATTGTTCTCCACCCACCGTCACACGATCACTCCGGAATTTGCCGCCGCCTGCTTGCATGTCTCCGGAGCCTGGCAGGTTCGGGACGACGGCACGTTCTTGCGGAAGTAGGGGGTCCACTGCCGGGGCCGTGCTGTGCCGGCCAAGTGGAAACCGGGAACGCCAGCCCCCGGCCGGGACCTGTGTCTGCGCAAGACCGGATTTCTGAATCCCGCTTCCCGACAAGTATTCGAGAACCGATGGTACACCGGTTCTCGAATACGGATCGCAGGCGCCTACTTCTGAGTCAGCAGGTACGCCACGATGTCTGCCAGGGTGGCGGCGGAGCCTTTGAACGCCGGCATGGCGCTGGCGCCCACCGGGTTCTTGATGAATGCCGCAAGTTGTGCTGCATTCTTCTCTGCCCCCGCCTTGCTGAGGTCCTTCATCGGGCCCCCGTCCGGTATATCCTTGGTCTTGTGGCAGCCGGAGCAGCCTTCCGTCTTGAAAGCGACGGCGCCCTTCTTGGCATTGCCTGCCGCTTTGGCGGGCGCCGCCGGCTTGCCCGGCTTCTTCTTCGGTGCCGCAGCGACGACAAGCGGCAGTGCCAGCAGCCCCGAGAGGACGAGGCCGACCAGCGCGCGTGAGGATCGTGAAATCACGCTTGGGTTCTCCTTTCTGGAGGTTTGGACACTTCCGGGACGGTCCAGGACTCACCCGGAATTACAGAGAATCTGTGCTGGAGGCGCTGGCGCGCCCTCGTAAAAGTATACCCAACCGGTCCCGCAGGAGCAGCAGCAAGAATACAAGGCACGATTGCACCACGAGCGCTACCTGTGCGGAGACTCCTGCACTGCGCTGCATCTGGCTGCACCCTGCCGAGAGCGCCCCAAAAAAGAGCGCCGCGCCCAGTACGCCGAGCGGCTCAAGCCCTCCGAGGAGGGCCACCGCGATCCCCGAAAAACCGTAGCCGGGTGAACCCGGCGCATAGCGATAGAGGCGTTGGATGAGACCGAGGATCTCTACCGCGCCGCCGAGACCCGCCAACGCGCCGCTGATCAGAAATGCCGTGGCCGCCGCGCGTTCCGTCGCCACGCCGGCCGACCGAGCCGCGGCGGGATTGAAACCGAGCGCACGCAGGCGAAATCCTGCACCGGTCCGGTCCATCCAGAGCCAGACGCCCCCGAGCACCGCAACGGCGAGAATCACCCCGATATGGAGACGGTGCGTCTCAATCCCGGTCGCGAGCACCGGCGGGCCGCCGGGCCACGCGATGGCGCCGCCGCCCAGCAGCCGCACGCCGAGCAGGGATCCGAGATAAGGCAGGTAGGTGGCTTCCGGGAGCATCGGGCTCCAGTCACTGGCGCTCCGGGGGTCCTTGAGAGGACCGCGTACCAGGTACTCAATGAGGTGCACCGCGAGGAAATTCAACATGATCGTGCTGATGACTTCCGGCACCTGGCGCCGCGCCTTCAGCAACGCCGGGCCGGCGGCCCAGATCAGGCCCGCCAGCAGCCCTGCGAGCAGGCAGAGCGGCGCCCCCACGATCACCGGCAGCGGGGGGAGCAGGAGCGCCGCCAGCGTGGCGCCCAGCATGCCCATCAAGAATTGCCCCTCAGCCCCAATGTTCCAGATTCCCGCGCGAAACGCAACCGCCACACTCAGCCCCGTGAACATCAGGGGAGTGGCCTTCAGCAGCGTTTCGGCCAGACTGCCCGGGGACGCCAGAGATCCGGTATGGATCGCCGCCAGAGCCCGACCCGGATCGCCGCCCAACAGCAGCACGACGAGAGCCATGAGCCCGGACGCCAGCAGCACGACCCCACTCACCGCGCCGAAGCCGGTCACTACACGACGGATAGTGCTCATTAAGCTGCGGCCACCCCGGGCTGCTTCCCGCCCATCAGCAGACCCAACTGCTCGCGGGGCGTGGTTGGGGCTACGATCGCCATCAGTCGCCCTTCGTACAGGACTCCCACCCGATCGGACAGCGCGATCACTTCTTCCAATTCGGTGCTGATGAGCAGCACTGCCGCGCCCCGTTCCCGCTGCTCCCGGAGGCGCTCATGCACGTACGCCGTGGCGTTGACATCCAGGCCGCGAGTCGGGTTGACGGCCACCAGCAGGCTGGGCTGCTTGTGCAATGCCCGCGCGATCACAATCTTTTGCTGGTTCCCGCCGGAAAGGGTGCCGGCAGTCTGGAGCAGAGAACTGCTGCGCACGTCGTAGCGCTCTCGCATCACCGCTGCCTCGGAGTTGAGGAAGCCCCAGCGCAGCCAGGGCCCACGAGACGCTCGCGCCTCTTGATGCAGCTCAAGGATGAGGTTGTCTCGCACCGACATGCCGAGCACCAGGCCGTCCCTGCGCCGATCCTGGGGAATGTAGCCCACGCGCTCCCGCACCACTCGCGGCTGGAAGTCTTCGCCCGCCGCCGCAAACTGTAGTGAGCCGCGTGACAAACGGCGCAGTCCGAGGATCGCCTCCGCCAGTTCGGCCTGTCCATTGCCGTCCACTCCGGCAATGCCCAGAATCTCGCCCGCCGACACGTCCAGCGACAGCCCGCAGACCGCTTCCAACCCGCGCTGGTCCCGCACCCGGATGTCTTCCAGGCGAAGAATCGTCGCCGAAACAGCGCTCGGAAGGGGGTTTTCCGACGCCTCGTCGGCTGCGGGTTGAGAAGTGGAGGGGACCACTTGCTCACGCGCGCGGCTCGGGTTTGGGGGGACTGCCCGGTCGCGTGCTGCGTTTTGTGTCTCCGCGGTTGCTCCCTGCTCTTCGGCGCCTGCGCCCATCATCCAGCGGGCGAGGTGATGCGCGTCTGTTTCGCACACGGGTACAGTCCCGGCCTTCGTGCCGCGGCGCAAGACGGTGATCCGGTCGCAGAGGGAGAGCACTTCGTTCAGCTTGTGGCTGATGAAGACCAGCGAGCGGCCCTCTTCGCGGAGCCGGCGCAACACGGTGAAGAGTTCGTCCAGCTCTACCGGAGCCAGCACCGCTGTGGGCTCATCCAGGACGAGAATGGCCGGATCCTGGGCCAGGACCTTGACGATCTCCAGACGTTGTTGCATGCCCACCGGGAGTTGCCAGACGGGCACGTTGGGCTCCATGCGCCAGCCCAGCCGGGCAGCCAGATCGAGAGCGGCGCGTGCCAGATCGCGCCGAGGCAGCACGACGGGAGTCTGGTGCGGGAGAGCCAGAGCCAGGTTTTCCGCCACGGTGAAGTTCTCCACCAGCGTAAAGTGCTGGTGGACCATTCCGATGCCTGCCCGCGCGGCGTCGCGGGCAGAACGAAACCGGTGCGCGCGCCCCCGAACTTCGATGGTCCCGGCATCCGGTGCGTACAGACCCGAGAGCACGTGCATCAGCGTGGACTTGC
>SXGS01661813.1_pt1 | contig 14955 bp, 13 predicted proteins | sample 3174681 | NCBI WGS metagenome assembly SXGS01 (sample SAMN11356861, study PRJNA531348) | freshwater metagenome | isolation source: freshwater sample F1-80 | place: China: Fuxian Lake, Yuxi | collected 2017-12-25 | reverse complement strand
TGTGGGACACTTTCACTGGAAGTGCCTTTCCTGAGCTGGTGGATTTGTTGCGTGAGAACTCAAATCATCCCAGTTCAGGGGGCACTTTCTTCAGTTAGACACTCCGGTCAATGGAAGTTCTATCGGTGGATTCAGGCTAAGGGTGCCGGCGGGCCGGAGTCGGGCGAGGGGTCCTGAGTCAGCGGCCGTCGATGGTCTGCTGGAGCACGGCCGCATATTGGGCTTGAACTGCGGTAGTGGCATGTCCCCGTGGTTGGTTTCTCCTTGGGGCGTAACGGGTTTGACGCGTGTCCGCACCCCCGCCACTGCACTCGGCGGGGCGGCAGGAACTACAGCGGTTTGGCAGGTCGTTTTTGACTGGCTGGATGAGGTGAGCAGGTCGTCGGCACCATGCGGTCCCTCATGTGTTTCAACAGCCGGACGGGCATCGCCTTTCCGTCGATATCGTGCGGTGGCCGAAGTCGAAATTGCCTGGTATGTGGTGTGTTTCGAGTTGCAGGATGCACTGGTAGTTGGCTGGCCGCTTGTCCTTACAGTGCCCCGCGCCTCGGCTGATGCCACCCGAGGCGCGGTGCACTGAATTAAGCTGAAGCTGCCCTATTGAGCGATGTAGCCGCCGTCGACTACGACTTCGGACCCGGTCATGAACGAGGACTCATCCGAGGCAAGAAACAGTACCACCGTGGATACCTCCTCCGGCTGGGCCGCACGACCCAGGATGGTGGTGCCCAAGAGAGCCTTCTTCCCTTCGGGATCGGCCAGGATATCGTTTGTCATCGCCGTCGCAATCACTCCTGGGTGCACCGAGTTCACTCGAATCCCGAACTCTTGCAGGTCCACTGCAGCGGCTTTCGTCAGAGTCCGCACTGCACCCTTCGATGCCTCGTAGGCGGCTGCATTTGGGGCGCCGATGATCCCGTACATGGACGAGATGTTGACGATCGACGGCGCCTTCGACTCCTTCATCGCAGGGATGATCGTCTTGCAGCCCAGGTACGTGCCCTTGGCATTGACCGCGAAGATGCGGTCCCACACGTCTTCCTCCGTGTCCTGCAGTGACGTGAAAGCGAGGATGCCCGCATTGTTCACCAGGATGTCGACGCGGCCGTGGGACTGGACGGCATGGTCGACGACAACCTTCCAACCTGCCGAACTCGAGACGTCGTGCTGCACGAAAGACGCAGTACCGCCGTCCTTCTCGATCAGCTTGACGGTCTCCTTGCCGCCTTCGACGTCGATATCGGTGACGACAACGGCGGCACCCTCTTCCGCTAACAGCTGGGCGTGCGCGCGCCCCATACCTGTGGCGCCACCGGTCACGACGGCAATTTTGCCTTCAACACGCTTGGTCATTTCATTCCCTTCGGATTTCGCACCAACTTTTTGTTGGCGAATTCGTTCAAGCCGAACTTGGCGAGCTCGCGACCGAACCCCGATCCCTTGACACCGCCGAACGGTAGGTCCGGGGCCGTCTTGCTGGTGCCGTTGATCCAGACCATTCCGGTTTCGAGTTCCTCGGCCACTCGGCCGGCCTTGTCCGGATCCGAGGTGAACACACTGGATGAGAGGCCGAACGGGGAGTCGTTGGCCAGGTCGATCGCCTCATCTAGAGACCGGGTGCGGTAGAGGACCGCTACCGGGCCGAACAGCTCTTCGCGGAATGCACGCATCTCGCGTGTAACTCCAGCCAGCACGGTGGGCGGGTAGTAGGCGCCGACCCCTTCCGGTCGGTTGCCACCCAAGAGAGCCTCGGCCCCGCGGGAGAGTGCGTCCTGGACAAGCTCGTCGACTTCCTCGACTCCCGCGTGCGACGCGAGTGGCCCGAGCTTTGTCTCGGGGCTGGTCGGGTCGTCGGGTAGCCAGCCAGCCATCCCGTCGACGAACTTCGTTACGAATTCGTCGTACACGCTGTCGTCGACGAGAAACCGCTTCGACGCAGTGCACGCCTGTCCGCCGTTTCCGAGCCGACCGACGACGGCGGCGGCAGCAGCGATGTCTATGTCGGCATCTTCCAATACGATGAAGGGGTCCGAACCGCCCAGTTCAAGTACGCATTTCTTCAGGTGCCGGCCCGCTACCTCAGCGACGGCCGACCCTGCCTTCTCCGATCCGGTCAGTGACACACCTTGGACTCGCTGATCCGCTACAGCCGCAGCGACCTGGGCTGAGGAGACGAAGGCATTGCGATATACGTCGGTCGGCAGCCCGGCTTCGAGGAAGACTCGCTCGATGGCCAGGGCGGACTGCGGGCAGTTGCGCGCATGTTTGAGGATGATCGTGTTGCCCAGTGCGATGTTGGGAGCAGCGAAGCGTGCCACCTGGTAATAGGGGTAGTTCCACGGCATGACTCCGACGAGCGGTCCGATCGGCTCGGTCCGCACGACCGCCGTCCCGCTACCGGCGATGTCGAGGGTCTCATCCTGCATGAATTCTGCGGCGTGGTCTGCGTAATACTGATAGATCGAGGCAACCAGCTCCACCTCGCCTTGTGCTTGTGCGATCGGTTTGCCCATCTCCAAAGTGAGCAGCTTGGCCAGTTCGTGGGATTGTTCTCGATAGAGTTCGGCGACCCTGCCAAGCGCAAGGCTTCTTTGTTCGAGATCTGTTGCGCGCCAACTTCTGTAGGCGTTTGCGCTGCTGCCGATGAGGACGTCCAACTCGTCGTCCGATATTTCCGGATACCGCGCGAATTCCTGACCGTTGGCAGGGTCGATGGTGGTGTACACACCCATGGTCGTCTCCTGTTTTCGTATCGATCGGGAGTCAGGCGTCGACGGTGTCGGCCGTCTTCAGAGCAAAGCCCTGATAGCCCCCCTCGGTGACGTCTGCCAGGACGGCGCGGTAGTTGCCGAGCCCGCCAAGGTAGAACAGCACGCTGGGCTTCTTTCCTGGAACATTGGCCCCGAAGATCCATGAATCAACCTTGGTGAAGACGGTCATGTTCGCGATGTCCGTGCAGGTCGCGGTCCATGCGGATTCCGCCTCCGGTGTGGGTTCGATCGCCCGCACACCTGTCCGCTCGACGTAACCTATGGTGTCGCTGATCCACTCGACCTGAGTTTCGATGCTTGGAGGAAGGTTCGTGAACGGTCCGTTGGGGCCGAGCACCATGAACCAGTTGGGGAAGTTCGCGGTGGCAATCCCCAGGTAGCTGGTGGGTTGGCCGTCCCAATGGTCGTTGATGTTCAGGCCACCGCGACCGGAAATGGTCATGCGGCGGTAGTTCCCGTCGACGGCGTCGAAGCCGGTGGCGAAGACCAGGACGTCCAATTTGTGCAGGACGCCGTCCTCGGTCACCACGCCCTTGGCTGTGATCTCACGAATGGGGTTTTCCTTGATGGCGACCGCCTCGACGTTCGGGCGGTTGAAGACCTGGAAGTACCCGTCGTCGCACAACGGTCGTCTCGCGAATAGTCCGGTGGGCGTCAGTTTGCGGGCAGTCTCCGGGTCTTCGATCATGGCGGTGATCTTCGAGCGAATGAACGATGCTGCAGTTTCGTTGGCTTCTTCGTCGGTAGCGATGTCACCGAAGGTTCCGAACATGAATCGGAAACCGCCGCCCTGCTCCCATGCCTCTTCGTAGACCCTGAGGCGTTCTTCCGCGGACACGCTCATGGCCGGAACAGTAGATTCCTCGAAGCCGAATGCCACCGAGGATCTTTTGACCTGAGTCCAGATGTTCTCGTAGTCGGCTTTGACTGCGTCGATCTGCTCGTCGGTCACCGCGCGCTTGCCGACCGGCACCGAGTACTGGGGAGTTCGCACGAATACAGTGAGGTGTTCGACCGTTGGCGCCAGGGCCGTGATGACCTGTTGCCCAGTAGATCCGGTACCGATCACGCCGACGCGGCGGCCGGTGAGATCCTTGCCCTCGGGCCACGCTGCGGTGTGGATGGTCTCGCCTTCGAATGTCTCGAGACCGGGCAGATCCGGTCGATTGATGGCGGAGAGGAGCCCGACAGCATTGACGACGTAGGTAGCGCGGTAGATCTCGCCTGTGTCGGTGGTGACTTCCCACAGTTGTTCGTCTTCGAGATACACCGCAGATTCGACGGCAGTGCCGAAGTGGAAGTGCCGGCGTAGGTCGAACCGGGAAACGACATCCTCAAGGTATTCGAGAATCTCGGGTTGAGTGGTGTAGGTGTGCTTCCAGGTACCGTCCTGAAGCAGGTCACGGTCGAATGAGAACCGGTAGACGTGGCTTTCGGTGTCGGACAGTGCACCCGGGTAGCGGTTCCAGTACCACGTGCCGCCCGGGCCGTCTGCCTTGTCGAAGCCGACCGTCGTGAGGCCGAGCTCGTTGGCCAGTTTGTGGACGGCGTAGATCCCGCCGAATCCGGCGCCGATGACGATGGCATCGACAGTGGTCAGGGCCTTTTGTGTAGTCATGGTTTGAAGTCCTTGGTCGTTACGAGGAATGAAAGTTCAGGCGTGGTACCAGGCGGATAGCTGCGCAAATTCCTCGGCAACAAGCGGGGAACGGCCGGCCAGAAACGGGTAGACATGCTGCTGCCCTTCCCCGATCGAAAGGGTGACATCGACACCGGCAGCTTCGGCGCGTTCGGCCACTCGGGTGGCATTGTCGAGGAGTGATTCAACGCTGCCAGCCGTGAGATACAGCCGTGGGAAGCCTGCGAAGTCGGCGTGCAGCGGGTTCGCGAGTGGAGTGGTCGGGTCGACGGTGCCTCCGAGAACGCCGGAGATCATGCCTTCCAACAACTCTGGTGTGATCAGCGCATCGGTGTCGTTGTTGGTGACCAGAGTCTGGCCTTTGTTCTCCATGTCCAGCCAGGGGGAGAAGGCAATGACACTGCCAGGGCCACTTTTGCCTTGGTCGGCGAGGGCCAGAGCGATGGCGATAGCCAGGTTCCCGCCTGCCGAATCACCGATGGTGGTGATATCACGAGCGGTGATGCCGGAAGCCACGAGCGCGTCGAACGCTGCGACACCGTCCTCGATCTGCGCGGGATGTGTGTGTTCCGGGGCGCGCCGGTAGTCGAGCACGAGACTGGCCGATCCGAGCGCTTTAGCGACGTGGCCAGCAAGTTTGCGGTGGCTCGATGCGGAGCCGACGGCGAAACCTCCACCGTGGGTGTAGAGCAGAACTTTCGACCGATCTGCTCCTTCGGGCAAGCACCAGATGCCGGGGACGCCGCCGACAGTGTCTTCGCGGTAAGTCACCCCTTCGGGTTCTACGGTCGGTTGGTGCCACTCGTCGAAGATCGAACGCAGTAGACGGATCGTCAGATCCGGTGTGCTCGACATGATCTCAGACCAATCGGCATAGAGTTCTCGCAGTACGTCATCGGTGCTGTCATCATGTGTGGCGTTCGAATCGCTGGCAACGGCGGTGCTCATGGGTTCTCCTGGGCTCGTCACGGCGAAAAGGAAATCGGCCGCGGTCTGATATGTCGGGCGTGCCACACACTGGAAGTTTTGTGACGGGCAGCACTCCCTTCTAGAACCAACGTAGGAGCACAATGCACGACACCTGTGTTCCGTTATGAAACAGTCGGCAGTCAGGATGCGTGGTCATGATGAGGACACCGCCACATTCCTTCCACCCGAAGAGGTGCTTGTTCATGCGCGCATATGCAGTGTTTCCCGACGATACGACGATCCACGAAGTGGAGGTCCCCGTGCCGGCGCCTGAAGGGAGCAGCGTTCTTCTGCGGGTGCTGAGAGCCGGTGTGTGTCACACCGACACACACCTACGCGAGGGTGGCTATGACCTCGGCAGCAAAGGGATGATGAACATGAAAGACCGTGGCGTCGAATACCCCATGGTGCTCGGCCACGAAGTCGTCGGCATCGTAGAGCAGGTAGGCGAAGCCGTGGACACTGTACGCCCTGGTGATGTCCGCTTGATCTATCCGTGGATCGGATGCGGCGAATGCCGCCAGTGCCGATCAGGCCATGACAACAGTTGCGCCACAGGAAGAAACCTCGGTGTTGCCCGTCACGGCGGGTACGCCGAATACGTCCTCGTTCCCGACGCGAAATACCTCGTCGACATCGACGGACTGGATCCGAGTTGGGCTGCGACGCTTGCCTGTTCAGGATTGACGGCCCACAGTGCGGTCGACAGGATCCTTCCGCTCGAACCGGACGAGCCGGTCGTCGTTTTCGGTGCGGGCGGGCTAGGGCTGACAGCTATCGCGATCCTGCGTGCGCGAGGACATCGGGCGATCTGCGCGGTCGACCGCGCAGATCAGAACCTGTCCCTCGCTCGCGACATGGGCGCATCGGCCACCGTGCTCTCGGGTTCGGATACAACAGCGCGCGACGTTCGACGCGCTGTGGGAGGGCCGGCCGGGGCGGTCATCGACTTCGTCAACAATGGAGCCACCGCAACACTGGGGTTCGAGGTGTTGGCCAAGGCAGGAATCATGGTGCAGGTCGGACTCTTCGGCGGCGAATTCACCGTCCCCACGGCACTACTCGCTTTGCGCATGATTCGCCTCGAAGGCAGTTTCGTCGGAACGCTCGACCAACTGCGAGACCTCGTTCGGATCGCCCAAACGGGGCAGATCCCCACCATTCCGATAGCCGAGCGTGCCCTGTCGGCAGCGGAGGTCACCCGCGCATTGGATGAGCTCACGGCAGGTGGCGTTGCTGGACGCATCGTCCTTACTACTCTACACTAGAAAAGTGAGCGACCGCGCACACCGCGACGACGCCGTACGACGCGCGCGCGAGCAACTGATCACTCAGGGGCTCGTGCGGGCTTCGCTGCCTGCATCGCTTGTCGCGCACGAAATCGAGCAGAGTTGGCGCCGTTCGGTCTCGCTGAGCGTTGACCCGGCAGCAGGTCCTCACATAGTCGGCGAAATAGATCCCGACACAGCCATCCTGCGCGCTGCTGGTCGCATTCTCGACCAGTGGCAGACCAACCTGACCGATTCGCGTATGACCCTGTTTTTGGCCGACGAGGCAGGTCGCATAGTCTCACGCCGCATCGTCGACCCGCAGGACGAGCCCTCCCTGGACCGCGCCAACGCTGTCGAAGGTTTCGACTTCTCCGAGCAAGCCCTGGGCACCAACGGTTTGGGCACGCCGATCGAAGCACGCGGAGTAGTGTTCGTCCGCGGAACAGAACACTTCAACGACGCGCTTGCATCCCTGGCATGTGCCGGAACGCCTATCAAGCATCCGATCACGGGCAGAATCGTCGGATCGCTGTCCATCGCATCTCATGTCGATTCGGCCAGTCCCCTGATGGTGTCGATGGTCCGGCAAGCCGGGTACGAGATTTCCGAAGCCCTCGAACTCATGGCCGATTCGCGAGATCTCGAGCTGGCGCGCACATATCGCAACTTGCGCACCTCCAAGAATCCGGTACTGGTGATGAACTCAGGAACCGTGATGACCGACCTCCCGGCTCTCGCGCACTTCGACGCGGAAGCACACGCAGGGTTGTGGGACACCTTGCGCCGGTATCGGTGGGATGAGGACAGCATGCGTCTCGAGCTACCGACTCTCGGCACCGAGGCAACCGTCCGCCGATTAGGGCGAGCAGGGCAGGACGCGATCTTCGCGCTCGAATTCACTGATCCGAGCGATGCAGAGTCTGCGTCCGAGGATGCAGTGATGGGTCTGGATTGGCGACGACGCGACGATGCACCCTCGGCGTCGCCTGATCCGTTACCCGACCGCGACCACGGATCAACGGGCAATTTCACGGCGACGTCCACTCATGCCCGCGGATCGTCAACGCCGTCCCTGAGCCGCTACGAAGAAGCGGAGCGTGATGCAATCAACCGGGCATTGTCGGAAACGAATGGGAACAAGTCGTTGGCGGCGGGACTGTTAGGGATCGGCCGTACCACCCTGTACAGGAAGATGCGGGCGTTGAAGATTCGTAGCTGACCCCTCGGAACGTCATTGTTCGGTATCGACGATCCGCAGAATGCGCGATTTCCGCGCGACGATACCTCTATCAGCGAGGAACCTGGCGGCAAGAGCTCTGGAACAGTGGCCAGCTGACCGTGTCCGGAAGCGATGGCGCTCGCCGCGCTCCTGAGACTGAAAACTCGGCATCTAGTCTCAGTGCTGCCGGAGACCGATGACGTATTGCAGGACCACTCGCAGCGCTGGGTTAGTACTGTCTCTCCGCCACGCTGCCCGCATGTCCACGTCTGCCGTCGAATCACATAGCGGCACGAAAACCACATGAGGGTCGGTGACGTTGTCCGCCACCGACGACAACGTCAGGTGACAGCCGACCTCGGCCGCCACCAGAGCCAGAGCGGTCTGGGTGTCCGGTGCGATCTGAACGACATCGGCGACGAACCCGCGGGCGACGGCGAGTCGGCGCAGCCGATCAGGAAGGACAGATCCTTCGTGGAACGGCAGTGAGATGAACTGCTCGTTCGCGAGTCGGTCGATATCGACCCGAGTCGCACCGGCCAACGTGTGTGTGTCGGCCACTGCCACGACCAGATGGTCGACTAGTACCACCTCGGACTCCACGCTCGCAGGAATGACATCCCACCTACCCAACGCTATGTCGGTGTCCCCGCTGAGCAGCCTCTTCATGGCTGGCTGAGCGAAGTTCTGGCTGGAAAGTTCCAACTCGATACCTGGATGCTCAGAGCGCACGATGCGGGCAAGCCGCGCGACCATGCGATGCGTCGAGACGCCGGCGAACGCGATTCGCACCAAACCACTCTCGCCGCCGGCGGCCGACTTGACTGCGTCTTCCGCGCTACGCAAACCTTCGAGGACTGCGCGTGCAGGTTCGATCAATGCCTGACCGCTGGCCGTCAATTTCACGGAACGGGTATTTCGATCGAACAGTCTTGCACCCAGATGCTTTTCGAGTTGTTTGATGGTGCGACTGAGGGGCGGCTGCGCCACATGCAGTCGGGCCGCGGCGCGACCGAAGTGAAGCTCCTCGGCGACGGCGAGGAACGCGCGAAGTTGTTCGACATCCATCCAGGGACTCCTTTATTGCATCTACGGTAATACACAAGTATCAATTAAGTATTGGACTGACAGTAATGGTGGGGTTGATAGTTCTCGTATGGAAACGCTGAACCCCGAAGTACCCGACGATGTCTTCTCCGACGTGCTGAAGCAGATTTCACACTTCGTGCGGTCGTGGGTGGTTCCGCGGGAACTCGAGATCATGAACACCGACGCAATACCTGCCGATATACGGACACAGTCTGCAGAGATGGGCTTGTTCGGTTTTTCGATACCCCAGAAGTGGGGCGGCTTGGGCCTCAACCTCATTCAGGATGTCGAGCTTGCCATGGAACTCGGCTACACCTCGCTGGCACTCCGCTCGATGTTCGGAACCAACAACGGTATCGCCGGGCAGGTCCTCGTCGGGTTCGGAACCGAGGATCAGAAAGCGCAGTGGCTACCGGGCATGGCCGCCGGTGACATCGTCGCCTCGTTTGCGCTGACCGAGGACGGGGCAGGATCGAACCCCGCAGGGCTCAGGACGACCGCCAAGGCAGACGGCTCGGGCTGGATGATCAACGGCAACAAGCGATACATCACCAATGCGCCCATCGCCGACATGTTTGTCGTCTTCGCCAAGCTGGATCCGAAGCCGGAGAGCGGAAACGGTATCGCAGTCTTCCTTGTCCCGGCAGATACTGCCGGGATCGAGATCGGGGTCAAGGACGCCAAGATGGGCCAGCAAGGGTCGGGCACTGCGGACGTGACGTTCACCGACGTGAAGGTCGACGCCGAGTCACTGGTCGGCGGAAAGGGAGACATCGGATACAAGGCGGCGATGACCTCGCTGGCACGCGGACGTGTGCACATCGCGGCACTCGCTGTCGGCCAGGCGCAACGTGCGCTCGACGAGTCCGTCGCGCACGCAGCAGCATCGACTCAGGGTGGCGAACCAATCGGAAACTTCCAGCTAGTTCAGGCGATGATCGCCGACCAACAGATTGGGGTCATGGCGGGCCGGGCCATGGTCCGTGAGGCAGCGAGGGCCTGGGTCGAGGACACCGATCGGTGGATAGCTCCATCGGCCGTGAAACTGTTCTGCACCGAAATGGTCGGCAAGGTCGCTGATCTGGCTGTCCAAATCCATGGCGGGGCAGGGTATATGCGGGAGGTTCCGGTCGAGCGGATCTATCGTGACGTTCGGCTACTTCGCTTGTACGAGGGCACGAGCGAAATTCAGCGCCTGATCGTCGGAGGCGGATTGATTCGCGCGCAGCAGAAGCGCAGCAAGTGAACGCACCACTCGAGGGGTTCACCGTCGTGGCGATCGAACAGGCCGTCGCAGCACCCCTTGCAACCAGAAACCTCGCCGATCTTGGTGCCCGAGTGATCAAGATCGAACGGACCGACGGAGGTGATCTGGCACGTGGCTACGACCATGCAGTGCATGGAACGGGTGCGCACTTCGTGTGGCTCAACCGAGGCAAGGAATCCCTCGCCATTGATCTCAAATCAAACCGAGGTCGCAGTATCGTCCACCGGCTGATCGAGAACGCGGACGTTTTCGTACAAAATCTTGCCCCTGGTGCTTCAGAGCGACTCGGATTCGGCGCGAACGAATTACGCGCGACGAAGCCGAGTCTGGTCGTCGTCAACATGTCTGGATTCGGTAAGGGTGGGCCGATGCAGGATCGCAAGTCCTACGACATGCTGATCCAGGCCGAAGCGGGCTTGATTTCCATTACCGGAACACCGGACGAACCCGCCAAGACGGGAGTACCTACGGCCGACATCGCTACTGGCATGTATTGCGCTCAAGCAGTGCTTGCGGCATTGCTCAGGCGTGGGCGCACGGGTGCTGGTGCGACGATCGACATCTCGATGCTCGACTCGACGGTGGAGTGGTTGGGGCACGCGATGTACACACAGATGTACACCGGCGCGCAGCCTCCGCGGATGGGTGTCAGTCACAGCTCCATCGCCCCGTACGATGCATATCCGACCCAGGACGGACAGATACTGATCGGCGTCCAGAACGATCGCGGTTGGCAGACCCTCGTCACTGACGTACTAGGAATTCCGGAGATGGCCGAAGACCTGCGCTTCGCCACTAATGTTTTACGCGTCCAGAACCGCGCTGAATGCGATGCCGTCGTCGCCGCACGCACATCGTTGTTCACGACAACAGATCTCGACACGAAGTTGGCTGCCGCCGGCATCCCTGCGGCCCAGGTGAAACAGATGAGGCAAGTCATCGAGCATCCGCAGATCGTCGAACGCGACCGTTGGCGGACCGTCGGCACCGAACACTCGACCGCACGGGCTTTGCTGCCACCGGCGACGTTCGCTGACTTCGAGGCACGCATGGGCGACGTTCCCGCACTGGGGCAGCACACACGCTCGTTGTTGATCGAATCCGGGCAGGATCCGGACACGGTGGACACCATGCTGCGTGAAGGCGTCGCCGTGCAGGACCCTGCTTTCGACACCGACCTCGTTCGGTGATACGACTATCCCAATCACACTTCAGAACAGGACAATTCATGATTTCAGGGCGTACAGCGGTCATCACCGGCGGTGCCCAGGGCATCGGTCTCGCGATCGCGACACTGTTCGCCGAAAACGGGGCGAACATCGTGATCGGCGATCTCGACGAAACGAAAGCGAAAGAAGCCGCCGCCGCTCTACCTACGGACGCCGTCGGGGTGCGTTGCAACGTGACCTCCGCCGAAGACGTGCAAGCCTTGGTGGACAGTGCCGCTTCTTCGTTCGGGTCGATTGACATCATGGTCAACAATGCGGGGATCACCCGTGATGCAACCATGCGGAAGATGACCGAGGATCAGTTCGATCAGGTCATCGACGTGCACCTGAAAGGGTGTTGGAACGGCACGCGGATCGCGGCCGGCGTCATGCGCGAAAACGGCGGGGGATCGATCATCAATCTGTCCTCGATTTCAGCGAAGGTGGGCTTTATCGGCCAGAGCAACTACTCGGCCGCGAAAGCCGGAATCGTCGGCCTGTCCAAGGCAGCAGCGAAAGAAGTTGCGCACCTCGGTGTCCGAGTGAATGTGATTCAGCCGGGTTTGATCAAGACGGCGATGACCGAAGCGATGCCGCAGAAGGCATGGGATCAAAAGATGTCGGAAATCCCGATGCAGCGTGCCGGTGACCCCCGTGAGGTGGCGTCGGTCGCCCTGTTCTATGCCTCTGACCTGTCCTCGTACATGACCGGAACGGTCTCCGAGGTCACCGGCGGACGCTACATGTAGCGACCGCCGCCGGTCTCAATTGCTCGATCCACGCATCCAAGAAGGAAATTCATGCCAAACGCCGTCATCTGCGAACCGCTGCGCACACCAGTCGGACGCTTCGGGGGAGTATTCCGCGACGTCGCACCGCAGGAACTCGCTGCCATCGTGATCAAGGAACTGTGCGCCCGCACCGGACTGGACGGGACCGTGATCGACGACGTCATTCTCGGACAAGCGTCACCGAACGGAGAGTCACCGGCCATCGGACGCGTCGCAGCACTCGACACCGGCCTCGGGATCGAGGTACCCGGTCAGCAGGTCGACCGACGATGCGGCTCCGGCCTACAGGCTGTTCTGCAAGCGTGCATGCAAGTGCAGTCGGGTGGCAGCGATCTGGTCCTCGCCGGGGGAGTCGAAAGCATGAGTCAGGCCGAGTTCTATGCCACCGGCATGCGGTGGGGCGTTAAGGCCGAATCGGTAGTGTTGAGCGATCGATTGGCACGGGCCCGTGTCACCGCAGGCGGGACGAACTTCCCGGTGCTCGGCGGGATGATCGAAACCGCCGAGCACCTACGTGCAGAGTTCTCCATCAGCCGTGCAGATCAGGACGCACTCGCGGTGCAATCGCACCAGCGTGCGGTTACAGCACAGAAGAACGGCGTGTTCGCCGAAGAGATCGCGGTAGTGCCGATTCCGCAGCGGCGCGGCGAGCCACTTCTGGTCGACACCGACGAGCACCCGCGTGCCGACACCTCTGTCGAGGGTCTGGCCAAGCTCCGTCCGATAAGGTCGAAGATCGATCCGGACTCGACTGTCACCGCGGGCAACGCAAGTGGACAGAACGACGGAGCCGCCCTTGCCATCGTGACCACTCCGGGTCGGGCAGCCGAACTCGGTCTCCGGCCCCTGGCACGGTTGGTGAGTTGGGGACTGGCCGGTGTGCCTCCCCGGACCATGGGCATCGGACCCGTGCCGGCATCCGAGAAAGCGCTTAGTCGTGCGGGCTTGACGTTGGCCGACATGGATGTGATCGAGTTGAACGAAGCGTTCGCAGCGCAGACGCTGGCGGTGCTGCGTACCTGGGGAGTTGAACCCGACGATCAGCGACTGAACCCGCATGGTTCGGGTATTTCGCTGGGACACCCGGTGGGGGCAACGGGCGGCCGGATACTCGCGACGTTGCTTCGTGAGATGCGGCGGCGAGATGTGAGGTACGGCTTGGAGACTATGTGTATCGGCGGTGGACAGGGACTTGCTGCGGTGTTTGAAAACATCCACTGACACTGATAGAGGAACTCGATAAGCATGCGAACATTTAGGACACCCGAGGAACTACACGCCGCCGTCCGTGACGATCTGGGTACGAGCGACTGGAAGGCCATCACCCAGAACATGGTCGACCAATTCGCAGAAGCTACAGGCGACCACCAGTGGATTCACATCGATGTCGAACGCGCCACCGCGGAAAGTCCTTTCGGCGGTCCGATAGCGCACGGATACCTGAGTTTGGCCCTGTTGCCTACACTTGCAGCACAGATTTACACGATCGAAGGTGCCAAGCTGATCGTCAACTATGGATCGAACAAAGTAAGATTCGTCAACCCTGTACTAGTCGGTGCGCAGGTTCGTCTACGTTCAACATTGGCTTCTGTCGAGGAAGTACACGGCGGGGCACTTCAGATCCAGCTGGAGCATACCCTCGAAATCGAAGGTGCCAAGCGGCCAGCGCTGATCGCCGCAACGATTTCACGCATCGTGTTTCAATAGTGTTGACGACGGTTGAAAAGTGGTTCTGGCCCACTTTCCGTGATCGATTTTGAAAGTTTCAGCCGCTGAGGAGTATTCGTTTGCGAAGCAAGTCGAATCCAGCGCGCCCATACATTTGTCGTTTGAGCATCTTGATTCGGTTCACGTGGCCTTCGACGGCGCCGGAACTATGCGGCAGGGTCAGCCCGTTTCGGACGGCTGCATGGTCGGTGTCGAGACCTCGGACGAAGCGATGCAAGTGCGGCAGATCATCTGCCGAGACGGCAGACATCCACGAGTTCAATTGTTTGCCAAGGCGTTCGATGAGCATCTCCGCAAACGACTTGACATGGCCTGCAGTTGCTTCGAGATGTGGACAGCTGGCGAGAACCTGCTTGAGCCTGATCTGCTCGTCGTCGGTGAGGTTGTCGGGGTGACGCAGCATCCACGACGTGATCCGCCGCACCTTCGGCACTTTCGGTGTGGACGGTGGTGCTGCCCCTATTCTGCGAAACGGACGAAGGTAATCCCGGACGGAGCTGTAGCTGCCGCGATATCCCAATGCTCGAAGTTCTTCGTAAAGTACAGCAGCGGAGGCATGGCCGTCATTGAAACGCTCGTGAAGGTATTCGGCGAACTCGTCCAACATAGTTGGCCGGCCGGCCCGCGGCGCCCCCAACAATTCATCGACACTGCTTGCGTAGTAGAAACGGCGGACGGTCTCCCGTGCCAGTCCGAGTTGCCGTGCGATCGCATCGATTCCTATGCCTTCGTTCTTGAGAGTTGTGACCGCCTCGAATCGCTGTTTCGTGCGGGCGGCGAGTATCGAACTCTCCTGACGAGTCGGGTGTACCTGTTCGGCGGCCATACTCCGTTGCTCCGATGCGGTGCGTTCGATCGAAGGTTTAGCCTGAATCCACCGATGAGCTTGTGAAAGTTGATCCGAATCGACGACACGAGCAAGAACTGTTTCCAGGCAGGGCGTGACCGCTGGTCTACCCAGCTTTTCCACGATTGACGAGTGTCGGGCCGCTGTCGGCGATTC
>SXGS01145583.1_pt1 | contig 14960 bp, 17 predicted proteins | sample 3174681 | NCBI WGS metagenome assembly SXGS01 (sample SAMN11356861, study PRJNA531348) | freshwater metagenome | isolation source: freshwater sample F1-80 | place: China: Fuxian Lake, Yuxi | collected 2017-12-25 | reverse complement strand
GCCTCCCTGACGAGCTGTTCTCAAATGAAATTAAGGATGAGAAAACTGGCGACATTGGAAATGGAATCTTTGACGTATTTGATCGTTACAACTTTACTGTAAATGAAAATGAGCCACTCGAAAAAGAAGTAGCTGTTGATCCAGAAATGCTAGGAAAAGTATTTGAGAACTTACTTGAAATTCGAGATAGAAAGAGCAAGGGAGCGTTTTATACTCCTCGTGAGATCGTTCATTACATGTGTCAGGAAAGTCTTATTAATTATCTATACTCAGAGACAGAGGAAATGATTCCTCATGAGGACATTGAAATTTTTATTCAAAAGGGCATACAAATCATCCAAAATGATAAGCTGGTATTAGAAAAAGGCAGGGAAACCGATACTTACAAATTTATGCTTCCAGAAAGTATTCGTACTAATGCAGAAAAACTGGATACACTTCTTTCGGACATTAAAGTCTGCGATCCAGCCGTAGGATCCGGTGCATTTCCCCTCGGAATGTTAAACGAGATTGTAAGGGCAAGACAAGCGTTAGGAGTTCATGCAGGAAGTAAACTTTCTCCTTATGACCTCAAACTGCACAGCATCTCACACTCAATTTACGGAGTGGACATAGATTCGGGCGCGGTAGAAATTGCCAAGCTACGTATGTGGCTCGCTTTGGTAGTAGAAGAGAAAGATCCTCATCCTCTTCCAAACCTCGAGCATAAGATCATGCAAGGGAATAGTCTATTTTCAGAATATGAAGGGATTAAGCTTTTTGATGACTCGTTTTTGACTGATTCTAGAGCTATTGAAAATGAAAAAAAGGAGATCAAGGAAAAACTTTCTAGTCTTCAGCGAGAATATTTCGATCTTCATTCTAAAAATCAGTTAGATTTAACAAAAAAGGCTCAAATTGAAGCTGAAAGTAAACAACTCCAGAAGCGACTTGGTGACTTTGAAAGGAAAAATAAGATTGGTGACGATCCTCTTAGCGTAATGAATCTTTTCGATGCTCCGACGAAACAAAAGGTAGTAGCACAGGAGAAAACTCTGAAGATGCAAAGGAAAATTGAGCATTTTGTTTCTGAGTCTCGAAAAACTCAGAAACAGAATTTGAAAGAAGAGATTGATACACTTAAATGGGAGCTTATTGAAGCCACGTTAGAGGAGGAAGAAAGAATGGATAAACTTGAGGAGATCAGAGTACTGCGCCGAAAAAATATTCGTCCATTCTTCATTTGGAAATTGGAGTTTAGCGAGGTTTTTAAAGAGAACGGTGGATTTGATGTAGTGATTGGGAATCCACCTTATGTTTTTGCGAGAAGTGGAGAATCTAAAGGCCTTACGAAAAAGCATAAAGAATATTTCTATAAAAGCTTTGCGCTTGCCAGATATCAAATCAATCTTTATTCTTTATTTTTAGAAAAAGGAAAGCAATTGCTTAGAAGAAAGGGGGTGCTGGCCTATATTGTCCCCAACAATTGGCTTACTATTAATACAAATAAAGATTTACGAGAATTTGTTTTAAGTCATGCGAATATAACAATCGTCAATTGCTTGTCGAGAGTCTTCGAATCGGCCAGTGTAGATAGTTCTATCGTTCTTTTTTCCAACGATACATCAAATAAATATATATCACTTTGTGAATATAATGATTCAAAAACGATTGAACTGGTGTCTCGCACAACAACAGATTATTTCTTAAATAAGCCTGATGCGATTATCAACATTGAAGCTTTAAAAAATGGAGAGATCGGTATTTTAATAGACAAAATTGAAACCAGAGGTGTACAACTAAAAAATATTGCAGATGTTAAAGCTGGACTAAAGGCGTACGAAACAGGAAAAGGGAGACCACCTCAGACGGAAAATATGAAAAAAACACGTATCTATCATACTTCTGAAGCTATAGATGAGACTTATCTCCGCTATTTAGAAGGACGTGATGTTTCTCGATACAGACTCGGATGGAGTGGTGAATTTTTAAAGTATGGAGAAAATCTGGCTGCTTCAAGAAAGTTTGAGCTTTTTTCTACGCCGCGAATTTTAGTGCGACAAATTCCAGCAAAGCCACCATATTGTATTCATGCGTGCTATACAGAGGAAATATTACTGAATGACCTAAACTCAATGAATATTATCAATATTCAAGAGAATCCCTTTTACGTATTGGGAATTTTAAATTCACGATTGATGTCATTTTGGTTTATTCATAAGTTCGGAAAACTTTCTCGCGGAATTTTTCCGCAATTCAAAATTAATGAACTAGAACAATTCCCCATTCATAATGCTGATCAGTCAGTTTCTTCACAAATCAAGCTTCTTGTGGATCAAATCCTTGTCATCACCTTCTCCTCAGACTATGACCCAAAAAAGCCACCGATCAGACAAAAAGAACTAGAGGCAAAGATTGATGAGATTGTCTTTGATTTGTATGAACTGACTCCTGAAGAGCGAGAAATTGTTTTAAAACCATAAAACTTTTCATAATCTTTCATGTCCCAATACTACAAACCACAGCGCACTAGAAACATGTATGATCCGTCTTCTACTGAGCCTTTTCGGCTAAGTCGCTCGAAGATTGATTTGTTCCTGGAGTGTCCTCGATGCTTCTACTATGATCGACGTCTTGGAGTAGGGAGGCCTCCAGGATATCCGTTTTCGTTGAATTCGGCGGTAGATGCCTTACTGAAGAAGGAATTTGATATACACCGAGCGAATGGTACGGCTCATCCGCTGATGAAAGAGTATGGGATTGATGCTGTTCCGTTGGCTCATGATCGGATTGATGAGTGGCGCGATTCGTTGCGTCGAGGTGTGACGTATCTCGTCCCTGGCACAAATTTGCTCGTTACGGGTGGTGTGGATGATGTTTGGGTCAATCCACGGGGTGAGCTGATCATAGTCGATTACAAGGCCACCTCAAAGGCTGATGAGATTTCGCTGGATGCTGAGTGGCAGGATGGGTACAAGAGGCAGATGGAGGTGTATCAGTGGCTATTTCGTAAGAACGGGTTCAAGGTTTCTGATACGGGGTATTTCGTATATTGCAACGGAGATAGCAGCAAGGAGGCGTTCAATGGGAAGCTGGAGTTTACTATCAAGGTTATCCCCTATGTGGGCAACGCTGAATGGGTGGAGCCTACAGTGAAGAAGGCCTATGATTGCCTCGGAGGGGAGATGCCGGAGTGTGGAGAGGAGTGTGATTATTGTGCGTACGCTGAGGCTCTAACTTCTTATCGCGCATGATATGTGGATACCAATGTGGCTCATCATAGTTCTGCTGTGTATTAACGAGGATATTCGGGGTTGTCTTGCCATGATTGGCCTAGGAATCGTGGCATTGTGGATTCTAAAATGGCTCGCTATTATTGTAATCGGCGGATTTTATTTACTGTTACACTAACATATGGGAGACGATGAAATACTTGAGCTGGTAGCAAGTGGCGATCTGGATCCTGACGACATCGATGACTTCAGGGATCTTGATGATGATATTCAGGAGATGGTGGCGAATGGCGAGATCGATATGGATGAGGCGAGGGAGCTTTAATTCGACATTTATGAAACTAAGCCATCAAGTTATAAAGGACTTTCGAAAAGCCTATCAAGCAGACTTTGGAGAAGACATAACCGACGCCGAGGCGGAAGAAATTGGGATTAGGCTTTTGACGCTCCTCAAGATAATCTATAAACCTATACCCACTAATGAAAAAGACTATCAAACGTCAGTCAACCCTTACGGGAGCGGCAGGTGAACATTATGTCATGTACCGACTTCTTCGGATGGGTTATATTGCTGCCCTTGCGCCGAAGGGGGTGCCGAATTCGGATTTGATCGTTACGAATGTAGAAGGTGAGCTGACCGCTGTTATTCAGGTTAAGACGAAGAGCCAGAAGAATGGCAATGGAAGCTTCCAGCTCAAAGCGAAACACGAGAAGTTGAAGTCGAAGAATCTTTTCTACTGTTTAGTCGACGATACTGTTGAAGTGCCAGTCGTGTATTGTGTTCCGTGTGCCGTGATCGCGAGCACTATCGCGAAGACTCATAAGGCGTGGCTTACTGCTCTTGGCAAAAATGGCCGCGCCCATAAGGATAATGACATTCGGTGGTTTGCGCCTGATGTGAAGTGGAAGGAGAACTGGACGGTTTTGAAGCTGGAATGAGGATACCTACTTTCCTCCTGATTAACGCTAAATACAATAAAACAGGAGCTGTCGATTGTAAAAAAAGTACCTTGAGCTAGACTGTAAAAGCAAACCCCCATCATTTCTGACGGGGGCGTTTCCGGGACTACGTCATCTAGCGAGACGTAGTCTTTTTTGGACACACTACAGGATTACTCCTGACATGTGGCTTTACGTGCTCCCGTATCCCGTTGACCTTACGGTCATAACCTGGAATACGGTTGTACTTCTGTCCTTTAGCTGTTTGAGCCATAGGGGTGATGGATTATTCGAGATTGGCTCGATGCCACTCGTTTCCAACGGAAACCAGTAGCTGAGAGTGAGGAGGAGGAAAAAGTCTCAGGTACTGACTTCCAATAATTTTTATAAAGAACGCTACACTTATTCCATCCTTTGGCTATATTTAGCATAACAACCACAAAGGTACACACAAGATATTGATCTCAAATGGGTTTGATATACCGTAAAAATGTAGCATGTTTAAAGAACTATTTTGTCGTCTTTTCCAACAAAAGGCGTTCCAAATAATCTTGCTTATCTTTGACACCTATCACATCGTTCGTCAACTGCAATTGAAGGTTATTATTCTCTTTTCGTAAAGCATTAATTTGTTCATAAAAAGCTGATTGAGTATCAAGATAGTGCTGTTGGTAACTATTCATAAATAACCATGTTGAGATGATCAGAGTAATAAGAACTAGCACGGTAGCGATAATACCTCCATAAATAAGTTGTGATACCTTGCCATCCATAGCCCCCTTTGCGTCTTCAAACATTTTTTTAAAAACACCTTCTGCAATTTCTGCAGTTTTGCTTACCACTTCTAATTTAATCATTCCTTTCAGCTCTTCTTCTGAGAGCTTAACACTTCTTTTTGACATGCTATTTTTGTGAGAAAAATCCCGTTACCTCGTAAATATCATTTTCTAAAGGCTGTACGGCAAGATCAAAATATCGAAGAAGATGAAAATCTGTTCCGGCAATTTTTTCTCCTTTTCTAAAAGTGTCTCCAATATTGAAGTCCTGACCTTCAACACGTAATTTTACGCGAAGAATCAAAACTTCATTCGTGTCCTCAGTGAATACATCGAGGAACTTCATTTTTTGAATATCTGCCATAAAAATTATGTAATTATCTTTCTTGTAACCCTAATTATAGGCCTTGGAATGCCTATAGTATACTGATGGTATGAAACAAAATACAATCCAAAAAAAATCGCCGTCATAGCAAAAAGGTAAATAAAACTTACCATTTCAGCTTTAAAATACCTGTTTTAGGTTTATTTACTTTCGTCTAAGGCAAATAAATTCTTTTCATCTTCAGTCGGCAATCTATATTTGACGTTCTTTTTTGCACCGGTGCTTGGAACGATTTTTGTTAATACTCGCTTCTTGACCCATTTATTGAAGAGCTTCGAAACCTTTACTGTATCTTCTGCTTTTAGGATCTCTCGAGCGATCTTGTTTGTTATATATTCATTTTTCAACAAATAGTGCGATACCTTATCCCATTCCGTAGGTGGCCTTTCATTCAACAACACAACCTCTAACGCATCTTGTAATGTTGGATAAGTAATAAAAAGAGGCGGGTACAGATTTGCATTGGTCATGACAGATCGCATGGCCTTGATACCCTCGTTCTGATCCAGATTCGGTGGATCAGGGAATTCACGCAAATGTTTCACAAGTAAATCGTTTCTATAGCCGAGAGCTCTGACACGGCCAATGTTTGAGGGCGTAATATTGAAAGGTAAAAGTCCGGGACTGTGCACCTCCACCCTGTCCTCAAAAATCTTAATTTCTATGTCTCTTTTTGTGTAATAGTCTCGATGAATTACGGCGTTGGTAATGGCTTCTTTGACAGCTCTTTCGGGGATTTGATATTTCGTGACGAAACCGGAAGGAACAGCAATACCGCTTCGAAGTAAATCGAGCACATATTCATGAGCATCCCTGATCTGCTTAATAAGAGGACCCGTTATAGTCTTTGGCGAGCCCAAAAGATTATAGGTTTCTGTAAGGGTTTGAAGATTTCCTTCGTACCTCAAAATCCTGATGGCACATTTGGTGTCCATAATGTCTGTCGGGTACTCTGCAAATAAAAGAACAGCAGCTCTTGTAGGAAGTAACTTGTGGAACTCGTCTTCACGAGCCAAACCGGTTTTCTGTAAGACTGCCTTGATATCATCTTCTTCAATGCCTCGCTTCTTTCGCCATGAATGATATAAGGCAGTGTTTAATAAGGAAAAATCAACGGATACGAGCTCTTTATCTGCGTGCTCAAAACCCTTCACGTAGGAAAAATGTACTATCTCCTGAGGACTGAGCCTTTTGTTACCTCTTTCTAGTCTGATAAAAACATGATTATTTATGGATCTAAATGTATCTGACATTTTTGGAATACTGAGCACGGCAACCCTCACTTTCCCATACGTCAAAATATGAGGAGGCCATACATTGGGAACGGGAGGGTGGATATTTTTCAGAAGCTGACCAAGGCTATCATAAAGCTGAATATTCTCTTCGATACCAAAAATTCTGTCAAAACCCTTAAGTTTACTCTTTTCGGGATCATCAATGCCAAGAATAAGATTACCGCCATCGGTATTTGCCATGGCAACAATCGATTCCAGTGTTCTATCTAAGGCATCGTTTTTATTCGACCCCAGTCGTTTGAATTCGACTGTTCGGGTTTCAGACGGGAAGGCTAAAATCCTTCCTAGAATCAACTCATTCTCTTTACTCATATTTATGGTAATTAAAGCGATAACATCATAAGAGCATTCTTCCGTTATTACAACATATCAAGCTGGTGAATTCCTTAACCTATATCAGCTTTGAAAAATATTCCGCGGGTTATAGGCGACCTTTATTCATACCATTACGTCATAATTTACCCCCCTCCCCCTCTTGTCCGGACAGGATCTAAAAAATGGACGTCGTGAACGTTATAAAGCGTACTCTTGACTCTTAAACCACATTCGGATAGCGTCTATTCTGGCACCCCAGATAGAAATATAGGGAGCTTCGATTCTCAAACAGAGCGTGTTTTTGACGTAGTTGACATTTTTTATAAATTCGTTATAATCACTCCTTAGTCTCTTTTTGCCTTATTGTATGAACATTTCACGTCCCGCAGCGGCACTCGCAGCGCTTGTCCTCAGTAGCGGATGTAGTGACGATGCTATGGAGTCTTCGAGATCGACTCAGGCATTTGCCCCTGATACGTCACCTGATCTTCCTCGGCTCTCTTCAGATACGAGCCAGGAGGTCTCTGCGGCGTGTACTGGTTTCACGTTGACCGCCATGCAGGATGAGAAAACTGGAATTACTCCTATGAACCAGACGGTAATTCAGGGAGATCAGGGTGTTGAACTCGGATGCTGGCATATTAAAAATCCATGCGACAAGCCGCTCGTCATGACCAGTGCGACGTTTACGCGAGGTGGTATAAGTACCATGGGTCAGTTTACTGAGCGATATATTCCGAAGGTTGCTGATGTGCGTGTGATTGATAAACAGAAAAATACGGTCACCTTTCCTGATGCGCCTATGACGTTTCCAGCACATGCTTCATGGGATTTTTGTGTTGCCGGGAGTGTTCCCGCAGATGCCCTTTGCAATACTCCTACTACCTACTCCGTTGCAAATGCCGAAGACCTCAATATGACGTATGATGGAAAACACGTGACGACTGGGGATTTTGTTGATACTGATTTTCCGGTTGTCGGAGGGAAGACTACGGTTGCCTGTGGGACGAAATTTATGGATGTCGTACCGAATACTACAACTATCCCACCATCATCTGCGCCTATCGGTTCAACTGTTAATTGTCTCAGTGTTGATATATCGAGTAATGGAAATTATGAAACGATTTTACAGAGCCTCCAGATAGATGTTGAACGACAGGGATTAACTCCAGCAAGTGCTGAAGGTGGTCTTCTCGATACCTCTAGCCCTGATCAGACCGTCACCAATGTCGGACCTATTGCAATTACCAAAACTATTGATGGTGACTCTACTCCCGTTGGCGTCACCCTCGCTTTTTACGGAAATGATGATACTGTTCAATGGCCTCATACACTCGGAGATCTTGAGGCCGCAAAACTTTCACCACAAATAAAACAGACCCTGACTTTTAGCGTGGGCATCAGTAAGGTTACGTTGCTTATTGGCGAGAAGATTCGATGCATCTTCAAATCAAAACCCGTTATTGCTTCTGTCGCTCTGAATGGCATCCCATTTAAACTGCTTGATCCGGCACTCATTGGACCAGAAAAAGACATCGTTGGTCCGTGGATGACAATTACTGAGAAATAAGGTCGATCTCTTTGTTTTCTGATGGAACTTTCTTTGGGGTGATGGTTGAGGCTGGCTGGTAGACGGTGGTGATTTTTCGCTGGAACTTAAAGTGGCCGCGTATACCGAGGATCATGGTGACCAGAGCGGTTGCGATCGAGAAGTAGGCCAGGACTAGAAGCATGGTGTCTTCTGGAAATAATTTCATTAGGGTGAATCCGGTCGCAAGCGCAACGAGAACGGTGCGAATATAGGCGAGGCCGGTTCGCTCGTTGGCGAGAAGGGTTCGATCAAAGGCAAGATGATCCCGGAGGATCATGTCTTCTGGAGGGTTTTCGATGTAGGCCTTATAGTTCATGAAAGGAGGGGTTACTCAATAAGCCAGCGGCATTGTAGCAAACCCCTTCCCAAATTCCTAGCGTGCGCTGCTGATGAGATTTCGGATGGTAGTTTTTACGGCGTTGATTGGGATAGCAAAGCCAATATTCTGGGCACCCTGTGCGACGGCGACGTTGACGCCGACAACTTCTCCGCGCGTGTTGATGAGTGGGCCACCTGAGTTTCCTGGATTGATCGCAGCATCGGTCTGAATGACGTCTTCGAGCGTTTCTATTTTTCCACCACCGCTGGCACTGACGGTACGTGCCATACCTGAGATCACGCCGACCGAGACGGTATTTCTGAACTGGGCGAGCGCGTTGCCAATCGCGATAGCGGTCTGGCCAGGTTTTACCATCCTTGAGTTCCCAAGTTTCACGGTTGGGAGATCTTTTGCTTCTACCTTGAGCGCCGCAATGTCGAGGGTTGGAGACTGCATCATGACCTTTGCCTCAAACTTACGACCATCGTTGAGGAGCACGGTATACATGGCCTTTGAATCACTCACAACATGCTTATTTGTAAGAATGAGGCCATCTTCGCTCATAATAAATCCTGAACCTCCTCCAACTTCTTTTTTCTCTACACCATTCTGGCGATACTGTGGAATTTTAAATGAAGGTCCAAAGAAATTTTGTGCATTTGGATCATTTTCATACATGCCTTTGAATGGATCAATGTAGTATTTCTCGAGAATAGGAACGTCTTTGGAAATAATAATACTGACCACAGCCGGTGATACCTTGTCGACGGCACTCACGACGGACTGTTCATAGTCAGTTGTTTTACTGAGTGGAACTGCAGCGGCTGCCTGATCTGGCTTCCCATAAAATGGGATCAATCCAAGACCAAGAATAGCGGCTGCCGTAATAATTGCGTATGGGACTTTATTTTTCATGTGAATATGGGGTAATGAGTTACAATATCTTTGGACATATACTTGGGTGGCTTTTCAAAAGTTACACTTTTTTATGAGATAAAAGAGTGGGAAATTTGAGGTGATATTTTTCTATGCGGTGGTCTCGAGGCGGCCTTTCCGGAAGAACATTTTTGGTTTCGTTTTTTTGGATTTTCGAAGAGAGAGACGGGTTTCGAGAGGGAGAGCTGCTGTTTCTTTGCACTTTGTGGAACAGCATCCATTATAGGATTCGGTGCAGGCTTCGCACTGAATGAAGAGGAGGTTACACATCTCGTTCCGGCAGTTTACGTGATTGTCAGACAGTGCTCCACACTGGTGGCAGTTGCTAATCACATCTGAGGTAATTCGCTCGGCGCGACGTTCATCGAAGACAAAGTTTTTGCCTTTGAATTTTGACGGCAGGCCTTTTTGCTCGATCTCATGCTTGTAATTGATAATGCCTCCGTGGAGCTGGTAGACATCCTTGAAGCCCTCGTGCTTGAGGTAGGCGCTCGCCTTTTCACAACGAATGCCACCGGTACAGTAGAGAAGAAGTTTTTTATCTTTCTTATCCTGAAGCGTTTTACTGACTTCTGGAAGGGCATCTTTGAAGGTGTCGACGTCAGGACAGATGGCGTTTTCGAATCGGCCGATCTCGCTCTCGTAGGCGTTTCGCATATCGACGATGATCGCGTCTTCACTCTCGGCGAGCTTGTTGAACTCCTCGGCGGTGAGGTGGGTTCCGACATTTTCGATATCGTAGGTGTCGTGCCTGAGCCCATCGGCGACGATCTGTTTCTTGAGCTTAATGGTCAGTTTGTAAAATGACTCACCCTGTTCTATGGCGACCTTCAGCGGCATTGAGGTGAGCTCACGATGACTTTCGAGATTTGCGATGAAGGCGTCCCACTGTGGCTCCGGGACATTGATCTGCGCATTTATCCCCTCCTGCGAGACGTACGTTCGACCCAGGACTCCCAGCTCCATCCACTCAGCATAGAGCTGGTCGCGGAAGCCCTGCGGGTCACTGATACGGACATAACGGTAGAACGAGAGTGTCCTTCGTGAGAAGGTCTCCTGTTCGAGTTTTTTGATCGCCTGTTCTTTGGAGAGATTGTTTGCGAGTTTAAACATGGGGTGCTGACGAGTTACTTATTTGACAATCAGGGTTCCTGACATGGATGCATGGCCACTTCCACAGAAGACGGAGCAGACGAATGAGAAGCTTCCGGCCTTGTCGGCGGTGAAGCTTGCGGTTACTGTCTCGCCTGGCTTGAGCTGTTTATTGACGTTGAAGGCTGAGAGGAAGAATCCATGGTTCACGTCGACGCTCTTGATTGAGAGCTCCACCTTGTCACCCTTATTGACGGTGATCGTTGATGGAGAAAATGACCAGTTCTGTGCGGTGATTGAAAATTTCTTTACTGCTGGGGGTACCGTTGCTGGTACGGGAGTTGGAACGGATGTTTTTGTGGCAACTGGCGTGGGTGCAGGTTTAGACTCTTTTGCTTCTGCCTTGGCTGATGCAGGGGCTTTTGTATCTGCTGCTGCAGGAGCTGGAGCCGCATCTGTCTGAGCTACTGGCTGTGTAGCTGCTGGTGTAGTAGTTATCACTGGCTCTTCCTTTTTAGCACAACCGGTGACGAGGAGGGCGAGCATCAGGAAAGCGACGAGAGAGATTGAACGTTTCATAGGGTTGAGTTAAAAATGAGGTAAAAGGATATTTCAGGCGTATTCTAGCTGTCTTTCCTTGAGTTTCGCAAGTAGCCGATAAGAGCTGGAATGACGGATACGGCGATGATTCCCAGAACCAGGAGCGTGAGATTGTCTTTGATGAACGGAATATTTCCAAAAATGTATCCGGCGATAACAAACGAGAAGGTCCAGAGGAGCGCGCCCGTAACATTCCAGAAAAGAAACTTCCGGTAGTTCATAGAACCCACTCCGGCGACAAATGGTGCGAAGGTTCTGATGATGGGAAGAAATCGTGCGATGACGAGCGTTTTTGCTCCGTACTTTTCGTAAAACTCCTGCGTCTTGTGAATGTAATTTTTATTGAAGAGCCGGCTGTTTTCTGAGCGAAAAATACGGGGACCCATTACTTTTCCAATATGATAATTCGTACTGTCACCGAGAATACCTGCAACCGTAATAATGGCTAGAATGAGGGAAAGATCGAGGTGTCCGGTCGCGGCAAAGGCACCGAGGAGAAAGAGAAGTGAGTCGCCTGGAAGAAAGGGTGCGATGACCAACCCTGTCTCGCAAAAAATCACGATAAAAACCATGGCATAGACCCAAACCCCATAATTCTGGATAAGCCAGATGAGCTGGTCATCAAAGTGGAGAATAAAATCGATCATGATTCAAATTCTTTACTGCGGAGCTGTTGGATTTTATCAAAATTTTCATTCAGTGCCGCAAACATTTTTTGCAACATAATTTCAGATACTCTTTCAATATTTTCTGGTGGCACGCTCATGCCATTTTCTGTCATGAAGTAGTTCACTACCGTCGTCATGAACTTCGGAATTTCGTCATGTATTTTCTGATCCTCGTCATAGGCATTTTTTATCATCCGCATAACATCGTTCTTTGCCTGGATGTACATCATATCGATCCAGACGAGAAGCTCATCGATAATTGCCTGACTTTTTTCTTCGTCTTCGGTTCGAACGAGCGCCAGATCCTCTTCCCCAAGCGTAATTCGCTGCTGCGTGTCGGTGCTGAGCATTTCGACTTCAAGACCCTTATCGTCCTCTTTTGCTGCCATTGTCAGCTCCTGCTGTGACTCACGATCCCCAAGAAGAAGCATCGATAAAACAAATGCCGCTGGAATATTAAGGGCGAGGAGATGAGCTGCCTGGAATGCGAGATCGCTTTTTCCTGACTTACGCTGAAGAAACTCCGTGAGCAGTTTTGCGAGTTTCTCTTCTTTCTTTTTTCGTTTCTGTTCACCTTTCTGGAGAGCCTTTAGCTGCTGGCTCGTGGATCGCATTTGTTCGCGAAACACCTCCATGGCCGCTTCGGACATACCTTCGGTACCTTCCGACCCACCCGCAGAGTTATAGTTTTCCAAATCGCCAAACATAGCTGTGTGAGGTTAGGTACTTAACTCCTGGCTACTTTGTTGCCTTTGCTGCTGGCTCAATGCTGACGAAGACCTGTGTCTGCGCACGACCATCGAACTTTCGAGTTCGCTTTTCTTTGAAGCTGACGGTTCCATCTGTGAGGGCGAAGATCGTGTGATCTCGTCCAAGACCGACGTTTTCGCCTACCATGAATTTTGTTCCACGCTGTCGAAGAATAACACTTCCCTCATTCGCGACTGCGCCACCAAAGAGCTTAACTCCTAGTCGTTTCGCCTGCGAATCGCGACCGTTTTTCGAGGATCCTCCTGCCTTTTTATGTGCCATAGTGTTAGTTTCGTATGAATAAAGCAGGCGCATTCTATCTGTTCTAGCCTTGAGATTCAAGGGTTTTTGTGCTATACTGGACAGATACATGAAAAATACAAACAAAATCAGCTTTGTGGTAGCTTTGGCTCTGGTGGCAGAATTGTGCCTTCCGGGGCTTGCTGTCGCCGATGATGGTCCACATGGTGATGTTGAGGAGGTGGAAAAGGTGGCACGAGAGCCGGAGAAACCGATGCCGGTTTCTCTGCTGGACGAAAAAAGCTTAAACAACGCCCTCTTCCTTTTACAGATTCAACAGGAACTCAAAGCATCGTATGCCGAATACAAGAAACTGAACGGTGTTATCTCCACCACCCAGGATAAAGTCATAGATACGAAGGATACGATTGGAACACTCCGTGAGCAGATCATCGCCTTTCAGCGTGAGATCACGTTGAGTGAAGAAAAGATTCACAATGTTGCGCAGCAGATTGGTCTCCAAGAAAAGGAGCTCTCCATTCTCCAACAGGAGGTGGCTGATCGAGGGGTCGCTCTTGAGGAGCAGAAAAAACTTCTCTCGGATTATATGCGCATGCTCTACTTGAATGAAAATAGATTCCGGGGTGATGTCGGAAGTGATGAACGGATCAGTTCGGCTAAACTTATCCTCTCTGATGTGAATATCGGCGAGACCCTTCGGGAGATGAATACCCTTGATATGCTCCAGTATCGCGGACAGCTCCTGCTCGAGCAGTTACAGGGTGCCCAGGAGGCTATTCTTGAGATTCATGCCTTGATTCTTCAAAAAAAGAGCCGACTCGATATTCTCAAAAACAATCTGATCGCGGAGAAACAGCATATGAAAAACGGGCAGGAGGGAAGGGCGGCGCTCCTTCGTATCACCCATGGTGAGCAGAAAAATTATGAAAAACTTATTGCTGAATCGCTAGTCCAACAGGAAGAGGCCATCCTCCAGATCAGTGCCCTTCAGGATAACTTCAACTACGTTAAAAATAATTTAAGCCGTCTGGGAAACTCTGTCAGCGGTAATGAATTACAGAAGTTGCTCGATGCACGAACGCAAGAAATTCTGGAGTTCCAGGCGATGAGTGATAGCAATTCTGCTCTGCAGTGGCCGGTAAAACCTTCTCGTGGTATCAGTGCCTACTTCCAAGACTCTAGCTATAAGGCACGGTTTGGTGTTGGACACCAGGCTATCGATATTCCAACGTACCAGAACACGCAGATCGTCGCTCCAAAAGAAGGATACGTCTATAAAACCAAAGATAACGGCATGGGATATAGCTACATTATCTTGAGTCACAAAGATAAACTCATGACGGTCTATGGACACCTCTCGTCCATCCAGGTGAAGGAGGGGCAGTTTGTTCGAGCGGGCGATATCATCGGTCTGACGGGTGGTATGCCGGGAACCAAGGGTGCCGGATACATGACCACTGGACCACATCTTCACTTTGAGGTCATCAAACATGGTAAGCACGTTGACCCTCTCGATTACATGCCTTTGACGAAGTTGCCGCTCAACTCGCTTCCAGAGAAGTATACGCGACGTGTGGAGGAGCAGCGTATTCAGGAAAAGCAGGAAGAGATTACTGGTGACTCGGGCGACGGATCGAAACTTTCTCCAGAAGAACAGACTCTTATCGATACTTCTGTTGAGCAGTCTGGTCGTGATGAGGTCGAGGCCTATCGTCGGATCTTTGGGATCCCCAAGGATTCTGATACAGTACAGCCATGAAGAAGGTAAAGAAGAAGCCTGCGAGTGGTCCGGTTGTCTTGGATTGCCTCGCACGCGAGTAT
>SXGS01279010.1_pt1 | contig 14963 bp, 14 predicted proteins | sample 3174681 | NCBI WGS metagenome assembly SXGS01 (sample SAMN11356861, study PRJNA531348) | freshwater metagenome | isolation source: freshwater sample F1-80 | place: China: Fuxian Lake, Yuxi | collected 2017-12-25 | reverse complement strand
CGTCGGGGGCATGCTTCGCAGAGCTCACCATCTGCGGACTGTGACCGGTCCATGCAATCAGACGACGGGCATCTCCACTGTCCGTCGCGCAGACGACAGTCAGTACCCGATGCCGCGCAGGAAGGTCAGCACGGCCTCGTTCACCTCACGTGGACGGTCCATGTTCGCGGCGTGGCCGCTGTCGATCAGCGCGACCTGACCCTGCGCGGTGTCGCGCGCGGTGACCACTGCGTGATCCGAGGGCCAGAACTGACTGTTCCGTCCCGCGATCATGAGGATCGGTACGTCCGCGGCCCGGATGTCCGCGCGCCAGTCCTGGCGGGCGTGGTCGTCGAGAAGTGCTCTCATAGGCGGTGTCTCGGACGACACCATTCTGGGCATCGACCGCAGGCGCAGAATCAGTTTCGCGACGGGGAGGAGCGAGGCGAATGTCGAGGGTCCGTGTCCCGTGGCGGGAATGCCCTTCGCGAAGAACCCGTCGACGGTGGCGTCGGTCAGACCGTAGAAGCCGTGCGGCCACGACGCGTCGTTGATCATCTTCGGCGTCTGATCGACCGAGACGACACCGCGGACCCTCGACGTCCCGGTCGTACGGATGTAGGACCAGACGGTGCTCGCGCCCATGGAGCCACCCATCAGCACGGCAGTCTCGACGCCCACCGCGGTGAGGAAGTTGTCGAGGTCCCGGCCGTGCCGCGCCATGGTGGCGCCGTGATCGGGTGCCTCGGAGTCGCCATGGCCGCGCCGGTCGAGCGCGAGCACGCGATACCCGGCCCGCACGAGCGCATCCTGTTGGAACACCCACGTGGTCGCCGGAGCGCCGAACCCGGCGACCAGGACGACGACGGGACCGCTGCCCTCGTCGAGGTAGCTCAGGGTCACGTCGTCGTCCGTCACGAAAGTGGGCATGATCGTCAGCTTACGATCGCGAACAACACCCCTGCCACGGCGAAGCTGACGACCGACAGCACGGTCTCCAACACGGTCCACGTCTGCAGCGTCTGCTTGACGGTGAGGTTGAAGAACTTGGCGATGATCCAGAACCCGCCGTCGTTGACGTGGCTCAGGATGATGGATCCGGCAGCGATGGCCATGGCGATGAGCGCGACGGACATCTGCGAGTAGTCCTGCGCCGCGACGAGCGGTCCGACGATGCCACCGGTCGTGACGATGGCGACGGTCGCCGATCCCTGGGCAATACGCAGCGCACAGCTGATGATGTACGCCAGCACGATGATCGGCAGGCCCGCGGCGGACATGGTGTCCGCGAGTGCGGTACCGATGCCGGTGGCCGAGATGACCTTGCCGAAGAACGCGCCCGCTCCGACGACGAGGAGCAGCATGCCGACCGGGCGGAGCGATTCGCCGGTGAGAGTGGACAATTCCTGCACCGTCGAACCGCGCCGGATGCCCAGGACGTAGAACGCGATGAGCACCGCGATGAGCAGAGCGACCGCGGGGGTGCCGAAGAACGTGAGGACCTGGAGCAGGTTGCCCTCGTCGAGCAGAATGGTGCCGAAGGTGGCGCCGAGGATGAGCACCAGGGGCACCGCGATGATGGCGCCGATGGTCGCGACGGACGGGGGAGTGGTGACCACGGGACGCTTCGTCTCGACGGCGGTGCCACCCGACGTGTGCGGGCCGTCGTCGTCGGCATCGTTGACGAAGTCCTCGGGCACCTCGACGATGATGCGCTTGCCGATGTAGCTGCCCCACACGAGGCCGGCCGCGATGAAGCCGGGGATTCCGCAGATGAAGCCCATGAGGATGAGCCAGCCCAGGTTGACCTCGAGCAGGCCGCCCAGTGCGACGGGGCCGGGGTGCGGCGGGAGGAACGCGTGCGTCATCGACAGGCCCGCGAGCATGGGAAGTGCATACAGCACCAGTGACTTCCCGCCCTGTCGCGCCGCGACGTAGACGAGCGGAGCGAGAACGAAGATGCCGATGTCGAAGAAGACAGGGATGCCGAAGATGAGGCCGAGCAGACCCATCGCGATGGGTGCGCCGCGATCACCGAAGACGCCGAGAAGCTTGGCGGTGAGTGCCTGCGCACCACCGGACCTCTCGAGGATGGCACCGAGAACGGTACCCAGTCCGATGATCACGGCGATGTGGCCGAGGATGCCACCGAAGCCCGTCTCGAGAATCGAGTCGCCGCTCTTGATGGCGGTACCCACGATCTGCGATACCGGAAGTCCGGCTGCAACAGCGAGTCCCAGGCCGACGATGAGGAGGGCGATGAACGGTTCGAGCTTGACCTTGATGATGACGACGAGCAGGACCGCGATCGCGATACCGCACAGAACGAGGAGTCCGGGAGTGGACGTCCTCAACCAGTCGACGACGGAACCCATGAGGTTGCCTTTCGAAGTATGTGGAGAGTCAGCGGGAGAGTGAGTGGACGAACGAGGTGGCGCGAGCGGTGATGTCGTCCCAGAGCCCGGCCGCGACCGCGGCCGGTGGAACGACGTCGGTGCCCGCGGTGACGGCGACGGCGCCGCGGGCGAGGTAGTCGGCGGCATTGTCGGCATTGACGCCGCCGGACGGAACGAGGGGGACGTCGGGGAACGGTCCGCGGAGATCGCCGAAATAGCTGGGGCCGAACAGCTTCGCGGGGAACACCTTCACCGCGGCGGCACCCAGATCGAGCGCCGCCATGATCTCGGTGGGCGTGAGCGCGCCCATCATGACGGGCACGTCCCGTTCGTGCGCCACCGCGGCGACGTCGGGACGAAGACCGGGGGTGACGAGGAAGCGTGCGCCGGCGTCGATCGCGGCGCGCGCCTGATCACCCGTCATCACGGTGCCCGCACCCATCACGGCACCGGACGATGACGCGGCGCGCAGACAGTCCAGCACGTTCGGGGGGGTGAAGGTCAGCTCGACGGCGCGCAGTCCGCCGGCGACGAGGGCGTCGGCCAACGCGGCGGGGTCGGGGATGGACGGGGCGCGGACCACGACGAGCGCGCGGTCCTCCATGATCGTGGCGAGTGCGTCGTCGAATCGGGTCGTCATGAGGTTCTTCCGTAGGAGGTGCGGCGGAGGGAGCGGCCGGCGAGTGTCCCGGTGGGGACGCCGTCGCGCACGGCGAAGGAGCCGTTCACGAGAACGTGCGCGATGCCGACGGCCTGCTGCTTGGGGTGGTCGAAAGTGGCGGTGTCCCGGACGGTGGCCGGATCGAAGACCACGAGATCCGCCGCGTGGCCCTCGCGGACGAGGCCACGATCGGTGAGACCGAGTCGTGCGCTCGGCCGTCCCGTGAGGTGATGGACGCAGTCCTCCAGAGACATCAGACCCTCGTCGCGGACGTAGTGGCCGAGGTAGCGAGGGAACGTGCCCCAGGCCCGCGGGTGCGGACGCTCGCCCACCAGGATGGCGTCGCTGCCGCCCATGTGGTGGGGATGCACCATGATGGCGCGCACGTTCTCCTCGTGCCCCACGTGCTGCAGGATCGTCGTGCTCAGCGCGTCTCGCTGGAGCACGTCGAAGAACACGTCGACGGGTGCGCGGCCCTCCTCGGTCGCGATCTCGAGGACGGTCTTCCCGACGTAGCCGTCGAGATCCGCGTTCGCGACGCCGCTGAGCTGGATCGTCTCCCATTCCACCGTGACGCCGTGGCATCCGTCCGAGCCGTAGCGATTCACGTCGTCGGTGATGCGGCGCCGCACGTCGGGGTCGTCGAGACGGCCCAGCGCTGCATCGGGTCCGCCGGACATCGCCCAGCTGGGCAGCAGCGCGGACAGGGTGGTGGCGCCGGGCAGGTACGGATAGGTGTCGAGCGTGACGTCGCACCCGTCGTCGATCGCAGCGTCGACCATGTCGAGGAATTCGCCGGCGCGGCCCTTGTTCTCGCCGAAGTTCATGGTGGCGTGGGTCAGGTGCAGGGCGCAGCCGGTCTCACGGGAGAGGTCGATCATCTCCCGGTACGCGCCGAGAGCGTTCTTGCCGTAGGAGCGAGTGTGCGGAGCGTAGAAGCCGCCGAACTCGGCGACGACCTCGCACAGCGCGCGCAGTTCGCCCGTGTCGGCATACATCCCGGGCGTGTAGGTCAGTCCGCTCGACATGCCGACTGCACCCTCGGACATGCCTTGTGCCAACAGCTCTCGCATCTGGTCGATCTCGGCGGCGGTAGCGGGACGCTGATCCGCCCCGACGGCCAGATAGCGCAACGTTCCCTGCGGCACCAGGTACGCGGCGTTGGGGGTGATGCCCCGGTCGAGCCGGTCCAGATACTCGGCGACCGAGCGCCACGTGATGTCGAGATCGGTGGGATTGCCGTTCCACCCGGAGATCTGACGGCGGATCACCGCAAGCGTCTCGTCGGAGACGGGTGCGTAGGAGAGGCCGTCCTGACCGAGCACCTCGGTGGTGACGCCCTGGGTGATCTTCGGAACGTGTCCGGGCGCGGTCAGCAGTCCGAGGTCGGAGTGGGCGTGCATGTCGATGAAACCCGGTGCGACGACGTGGCCCCGGGGCACGTCGACGACGGTCTGCGCGTCGGCGACGGTGCCTGGTGCCGCGACCCGCGTGATGCGTCCGTCGTCGACGAGAACGTCGGCGCGGACTCGGTCGGATCCGGTGCCGTCGACGACGTCACCGCCGCGAAAGAGGATGTCCGCCATGATCAGAAGAAGGTGTGGATCAGGTCGACGATGCGCGGGTTCGCCGCGTCGGCGTCGTCGACGACCGGAAGCAGACGCCACTTGTCGAACGCCGTGCAGGGATGCGACAGGCCGAGCCGTGCGACCGTCCCGACGGGAACGTCGTCGCGGGCCGTGCCCGGCGTCCGGAGGAAGGCGTGCTGATCGTTGAGCGCCGAGATATGGTGCCCCGCTTCCGCGTCCCGGCCGCCGATGCGCTGCGGTGTCGGCAGCCCCTCGTCGAACGGGAAGTCGCGCTTGCCCGCATCGAGCAGTGCGAGTTCGGGTTCCGGACGCGACACCACCCGCGCCCAGCCGTGCATCGCGGAGGACAGGTGCTGCTCGCCGACGCGGGAGGCGATGAGCGGGGAGATGCCGGCGTAGAAGCCGTCGTCGTGCACCACGTAGGCGCCCGAGCGCAGCACGACGGCCGTGTCGTCGTCGACGACCGACGAGAGCCGCTCGACCACCAGGTCCTGGTACGCGCTCCCACCCGCGGTGACGATCGCCCGTCCCTCGTACAGGCCGTCGGCGGCGAGACCGGCGTGCAGGGCGGCGACCTCGTCGAGGTAGGCGCGCACGGCGTCCAGTCCTGCGGGTGTGCGGTCGTGGGCCAGCGCGCCTTCGTATCCGCCCACGCCGGCGAGGGTCACCGACGGCGACGAGGAGATCGCGGCCGCGACGCGTCGTGCCTCGTCCACGCTGCGTGCGCCGGTGCGGCCGTGCGGCCCACCGAGTTCGACGATCACCGGGATCGGTCGTGTCACGGCGCCCAGGATCTCCGTCATGCGCGTCACGGTGTCGACACTGTCTGCCCAGCAGACGAACTCGACGTCGTCGTGAGCGTCGAGGTCCGCCGAGATCCATCGGAGCGTCACCGGGTCGATCACGGCATTGGCGAGAAGGATGCGCTGCACGCCGAACGCGCGAGCGAGCTGCACCTGCCACCCGGTGGCAAGGGTGATTCCCCAGCTGCCCGCCTCGAGCTGCTCGGCCCAGAGCTGCGGCGCCATCGTGGTCTTGCCGTGCGGTGCCAGACGCATGCCGGCCGCATCGGCCCACCGCGCCATCACATCGATGTTCGACGTGAGGTGGCGGCGATCCAGCGTGACGACCGGGGTCGCGAACTCGGCGAGAGTGGGCGCCGTCGCCAGATAGTCGCGCACGGTGAGGCCCCACGCGGCGGGTGGGACGGACTTGTACTCGGGGCCGAGAGTGCGGTCGTGCAGCGCCTCGACGGCGGCCTTGTCGATCATCGAATCCTCCTGCGCCGGATGCGGCGCTGTAGCGTTGCGTATGTTGCAACGCTGATTGCAAAGTGTGTTCGGTGTCGTTAGTCTGCAACGAACAGGGACAACTCGCAAGACATCGAAGGGAATTGATGTGAGATCACCCGGCGCGGCGACTCCACGGGTGGTGTGTGTCGGCGAGGGGCTCGTGGTCATGGTCGCGCAGCCCGGCCCCCTCGAACACTCGGACACGTTCGAGCGGTCGGCCGGGGGAGCCGAGGCCAACGTCGCGCGTGTCCTCGCCCAGTTGGACGTCGAGGCGTCCTGGCTCTCGCGCGTCGGTGACGACGGCTTCGGCCGCTACCTGACGGAAACGCTGCGCGCGAGTGGGGTGGACACGTCGGCGGTGATCGTCGACCAGACCCGCACCACCGGGATGTACGTCAAGGAGCGTGGTTCGGGCAGCGGTCACGCGTCCGACCTACCCGCCGGGGAGAGCCGAATGACGTACTTCCGCAGCGGTTCCGCCGCCAGTGCGCTGTGTGTCGACGATGTCGTCGGTGCGACGCAGATGCTCGCGGCGGCCGACCTCGTGCACGTCAGCGGCATCACGCTCGCCCTGTCGGACACCGCGCGCGACGCTGCGGCCGCGCTGGCGTCGTCGCCTGGTCTGCTGAGTTTCGACCTCAACCACCGTCCCCGACTCTGGACCGCCGAGAGTGCCGATGTGGTTCTTGCAGAGCAGGTCCGACGCAGTGACATCGTGCTGATGGGCGCCGACGAAGCACACGCGGTGTTCGGCACCGGAGACCCCGACGCGCTGCGTGGCCTGTTCCCCGAGCCGCGCCGACTGGTGATCAAGAACGACGCCCACGTGGTCGTGGGATTCGACGGCGCCGAGCGTGTCGACGTCCCGGCCCTGCGGTTGTCGGTGGTCGAGAAGATCGGTGCGGGAGACGCGTTCGCCGGTGGCTACCTGGCCGGTGTCCTCCGCGGCGACGATCAGCAGCGTGCGATCAGGCTGGGGCACCTGTGCGCGGCCGGCGCTCTCACCGCGCACGGCGACGCGGCCCATCTGCTTCCGCTGCACCGTCTCGACGCACTGGTGACATCCTCGGACGAGGAGTGGTCGAGCATCGACTACGACGCCGAGAGGGGAATCGCCGTATGAGTCAGAGTGTGTCCCGCGCGCTCACCCTGCTCCGGGTGCTGGCCGACGGTCCGCGATCGCTGGACGAGTTGGCTGCCCACCTCGACGTGCACAAGACCACGGTCCTGCGACTGCTGCGGGCGATGGAGGCGGAGCGGTTCGTGCAGCACGACCACGAACACCGATATCGCCTGGGGTCGACGCTCTTCGAACTGTCCAACCGGTCGCTGGAGCAGCGCGACATCCGGACGTTGGCGCGGCCGCATCTGGCTGCGCTGAACGCCGACACCAGGCAGACCATCCACCTCGCGACCTACGAGTCGGGGGAGGCCGTCTACATCGACAAGTTCGACGCCACCCAGAGCGTGCGGATGTACTCGCGTGTCGGACGCCCGGCACCGTTGCACTGCACCGCCGTCGGCAAGATCCTGATCTCGGGACTGCCTGCGGACGAGCAGGTCCGCGTCGCCCATCGCATCGAGTACACCCGCTTCACCGACCGCACCATCGACACGCCCGAGCGCTACCTCGAGGAACTGGCCCTCGTGACCCGTCAGGGATACGCCGAGGACCACGAGGAACACGAGTCGTTCGTCAACTGCATCGGCGTGCCGGTGCGCGACGGGACCGGCTCGATCGTGGCCGCGGTGTCGATGTCCGTGCCCGACATGCTGCTCGACCACGCCCGCGTCCTCGGCACCCTGCCGCAGGTGCGCGCGGTGGCCGAGACCATCTCCGCCGAACTCGGCTGGAGTCCGACCCCGACGAAGGAACCCGCATGACCGACAAGATCGCCGTCCTCACGACCGATGCGCCTGCACCCGCCCACACCTTCTCGCAGGGCGTGCGCAAGGGCCCGTTCGTTCAGGTGTCCGGGCAGGGACCCGTCGACCCGGCGACCAACGAGTACCTGTACCCCGGCGACGTCGCGGCGCAGACCACGCGAACGCTGACCAACGTCAAGGCCATCGTCGAGGCGAGCGGTGCAACGTTCGACGACGTCGTGATGCTGCGGGTGTACCTGACGAAGCGTGAGGACTTCGCCGTCATGAACGAGGCGTACGGCGCCTTCGTCCTCGAACACACGAAGGGTGACGTCCTGCCCTCTCGCACAACGGTGTTCACCGGACTGCCGCGCGAGGAGATGCTCGTCGAGATCGACGCGATCGCGGTGGTCTGACACGTCGACCCACCGTCAGGGCACCATGAACCCATGAGACGACGGTGGGTACGGCTGCAGGGCACGTTCTGGTTCGTTCCTGCGGTCCTGGGCGTCGTCGCCGTCGTCCTGGCTCAACTCCTGGTCGCTCTGGACCGGTGGCTCCTCGATCGGGGCATCGGGATCGGCGGGTCGCTGCTCTATCACGTGGGCGCGAGTGGCAGCCGGGACATACTCGGCGCCATCGGCGGGTCGATGCTCGGAGTGGCGGCGACGTCCTTCTCCATCACCATCTCCGTTCTCGCGACGGCCAGTTCGACCTACGGCCCGCGACTGGTGCGGAACTTCATGGCGGACCGCGGGAACCAGGTGGTGCTCGGCATCTTCGGGGCGACCTTCCTCTACGCACTGATGGTGCTGCGCTCCATCCGGTCGCTCGACTCGGACGGCGACGTCTTCGTACCCGACATCGCGGTGAACGTCGCCGTGCTCCTCGCGGTGCTCGACGTGGGCGTCCTGGTGTACTTCATCCACCACATCGCCCAGTCGATCCAGGTGGCGACGCTGTCCTCGCGCGTGCGGGACGAACTCTCCGCAGCCGTCGACGAGCTCTACCCGACGGAGCCGCCGGCCGACGCGGCGTCGGATTCCGAGGTGACGCTGCCCGACCACGTCGACACGGTGCGTGCTCCGCGTTCCGGTGTCGTCGTCGACGTGGACGAGGACGCGGCGTTGTCCTCGGCCGTCGACGCCGATGCCGTCGTGGTGCTGCGCTGCAGACCGGGCGAGCACGTGATCGAGGGAGACGCCATCGCGGAGTCACGACGGTGGAGCGGATCCGCCTCCGCGTCGCACCTGCGCTAGATCGAGTCCGCGGTCGAGATCGGCGACGAGCGGACTCCGCAGCACGACATCGAGTTCGCCGTCGAGCAGCTGGCCGAGATGGCGGTGCGGGCTCTGTCCTCGGGTACGAACGATCCGTACACGGCTCGCAACGCTCTCGACGATCTGTCCGTCGGGATGGCGACTCTCGTCGGCCGTCCGCCGCCGTGCGGTGCCCGGACCGACGATGCCGGGACGGTACGGATCGTTCTGCGTCGGGTGCCCGTGGTCGACCTGATCGACCACGCACTCGGCGCGGTACGGATCTACGCGATGGCGAGCCCCATGGTGGTCGCTGCCGGTATCCGGATGGCGGAACGGCTCGGTGTGGCAGCGACCGCGACCGCGTCGATCGACCGCGTCCGGTACCACCTCGACCTCCTCGACGAGGCGTGTCGGCGGGAGATGACGGATCCGGTAGGGCGGGATTCCTGCCTCGACCAGATCGACCGCGCGCGTAGGCGTCTCCCGACACTCGCCGTGTCCGGCTCACCGTCAGGCACAGTGGAGTCGTAGATCCGCTGCCGAAAGGACCCTGTGCAGACCCGCCTCGCCTCCCTCGGGCTTCTTTCCATCCTGCTCGGCGCCGCGACGGTCGTCGTCCTCGACGTCGTCACCGCACTCGGGTCGCCCGCCCATCTGCGCCGCACCATCAGCGAGTACGGGCTGGGCGCGCAGCAATGGGTGTTCACGGCCGGGGTGCTGCTCCTCGCCGTCGGATCCGGAGCCGTTCTCGTCGCTGCCGTCCGGCAGTCGTTGCTGCGCGCGTCGTCGGTCGCCGCGGTGGCGATGACACTGTGGACGGTGGGACTCGTCGCCGTGGTCGCGGTTCCCAAGCAGGACTGGAGCAACGACGCGACGCTCGGACTCGGCGGCGCGGTGCACCGCGCGGGCGCCGCGGTCGCGTTCGTCAGCATCCCGGTGGCAGTGATCGCCCTCGCCGCGCCGTGGATCCGGTCGAGCGAGTGGGCCCGTCACGCCCGACGGACGTTCGTGCTGGGTGTGCTGTCCGTCGTGGCCATCGCGCCCATCGGGTACGCGTTGCTCGTCGGCATGACCACCTCGACACCGTGGTACCGCGTCGTCACCCTCGGCCACGTCGAACGGATCCTCGTCGTCGTGGAGGTGATCGCGCTGATCTCGCTCGCGTCGTGGGTCCGCGCGAGCGCGCTCAGGGAGTCACCGCATCGCGTCGGTGACGCGGTCCACCAGCTCTGAGTCGTCGACGTCCAGAATGGGCGCCCACATGGAGGCCGCATCGGCGCCGTAGGCGTGACCGTGGCCTTCCGGCACCTCGGCGGCGAGCGCCATGTCGAGCGTCACCTGCCAGAAGGTGACCAGAGGGATCCATGTCATCCCCTTGTCGACGTCGACGCCGCGCGGCTCCCGGAGCCAGTCCGGCTTGCCGAACAGCAGGTCGAACGACCACCAGACGATCGGATCGCTGGGGTGCTGCCAGTACACGATGCGCGGGCTCTCCCAGTCCACCAGACCGGGCGCGTCGAGATCGGACGGCTCCGCGGCGAAGCGGACGTTCTGCCCGCCGTAGATCACGGGCAGGATCTCGGGGCTGCCCGGGTCCCGTGAGTCGGTGACACGCGACCACTGCTCGGAGAAGTTGGGCGTCCCCACCCACAGCGCGCCGTCGGTGCGAGCCAGCATGTCCTGTACTCCGGAGAAGGCGTCCTGGCCGCCGTACGACCCGAGCGATTCACCGAAGGTGAGGAGCTTCGGGCGATCGCTCTCGGGACGGTCCTGCACGCGCTGGTAGACGGCCTCGAAAACGGCGCGGCCCGCGATGAGCGGGGTGTCGCGATCGGCGAGGAACGCCAACGGACTGGGCAGGTACGAGTACTGGACCGCCGCGATCGCCGTGTCGCCGCCGGCGAGGTACTCGAGTGAGGACGCGACGGACGCGTTGACCCACCCTCGACCGGTGGTCGTCGCGATCGCCAGGTACTCGCGATCGAAGGCGCCGGTTCGGTCCAGTTCGGCGACGAGTCGGTCGGCGAGCGAGTCGACGGTGTCCCGGCCGAGTCCGAGCCCGTCGGCGTCGACGGACTTGCGTCCCGCATAGACCCGGATCGGGGTGAGGGCGGGCCGTCCCGTCACGGATGCGATCTCGTCCGACGTCGGGCCGCCCGCGACGAAGGTGCGCCCCTCGCGGCCCAGGGTGTCCCACTCCTCGTTCGACTCGGGCGAGCCCGACCGTTCGGGCGCCGACGGCCGTTCCACGCCCTCAGCGCTCCCGGTGTCGGCCGCAGCGGCGGACCCGTTGGAGATGCGTGAGATCCCGGTGGCAAGGAGCCCCTCGACGGCGAACACCAGCACCACACCGACGGCGACGACGGCGAGACCGCGCGAGACGGGCGGCGGGAGAACATGACCGATCAGTGCGATGAGAAGGTCTGTGACGCGGTGGATTCCGCGCGCCAGCGTGATCACCAGGACGACGACGATCGCGGCGACGACGAAGACTCCGGCGTAGTCCCACGACTGGCTCGGCTCGATGCCCACGAGTTCGCGGGAGATGTTCTGCCACCACGCCCCGAGGACGAGGAACAGCGGGAGCACGACGACTGCGGCGGCGCCGATCGCGTACCAGCCCCACCGCCTCAGTCGTTCGGGCCACTCGCGAGTGAGCTCCATCCGCCGGACGCTCCACACGACGAGAACGCCGACGCCGTAACCGCACGCGACCGAGAGGCCCGTGGCGACGGCCTGCAGGTACCACGGTCGGGGGAGAAGCGACGGGGACATCGACCAGCAGTAGAAGACCAGTCCGACGACGAGGCCGATCGGCTCGAAGCGGGAACACCACCGCCACAGTGCGGTGGCAATGCGTCCTCGCTGGTCCTTCGTGGTCACCGGGTGAGTCTAGGTGCTGCGCGGCGACTCCAACCGGGAGCGCAGGGTCCGATCGGTGACAGAGATCCCCTGGTTGATGAAGGGTTCGACCACCTTCGCGAGTGCCTTGCCCGTGAACCCGCCGGGGAACTCGTAGCGGAACTCGACGTCGGCGACGCAGTGTCCGTCGTCCACGGGGGTGACCACCCAGCGAGAACTGGTCTCGAAACCCTTCACCGACGACAACGCGATGACGGAACCGTCGACCCACTCGACGATGTCCACCGTGGAGTGCAGAGCTTTGGGTCCCAGCTTCATCTCGGCGTCGAAGCGGTCACCGGTGCCGCGCGACACCGGTCCGACGGGGACGAACGAGGTGACGCCGAACATCCAGTCCGGCACGTTCTCGTACGAGGACAGATAGTCGAAGGTCGCCGACGCCGGTGCGGCGATCTCGACGTGCTTGGTGATGACGGGCATGAGGTCTCCTGGTGCGGCTGTGGTGTCAGGGATTCGGTCGGTCAGTCGATGCGGATGGTGAGAGCGTCGGACACGGGCACCGACTGGCAGGCCAGGCGCACTCCCCGGTCGAGCTCGTACTGATCCCGCGTGTCGTTGACGCGCATGTGCACGTCACCGCTGACGAGAGTGAACGCGCAGGCGCCGCAGATGCCCTCGCGGCACACGAACGGGGCGTCGATTCCCTCGTCGAGCATGGCGTCGAGCAGCACGGTGCCGGGTGCGCAGTGGAACGAGTGATCGTCGCCCTCGACCTGCGCGGACACGGGAACGCCCGTGGCCGAGGACGTCTCGGCGAGGGTGGTGTGGAACGGGTCGGTGGTGATCGACGTGAACACCTCACGGTGGATGTTCTCGGGCGACATCCCCGCCGCAAGGAGCCCCTGCTGCGCCACCTCCATGAACGGCCCCGGCCCGCAGAGGTACGCGTCGGCGTCGGCGATGCCGGAGACGGCGTCGGTGAGACCGGTGGCAGTGGGCAGGCCCGACGCCGACTCGTGCCAGTGCCGCACCGTGAGGCGGTCCGGATGCTGCTGCTGCAGATCGTCGAGGGTGGCGGCGAACATGACCGAGTCCGGGTCTCTGTTCGCGTAGAACAACACGACCCGTCCGTCGTGCGACGCCAACGCGGTCTTCAGGATGGACATCACGGGCGTGATGCCGCTGCCGGCGGCGACCAGGACGAGCGGGCGATCCCATCGCGCGGGAACGAAGGTGCCCGCGGGAGCCAGTGTCGTCAGTGCGGATCCTGCCGTCGCGGTGTCGCACAACCAGGTGGACCCGAGGCCGCCCGCGGTGCGCTTGACGGAGATCGCGGGGCGCTCGCCGGTGTCGGGACTGCTCGACAACGAGTAGCACCGTGCGGCGGAACCGCCGTCGCTCAGAGGAATCTCGACCGTGAGGAACTGGCCCGGGCGGTAGCGCAGGGCCTCGCCGTCGGCGGTGGACAGGACCAACGTCACCGCGTCCGCCGTCTCGCGGATCACCTCGTCGACCTGCAGTCGGAGTGTGCGGACGGCGGTGTCCGCGGAGTCGATCGCCACGATGTCTTCCCCTCGTCGGCCGGGTGTGTCCGGCACTCCGGACTACACCGAGAATTGTTTCATTGAACTATAGGCCATTGACAAATGGCACAGTCATCCGTGACGCTTCCGGCATGACATCGACGCGTCCGATCCCCGAGCGGGGATCCCTGCGGTCCCGCGCCGCGGCCCGAGCCACGCAGTCGACGTTGCGACCCATCGCGTCCCGACTGCCGTTCGGACGCGGCGGCGAACGCGTCGCCCGCGTCCTCGTCGAGGTGGCCATGCGTGCCTGCGGCGGAATCGCACCCGGCACGGTCGTCCGCACCGTGCGCGAGGACGGTGTGGTCGGGGAGTGGGTCGACGCCCGGGCAGGCCGGAGGCCGGTCGAGGGTGGGGCGGATCGCACGCCGGTCGAGGGTGGGGACGGTTCCGTGGACACCGCCGGCCCGATCCTCTATCTGCACGGCAGCGCGTACGCGATCTGTTCCGCACGGACGCACCGCGGCTTGGCGTCGCGTCTCTCCCGCGCGACGCAGCGTCCGGTCTTCGTGGTCGACTACCGACTCGCCCCGGAGTTCCCTTTCCCCGCCGCAGCCGACGACGTCGAGCGGGCGTACCGCTGGCTGCTGTCGAGCGGCCACGCACCCGAGTCGGTCGTCGTGGCCGGTGACTCGGCGGGCGGTCACCTCGCGCTGGACCTGGTGCTGGACAACGCCCGACGATCGGTTCCGCAGCCGAGTGCGGTCCTCCTGTTCTCGCCGTTGATCGATCTGACCTTCACCCTCGCGCAGAACCGGGAGCGTATCCGTCGCGACCCGATGATCTCCGCAGCGGCGGCGCGGGCACTCACCGCGCTCTACACACGCGGCGAGGATCCCGACGGGCGGCGCCTACGACTCGCGGTCGAGGCGGGAACGGCACTGCCGCACTTCGTGGTTCAGGCCGGCGGTGCGGAGATGCTCGTCGCCGACGCCGAGCACCTGCGCGATCTGGTGGTCGATGCCGGTGGCACCTGCACGCTCGAGATCTGGCCCGACCAGATGCACGTGTTCCAGGCTCTGCCGCGCATCAGCCCGGAAGCGGACCGGGCACTCGCCCGCGCCGCGCATGCCCTGACAGCCCTCCATCGAACAGAGACGAGACACTGATGTTCTCTCGATCCAGACCACGCCTGACCCACGGGGCGGACGCCGTGGTCACCGGCGCCGGCAGTGGCATCGGCCGCGCCTTCGCGCTCGAGATCGCCCGCCGCGGTGGCCGCGTCGTCTGCGCGGACATCTCGCTCGAACGCGCCGAGGAGACGGTGCGGATGCTCGACGGCCCCGGCTTCGCCGTCCAGTGCGACGTCGCCGTGCAGTCGCAGGTCGAGGATCTCGCGCTGTTCGCCGAACTGGAGTTCGGTGGCGCGCCGACGCTCGTGATCAACCACGCCGGCGTCGGCATCGGTGGCAAGCCGGTGGGCGACATCGGGTTCGAGGACTGGAACTGGGCGCTCGGCATCAACCTGTGGGG
>SXGS01191368.1_pt1 | contig 14963 bp, 13 predicted proteins | sample 3174681 | NCBI WGS metagenome assembly SXGS01 (sample SAMN11356861, study PRJNA531348) | freshwater metagenome | isolation source: freshwater sample F1-80 | place: China: Fuxian Lake, Yuxi | collected 2017-12-25 | reverse complement strand
TAGCGACGCGGCATCCGTCCGTGCCGTCGCGGCCCCGACGCCGGTCAGCTTAAAGCCGCCTAACGGGATATTCGCCGTCACGGTGGTCTGCCCGTCCTTGGTAATGACCGCGGAGAGCCCTGACGCAACGTCATTCACAACTGAGTTGTACTTCGCACTCTCGATGACCGTGGCGGCCACCGCTGGAAACGACGCGGCGGGTGGGGTAAAGCTCCCTGATCCATTATAGGGCATAAGAACTCCTTATATCGTTAATCATACCCAGCAGGGATCGCGCTCGTGCGATCCTCGAATTGAAACCCATAAAGCGGAGGTTTTTGCTGGGCGAATTGCATCGCCTTGTTTGTGAGTCTGCTTGTGATTGTTGGCGTGAGTGGAGACACAAACGTCCTCGGGTTGAGATATTGGCCAAGGAGGGCCTCGGCAACCTTCTTATTGCGCCACCCCCCTGCTAGTTCAATCCCACGCTTCGCCGCAACCGTCGTTGGATGGTTCAACATAGCAGCCTTGGACAACTTCTCAAGCGGACCACGCTCATCAGGGATGCTACCCGTCCGCCCCGCACGGTCCGCAGCGATCTCGGCGCGCCTGGTCTCCTCCGTGATTCGTTCTAGGAATTTTCGCTGTTTCACGGTGAGCGTCTTGTCGAATGACTGATAGTGCCCATCGGTCACACTCTTGACGAGTCTCGCCTCATTCTCTGGACCTGTCACCGCACTCGTCCCTAACTGCGATAAGTCCTTTTGGTAGCGTTGTAAAATCTTCATCTGATTGAGGTGCCCCATGTCCTCCGCGTAGTGCTCCCTAGCCGTAACAACATCAGGGTTCTTCTCCTTGATGGCATTCGCAACGCGATTTTGCAGGATATTGAGGTCTTCAACCCCGACATTCTTCCCTCTGGCGACGAGATCGGCTCGCTGCTCACCGATGGACTTGAGAATATCCTCAAGGGCTTTCCCCGTAAACTCTGTAGGGAGGCCTGTGCCTGCCTCTGCTGGAATCAGCGCGCGCCGGTGAGCGTCATCGGCGGCGCGGACCGCCATATTAATCGCACGGCGGCCTGATGGCGTATCTAGCGCCTCATCGATGGCACGGCTTCCGACTGGTTTGGCCCTACGCCCCAATGCATAGTTCTTCTCCGCGTTGGCGGCGACGAGCGCCTCTTGCGCCAAGAGCTCTTGATGCGTAACGCCACCCACGGCTCGAGACGCCCTCTCTACGGCGACAAGGTTAGCGTCTCGCGCCTTCTCTGCTTGGACGGCGAGGCCAGGCTTCCGAGCTGCACCCTGCATCGAGGCCAATACGGACGTCGATTCAGGTAATTGACCAATGGCTTGTCCAAGATTTCGCTGGTAGTCAGGAATCGCGCTCTTGCGGTTTTCGATGGCGGCGGCATAGAGCGCAGCGAGGTTCTCTTCCCCTCCTGCAAGATCCTTGGCTTGTTTGTAGGCTAAAAATTGCGTCCTCGCCTTGGTGCCAGGGATATGTGATGCAAAGGAGCGAGACACGCCGGCATTGCCGAGTGGGGCTACCTTGCCTGATCCCACAGCCCCACCAACCCCAAGGCTGGCGAACGATTGGACTTCTTCCAAACCATACGGCTCACCCAACGCGGCGCTACCAGGGAGACCAACGGCCGCCAGCCACTTCGGCGCCACCCATTCCCCTGCGCCGCCTATCGGGAGCGGTATGATATTAGGGCGTTGACTGAATGGGATCTCTTGTTTCGTCGGTGTGCCGACGGAATACTTCTGCCCGAAACCTTCCCGCGGAGGAGCCGTAGACGCCACGTCGAAGCCGGCTCGTGGCGGTTGTCTTTCTACGGCCGCACTCGCAAAGTCGAAGCCTGCTTTGGGCTGTGGTTGGCCATCGATCGTCGCACTCGCGAAGTGAAAGCTCACTACGGCACCATTTGGTAAAATTGTTTATCAGGACTGACCAACGCATGCTTGCCATATTTGTCGGTCATGTACGTCCATCCACTCGTATCGACACCTCCTCCCACCTCGGATGGCATCCCAGCCTTCGGCGTATTCGGATTGGTGGGTCCACCATGTGTGCCAATAAGCTTCTCAAGGCGATCAAGCGCCGCATAATTCGCCTGCAAATCTTTCGAGGGATCTGTGGCGGCGTCGAGCCAGAGCTTTAATTCCGCATTGGAGTTAATTTGCTGCGCCGACATACTCAGCGACTTCGCTAAGAGAGCCACTAAGACAGGGCGAGCATTGTTGATGGAATTACGTAGCGACTGGTTGTCCGTTCCTACCATCCTCCCGAACGTTTGTCCAAAGGCTGACGACCCAATCGCGGCGCCCATGTTCGTCAAGCTAGAGTTAGCTGTGCTACTAACACCGCCACCTTCATTCAACCTCCGAAAGTTCTCCCGCATTTCATTAATAAGTCCCACCGCATCTTCACGGCTCTGTAAGCGCAGCGCCTCCTTATCCGCGTCCTTTTCTCGCTTTCCCGCGTTATTCAATTTAGCTATGGCTATGAGCGTGGCGTCGTGCTCCTTAGCGGCCAATTCTCTCTGATTGATGCTAAGACGTTCGTTATTCATCCGCTCCTGATGGTATTCTGCCTTCTCCTGTAAGCCCATCAAGCGTATTTCGTTATTAAGGTCTTCTTGCCTGAGTCGCACATTAAGCTCTGCCTGACGATCCTCTCGATTTTCCTTCCGTGCCAGATCCGCCTCCCGCTGCTGCTTCGTGAGTTGAATCAACGGCCAGGCACCAGGCGCACCGGAGGCGAGGAGCGCGGTATCGGCGGCCATCAACTCGCCCGGTGTGCGGGGGCGACCTGGGGCGTCGGGACGCTCGGCGTCCTTCACCACACGTTCCATGCGGGCGGCGGTCTCTGGCGTCGTACCAGGGGCAAAGCCGTTATTGACAAAGTCTTGTGCGGCCTGTGCGCCGAACTCGCGCTCCAGGGCCTCGTAGGGCGTCTCACGGCGGTCTGGCTTGCCAACCACACCGGGGACGGCAGCCTTCGTCTCGACGGCGGGGCGATAGGGGGTCGGGATAGGCGCTGTGACATCCCATTGCGGATTCGACCGCAACATTGGTGGCGTCTGTCGTTGGGCCATCGCGTTAGTGATATCCTCCATTGACTTGCGCATGACGTTCGGCCTCGAGTGGAGCTGCTCGGCGGCGATGATCGATTCGAGATTGCTTGGCGCCGCCTCCACGGCAGGTTGTGCCTCTACGCCCTGGACCCCGGTGCCAAGCACCGTACGTCCCTTGAATTCTGGTACATCGCTTGTGCCTTCGTTGTAGGCTTGATAGGCCGCCGCGACGCGCTTCGCTTCGTCGGAGGCAATCGCACTCCGTTGGTCATCGAGGTACATCGAGGACAACGCCCCCAGCGCGGTGGTGAGCGGACCTGAGGCTTGCTCCCACATACTCGGTGCCACCACAAATCGACCAGCTTGGCGGGCCTCCTTCGGCATCATGCCTTGCTGGAGGAGGATGTTCGCGATCTGCTGCTTCCGCTCCAAGGCCTGCATCTTCGCCGCGGTTTCCGGCGTGTATTCCTGCCCGAGGTTCAGGTTTTGGCCGAGCTGCTGACTCTGGGAGCTGATGAAGCTCGGCACCCCAAACATCACCTTGTTCTTGCTGGTCGGCATCGCTAGCCTCCGTATGACCTAAGGTCTTGTATGTAATTTTCAGGGTTCGACGTTGCCACCGACGCCGAGGGCGGCATGGGGAAGAGTCGGAGCATCGCCTGTTGCTGTTGGTCGCGCAGGGCGTTCTGGGCTTGTCCACCCGCATAGTCACTCGCCATCTTCACGAGCCCTGAGCCGATCCCGGCGAGTCCTGACGGGGGTGTCGCAAACCGATTTTGGCGTCGTCCACGCCAGTCTGGGGCGGCTTGATTGGCGTTCGTCGATTGGAGGAGTGCATCAGACACCCGTTGCTGGTTGCCGAGGGTGGTCCGCTCCTGCGCTTGCTGCTGCTGCAACATCATCAGGTCCATCGGGGACGGCGCACTGGTCGCGCTCGGCGGGACCGGATTCGGATTCAACATCGCGGCGGATTCTTCGCTGGTCATCGGACGGCCTCCATGAGTGCTTGGTAGTGAGAGAGGGGAACCTGGATCGCGGTCTGCACCTGCGTGAGTTTGTCACGGTAGTCCTGAAAGAGGAGCGGATGACGGTCTCGCATCCAGGCGACGCGGTCGTGCGACGAGTCGGCAAACCCGGTGCAATCGTAGCAATCGAGGCTCGTATGGTCCAACGCATAGTGGGCCGGGAGCGTCCCGATGTGCTTCGTCAGATAATCCAGGACCTCGGCGCGAGTCCAGGTCTCTAAAGGATACCAGAATTGGAACCCCTGGACGCGAGAGCCATTTGTACTGGTCGAGTGATGGGCTTCGTCGGCCCGCTGTCCGGAAATCACCAGCGTGGCCCCAAGTCTGGCGGTGGCCGCACAGAGCGTCGCGCCCTTATTCGCCCAACAACACTCATGTTGGCTTTGAATCGTCGTAGGCTTGGCATGGCTCAACGCTTGGCCCAGCACCGTCGCATCCGTGGGGACAAGATCGGCGGGCATCCCCGCCTGGGCCCACTGCGCGTCACGGTCTACGGGGAGCGTTTCCCAACGTGGACACATTTGCTTGGCGGCGTCAATCACCTGCATCGCCTCCGGATAATTCTTGCCCGTGTCCACCCAGAGAACCGTGATGTCGTCGAGCTGGTCGCGGAACCGATAGAGACACGCAAGCGAATCCTTTCCGCCTGAGAACCAGAGGACCACGTTGGTGTGACCGTGTATCATCAGAATGCGACGGCTCCTGCGCCCAAAGCGGCTCCACCGAGGCTCATCAGTCCACCCATCTTTGATGACGCTTGCTGTGCTTGGGTATTGTATATATCCGTCTCGTAGTTTCCCTTATCCGACACAGCTTGATAAATCGGTGGCGGCGCGATATTCGTGTTTTGCGAGTACCCCGGCATCGAGAACGGATTCTGCACCTGTGTCTGCGACAAGGCCGCAGAGATTTCGTTGAGCGGCGTTTGTCGCTGGGCGAGGTATTCGGCAATCTGCGCCCGTCGTAAGTCCGACTGCTGCTGGAACGCCAGTTGCGCTTGGGCCGCTTGCTGTTGCTGGGCTGCCAGTTGCTGCGTGAAGAATTGCTGGCCGAGTCCCAACCCCTGCTGGAATTGTGCGGCCTGTTCCGCCGCGACCTGGTTGCGGAGCGCTTGCTGTTGGCCGTAGGTCATCGTCGCGGCTTGGGATTGCTGCCCAAACTGTCCGGCTTGTTCCGCCACCGCTTGATCGCGCAACGCCTGTTGCTGCTGGAACGTGCGTCCAGACCCTTGCATCTGCTGTTCAAACTGCCGCGCCTGTTCATCCATCGATTGCTGCCGTAACCCCAAGCCCTGCTGATAGCTCAACCCCGCGTTGGCGAGGGCTTCTTGCTGGGCTTGCTGCCGTGTCTGGAGATCCATTCCATACTGCTGTTGGACTGCTTGATTGGCGGCGAGGACGCCTTGTAGACGGGCATCGTTCTCAGCGCGGGATTGGAGTTCCATCTCACGCTCATAGCCCTTTCCACCCTGGAGGCCTCGCGCCACCAAGTCGGACTGGAGATCTTCACGGCGTCTGGCGAGATCCTCCATCGGACGCGCCAAGGTCGCCTGATAGGTGCGGTTATACAGATCCGATAAGGCTGCCGGCATCGGCGGTAGATCCGATGGGGCGGTATAGGCCGACGGCGTATTAGGGAGACCCGTCGTACTCAGTGGTGCGGGCGCCGCTGAAAGTGTCGCTCGATAGGGGAGTGCTGAGAGATCGAGCGGGCTCAGTGTCTGGAGGTCGGGGCGTCCGGGCAGCGTCGAGGGGTCGAGGATGTCCGGTACCGCCGAGGGTGTAATGGCCACCCCCGCTTGGTAGGCAGTAGGATCAGGGGCCATGTCCCTGTAGTTAATCTTGGTCCCAATGACGCCTTCCAGGGACTTGGCACCTTGGAGTCCGAGCTTGCCGACCTGCTGCCGTGTGGCGATATCTTGGTTATAGAGGGCTTGCTGTTCGGGGCTGAACGTCTGGTACATCGACGGCTGATCGAACGACGTCTCATACGTCTTCCGCTCAGGGGCCGCGGGCATCGTCATCGCCACATTACGGGTGCCGTAGAACGGCTGGTCAGTGTCCGTGCCAATCTGGCCGCCTCCTTCGTCAAAACGAGGCACATCTCGGTAACCTTCGATATACTGTTCTTGCCGCTGCCCGCCCTTCGCGGTATAGTCGGCGAGATCGGCGTTGTACCTCGCCATCGCCGCGTCGTAGGCGGGCTGATTAAACTCGCCAAACACGACCGTCTGTGTCCCATAGGGATTGTAGACGTTCGGGTTGTTCATCTTCCCCGACAGCCGAGCGGCTTCGATGTTGGCCGCCCCTTGTTCGCGAGCGGCGGCACCGTAATCGGGTGCGGGAGGAGGACTTGGACTACCACCCATGGGCATCTCCTATTCTTCGTGAAAAGTACGAGGCATTGAGAAAGCGACACGCATGAAACGGCAACACATACAAGAGGAGATCCCCATCTGGGTGACCCGCCGTAATACAGGCTTCCAGTTTAAACCCCGCATGTTCCAGCGCGTGTTGGCTCTTGTCATTTGCCGACGAGACGGGTGCCACCACGACATTCGCCGCGAGTTGGATAAAGGCATAATGGGCCAACGCGATGAGAAACTGGCGATTCATCCGTTCAATCGCCATATGCAACTGGACCGAGGCATGATTCCAATTATTGAAAATGGCTCCCGCAATAATCCGTTCGCCGCGCAGGAGACCAATACTCACCGAGGTCTTCGCGTCGTACCGCCCCTCACAGGCGCGGTCCGCCACCCATTGCCCCACCTCGTGGCCGCTCAATAGCGTATACGGCTGTGGAATGACCAATGGCGTCGGGTGGAGAGCCGGATCAAGCATAGAGGTGTCTATGGCATAGTTCGTATTCATTGTCAAGTCCTACAAAATCCCGCCCCGTTCATAGGCAAAATCAGAGGCAGTCCATTGGATAGTCAGCGCATTCGTCACGACTTTGACCTTCCCTGCAATGCAGTAGCCGTCAAATCTCCCTGGGGTGGTCCATTGCTTAATGACTTCTAATCCTGCGGCCCAGAACCCCACATCCCAAGACGATGTATCCCACACGGCCCCAGTAGGGTTGGTGTAGGATGCAGGCTGCGGGAGTTCGCTATCAGAGAAGTCCACATCGACATCGGCAGAAAAGGCGAGGTTCGTCCCGTTGGCAATCAGGGAGGGACGGAAGAGCTTCATTTTCTTCACGGCGCTGCGGGTGCCAAAGTAATTAAACGCTTGTTTGCCGTAGGCTTCGATGTTGGCACCCCCATCCGAAGTCCCGTTCCAGGCCTTCACCACGCTTGTGCCTGACGTAAAATAGAGAGTCCCGTTCATCACGGCGAAGGTTTCGGCGTTCCAATCGGTGAAGCGGCACCACGCCTTTGTGATGGTGTTCATCACGTATTGTTCGTGTTCCCCGTTTTCGACGAGGGGGATATTGACAATCATGGCGGATTGAGCTGGGAAGATCGTCGCTTCCCATCCGAAGTTCGCCCCGTAGAGTCTCGCGGCGGCCGTAAATGAGGTTTCAATCTTGAACGAGAGGGCCGCCTTATAGTCAATGGATGCCTCTAGGAGGGCTGCCGACAGGGGGTAGGTGCCATTCTCCGTCACAATCACCATGTCTCCGCCAAACTGGGTCACGGAGCGGCGACCGAGGGGCCGGCCCACGAAAAACGATCCAACCTTCGACCATGCGGCCGACGAGGAGGGGTTCGTGCCTTCATAGACAATCACTTCACCTTCAGAGGTCAGAAACACCGCTGTATCGTCCTGCCCCGACCCGCCATCACGAGATTGTGTCCCCATCGCCACGAGATACCCTCCACACTTGCACTCAGGCGCGAGATCAAACTCCTGCAAGAGTCCAGAGGCGCTGCCGGCGGTGGCATACCAAAATGACAGGCTATTGCGCTGAATAAAGAAGAGCCGTCCCTTAAAGACGTTCACTCCGATAATCTCGTCCGTCGAAGGAATCCCTGACAGCGAGAGCGGACCCGTCGACCCGACTGCCGTCCAGGTTGTGCCGTCGTAATACAACGGATTATCGACACCATTGACGAGAATGAGATAGTTATTGGTCCCATCCCCGAACATCGCTTGTTGGTGCTTCCCATCGGTTCTGGCGGCCAAGGAGGCACCCACCGCACCTGCGGAGGTCACGTTGTAGACCCCGCTCGCCGTCACGCAAAAGAGCTGTCTCGTCCCTGCCATCGTGTTGTACGTGGCGAGAGTTTTTCCCGTCCCCGTCATGCCCGTCGCGTGGGCGGTGTAGCCGCCCCGAATCTCCACGAATGCGGTTTTGGGCATCCAGTTATCGAGTACGACCGCATCGGTCGGCGGCATATCGGCTAACCCGTCACGGCTATTCCACCCACCCAAGGGCGCAGGAATGCTCGCCACCGTGGTCGTCTGCCCACGGGCGATGCCTTTTGCGCGAAGCGGTTGCCTCATACGCCACTCCAGCTTCCGGACGGTACCCAAATCCCAGGCTTGGGGCCTTGGTAGGCGTACTCGTCACAATGCAAGATAGGCTTCCCCCCGTCACGTCCAAGGGCGTCCTTGACCTGCATTTCATAGGTGCGAAAGAGTTCGCTATAATCCAGCCCCTTTTCACGCATCCAGCGCCACCGCAGTCCGAGCGTGAGGAGCGGTTCTGGTAGTAACATAGTATCGGTATCGAGGGTAAACAGTTGCTTGTAAGTCACCCCGTCGGCCCCCAGAATCCAGTTCTGGCTCACATATTCAAAGGACCAGCTATGCCCTGCTGTAGGCGAGGGATTGACGAGCAAGAGGCCCCCACGAATCCGGAATTGGTAGCGCGGCCCTGTGACCTGAACCGCTTTCAGCGCTTGCCAGTCTTGGCTATCCATCGGACCAAGGACCGGCAGACGGTCGGTACGGTCCCAAATGGTTTGATTCTTGATATAGTTGAATCCGTTGGTCGCAATCGTGGCGATGGCCCCCTGGTTCTCCGCCGCCACCGTGGTATGGGTCGCCTCGAACGTGATCCCCTGCCACGCCCCACGACGAGCTAGGTCCGCGCCTTCTTCCTCCAGGAGGGCCTGGAGTTGGATGATCTGCGTGTCGGTATTACCAAAGACGGTGGTAGGGGACTGCACCGCCGTCCGCTTCGCCACCGCCTGAATGATCGTGAGGAGGGACATGATTAACCTCTCTTTTTACCGGGTCGGGTAAATGGCGAGCTCACAGGATTCACAGGATTTTCCCTATTTACACTTACATACTCTCTATCTCCTTCTGCACTCACGGGCTTATAGATAGAAGGATCCTGTGAATCCTGTGAGCTGGACGGCATCGGCACCACTGCCTCTTCCTCGAAGATATCCGCTGCCGTAATAGGGGCCGCGTCGCCTGACGCAGGTTCCCGCTCTGCCCCGAGCCGTGCCTTTAGTTTGTTAACTTGCTGGGTGAGCGTGTCAATCACACCCTCAAGCCGCACGTTCGTCGCCTTCACCAACGCAATCTCCTGCGTCAGGGGCCCCTTGTCATGGAGCTGACTGAGCCATGCCTTCGCCTTATCACGCAGCCCCATCGCGCCCATGCCAATGTTCCGCATGCCTTCTTCGTTGATCGACGCGAGATCCTCCACGGTCAAAATCATCATATGAGTCAGGGTATCCTGCTGGGCTGGAGAAATCATCCCCCACCCCTTAATCGGCGTCCCGTTCAAGGGAATCGTTTGCCCTTTCTGAAAGGCGGCATACGCCTGCTCGTAATGGGTCACCCACTCCTGTGGGAGCTTACCTTCCTGCGCCTGCTTCCGCAAGTCGGGGAGCCAGGACGAGACTTTGGACTTATACACATCCCGCGAATACGCGGGAGTCACCAACGCATAATCAACATCGCGTGAGACGTAATGCCCTTCGCGGGCGCTCGCCGCAATGTCCTCAACCGCCACGCGGTCAAACCGCACATAGGCTGGTCGCTCCTTCCGTTCGTTCATCTCACCAATTGCACCCATACACCCTCCTGGTAGCGAGGAGGGCCGCCGCGTGTTGCGCGGCAGCCCTCCTCTGATTTCTGTCCCTTACTCAGGGAACGCGCACATGACGATCTTCGCAGAGGCATCCACCGCGTAGGCGCAGATGCTATCGGTCACGAGGGCCGACACATCCAGCGCTCCGTCGGAGCTACCCACCGGCGTCAAGGCATTACCATCCGCACCCGCGGTCAACGCCAGATTCAGCGTCGCCGCACCGGTGACCTGCACCCAGCCGTAGTAGCCGTTCGTGACGGCATACTGCCAGACGCCAGCGCCCAGACCTGCCGAATCGGACAGGTCTGAGGTCACAGTTGTGGTGGCCCCTGCTGACGCGCCGCTTGGTGCGTAGTAGTAGGCCACGTTGCCTGCGACCGCAACCACGCTGCCCGCTCCGGAATTATGCAGCACATACTTATACTTCTTGCCACCGGCTGCTTCGTACACGGTACCAAGGGTAAACGACGGCGAACTATCGTTTACAGTTAACAGAACTCCAGCAATGTCACCCATGATTAATACTCCTTTATTCCTAAGTGTAATTACGCAATGATGACGCCCTGCAACTTCCGGTTTGAGCAGACTAAGTTACCCATCCAGAAGATCGGGATCACGCTGCCATCTTGGTTGACTGGCTGAATTTCGCTCATCACTTCCAGGTCCGCCTGCGGATGCACGACCAACTCCAGGTAGTTCGTGTTCACGAAGTACATGTGGTCTGCAGGGATGCCAGAATTGCCGTCGAAAATGACATCGGCATTCTTGTACTTGAGTGAGACAAAGCCGGCGCTCGCCTTCTCTTTGTCCATGTAGCGCTTAATCGACACCTGCGACCCTTCGAAGAAGGTGTAGTAGTTATTATCCGCGACAATCAGGTCCACCTGGTCATCGGGACCACGGTCGGTATTCAACCACGTCGGGAGCATGAGGCCGTTCTCAATCGTGGAGGTTGACGGGACCACGGACAGGTTAGACGCATCCGTGACCGTGTTACGCCAGAAGCTCCATGTGCTTGCATCGATGCCGCCCACCGTGTTGGTGTTGACATCGGCGATGATCGCTTGGAGACCGTTGATCTGGTTCGTCGCGGAGCCGCTCGAATACAGATCAGTGGAGAAGCTGTTGTTGAACGTCCGAATGGCGTTCTGGATCCGCTTCTTGGCGAGGTTGATAATCCGGCTATCGCCGCTATTAATACGCAGTTCACGACCGCTGGCGACCACGTTCAAGGCCACCTGCCTCCACTGATACTCCGCCGCCGAAATAACATCGGAGGCCGAGATGTTCAACGTATCCCAATCGGAGTAGCGTTGATAGGTTCCGTTCGCCGCGTAGTCGAGCGGGGTCACAATCGTGAGACCGCCATCTTCCTTACGGTAGTTGCCCTTCTTCATCATGTACTTCAACAGGGCGTTGCGATTGGACAAATTGTCCTTTATTTCCTTCCGGTGGTTCCGAAACGTGGTCGCCACCAACTCGGTGAATGTGCTATTTGGGGATGCCATAATGTCTCCTTCGTCTTAGGTCGTTCGTGATTTAATGTCTGCAAGAATGCTAGCCATGGTATCGTCCATCGATCCCTTTGGCTCTGTTGGAGCCTGACGGGAGTCTCGGCCTTTTACATTCACGCCCATAGCTTGTCGAGCCTTGGTCGCGGTCTGTTTGGCCTCGTCGCGCAGTTTCGCCGTCTGTTCTGTTTGGAACGTGGCGAGCTGCTTCTGTCGCGTCACGGGATTTGCCCACACCGCTTTGTCATACGCCTCCTGGAGAGGGGCGCCTGACCGAATCATGGCAATGATGTCGTCAGCCACATCATCAAAGAACGGATGGGCGGGGTCCGCCGCGAACGTTGCAACGTCATGTTCAATGCGTCCGCGCACTTCCGAATGGGTGCGCTGGTCTCGGTCGTAATCGCGGCGCTGCATCTCCGTCACCTGCTGCTGGAGGGCTTGCACTTGCGGATCTACAGGCTGCGCCTGTTGACCTTGCAAAAAGCCGAGGTTCTGACCAAGTTCGTAAAACGCTTGCTTACGGGACTGCGGGTCGCCTTGCGTGAGGCGGTAGTGGGCGTTCAAGAGCGTCTGCACCGCGGTCGCTTCGTCCATGCCGCCCGCCGCCAGAATCGGGCGATAGGGGGTCAGGATATCCCGAAGGGATTTCCCGTAGGTTGCATCGGTCTTATACTGGCCGAGGCCCTCCAACATCTGCCGCTCGCGCTGCTCGATGTACTCTTGCGCTTTCGGGTCAATCTTATCCCACGACTCATGGTGTTCACGCCCCCACGATTTGGGTGCCTGTCGCCGTTCAGCCACCGTGGGTGCCGACGCCGTCTCCGTGACTGGGGCCGCGGATGTAGGTACAGGGGCCTCCTCCACCTCGGTGTCGGTGTCGGTGTCGGTCTGGGACTGCGGAAATAGATCGAGTCCGATGCTTTCGACGGCGGACGCGATGTCGAGGTCGCCGCTGCCAGTGTCGCTGGTAACGTCATCCATGGGAAACTCCTTCGTTTAAGGTGAGGTCGGCATAAAGGCGAGCGCGAGTCGGGGTCGGCATCTGTTCAATCGTGCGTTCGACCGTTTCGCTTACTCGCGCAGTCAGCACCGCGTCACTCTCACATTGACGGCGGGCATAATCGGTTCGGACTTCGGGGTCATAGGGAATACAATTATTCCGCTTGAGATCCTCGCGATGGGCGTCGCGGGAGGTTATCACGCGCCCATCCACGGGACTGGTGTACCGCACATCCTCTGAGGCTCTCACAAGCAACGGGACACCAATTTGACGGACCGCCAGACTACCGCAGTCGCAATATTGCGACTCGCCGAATTGCGCGAGGGGGATCACACGATCAAAGCGATGCTGACGCTCACAGAGGAAGTCATAGGTCGGCATTAGTCCTCTACCTCCACCACCGCCATCGACTGGGCGCAGGCTTGCATCTTGGCAATCGCGATCTGGGTCTGCATTTGGATCTCCGCCTTCTTCAGCTCCGTCTCCTGTTGCAGTTGGGCCTTCATCTGCTCGGTGTGGCGTTCCGCTTGGAGCGCGGAGAGCCGTGATTGCTTCTCCGCCTCGAGCTTCGCCATTTCGAGCTGCTGCATGAGTTGGAGTTTTGCCGATTCCATCTGCATATGGTTCTGTTCGGCTTGTATCTCACGTTGATGCTTGGCGGCTTCAGCCTGTTGCACTTGCTGGGCTTCGGCTTGCGCCATCTGGACTTCCATCTGTATCTTGGCTTGGGCGAGCTGCATTTCCATTTGCATCTTCGCCTGGTCGGCTTGGCCGTCCTGCCCGCTCAGATCCTTCGGCGGCTGCATGGACTTAATCTGGTCTTCAATTTCAGGTCCAAACCTGAAGCGGCGTGTCACCGTCAGCAACATCGTTTGGGCAACTTCAAACGGCAACACCCCGTTGGCGACCAGCGGCCCCACCCCGTTCAAGAACTGGCCCATCGTCATCATCAGTTCGGAAATATTCTTCTGATCTTCCACTGCTTCTGGTTCCACTGTCGAATTGGTCTCGATATCGACCTTGTAGGTCCGCTGAATGTCGTCACGCAAAAGTTGCAGCACCGCCGGCCAGGTTGGGGTCTGCATTTGCTGCATTAGGCGTGGGTCCGGTGGCTGCCCACCCATCTGAGCCGCCATCACAATCTGCTGGAGCTGTTGGGTCTGCATCGAGGTCAGAAACGGTAGGCCGGTCATCCGTGCCCAGCTCTCCTCGCCCATCTTGAGCGACGCAATTTCGAGCATCATCCGCATAATATCACGGGCGTAACGCTGGACCTCGCGCTGGAGCCGCTTCAGCCGTAACGACCCCCATTGGGCCTTGATGTTTTGCGCGGTCGCGGTTTCACTGGCCCGTGACGCACCGCGGAGAATGTCTGAGATGCCGGTAATTTCGTAAATGACTTGCTTGGACTGCTCCCTCGCGTTGTAGAGCTGGACCACCACAGACACCATTTGTTCAATTGGCATGAACCAAATCGCGTTGCTGAGGCCCTTTTCGGCGGCGAGTGACGACGATTTATCTGCGGGAATCAGGGCGTTATCGTCCTGCTTCATAATATTGCCGAGTTCTTCGCCGAGTTCGGTGTCGTAGACGCCCCGCGCCTTAATTGCTTCAATCAGCCGGTTAATGCGGATCGTCAGTCGGTTGACCTCGTTCGCTTGGTTCTCGTAAATCGTGTAGAGCGCCGTCGGCATGAGATCGTTGGTCTTCTCGATGAACCGAATCGGGCGTGGGCAGTTGAAAAACCCTGTCAATCCCAACGGGTCATCTTCAACTTTGAGAAACCCGTACGGAAATTGGGCACTCACATAGCGCACCTTCTTGCCGCCGTCTTTATCCCAAATTTGATAGATACAGGCGGTAGTGCGTTCACCGCGGTCCCGTTCCGTATCGGTGGACCACTCGCCTTCGTCTTTTGAGGATTCTTCATTCTTCGAATAGAGAATTTTCCCCGCCACCTCGGCCCCAAAGAGCCGTGTGGCTTCACGTTTATCGACATATTCCTCGTAGGCTACCCACGGCATCTTTGACCACTTTTTCGCATAGCCAAAATACACCCGATTCCACGCCTTCGTATCGAGACAGACGAGTTCCCCTGTCGTATAAGGTGCCGCATCCGGCTCCGTCGGTTCCTGCACATCGGCATCGTATTTCACCACCGTCACGCCCCGTCCCGGGAGGAGGGCATCGAGTACTGCGGCGCGCATCGCGTCGTCGAACGTCTCGTAGCCATCGAGATTGGTGTCGAGGAAGTATTCCAACACCCGCTGTCCGGCCATGCTCGCGGCCTTGCCGGACGGGTCTTCATCTTTGTAGCGGCGTTGCACGACGGGGCGAGGAATAGCGGAATATAGTGCAGGGAG
>SXGS01639791.1_pt1 | contig 14965 bp, 16 predicted proteins | sample 3174681 | NCBI WGS metagenome assembly SXGS01 (sample SAMN11356861, study PRJNA531348) | freshwater metagenome | isolation source: freshwater sample F1-80 | place: China: Fuxian Lake, Yuxi | collected 2017-12-25 | reverse complement strand
GCCCGCACCCCCGCGACCGCGCAGCCCCGACGCCGTTACGGCATCCACGATATCGGTTGGCGAGAGTTCAATCGCTCGACGAAGCCCCGCAAAGCCTCCGAGGGATTGGTAGTCGGAAAGCGAGAGTGGGTCGATAATCCCGCAGCGGGAAAACGTCAGGCGCTCCTGATCCCTGAGGTAGGGAATCTGCTCGGTGACACCGAGCCACAAACGGGACTCAGCGCCGTGCAGGAACCCCGAGTCGAAGAGTTCGGCCACGCACTCCGGAGCTACGGGACCATAGGCCACCCGACCGGCACCGGTCTCCACTTCAACGAGCGGCTCCAACCAGAACATGCCGCGGGAACCGGCGCGGATGAGGCTGATCTCTACCCCCCGACGGGCCGCTTCATCACAGATCCCAGCAGCGACTTCGTCGGCGCCGACGGAGAGTGCGGCCGCATCGCGGGGAACAAACACGCGAGTCACTTCGGCGCCTCCAAATCCTGAAGCACCCGGTCGGCCCGCTCGAGGCTAACCCGGCCGTGCAGCGTGCGGCCCACCATGATCGCAGGGGACAACGCACAGTTTCCGAGGCAATACACCGTCTCAAGGGTTATGGATCCGTCCGGAGCCGTCTCCCCCATTCCAATCCCGAGCCGATCCTGCAGGTGGTTCACCAAATCCTCGCAGCCCATCGACTGACACGCCTCGGCGCGACAAACCTTGACTACGTGCCGGCCCACCGGCTGCTGATGGAAGTCGTGGTAGAAGTTGAGAATCCCTACCACTTCGGCGCGGGAGAGCACCAGCGCGTCGGCCACGAGCGGAACCGCCTCGGCAGGGATGTAGCCGAACGCTTCCTGGAGGGCATGGAGGATGGGAAGAGCAGCGCCGGGAAGCGAGCTGAGGCGCTGGATAATCTCTGCGGCCCGTGCCGCATCCCACCGTACGGCTTCCTTTTCGAGCGAAGCCGCCGGGTGATGATGTTCCATAGATTGATTCATACCGAATGACACACCCGATCCGGATGACTGTAGATGCTGCACCGCTCCCCGCGCAGCCAGCCAATCAGGGTGATCCCGAAGCGCTCCGCCAGCTCAACAGCGAGGCTTGACGGAGCTCCGACGGCTGCGACGACGGCGATGCCCGCCATGAAGGCCTTCTGAAGCAGCTCGAAACTGGCCCTCCCGCTCAGCAAGAGTAACCGATCCGAGAGTGGGATGTCTCCCTGGAGTAGTTGGGCGCCTACAAGTTTGTCGAGAGCGTTGTGGCGCCCTACGTCCTCTCGCAGACATAGGAGTTCCCCGGCCATTGTGAAGATCGCTGCCGCATGAATGCCCCCGGTTCGCCCAAACACCGCCTGCTCTTGTCGAACCCGTTCCGGAAGCCGGAGCAGTTCCCGCGCGGAGATCGCGGAACGGATGGTAAGGGCGGGTCGACCGGCCGAGACGTCCAGCGCATCGAGTGAGGCCTTCCCGCAGACGCCGCAGCTCGAGGTCGTGTAGAAGTGCCGTTCGAGTCGGGAGATGTCCAGATCCAAACCCTCCCTCAGGGTGACGCTTACGACGTTTCGATGGCCGCTTGGTCCCAGCTTCGGACCGCACTCTCGGACAGCGGAGATGTCGGTCTCGTCGGTGACGATCCCCTCGGCGAAGAGAAACCCTGCCGCCAGCTCCACATCGTGACCCGGAGTCCGCATGGTGATCGAGATCGGCCGCACCACGTGCGCCTGATCCCGGCCATATGCCACTCGGATCTCCAGCGGTTCCTCGACGGCAACCGCGTCCGTGGCCTGTGAGACCACACCGGCAGTGACCCGCGTGATCGGCACGATCCGCAGATCCATCTCGGCAACGGTCACCACGGGTTCATCCACTCCACTCACCGCCCGGACCAATCCCACCAGGGGGACAACGCTGCCGGGCCGACGTCCATCCGCGGACGCGACCCGCTCCACTCCGTGGAGTTACGGCACATGCTTAATGTATCGCTGTCGGCTTCCCCGCGGAACCGTGGAGAGGTCCCGATCACGCCGGGGTTGACCGGGTCGTTGGGTCCGTCCCATACTGCCACCATGCCACGCTTGCTTTGCACCATTCCCCTCTGCGCGGCGCTTCTGTCGCATGCCATTCCTGCCGTCGCTCATGGGGCAACCTCAGGCGATTCACCGGTCACCAGCGGTTCGGTCGTGCTTCGGCATCGCACGGCTGCCGAGATCGTGGCGCTGCTGGCGCGGGCAGCAGCACCCACCGATCTCGCCGAGACTCCCCGTGGCGCCCGAACGGGCAGCGGGGACGCGCTCCTTCCCGTCGGCGTGGACGGCATCCTGATCTCGGGGGCGGCGGGCCTCACCATTCTGGCTCCTTCGGAGCGACTCGCAGACGCGGCGGAGTGCATTCGGCTGCTGGATCAGCCGGTGACGACGCTCCCCTCGGGACGAATGCGAATCGCCATCTCCCTCCGCCGGGGCGACCCCCGTCAGGGGAGGCGAGAGATTGTTGCCGTGCCAGGCTTCGGCGCCGTGCTTGTTCGCGGAGCCGAAGTCGTGCTCGAAGGTGACCGCATCTGGCTCCACGCCGCGCTGCGAGCCGTGGTTCGCGCCGAATTCCATCTGGCGTCGGCCAACGCGGACGGTGAGCTCTAGCCGGAGCTTTCGGAGTCCCGACCTCGCCGCTAGAAGACACCTTTCCGCAATCGTCACATCATTGCGGTTGACACCCGGCTAACATCAAGCTGGCTGTTCGCCCATGAGAGCCCGAGCCGCTCCCGGCCTGGACGTTCCGGGGTTCCACACATCCATCTGCGAGCCAAGAGACACATGCGGTGTCGCGAGCCCGGGGAGCCCTACAGGAGACTACGCCAGGATGAGTGAGCACAAGTTCATTGTTGATCTGGGACTCGCCCTGTTGGCGGCGCTGGTTGGAGGAATGGTGGCCCGTGCCCTGCGGATGCCCCTCCTGATCGGCTACCTTGCGGCCGGAGTCGCGGTCGGGCCACACACACCGGGGTTCATTGCGGATGAAAAGGCGGTCCACAGCGTGGCATCGCTCGGGGTGGCGCTCCTCATGTTCGTGGTGGGAACGCACCTCTCTCTGAAGGAGCTCCACGCGGTGCGCCGGGTGGCGCTGATCGGCGGCACGAGCCAAATCGTTGGAACGATTTTGTTAGGGGTGCTGCTGGGTCCGGCGCTTGGCTGGGGGATCTATGGCGGTTTGTTCCTCGGCTGCGCACTCTCACTCTCTTCCACCGCCGTCATGATGCGGATACTGGAAGAGCGGGGCGAGTTGGGAAGCAGCCATGGCACGGCGATGATGGCGATGCTTGTCGTGCAGGATCTGTCGGTCGTAGTGATGGTCGCGATCTTGCCCGCGCTCGCCACGCTCGCTACGACAGGTCCGGCCGGAGTGATGGATGTGGCGCTCTCTGTGCTCAAGGCGGCCGTGTTCGTTGGCGTCGCAGTAGGTCTCTCAATGAAGGGAGTTCCCGCGTTGCTGGGCCGAGTTGTCAGGCAGGGGTCCTCCGAGCTTTTTCTGCTCACGGTGGTATGCGTTTGCATCGCCGCAGGTTACCTGGCGCAAACCGCCGGGCTATCGCTCGAACTTGGGGCCTTTCTGGCCGGTCTGGTTATCTCCGAGAGCGACTACGCTCACGAAGTCTCCAATCAGGTGCGTCCGCTCCGCGATGTCTTCGCGGCCATATTCTTCGTCTCAATCGGGATGCTCCTCGATCCGGCATTTGTGGTCAAAAGTCTTCTGGCCGTGGTCGTCGTGGTGACGGCCATTGTCTTTGGGAAGTCCGTCATCTCGGCCGCAGCCGCCCTGACTGCGGGTGTGCATGGACGGACCGCGGTTCTGGTGGGGCTGGGTCTGGCTCAGATTGGTGAGTTCTCGTTCGTACTTACCGGCATTGGGGAACAACGAGGGCTCATCCCGAATGGGCTCTCGGGAGTGTTGCTCGCCGCGGCCTTGATCACGATGCTCCTCACACCGTGCGTGTTCGGCGCTGCGCAGCCCCTCTACGAGCGACTCAATCGGTGGAACCGGATATCGCGAGTGCTCAACCGGCAGCCCGGTGCGGGCGTGCCATCGGCAGAAGCACCGATGGAGCATGCGCGTGTGATCATCCTTGGCTGCGGACGCGTTGGAAGACGAGTATCGGGTGCGCTTCGAGAGCTGGGAGTCTCTCATCTCGTCGTGGATTACGACGCTCGAGCTCTCGACCGAGTCGGCGCCGACGGCGTGCCGGGGATCTATGGCGACGCGACGTCGGAGCTGGTGCTCCAACGTACCCGCCCCAGCTTCGCCGAACTTGCGGTGGTCGCGCTCCCGGAGGCTGCGATGACCCAGATCGCGGTTCAGACGTTGAAGCGGCTCGCACCGGAGCTAAGCGTTCTGGCGCGGGTCCACCGAAGCGCAGACATTCCTGCGGTTCGCAAAGCCGGCGCCGATGCAGTGGTCCACGGTGAGTTTGAAGCGGGTATCGAGATGATTCGGTTGGGAGCCGAGAGGCTAGGAATTGTTGGCGGCCGATTGGAACCGTACCTGTCGGAGCTTCGCGCGACCCAGTACCGCGTGCCGGACTGATCTCCTTCCCTCCCCTGCGCGACCCACTGGCCACCGATGGACCAGATTTGCACGTGACTTCTCTGTTCCATAGCAGGTGGTCTCGAACCCCACGACTAGCCCAAGTTCCGCAGTTGGTTTGAAAAAAGGGGGGCTTAAGCCCCAGTTTGCGGGTCCCTGCGCCGTGTGTCTACACTACATCTGGGTGATCCGGATCCTGTCGGGCAGCCTCATTCGGAGTCGCTGCAGCAGGATCGCCTGGCGCTCTTGCGGGCGGCTGACACACCGAAGTCGGATCTCCGGGCCATGCTGTGTCGGCGGCGCCACATCCACCATCTGGATCTGCGCCAGTACGCCACACGCCTTCCGAGGGCAGTCGCCCAGCCCGGTGGCCCGGCAGAACTGGCCCAGCGTCTTCCAGAGCACAAAGTCCAGGAAGCACACCAGGATGTGCGCCTCCACCCGCTCGGCCGACCGACGCCAGACCGGTCGCAACCTCGATCGTCGCGGAGGGTGAGGATCTCCGCCATCCGGCCCCACTCAGCCTGTTCCTTCCCGCGTGGGAGGCGCTGGTCGAAGAAGCTCGGCAAACCGAGTTGTTCCTGCAGCCAAGATCCAACCCACGCGGCTCCGGGGGCCCGGATCCGCTTGACACGGAGCCGGGTGACGTCGACCGACGCCCACTGGGGTTGGGTGGGATCCTCGAACAGCGACAACTGCGCCGATCGACCCTGGAGCTTCCAACGATTCTCGATGAGGGCTGAGTCATCGCCTATCTGGGGGAAGATCCCGCAGATAGGCGATGACTCGCAGCCGGGGACCGAGCGCAGTGCGGTAGGTCTCGACGAGCGACCGGTAGGCGTAGGTGTCTGCGCCCCGGGTTCGAGAGTTGCGTCGCAGGAACATTTGCGCAATCAGCGTGAGGCCAACCCAGGGCCGTGTCTAAACTACACCCGCAAGTCCGGGCTTTCCCCAGCCAAGCGCCCGGAACCCCGGGGGAAACAGGCCAGAATCGAGGGCTTTAGGAGGTCTTGAGTACCCCCAACTGCGGAACTTCGGCTAAAGTAACCTCATGACTGCAGAGAGCGTATCCGGGCGTCGCCTCAATCTCGACGAGTACTTCGCACTTGAGGAGGCGAGTCGGGTTCGGCACGAGTTCGTGGACGGCGTCGCCTTTGCGATGTCGGGCGGAACTCCTTCCCATAGCTTGATCACTGCAAATCTGATTGGGACTCTCCATCGGGTGCTCGCCGATTCACCGCGTCGCGCCTTCAACTCGGACCTTCGCATCGCCGCTCTCGAGTCGGCCTTTTACACCTACCCCGATGTAGCCGTTGTCTGCCGCGAGTACCTGACAGATCCCCGGAATGCAAACACCGTCGTGAATCCCAGCCTGCTGGTGGAGGTGCTCTCGCCCTCCACTGAAGCCTGGGATCGGGGCGGGAAGTTTGAGCGCTACCGGCAGATCCCGTCGCTTCAGGAGTACGTGCTGGTCTCCCAACATCGTCCGCTGGTCGAGCACTTCGTCCGTCAAGAACGTGGTTGGCTCCTCCGCCTGGCGGTTGGGTTGGACGGCGAGTGGACACCCGCCTGTGCGGGCAAGAGCATCGCCCTGCAAGACATATACGACGGCGTGAGGTTCTCTGAGGAATCCGAGAGCCGACCGGCCCGAGCATGACGACGGGCCGATCAGTGCTCCTGGTCGTGGCCTAACCGCCGGCAATGCTCCCGATGATGAGGAGTGGTTCTTCGCCCTGGCGGATAGCTGCGGGCAACAGCGTCTCCGGCGGTTCGAGGGAGTAGTCTTCCTGGCAGGCGTAGTAGCGGAGAAACGGACGCCGCTTCAAAGTGCCGAAGTCCCGGATCGTCCCCCGCAAAACCGGGTGTCGGGCCTCCAGCGCCTCGAGCGCCGAACCCAGGGTGATGGGTTCGGCGACATCCAGTTCGACTTCGCCCTCCACTCGAGCCAGAGTCTTGAGGTGATAGGGAATGACAACCCGGATCACAGCAGCGTCTGGACCTCCACCGAAAGCACGGGAGGGAGGTGACTCACGATCGCAGACCATGTGTCTCCCCCGTTCGGCGAGACATAAACCTGCCCTCCGGTGGTGCCGAAGTAGATTCCGCACTCGTCCAGCGTGTCCACCGACATCGCTTCGCGGAGCACGTTCACGTAGCAGTCGCGGTCGGGGAGGCCCTTCCCCAGAGACTCCCACTCGTTGCCGCCGGTTCGGCTGCGGCAAACCCGCAGTGCGCCATCCGGCGGAACGTGGAACGAGTCGCTGGTGATTGGAACCACATAGATGGTCTCCGGCTCGTGCGCGTGCACATCGATCGGGAAGCCGAAGTCGGTGGGAAGGTTGCCGCTCACCTCGGTCCACTGGTCCCCGCCGTTGTCGCTGCGCATGACATCCCAGTGCTTTTGCATGAACAGCGTCCCAGGTCGGCTGGGATGCATCGCGATCCGATGCACGCAGTGGCCCACTTCGGCTTCCGCGTCCGGCATGTAGTCCGAGTGCAGGCCGCGATTCGTCGGCATCCATGAGGCCCCGCCGTCATCGGTTCGGAAGACGCCCGCCGCCGAGATCGCGATCCACATCCGATCGGAATTGTTTGGGTCGAGCACGATGGAATGCAGCCCCAGGCCGCCGGCGCCGGGGCATCAGAACTGTCCCGAAGGATGCGTTCTGAGCGCGGGAATCTCCAGCCAGGTTGCACCTCCGTCGGTGGTGCGGAACAGCGCCGCATCTTCGGCGCCGGCATACACCGTGTCCGGGTCCGTCAACGACGGCTCGAAGTGCCAGATCCGCTTGAACTCCCACGGCTTTTGCGTGCCGTCGTAAAACATGTGGTTTCCGGTTTCGCCCACGTAGGCGAACTCACTCCCCACCGGCTCCCAATTCTTGCCGCCGTCCTCGGAGCGCTGGACCTTCTGACCGAACCAGCCGCTCGTTTGCGACGCATAGATCCGATTGGGATCCACCGGCGATCCCTTGAGGTGGTAAATCTCCCATCCCTCGAAGTGAGGGCCACTCACATCCCAGTTCTCGCGCTTGCCATCCGACGTGAGAACGAACGCGCCCTTCTTCGTACCGACCAGTACACGAACACTCGCCATCGCCTGCTCCTTGCGCCTCCACTCGCCGGCTCTCCCCGGCCCGCCACGGCCATTGCCGCGCGGTTGAACTTGCTACCCGCTCAGTCCCGGCTCCGCCATTCGAGGAAACCGAGTCGCTGGTTGCGATCTTCGTACACATTCCGGAGAATGAGACGCGAGCCACCACGAACCGACCCCGAGAGCCCCCGGCGAGAGCATCCTTGTGCGATATCTTCGGCAGTGTCTGCAGGCGACCGACAGTGCAGTCCTGCGCCGTAAGCTCACACTCTACGAGAATATCAAACAATAGTTTGTCTTCTCATGCAGCGAATCCTCCCGGACTCCCAGGAAGATTTTTTCTGAAGCCGCCTGCGCGTGGGTGCGATTGGGGACCCGGCAGCCGCAGATCCCAGACAGGCTGTCACCCGAAGCGACGCTCCCTGCTGCCCAGCGGAGGTGGCGCTCAACAAGGCGGGCGTTCGGCGCCTCGTTGTAATCGGAGATGGGCAGGTCTCAGATCCGGTCGGGTGGTCGCTGGGAGACTTCGTGGACCTCTGGTCTCGGCTCGGTCGCTAGAGGTTTTTCAGAAGTTCCAACGCCCGAGAGTGAAACAGCGCTTCCCAATCCGGCGCAACCAGGCAATCGCAGTCTTCCTGAGCGTAACCGGTGTTCCGACGCTGGCTCGCGGTCGGCGTGTAGTAGAGGTACCCGTTGGTGTAGCCGGACACGAAGGTGTGCTTGTGGGGCGAGACTTTCTTGAGGTGCAGCCCGATCTCCACCGTCAGCTCTCCCGGACACGTCACCATCACGAAGTCGCCGATCCGGACCGCGTTCACCTCCGCATCCACGGTCGGCTTGCCGGCGGCCCGGTTCTGGGCGAGGTGCATCTTGAGGAGGGCCAGGTTGGTGTTGAGTCGCGTGATCTTCTCCATGGTGTCGATGTTCCGACGATACGCTTCGAGATCGGCCCGATTCTCATCATCCATCTTGCGATACTCAGAGCGCCCTAACGCGGCCTCATGGAGGTAGTAGTCGGCGTAGTAAGAGGGGTACTCCGGGTCCAGGCGGTGTTGAACGTACAGAGGCATGAACGCCTTGAAGCTGAGGCTGGTGCCCGACAGCGAACTCACGAGGCGAGCTCGCTCCGCTTCGATGGCCGCGATACGCTGTTCAAGATCGGCGCCCCGAGGGAGGGCGAGTGTTTCGGTGACGCGACTCAGGGCGCCTCCCGGTCGCGTCTCTATTCGAGGGAGTTCTCTGAGGACGCTCAGGCCGAGGAGATTGCCCTGCGGCTCGGAGTCCTTGGGGCGATGCACGTCCTTGTAGAGCACTGGGTTGATGTCTCCCGCGCAGCCCTGAATAAAGAACGCTACCGCTCCGCGGCCCAGCGACTCTTCGATGGCTCGAGAGGCGAATGCCGGATAGTCTGCCGTGTTGCCGCCGGTGGGAGCTCCCTGGATCGGATGGCAGGCGAACTGATAGAGCACCGCAAGGGGCGCCCCGTCCAGCCGTTCGATCTTCAGGATGCCGATTTCGGGGTCGATCGGTCCGACCGCCGCAACATCCTCATCCCGCGGCATCGAGTACGCGCGTCGCACGTCCGCCTCGCTGCCGTCTTTGAGCCGGAGACGGCGATTCTGCTGGATCCGATCCTCGTGTCCCCGGCCCACCCCGATCCGGGCCGGGACGGGACTCTTCCACGCCAGCCGCACGGCCCCCACCGTCTCGGCAACGATGTCCTTTCGGACGACGCCGTGGCAGTGGCTGGCGTTGACGATCACGGCGCCGGGCGCCACGCCGAGTTCCTTCTGAAGCGCCTCGCGCACCGCCCCCAGGTAGCTGTTCGGGATGCGGCCGATCTCACCGAGGCTTACGGCGTCGACGGTCACCAGCACGAGATGGCTGGTCCCCGACTTGAAGACCAGGGCCTTCACGTAGAGTGGATCATGGACGGGTCCGGAGTCCCGATCCGTAACCTCGACGCGGCCCACGCCAACGAGGAGTTCGCCGCCCGGGGGCGCTCCTGCCGTGCCCTGTCCCAGCGCAGCGACGGCCGCAAAGCAGAGCGCCAGCAGAGGCGCCAACCAGATGGGACCGTTCAGAAAGGACATGACACCGACTACCCCCCGAGATCGGCAACGCTCGCACTGTTGGAGCCGCGGCCGACGTCAGGCAGAGGTTTGCGGCGCGCCCGGTTTTGATCCTGCCTGGAAGGCCGAGCGAAGCGAGAATCTCTCGAGTGAGCGGTTCAGAGCGTGGTCGACCACTCGCGTTTGGCGCGGACGCGATGGGCTGCATACCCCAGACCGAAGCACCCGATCGTGGCGAGCAGGGGCCAGTCTCGATCCAACCGAACGCCGAGAGTGAGTTGGGGAGATGCGAGAACCAGAAGCGCGGCAGAGATCCACACCCAACAAGCGACTCGACGAGTTTGCTGCGGCGCTCCAAGCGACGTCCGTATGGCCATCACCACAGAACCAACGAGCAATGCGAGCCAGAACTCCGAGAGATGACCCCAGTTGGACGCCAGGAGTTCCTGGCTGGTGCGAACGTGATGGACGCCACTCCAACCAGCGAGGCTCCAGGCCAGTACTCGGATTGCCCCTTCGCAAATCCTCAACATCCCACGATCTCCTACAGACCTCTTGGGATGTCCAAGCCACGAGTCCTCTGCGCAACCAGAAACTTTGGCTGGGACCCGCCAAGCTGTTCGCTCTGGGAGCCGCGTGACCAAGGCTGCACCCGATAAGCAGCGCAACCTGCTGTCGACACTCCTCTCCCGACTCCGGCGCGCCTGCACAACCGCGGACCTGCGTCGAGTCCTTGTGGCGCTCTATCTTCTGCTGGCCACGGAGATCTGGCTCCTCGGCTGCTTCGCCGGCCGCCTGAATGGCGACTCGACTTCCTACCTGGCGCTGGCGGACAGCCTGGTGGCCGGGCGAGGGATGGTGGAGCCTGGGCCCGACGGGGAGTTCTTTCCGAACCTCATTCGCCCGCCCGGCTACCCAGCGTTCCTAGCGTGCCTTCAACTCCTGTTCGGCCGCACGCTCGAGGCGCCTGTGCTGGCTCAGGCAGTCCTGATCTGCTTGAGCATCGAGATGGTCCGCCGTCGTCTGGCCGCTAGCGTCGGGCCGGGATTCTCGCTCGCACTCCCCGCGCTTGCCATGTGCTGTCCCGGCTTTCTCGTTCACGCGGGGCGGATCTCCAGCGAAGCTCCAGCTACCTTCTTGCTCACCGTTGGGCTGGAACTCTTCCAGCGACAGAGAACAGGCTCCATCTGGTTGTTCGGCGTCGGAGTCAGTCTGGCTGCCGGTTGTCTCTTTCGTCAAAACCTGCTCATCGTGATCCCATTACTCTATGGGATTCTATGGGTCCGCGGGAGCCGTGAGAGGGGAACGGCCTGGATTCTCCTTGCAGGCGCCGCTCTTGTTCTGGGACCATGGGCAATTCGCAATTATCGTTTGACCGGTGTAGCGTCGCCAGTCAGCGCACTCCCCGAGCAGTACCGCTATACCTACCATGCCGACGTTTTGTTGCTGGACGCCCGCCTCCGAGAATGGTGGCGCTCAGGTGACACCCCTGCGTCTTCAATCAGGGAAGCCGACGTATCCCCAGTTGCAGAAGCGAGTACGCTGCTCAATCAAGCCCACCGCCGAGCCATCGAACGAAGCGGCCTGGCGACGCTACCGGGGAATGCGGACCCGAGCAGAGCCGCCGACGCCGGAGGACAACCGGCGCCATCTCCGAACCCTGTGGCAACTATCAGCACCGGAGTCTTCCCTTGGGGGTCGCAAAAGGCGAAATCGTTTCTCCTCGCCCTCAATGAGGAGACCCGGCGACTCGTGGAGAAAATCGGTGTTCCGAGGGCGCTCGCCGGCCGGATCTTGTTCGGTATTCCCCGAACGTGGTTCACCGGGCCGGAAATGTACCCGCCCGGTCCGGTCCGCTGGTTCGGAGTTCTCCTGGCGGCGCTGCAGCTTGGGATCCTGGCAGCGCTGTGGGGGGGAGCGGGACAGGCTCTCCGGACGACGACGCAACTCGTTTCGGTCTTGATGCTGGCTTTGGTCTGTGGGGATATTCTGCGCTACCCGGCGGGAACGTTCCTAACCGTCCCGATTCTGGGGTTCCTGGCGGCCCGCGCGGGAACCGCTTCCAGTGTGTGGACTGCGGTTTCCCTCCAACTCCTTGTGGTTCTTTCGGCCCGGCACGCGGAGTTCCGATATATGACGACGCACTACCCAGTCATCCTGGCGCTCGCTATCGAGGCCGCCTCGCGCCGTTACCGTAAGGAATCAAGGAGCGTCGACTCATCTGAGCGGCTCCCGACCTCCGAACAGTTGAAATGCGCGAATCGGTGACAGGAACGGGAGCGCCTCCAACCCTCGCTCCACCGCTCGGCCCCACCTCCGGTTGGCGACTGCCGGCGGCGCAAAGCCGAACCGTTCGAGCTTGAGATCGACGAGTCCGGCCGCCGACATCGCCCGGAAGATCGGCCCTCGCCGCATCTGGGCGATCCCCTTCTCCCCTTCCCAGCGCATGTGCGACGCAAAGGCCACCTGCAGGTAGTAGAAGGGACAATACGCATTCGGCTCCAGGAACGCGATAACACCCCCGGGCTTCAGCATTTGGGCCATTGCACCGTAGCAAAGATCCAGATTGTGGAGGTGATGCAGCGTGAAGAAGCCGACCAGCGCGTCGAACTTTCCGGTGAGTGGCTCCGCGAGTTCCAATAGATCACCACAGTGCAGGGGGATCTGAGTCCCGGTCTTGTTCTGACGCTTCAGCTCTTCCAGGAGTGCGGGGGTGAGGTCGAGCCCCTCGACCTGGAGCCCCCGCTCGGCTAGCGGCAGCGTGTACCGGCCCATTCCGCACCCGACATCCAGAATTCGCTGGCCGGGCTGAAGACGGGCGAAGCGGATCATCGCATCTACCTGGCGATCTACGTACGGCGTGCGCTGCGGTGTCATCCTCGGCTTGGGGGTGGAGCTGAAGTAGCTGCGCTGCAGGCTGTTGTGCTGCTCAAGATGAGACGGGTCGACGGGGAGCGCGGGCATTCGGATTAACTCCATATCTGGAACAAAGCACGGCCCGAGCTTGCGGGCGAGGGATCGACGTTCCCGGCAGACCCTTCGGCGTCCGGCGGACTCTGATCGATCGGAATGACTTGTCCACGCCATGGCTGAGGGCGGCGAAGGTCCGCCTCAAACGGAAGATTGGTCAGCTGGAGCAGTCCCCGGAGCGCAAGTCTCAGTCTCATTCCGGAGTTGTACGCGGAGGTTCCGAGTGCTCGCTTGTTCCGTGTAACGCTTACCGAAGCGACTCTCCCTCGATATCGAGCAAGCCGCGACATCAGGTAAGGAGCAACAAATGGCGTGTCGAGCAGAAACTTCGCGATGCACCGATCACCGACAAGGAACAGTCCAGCGTCCACGGGGATCCGGCCCCCGCTCGCACCCCAGAGGATCGCCTTAAACAGGCGACTCGTACAACTTCGCCCCGCAGAAGTCCACTGCCCTGTCCGCCGTGCGAACATCAGTTGTGCCCCAGTTTGATCAAGGGTCGCCAGCATCTCGGGAAGCGCTTCCGGGGGGTCCTGCAGGTCCGCATCCAACACTGCAATTCGACGTCCCCGGGATCGAGTGAGACCCCACAGAACCGCCCTGTTCTGTCCCTGATTTTCCGGAAGGTAAACACCTCGCACGGAGGGGTATCGCTTCGAGATTTCCTGCAGCAGCTCCTCGGAGCGATCGGGGCAGGAGTCGATGACGAGTATCAACTCCCACGTTGTGGCCGTGGCGCTGAATGCCCCGGAAACTCGCTTGCAGAGCTCCAATATCGTGTCTCGATTACGGTAAACCGGGGATATCACGCTTACATCGGGTCGGTGGCTCGACTCGCCGGGCGGCGGGGCCGATCTGTCTGCCGGTTGTGGCGGCATCAGTAGCCTCGAGTCCGATCCACTTCGCCGATTATGGGCTCCCCGGCGACAAACCGCCTCAAATTCTCTTCGACAAACCGCTCCCAACGGAAGGGCGGAGTTTCGGAGGGCCGGGCTGAGTGGGGGCTGATCAGCAGCCCCGGCTCGACCCAGGCCGGATGGCTAGCGGGAAGCGGCTCTGGATCGCAAACATCCAGTCCCGCTGCGGATAGTCTTCCCGACCGAATGCACTCCAGGAGCGCCTCCAGATCCACTGTTTCTCCGCGGCCGACATTGACCACCACCGCACCCCTCGGCAGTGCATCAAGCTCGGGGGCTCCAACAATTCCGCGCGTCTCCTGGGTTGCCGGGAGCGCCAGCATCAGAACGTTAGTCTGCGGTAACGTCGCTCGCCATTCATCTCCGCCCCAGACCTGGAATCCGCTCACAACTGCTCCCCTGCCGCGACGGGCGGCGGATACCTCGCACCCCAGACATCGGAGTTTGGCGGCAAGGGCTCGACCGATGCCGCCCCAACCGAGTACGAGCACCCGGAGGCCCGCAAGACGGGCCACAGGCAGCCTCCTCCACTCTCGCCGAAGCTGCTGATCCCGCGCCAGGTGAAGTCCTCTCAAAAGTGTCAGGGCGAGAGCGATCCCGTGCTCGGCCACTTCTTCGTCGTACACACCAACCATGCGCGAAATGCGCACATCCGCTCGGGAGCCGAGAAGTGACTGCAAGCGGTCCGATCCCATCGAGGTGGACTGAATCCACCGGGCGCGTTTCGCCGCGGCGATGAGATCCGGGAGCCAGCGGTTCCCGAGCAAGACATCGGCTTCCGACGCCAGGGCAAGGGCTTCGTCACGGTTTGCGGGGAATGCCAGCCGATAGCCGGGAGCGGCAGAGCGAAGCGCGCGACGGTGCCGGGTGTCGGCGTCGTGGGTCACGACCGCCAGACCCTCTGACTTCCCGGGGTCCGGAGGCCACCAGACTTCTGGCGCCCGCGCTCCCAACCTCAAACGCTCCGTCTCTCGCACCAACACGGCCAGTTCTTCCCGGACATCGCGGCCCACAATGTCGCGCGCGAAGGACCGTCTAAGAAAGGTGAAATCGATCCCCAGCCGTGTGTATTGCTCCAGCAGTCGCCGGCACGGAATCGGGCTCCCTCGGTCCACAACCGTGGCGCCGCCCACTCCCACCGGGATCCTGGGAAATGTGCGGCGGATCTCTGCGACTGTTCCATCCCAGAGGGGGTCGAACCGGCAGCCTAGGAGCCTGTCCGAGATTCGAGAACGCTTTCCTGTCGCGCGCCGAAGAATAGCTCCATCAAGGCTCGCTTTTGGCTCTAGTGGGCTCGATTAGCTCGAAAAGTGCGGCAGAATCACGCAAATGGGGCCAAAGCGACCT
>SXGS01239797.1_pt1 | contig 14970 bp, 13 predicted proteins | sample 3174681 | NCBI WGS metagenome assembly SXGS01 (sample SAMN11356861, study PRJNA531348) | freshwater metagenome | isolation source: freshwater sample F1-80 | place: China: Fuxian Lake, Yuxi | collected 2017-12-25 | reverse complement strand
GAAAATGTGAACTCCCAGCCGTTCATGCGCTGGCGCGATCGTTTCGCCTTCGTGCATGAAGCCACTCTGAAAGCTGAGCGCGAGACCGGTGAGCGTAAAGGTCACTATCTGAATGTTACCGCGCCCACGCCTGAGGAAATGTACAAGCGGGCCGAGTTCGCCAAGGAGATTGGCGCGCCGATCATCATGCATGACTACCTGACGGGTGGTCTGACGGCTAACACCGGCCTGGCCAACTGGTGCCGGAACAACGGCATGTTGCTGCACATCCACCGTGCCATGCACGCCGTTCTGGACCGCAATCCGCACCACGGTATTCATTTCCGCGTGCTGACCAAGGTGCTGCGTCTGTCCGGCGGTGATCATCTGCACTCCGGCACTGTTGTCGGTAAGCTGGAAGGCGACCGCGAAGCGACCCTGGGCTGGATCGACACCATGCGTGATGGGTTCATCAAAGAGGACCGTTCGCGTGGCCTGTTCTTCGATCAGGACTGGGGTTCCATGCCGGGCGTGATTCCGGTGGCTTCCGGTGGTATTCATGTCTGGCACATGCCGGCGCTGGTCTCTATCTTTGGTGATGACTCGGTGCTGCAGTTTGGGGGCGGCACCCTGGGCCACCCCTGGGGCAACGCGGCGGGCGCCGCCGCCAACCGTGTCGCGCTGGAAGCCTGTGTGGAAGCGCGTAATCAGGGCCGTGCCATCGAGAAGGAAGGCAAGGACATCCTGACCGCCGCCGCCGCGCACAGCCCAGAGCTGAAGATCGCCATGGAAACCTGGAAAGAGATCAAGTTCGAATTTGACACCGTCGACAAACTGGATGTCGCCCACAAGTGACCGCGCGCTAACACCGTCAGGTCATCCCCGCCACGCCACGGGCGTGCCCGGGGATCCGGAAATACCTTTTGAAAGGAATATGAAATGTCTGAAGTGATGGATTACAACTCTCGCTTGAGTGACCCTGCCAGCCGCAAGTTCGAGACCTTCTCTTATTTGCCCGCGATGACCGCGGACAACATCAAGAAGCAGGTCGAGTATTTGGTTAAAAAGGGCTGGAACCCGGCCATCGAGCACATCGAGCCGCAGTATCTGATGGATTCTTACTGGTACATGTGGAAATTGCCGATGTTCGGTGAAACCGATGTTGAACGCGTCCTGGCCGAGGCGGAAGCCTGCCACAAGGCCAACCCAGATAACCATGTCCGGCTGATTGGTTATAACAACTTTAACCAGTCGCAAGGCGCGGCCATGGTGATCTTCCGCGGTAAGACTGTCTAAGCGCGGCGGACTGGGGAATCAGCCCCCGTCGCGCAGAAGCGTGACGGGGGTTTTTTAGTTGCCCAGGCGTGAAATTCGAGCCCCAAAATTATTCTTTCACCGCCTCTGATCAGGAGTTTGAGCATGAATGACCGCATCGACCAATACCGTATTACCCACGCGCCTTACTACCGTCCCGTGGCGGACGAGGTGGCGCTCTTCGAGGCCGCCTACTCGGTGCGGATGCCCATGATGCTCAAGGGCCCAACCGGCTGCGGTAAGACGCGCTTTGTCGAATACATGGCGCACAAGCTTAATAAGCCGCTGATCACAGTGGCGTGTAACGAAGATATGACGGCGTCTGACTTGGTGGGGCGTTTTTTGCTGTCCGCCTCCGGGACCGAATGGCAGGACGGCCCCCTGGCCATCGCCGCCCGCCACGGCGCCATCTGCTACCTGGATGAAGTGGTGGAAGCCCGTCAGGATACGACCGTGGTCATTCACCCCTTGACCGACACTCGGCGCGTGCTGCCGCTGGAAAAAAAGGGCGAGCTGGTTAATGCCCATCCCGATTTCCAGATTGTGATTTCCTACAACCCCGGCTATCAATCGCTGATGAAGGACCTGAAGCAGTCGACCAAGCAGCGTTTTGGTGGCTTGGACTTTACCTATCCGGACCATGCCATTGAAACCGAAATTGTTGCCCACGAGGCTGGGGTCGACGCCGACCTAGCCGGTAAACTGGTCTCCATTGCCGAGCGCAGCCGCAATCTCAAGGGCCACGGCCTGGACGAAGGCCTGTCTACCCGCATGCTGATCTACGCTGGCTCGCTGATTGCGAAGGGTGTCGCACCTCAAGCGGCGTGCCGGGTGGCGCTGGTTCGTCCGATTACTGACGACCCCGATATGCGCGACGCGCTGGACGCTGCCGTGACCACCTTCTTCTGATTGCTGCGGCGCGGAGGCGGGCATGTCTATCATTCTGGATGATTACGCGGAGCTTCTTGAAAGCCTGTCCGGGCATTCTCGCCATGCGTTGGATGCCAATTGGCACGAGGCGACCAAGGTGTTTTCGCCGCGCGGACTGGACAACTACCTGAAGGGGGTTTCGGCTATTCGCGGTCTTGGGCGTGGCGATTCCCTTGTCGAGACCTGGATTGAAGAGGCGCCGAGGGTGGCCAAGGAAGTCGGTGAGGATGTTGTTGCCGATCTAGCGACCGCCTCGCTCATGTTGGCCTCGAAGACCTCCGGTACGGTGATCGAACTGCTGCTGGCCACAGCGCCGACTGCGGCCAATCGATTGGCCGATGCAGAGTTGTTCCTGAAGTATCTGCAATTCATCAACACCCTGATCGCTCAGGCCCCACGCGGGGTGCGACCGATGCTCGATAATCTGGAAACGCTGTTCAAGCATTTGACGCTGGGTGGCCTGCGCCGCTGGGCCTTGTGGGGTGCGCATGCCCATCGCACCCACTATGAAGAACAGATCAAGTATTTCGGCCTGCAGAGCAAGGAATCGCTGGCCATGCTCCAGAAGGAGCGCAAGGGGACTTTGCTCGTTGATATCCAACGCCGGATCAATATGTATCTGCGGGCGTTGTGGGCCCGCGACTTCTTCATGCGCCCGACCTCTGGCGACTTTGAGTCACGCGCGGGTTATCGGCCCTACATTGAGGACTATCTGTTGCATCTACCCGATGCCTATGATGACTTCGTGCCTTGTGAAGGGAGCGAGCCAGTGTCTGGTCTAGAACTGTATCGCGCCACGGCTGCGCACTGTGCCGCGCATGTGGTCGAGACTCGTGAGCCAATCTCGGCCGAGGCTCTGAACCCGCTGCAGATGGCGGTGATTGCGGTGCTGGAGGATGCCCGCGTCGAGGCTCTGTCGATCCGCCGCTTCCCCGGCCTGAAGATCCTTTGGGCGAAACTGCACACCGCTACGCCGGCAATGTCTGCAAGCGTTGGCGACTACCTCAACCGTTTGGCGCGCGCGCTGCTCGACGAAACCTATGTCGATGACGATGCGTGGATTGCCGAAGGGCGGGTGTTGTTTGCGCAGGCGCAAGACAAGCTCAACACCAATGTCACTGCTTGGGAAATTGGGGTGCAGTTGGCGCACAGCCTGGGCGCCAAGCGCATCGCCTTTAATCCCCGCACTGATCTGCTCACTGCACCCTACCGCGACGACAATCGCTACTTTTGGGCCTTCGAAGAATTTGATTTCAACAAGGCTGCTGGCGCCGGCTACGAGACCATCAAGCAGGTACGGAAGTATGTGAGTGTGATGGAAATGGCTAACGAGATCGATGTCGAGACGGCCGGCGATGACGCCCAGGAGATCTGGGTGCTGGGCACGGAGCTGTTTCCTTACGAGAACATTGGCGATCAGTATGGCGGGGAAAAATCCTTCAACGAGACCGAAGGCAAGGAACCCATCTCCGACCCCTTCCACTATTCCGAGTGGGATTACCAGATCCAGCTTGAGCGCCCGGCTTGGGCCACGGTTCTGGAGAAGCGTGCCAAGTCCGGCGACTTGCAGATCATCGATGCTATTACCGCGCAGTACAAACGCGAGATTCATCGCATGAAGTTTTTGCTCGATGCCATGCAGCCGCAGGGGGTGCAGCGCATTCGCAAGCTTGAGGATGGTGACGAGATCGACATCAACGCCGCCATCCAGAGCTTTACCGATATCCGCCTCGGCAATCAGCCCGATCCGCGCATCATGATGCGCTCGGTGCGCAAGACCCGCGACTTCTCGATTCTGGTGTTGCTTGACCTGTCGGAATCCACCAATGAAAAAGTGCAGGACCAAGAATACTCAGTCCGCGAGCTCACCCAACAGGCCTGTGTGCTGTTGGCCGATGCGATCCACAAGGTCGGCGACCCCTTCGCGATCCACGGCTTTTGTTCGGATGGCCGCCATGATGTCGAATACACCCGCTTCAAGGACTTCGACCAGCACTGGGACGAAGTGCCCAAGGCCCGGCTGGCCGGCATGACCGGGCAACTCTCGACCCGCATGGGTGCCGCTATCCGCCACGCTGGCCATCACCTGAAATTACAGCGCTCGGCCAAGAAGTTGCTCATCGTCATTACCGACGGTGAGCCAGCTGATGTCGATGTGCGTGACCCGCAGTATCTGCGCATGGACACCAAAAAAGCGGTGGAAGAAGTGGCTAAACACGGCGTTGTTACCTATTGCATGAGTTTGGATCCTCGCGCCGACAACTATGTGTCCCGCATCTTCGGGCAGAAAAACTACATGGTTGTGGATCATGTCCAGCGTCTTCCGGAAAAACTGCCGATGCTGTACGCTGGTCTGACCCGCTAACGGGGTTTGCATGACCAAGACATCCACGCTTGTTTTGGCCTTACAGCCCTTGACTGGGCCGATGCCTTCCAAGGCCGGGCTAGTCATCACGACGACACACAGGACGAATCCATGAAAGACAACACTTATTGCGGCTTCAGCAACGACAAGCACGGCATGACCCAACTCGGCCGCATCGTGCTGGACGGTTGGCTGTTCGGTTTTATTCCCGACCGTGAGGATTGCGCCGGCTGGGAAGTGGGTCGTATGCAGATGCTGATGGACAAAGTCCAGGACGAATGGGACAAATACGGCAACCTGCCTAGCCGCCTGCCCGAGGCGTTGCGCCAGCGCCATATCGCCCTCTACGAAAAGGCCATGAGTGCCGCTCGAACCAGGGGTTGGGATCCCGAGTTGGGCGACGACGACTAGCGTCGCTCTTAAACCAGATTATCCGGGTTGGGGCTGTCCCGGGGCAGACTGCGGGCGACTGAATTTAAGTACGCTGGCGGGCCCGATGGGGACCTGTTTGGCGGCCATGGTCTGCAGCGCTTGGGCAAACTCGCTTGGTAGGCGTTGTTGCACACGGGCCTCGTCAGAATGGTAGAGCACGCATTCATAGGGCACAGCTTCCGCAAGACTTGAGCGGGTATGCGGCTGGAATTTTTGCCAGCTGATCGCCATGACGCTTTGGTATTGCGCATCGACGAAGACGATTTCGTCCCGATCGATCACGGCGAGATATTGCAGGCGGCGCAGGGGGACGAATACGCACGCGTTCGAGCTCCGCAGCAGGAGCGTGCGGGTCAGGTTGTAAAGGGCCGCTGGCAGGGTTTGGGCCCTGCGCTGGACCGGCGTGTCGCGGTAGAGCGTGAGCTGCATGGTCGGCCTAAGAGAGGTCTGGTCTGGCTGCCATTGTGCCGAGTGGAGCGCGTCCGCTCAACCCGGCCGGTGACGCGGTTTTAGTTACAACATCCGCCCCAAGCGTGGGCTTTCGTTAACGACAAATTCGGCAAAGGCGCGGGCGGCGAGCGACAAGGTGCGCGTTTTACGATTGACCAAGTGCCAGGCTCGCAGGATTGGAAATCCTTCGACATCCAAGGTGCAGATGCGTTTGGCCGCGAGTTCCAGCGTGACCGTGTGGCGTGACACCACCCCCAGCCCCAAACCGGCCTCAACGGCCAATTTAATGGCTTCATTTTTGTTCATTTCCATGGCGACCTGCCAGCTGAGGCCATGCGCCTGAAAGAAGGCCTCGGTCGCCATTCGCGTGCCTGAACCGGGTTCGCGGCCAACAAAGGGCTCGTTGGCAATCACGGTCAGCGGGATTTTTTGGGCCTTGGCGAGGGGGTGCTGGGTTGGGGCAATCACCACCAGCGGATTTTCCATAAACACCCGGTGTTCGAGTTCCAGATGGGCGGGCGGTTGCCCCATCAGGGCTAGGTCCACCGTGTTCTCGGCGATGTGTTGCAGCAGCGTTTCGCGGTTTACAACATTGAGCGTGATGCGAATGTCGGGATGCATGCTGCGAAATTGACTGATCAGGCGAATCGCAAAGGAACTGGCTGTGCTGACCACCCCGACGGTGAGGCTGCCGCGTTGTAGACCTTGGAGGGCATCCAGGTTGTGTTCGAGGCTGACCAGCTTTTGCATAACCTGCACGCTGGTGTGTTGCAGCTCGTGGCCAGCATCGGTCAGACTGATGCGTTTCCCCAGATGTTCTAGCAGTGGTAGGCCCAGACTTTCTTCCAGCTGTTTGACTTGCATCGATACCGCCGGCTGGGTGAGGTGCAATTCTTTGGATGCCTTGGAAAAGCTGCCACACCGCGCGACGGCGGCAAAGATCTGTAGTTGGCGGAGGGTGAGATGCAACATGGGGCAGAAAACGGCCTAGAAACGCCCCAAATTATAAGCCTTGCTGATGATATTTATCAAAAGTTCTGAATTCACTTTATGGTTTGCCGTGGCTATAGTCTGGTTCCCGATAAGGGAATAGGGGATTTCCTGTCTTGAGGCGGATGGCTGGCAGTTGCTTGCTGTCAATGCGTTGTTGCTTAGGATGCGGACCTTGGTTTTTTAACCATTTTCAATATCAAACGAAGGAATCATAGTATGGATCAATCAGCCCGTTACGCCGACCTCTCCCTCAAGGAAGAAGACCTGATCAAAGGCGACAAGCACATTCTCGTTGCCTATCACATGCAGCCGGCCGCCGGCTACGGTTACCTGGAAGTCGCGGCCCACATTGCCGCTGAATCCTCGACCGGTACCAATGTGGAAGTCTCCACCACTGATGATTTCACCAAGGGTGTCGACGCGCTGGTGTATTTCATCGACGAAGCCAAGGGCGTGATGAAGGTGGCCTATCCGAACGACTTGTTCGACCGTAATGTCACTGACGGCCGCGCCATGATTGTTTCTTTCCTGACCCTGGCCATTGGTAACAATCAAGGCATGGGTGATGTGAAGCACCTGCAAATGCAGGACTTTTATGTGCCCTGGTCCATGCTGCGTCTGTTCGACGGCCCGGCCAAGGACATCACCGACATGTGGGACATCCTGGGCCGCTCGCGTACCGATGGCGGCTACATCGCCGGCACCATCATCAAGCCCAAGCTGGGTCTGCGTCCCGAGCCGTTTGCCAAGGCGGCTTACCAGTTCTGGCTGGGTGGCGACTTCATCAAGAACGATGAACCGCAGGGCAACCAAGTGTTCTGCCCGACCAAAAAGGTCATCCCCCTCGTGTATGACGCCATGAAGCGCGCCATGGACGAAACCGGTCAAGCCAAGCTGTTCTCCGCCAACATCACGGCTGACGACCATTACGAAATGATCGCCCGTGCTGACTACATTCTGGAAACCTTTGGTCCGGACGCCAACAAGGTGGCCTTCCTGGTCGATGGCTATGTCGGCGGTCCCGGCATGATCACCACCGCCCGTCGTCAGTACCCGCAGCAGTACCTGCACTATCACCGTGCCGGTCACGGTGCCGTGACCTCGCCGTCCTCTGTGCGGGGTTACACTGCCTTCGTGCTGTCCAAGATGTCCCGTTTGCAAGGCGCTTCCGGCATCCATGTCGGCACTATGGGCTACGGCAAGATGGAAGGCGGCAAGGACGACCGCATTATCGCCTACATGATCGAGCGCGATTCTGCGACCGGCCCGTACTACCACCAAGAGTGGCACGGTATGAAGCCGACCACCCCGATCATCTCCGGTGGCATGAACGCCCTGCGTCTGCCTGGCTTCTTCGAAAACTTGGGCCACGGCAATGTGATCAACACCTCCGGTGGTGGCTCCTACGGCCACATCGACTCCCCGGCGGCCGGCGCGATCTCCCTGCGTCAGTCCTACGAGTGCTGGAAGGCCAAGGCCGACCCGATCGAATTCGCAAAAGAGCACAAAGAGTTTGCTCGTGCCTTCGAATCCTTCCCGGGTGATGCCGATCGTCTCTATCCGGGCTGGCGCGAAAAGCTGGGCGTGCACAAGTAATAAGGCGCGTACAGCACCTGCTGAACCGAGAAACGCCCCCGCCCTCGGGGGCGTTTTTCTTCAGGTACAGTAAAACCAGATGATTGATGTGGACATTAAGTCCGCTTCCGGATGCGACCCGCTGGATCGAATCTGAATGCGGATTTGTTTAGGAGAATCAGCCATGACCCAGAAAGATCAATACAAGGTTCACAAGGAACCCTTCTATCAGGCGCAAGGGAATGAAGTCGCGCTGTTTGAGGCCGCCTACCGCAATCGCTTGCCGGTGATGGTGAAAGGCCCGACCGGCTGCGGCAAGTCGCGTTTTGGTGAATACATGGCCTGGAAGTGGGGCAAACCGCTCATCACGGTGGCCTGTAACGAAGACATGACCGCCAGCGATCTGGTTGGTCGTTATGTGCTCGACGCCAGCGGCACCCGCTGGCTGGATGGCCCGCTGACGACGGCGGCGCGTATGGGCGCTATTTGTTATCTCGACGAGATTGTCGAGGCACGGCAGGACACTACCGTGGTGATTCACCCATTGACCGATCACCGGCGTGTCTTGCCACTGGACAAAAAAGGCGAGCTGATCGAAGCGCATCCCGATTTTCAGCTGGTGATCTCTTACAACCCCGGCTACCAGTCGCTCATGAAGGACTTGAAGCAATCGACCAAACAGCGTTTTACCGGCTTTGATTTCGATTACCCAGAGGCGGCGCTCGAGGCCATCATTCTGGCCAAGGAAACCGGCCTTGACGAGGCCGCCAGCGCTCAGTTGGTAAAGATCGCCCAGATCGCTCGCAACCTGAAGGGCCACGGCCTGGATGAGGGTATTTCCACGCGCTTGCTGGTGTATGCCGCCGCTCTTATCAAAGATGGTGTGTCGGCGCAGGACGCTTGTCGGATGGCGCTGGTGCGCCCGATTACCGACGATGCGGATATTCGCGAAACGCTGGACCACGCGATTGACGCGACCTTTGCGTAACCTCCCGCGCTGCCCATTGCCGTGGGGGCGCAAGGAAGGATAATGATGAGCGAAGCTGAAACCGAAACCCCCTACCAGCACCCGCTGATGAAGGCCTACTGGGCCCAGATCGACACTCACTTCAAGCCGGTGGAGGATGTTTTTGAGGATGTCATGGCCGAGGCCTTGGTCATTCTCACGCGCGATGGCCTGAACGCCTATCTGGAGGCGGCGCGCGTCATTGGCAAATTGGGACGCGGTGCCGAGCCGATGCTGGCGTTCATGGAGGAGTGGCCATCGGCGGCGGCCGTGCTGGGCGAAGAGGCCTTGGCGGAGATCATGGCGGTGGTTATGCGTATGCAGAAATCACCCAATAGCCGTGCCATTACACCCTTTCTGCAGACCCTGGCACCCGTGGCGCGGCGCCTGCATTCGCAGGAACTGATGCGGGACTATCTCGACATCACCCTGAATTTCATGGAGCGCACGACCGGTTCCATTCACGGTCACCACACCACTTTTCCCAGTCCTGGGCTGCCCGATTTCTTCGTTCAGGCCCCTTTTTTACTGGCGCAGCTCAGTCTTGTGGGCCTAAAAAACTGGGTGGAATACGGCATCCGTAACTACCGCAGTCACCCGGAACGGCAACGCGACTATTTCACGGTGCAATCGGCTGATAGTCGCGCCGTCCTGCAACGCGAACGCCACGGTACGCTGTTCATGGATGTGGAACGCAAGTTGGACCTCTATTTGCACGGTCTCTGGCAAACCTCTGAACAACTGGTGCCGTACTCCACGGCCTTTGATGATTTGCGCAAGCCCGTGCCGTATTACGACAAGTTGGGCCTGCGCATCCCGGATGTATATGACGACGCCGGCGAAGGTTTTCACCGGGTTGCCGGGATTGATCGTTACCGTGCCACTCTGGCCCATATGGTCGGCCATCAGCGCTGGACAAAACCGCTGATCGCCGACAACTGGAGTCCATTCCAGCGCATGGCAGTAGAGTTTTTCGAAGACTGTCGCATTGACACCTTGCTTATCCGTGAATATCCCGGCCTGAAGCGCATTTTTCTGAGCCTGCACCCCAAGCCGGCCGAGGCTGCTTGTGATCCGGAAACAACCTCCTGCCTGCGCCACCGCATGGCCATGCTCTCGCGTGCCTTGCTCGACCCGAACCATGGCTATCGCGATGCAAACCTGTTGAGCTTTGTCGAGCGCTTTCATGACTTACTGGCGGGGGGTGAATCGAACACCCGGGACATCGCCACTTTGGCGCTGAGCTATGTAACCAAGACCCGCCGGCAGAGCGACCAGTACGCCAAGGTGCATTTTGCTGACACGGAGGTGGATTACCGTGACGACAATCGTCAGATGTGGGTCTTCATCGAAGACAGCGATGACGAGGAGATGTTTGAGAAGGAGAAAAAACGCACCCCAAGCGAAGAGCAAAAAGGCTTACCCCCGCGCCATTATCCGGAATGGGACTACAAGAGTCTGACTTACCGGCCGGATTGGGTCAGTCTGTATGAAGTGCTGCACCCCAAAGGCAACCCGACGGATATTGACCGTCTGCTCGAAAAACACAGTGCGCTAGCCAAGCGCCTGAAGCGCATCCTCGACCTCCTCAAACCGCAGGATAAGGTGCGTATCCGCTATCAGGAAGAGGGTTCCGAGCTGGATCTCGACATCGCCATCCGCTCGTTGATTGATTTCAAGGCGGGCGCGCAACCGGACCCACGCATCAATATGAGCCACCGCACTGATGGCCGCGACATTGCTGTCATGCTCTTGCTCGACCTGTCGGAGTCGCTCAACGAAAAGGCCCTGGGCAGTGACCAAACCATCCTCGAACTCAGCCAGGAGGCGGTCACGCTGCTGGCTTGGGCGGTTGAGCAACTGGGCGATGCCTTTGCTATCGCCGGTTTCCATTCCAACACTCGCCACGATGTGCGCTACCTGCACATCAAAGGTTATGGCGAACGCTGGGACGATGACCCCAAGGCCCGTCTTGCCGCCATCGAGGCGGCCTATTCCACTCGCATGGGTGCGGCCATGCGCCACGCCGGGCATTACCTCGGTGCGCGTCAGGCTGACAAAAAGTTGCTGCTTATTCTCACCGACGGCCAACCCGCCGACATTGATGTGCCGGACGAGCGCACGCTCATCGAAGATGCGCGCCGCGCCGTCACCGAGCTCGACCGCGCTGGCATCTTCTCCTATTGCATTAACCTCGATCCCAAGGCCGACGAATATGTTGCCGACATCTTCGGTAACCAATACACCGTGGTGGATAACATCGAGCGACTGCCGGAAAAATTGCCGGAGCTTTTTCTCGCCTTGACGAAGTAAAAAACCCGGCCGAGGCCGGGTTTTTCAATAGTGCTGACGGGTAGTCAGGAGCAGACTTGTTGAAGTGTCCAGGGAAGGATATTGGTGGCGTTGATGGCGCCAAACCCCAGATCAAAAACAGTGTGCAGGATTTTGGTGCTCGGGGTGGCAATGCCGGCCAGTTCGGTTGGGCAGTTGAAGGTGACGACAACCATGGGTTTCTCGCCGGTCGGATAGACCTTGGTAATGGTCGGCAGGAGGGAGCGCGATTTGCTGGAATCCTTGCCATTAAAGTTATCCTGGCTGGAAGCAAGCGGGCTGGCAGTGGCCACCGGTACCTGCGCGCTGCTTGGGGCCTGGGCAAAATTCTGGCCTTGCCATGGGGCAACCGCAGGGGCTGGCCCAACGCTGACGGTGACGGGCTGGACAATGTAGGGGTTGGGGCGCGGCGACCAGGGTGTCGGGGTGTTGCTGACGAAGGCCGGTGCTGAAGGGGTAATGCTGACCGGTGCAAATACAAAGGGAGGGATGCCAGGAGCGCTATTCGGTAGCGCGGCTGTGGTCGGGGCGACGGCCACGGGGGCTGTCGCCAGTGTGGCCGTTAGGGTGGCGGCGGCTACAGCCGGTGTCGTTGCGACGGCGGCCTTGACTTCATTCTGCGCAGAGGCCTTGGCCGTGGGGTTGGCTGCGGATTTCGCAGGAGTCTTCTTTACAGCGCTGTATTTCTTGCCATTCCACTCAAAGGTCTCGTTGCCAGCCTTGCGGGCGGCGGAAAAAGCCTCTTTGAAGGTCGAAGGGGCCTTCACATCAGCAGCTAAGGCGGGCTGAATCAGCGACCATCCGAGGCAGGGTGCGATGGCGATCAACAGCTTGCGTACTTGGTGCTTAGACATGTGCTTGGGTTCCCTAAAGTTTCTTGCCTGTGGCTGCGTATGGCAATCGTCAATTCATAGGTCCGTAACATACGCAGTTATTAGGGCAGTGTAAATAAAAAACGCTCCGTATTAGTATATTCGATGGACTTTGTCGCAATAGTTTAACATGTTGATATTTATACAATAATCACATAAACGAAATTGTCACTATAAGAGTTAGCTGCTGGGGTGGTGCATTTGAACCATGTCTGAACCGAGGCTTGTTGGTCTGTGTGCTTTGCCATGGCCGGGCGTTGCTCTCAGCCAGCGAGTAGGCATTAACGCTTTCCATCATGGAGACTTTACGGTACAACGCACGGGTCGAGTAAAAACCGCTTAGAGGATGAGGAGATGAAACAGAATCGCGTTTCGGAATTTGCGTTGACGATTTTGGGCGTTGTCGAACATGTCGGTCTGGCGGTGGTCACCCTCGCCACGATCAGCGCGATGACGGGCGAGGTTGGTCTTATGTTGACGGCAGGTCAGGCGACGCTGGCTGATCTACTACTGATGTTCTTGTATCTGGAAATCTTGGCGATGGTCGGGCTGTATTACAAGTCCGGCAAGTTGCCGGTGCGTTTTCCCATCTATATTGCCATTGTCGCGCTGGCCCGCTTTTTGGTGTTGGACCTCAAAAATCTGGATGTTTGGCAGATTCTCGGCGTGGCCGGCGGTGTCTTGCTACTCACCTTGGCGGTGTTGGCCATTCGTTACGGGCATGTGAAATACCGTTACGGCGACGACGAGTGATGCGCCGGTAGCCCCTGCGCGGCCGGCTCTACGAGGGCGACCACGCCTTCCTTGTGCGGGGCATGCGGCTGCCAGCCCAGCGTTGCCAGCATGATGAAAAAGCCTATTACATACGCAACGGGTACATGCCAGCCGTTCTTCAGCCAAGCACCAACGGATCGGGCCTCCGGGAACAGGTTGGATAAGGCCACCCCGGCGCTCGAGCCAAACCAGATCATCGAACCGCCAAAGCCTACGGCATACGCTAATACGCCCCAATCGTAGCCGCCTTGCTTCAACGCCAGCGCGGTGAGGGGGATGTTGTCAAATACGGCCGAGACAAAGCCTAGGCCGAAGGCCGTTTCCCACGCGGCCACCGGCAGGCGCTCGACCGGCATCATCGAGGCGCACAGCACCAGCGAGAGCAGGAAAACGCTGCCCCGGGTAGCATCCGGCAATAACGACCAGGCCGGTTTGCGGAGGGGGGTCATGGCCAACAGTACTACCCACACAGCCACTCCCAAGAAGGGAAAGTGACTGGAAAGAGCGGAGAAATGTGTGTTGACCACGATATTAGTGCCCATGGCCCCTAACAGCATCAGCAACACAATCCACAGATAGGCCGCATCCACCTGCACGCTGGCATCGGTGCTGCGCACGATAGGCGCGTATTGATGCTGTTGCCGAGCTGCGATGATGCCAAATACGATGAGTGCCGGGATGGCTGCAGCATAGGCATGCACGACATCCAGCGGAGCGACCCCGTCGATCCACATCATGGTGGTAGTGGTGTCGCCGAGGACAGAACCCGCCCCGCCGGCATTAGAGGCGGCCACCAGTGCGGCGAGATAACCAATATGCACGCGCCGCCGGAATACGCCTGCGGCCACCGTGCCGCCGATCAAAGCCCCCGCGATATTGTCGAGAAAGGCCGACATCACGAACACCATGATCAGCAAGACAAAACCGCCTTGCCAGCCATCGGGCAGATAACGCGGCAGGATCTCGGGAAGCTTGCTGTCCTCAAAATGTCGGGCCAGCAGGGCAAAGCCTAGCAGCAGGCCGAATAGGTTGGTCAGGGTTACCCATTCATGGTGCAGGTGCCGCAACCAACCCATCACCCCGGCACCCTCATGGAAGCCGGTAAAGCCAATCTTGTAGAGCGAGATTATCGCCAGGCCCGTAAGCGCCACCGGCAAGGTGTAGTGGTGAAACAACGCCACCCCCAAAAGGGTGAGCGCAAACAGGACAAAATCAAGGGGAATGCCAAAAATCTCCATGTGGCGCTCACTTCACAAAGGTGACGGGCACGGTGGCCAGATGCAAGACCCGGGTCGCAATCGAACCCAACAACAGATCGCCCAAGGTGGAAAGCCCGCGCGTACCCATGACGATTTGATCGCAAGACTGATCTGCCGCCAACTGCGTAATGACGCTTGCAATCTCGCCGCGCTCGATGTGGGGGGTGACCTTGATGCCGGCCGCCGTCAGCGTCGCCACTGCGGGAGCCAACACTGCCTCCCCATAGGCCCGTGCCATGGTTGCCAGCTCCGCCTCGGGTAATAGGCGATGCACAATCCACGCGTCTGCCAGCGGCTGGACATTGATTAGATGAACTTCGGCCTTAGCCGCCAATCCGCTCGACACCTGGCGAATTAGATAATTTAAAGCACGGGTCGCGGCCGGCGAACCGTCGAAGGGTAACAAGGAACGGGACATGATAAAGCTCGCTGCAAGGGGGGGGGCTTAAGGCGGATTCTAGCATGCCCATCGGTCGCTCGGCATCACAAGAAGTAATGTAACATTTACAACAATTAATGTAATATCTCATGCATCATGAACTGGAGACTCTTGCTTATTACCCTGTCAGCGGCACAGGCCAGCCTGCGCATCCGCATCTGGCGTCGATTCAAGGCGGCTGGTGCGGTGTTGTTGCGGGATGGCGTTTGGTTATGGCCCGAGTCCGCCACCCAGGCCGGGTGGGCAGACCT
>SXGS01508011.1_pt1 | contig 14972 bp, 9 predicted proteins | sample 3174681 | NCBI WGS metagenome assembly SXGS01 (sample SAMN11356861, study PRJNA531348) | freshwater metagenome | isolation source: freshwater sample F1-80 | place: China: Fuxian Lake, Yuxi | collected 2017-12-25 | reverse complement strand
CGGCGCGAACTTCGACGCCAGCAAGAACAACGCGGGCTTGGCAATCTCAGTCGAGCCGCGCTTCGGCGCGTTCAACTCGCAATCGGCGCAGCTCAGCAATCTGCTGGGCATCCGATAGACGAACGATCGTCCGCGACTTTCGTCTCCGCCCGCGCAAACTTCTTGCCGCGCTCCGGAAAGTTTTCACATGCGCATTGCTTGCTTTTGACTGGAGCGATGGTTCACATTTTCACTCATCGGTTATTGCAGCGTCCTAATGCCATCACATGGCGACCCCTTCTTGCTGCTCACTTCAAATGAGCCTCTAACTAGACGCCCAAAACGTTTGGAGATTCCCATGAGAAAAGCAACTTTTGCAAAGCGTGCCTTGTGGTGGACCCGAGCCAGTAGAAATTCGAGCAGACGACGCCGTGGGCATTGCTCGGCGGAGATTCTGGAGCAACGCATTGTTCCCTTCATCGGGGTTTTCAACGCCGGTACGTTGACCGTGACGGCCAGTCTTGCCAACGAGGGATTGGCGGTTTCCGTGGTGGGCGGAAACGTGGCAGTGAATGGCAACGTAATGGTAAACGGCGCGGCAACCGTCGCAGCAGCAGCAGTCACCTCGCTTGAAGTGCGCGGAGCAGCTACCGGCACGAACAACATCAACCTGGCCGGCGTGACCGAAGCTGGGTTCGCGGCACTGGCCAGCGTGTTGGTCGTTGCGGGAACGGGAAGCGACACGATCGTTGGCTCTGAGTTCGGCGACACGATCGAATGGAATAACGGTGACGGCTCGGACCGGATTGATGGCGGTGCGGGACAGGACCGGCTGGTGGTCAACGGCTCGACCACGGCCGGGGATTCTTTCGATGTCACGGCGAGTGGCGGCCGGCTGACCTTCCGCCGGTCAAACTTGACGGGGTTCACGTTAAATGTCGGCGGCGTCGAAGACTTAGTGGTCTCCGCTGGCGGTGGCAATGACACGATCAGGATCGGCAATACGGCGACGAGCGGTCTGGACAACGTGACGGTGCTGGGCGGAAATGGCGTCGACACCACGAATCTCACGGGCATCAATCTCGATGCACTCCGGTTGGTCGCGGTGGATGGCGAGGACGGGAACGATGTGATCATCGTTAGTGCCGGTTCCGATGCGAATAACAACGTGGCCGATCAATTTGTGTTGAGCCTAGTGGACACCCCGGACGGCCCGGAAACCGAGTTCTCCGTCAACGGCACGACGATCTTTACCGGAGCCGACGAGTCGGCGTTTATACAAGTTGACGGTTCTCGCGACGCCGATTCTTTGACCGTCATTCACGACGCAACGCTCGGCTCACCGGTCCCCTTTAACGGCCTGACCTTCAACGCGGGAAGCGGCGTCGTGCAAGATCAATTGGTGATTGCAGGAGCGTCCGAGGCCGCCGTGTACGACTTTACCAATGTGAGAAACGGCTCTGCCCAGGTCGATCTCCGCACAATACGGTTTGTGCATTTGGAATTGATTTCCGATACCAGCACCGCAACCTCACGCACGGTTTTCTTTGCCAACGGTGCTGACCGCGTCAGCCTGAGCGACGCGGAGGCCGTCGATGATCGCTTGCTGCGATTGACCTCTCTCGGAAGCGGTCCCACGCTGACATTCCTGCAAGCGGCGGGCGGATCAATCGCCATCGACACGGGTGCCGGGAATGACGTCATCACCATTGGCAGGATGGACAATAATTTCAGCGGCGACTTGCTGCTGGATGGATCTGGCGGCAACGACCGAATTGTGGTTGCTAGCCAAATGAATGTGATGGGGACGATTAACGTCAGTGCGGATGGCGGCGAGGGTCGCGACGTGCTCGATGCTTCCGCATTCACGCAGGGCGCTGTGCTGTTCGGCGGGGCTGGCAACGACGTGCTCGTTGGCGGCAGCGGAGACGATGATCTGTTTGGACAAGCGGGAGCTGACGTTCTGACGGGTGGTCTAGGCAGCGACATTCTGGATGGTGGCGCGGACGCCGATGTTTTGGTCGATGCGGCTGACGCGGATCTGACGCTGACAGCCGACTCTCTCACCGGGATTGGTGGGGATGACGTCGCGGGCATCGAGCGGGCCGAACTGACAGGCGGAGAAAGCGACAACGTCATCGACGCGACAAACTTCACTGGTGTAGTCGTGCTGCGAGGTGGCGGCGGCAACGACGAACTTATCGGCACCGCGTTCAACGACACGATATTCGGCGGAGCAGGTGGTGACACGATGTTCGGTTTGGCGGGTGCCGACCTCTTGAACGGTGAAGACGATCGCGACTCGATCACTGGCGGTCTGGGCAACGATCAACTCAACGGCGGAAACGACAACGATGAATTTGCGTGGTTTAGTGGCGACGGCAGCGATGGCCTCGCCGCCGGCTTGGGCGTGGACGTGTTGCAGGTCACCGGCCACGCGACCGATGGTGATATGTTTCGAGTGACGTCTAATGGTGGATCGGGAGCCCGCCTCCAGGAGTCCGCGTTGCTGACGTCTATTGTCAACTTCATCGACGTCGAATCTCTGGTGGTGGAAGGTGGCGGCGGAGCGGACTCATTCACCGTCGCTATGAATGCCGGTTCGCGACGGCCAGGTGAAATCACCTTCGGCGGTGGTGATGGTGACGACATGCTCAATGCGTCGGCGACATCGGTTCCGATTTTTGCCTTCGGCGACGCGGGAGACGATGAGTTGATCGGTGGCCGCGGAGCCGACACCCTGCAAGGGGGCGAGGGCGGTGATGTGCTGATGGGCAATTCCGGAGCGGATGTGCTCAACGGCAACGCTGGTGACGACGTCATCTCGGGTGGAGCCGGCGACGATTTGTTGAATGGCGGCGACGACGACGACATGCTCGACGGCGGTTCCGGCCGCGATGCGATCGCCGGGTTTGCGGGCGATGATGTCATTGTCGGTGGCATCGATACCGACACGCTTGCCGGCGGATCAGGTGGCGGAGCCGATGTGAATGCAAATGATCAATTCCCCGACGCGGTAGCAGGCGAGATCAACGAGGCATTCATCTTTGCCAATCTGCCCAATTGGATTAACGATGTGTTCGAGAGTGGCAGTTAGCTGGCCAGTCGGCGTTAATTGCGCGTCTGGCTTTCAGAGTTTTGAGAGGGTCCCGATTCGCTGTCGTCCTGCGACGGTTTTCAAATCACTCATTTCCAGGAGATTGCACATCATGCTCAGAACCCGTTTCATCAGTCTTGGTTTGTTGTCAGCACTCATGCTGTCAGCACTGGCGGTTGACGTGTCTTCAGCCGCCGATCACCGCGATGCGCCTGCATTGACGGTCGGTACGGTCATGGTTCCCCCCGGCGGCCCTCCCGTTTTGACTTACACAGGTACTCAAATCGAGACTCGCAGGCTCGACCTCAACGATATTTATGTTTTTCAGTCACCGTCGAATCCGAACAACACGGTCTTGATGGCGACGGTGAATCCCTTGCTGTCCCCTGGTGATGTCGCGTTTTTTAGTTCAACTGGTGTCTACGAATTTAAAATCAGCAATGGTGCTAATGCGACGACTCACCATCAGCCAGAGATCACGATCGCATGCAAATTCACCGCTCCACGTAACGGTCGCCAGGAGATTCGGGTCACCAGAACCAACCATGTGACCAACCGCTCGGAGTTGATCGCTCGCGGTCTAACGGGATCGAACATTGCGGTTCGCGGCGGTGGACAACTACGGGCCGATTTGTTCGACGACCCGTTCTTTTTCGACTTCCTTGGTTTCACGGGATCCGGCGGTACGCGCGACTTCAACGACGGCCGTGAATTTGACTTCTTCGCTGGAACGAATGTGGGCATTATCGTTCTTGAAATCCCGTCGATCTCGCTCACCGGCGGCAATCTGACGAACCCGGTCATTACGGTGTGGGGCCGGACTCTGTCGAATAATGTGCAAATCGACCGTACGGCGGTCCCCGTGCTCAACCCGGTATTGGTTCGGCCAAATCGGTTCCTGACAGCCTTGGGCCGGCCGGCTCCTATGCCAAACACCCCTCCGCTCAAAGACCGATTCAACTTGACGGAAGCCAGCAACGATCGGGCAATGTGGGGAGAGGAGATTCGACTCAACTTGATCGCGTTCGGGAACACCGACGAGCCAATTGCCCCAGGCGATCCCAATCGCATTTTTACATTGACCCAAATATTAGATGTAGTGAGCCCGGATGTGCTGACCTTTAATGTGACCAGCACTGCGGGTTTCAATTCGGGGCCGCTGAACGGTCGCCGATTGGAGGACGACGTGATTGATTTAGAGCTCCAGGTGATCGTGCAGGCTGTCGATCTGAACGGAGACGGAATTGATGCCAACGACAAGTCATTCCTCACAAGATTTCCGTATGTGGCCCCAAAGCATTAATTCTTCGATCGTCCGGGAGCAGTCACTTTGGAATTGGTCGGAAATATTTGAGTCAGGAAAAAATATCTTAGTCCGGTCATTTCCAAAGTCCTGAACCCCTGGCGATAGACGTGGGACACCATCGGGATCGAGCGGGGTGGCGCCAGTCCTCCAGTAGTGCGGTCAACGCACGGGGGCTGGCGGCACCCCGCTCGTCTGTTTCGTGAGTGGCGTTCTGGGGATCAATCACAAGATATCAAGGAGTCAACACCGTGGGTGCTTCCGGAACACGACGCGGTCGCTGGTCTGCCCTTAGCTTTCTGATGGTCGGAGTAGTCGGCCTTTTCATTTTCGCGGAGCGAGCCTCCGCGCAGGATCAGCTCGACGCGATCTATCCAAACGAGATGCCCAACTATGACAGCCCCATCGCGTTTTTTAAGAAACGCGTCGCAGACCATCCGAAGGTTTTGAGCTATCACCTCCAATTGGCTCAGCGTTACTCGCGCAAGGCCAAGGAAACGGGGGCAGAGGAATGCTATGCGCTGGCTGAACAGTCGCTCAAACAGGCCATGAAACTGGCTCCGAAAGACCCGGCCGTGCGATTGTCGATGGCTGGGACGCTCGCATTTCGTCACCACTTCGCTGACGCCTTAAAGCTGGCCGAGGAGGTGTTTGCCGAACGGTCAGAGGATATCGAAGCATTGGCTGCGGTGCATGACGCGCAAATGGGACTGGGTGACGAAGTGGCCGCCAAGAAGACGCTGGAACAACTCGTCCAGCGCATCAATGCACCGGTGACGGGGCTGTGGGTTCGCCAAGCACACTTCGCCGAGTTGCACGGTCAGGACGACGAAGCACTCAAGCTGTTGAAGAAATGCGTCCCGGTCGCCTTGGAAAACTGGGGCGATCACCGAAATCCCGCGATTACATGGTATCAACTACGGCTCGCTCATCAGTTGCTGGAGATGGGGCAAGTCGAGCCAGCGGTCGCGGAATTTGAGGATGCCGTTGCTCGGCTACCGAAGTACTTCCTGGCAGTGTCCGGACTGGCTGAGGCTCGTGCTGTTCAGGGACGCTATGAGGAAGCGTTGAAATTGTACGCCAATACGATTTCGCTCTGCCCCGACCCAATTTTTTTCATGGCGGCGGGCGACATTCACACGAAGCTGGGCCAGGTCGACCAGGCAAAAGCGGCCTACGCCACCGCCGAGAAAACGATCCTGGAATCAGGAGCAACGCCGGCAGAATACTCCCGCGAACTCTCGTTGTTTTATTCGGAGCGCGGCCTGCAACCCAAGAAGGCCGTCGAACTCGCGCGGACTGATCTGACTTTCCGCCACGACATTTTTGGATACGACGCGCTCGCATGGGCGCTGTATCGGGACGGTCAGTTTGAGGAAGCGGTGAAAGCCAGCCAACAAGCTCTGCGCACTGGATCGCGGAATGCCAAACTGCATTATCACGCCGGGATGATTCAGCACCGTCTGGGCCATGCGGACGCCGCTCGAAAACATCTGACGCACGCGGTCACTCACAACCCAGCCTTCTCGGTGCTCGATGCCGACATCGCGCGGAAGATCCTGAAGGAATTGTCCAAGTAGCGAAGGTGTTACTTGAGTGTCCGATATGTGCGAAACGCAATTGTCTTCGCACCAACGGTGCGGAACTCGATAGCCCAAGGCAACGCCCTGGGCGCTCATCACAAAAACACGCTGTCAGCCCCAACGGGGCGTCACTCACGAAACGTGAAATTGAGTTTCGCCCCGTTGGGGCTGAAACTCATTCTGATCCGCAAACCCAGGCCGTTGGCCTGGGCTATCGAGTTTCGCACCTTTGGTGCTGACGCGCAGTCAGCGAGGTGCGCCACCGAAACTCGTCAAAGGGACTTGATCCCAGGTCCGCGAACGGCTCGTTTCACGGCACGTTGCACTCGTTGGCTCAGCGATTCTCGGAGTTGCAGGACCATCGTCGATCGGGCAGCCAGTTTCAGCGTTGCGCCGCCAGCTTTTCGAGTCGCACGGCGCAGTGGGTGAGCCGTGTCGAGGACCGGCCACCAGCCAGATCCTTCCGGTGCGGCTGGCAAAACGAACTGCACCTCGCTCGGAGAAGAATTCAGCAATATTAACATCGTGTCGTCGGTGATCTGCTGGCCTTGTTCATCGACCTCGTGGATTAAGTCTCCGGACAACTGGATGCCAAGGCAACGAGCAGTCTCCGCATGCCAGTCGGCGTCGGTCATCTCTTTGCCCTGCGCCGTCAGCCAGGTGATGTCGCGCACGTCTCCGCCGCGAATCGCGCGGCCTTGGAAGAAGTGTCGCCGCTGAAACACCGGATGTTTGCGCCACACCGCAACCACCTTACGGCAGTACTCCAGGAACTCTTTCTCGTCTGCGGAGAGCACCCAGTTCAACCAACTGATCTCGCTGTCCTGACAATAGGCGTTGTTGTTGCCTTGTTGGGAGTGGCTCAGTTCGTCGCCGCCTCGAATCATCGGCACGCCTTGAGAGAGCAACAGCGTCGTGATGAAGTTGCGTTTTTGTTTCTGCCGCAATTCGAGAACCTCTGGATCGTTGGTCGGGCCTTCGACACCGCAATTCCAACTGATGTTGTGATGTTCGCCGTCCCGATTCTCCTCGCCGTTGGCTTCGTTGTGCTTGTGGTTGTAGCTGACCAAGTCTTGCAGACTGAATCCGTCGTGCGAGGTCACGAAGTTGATGCTGGCATACGGTCGCCGGCCGCTGTGGTTGTACAAGTCGCTGCTGCCGCACAGTCGCGATCCAAACTCCGAGGCGGCCGAACCGTCGCCGCACCAGAAGCGGCGGATATTGTCGCGGTACTTTCCGTTCCACTCGGTCCAGCCGACCGGGAAGTTGCCGACCAGGTATCCGCCGGGGCCGAGATCCCACGGTTCGGCGATCAGCTTCACCTGCGAGAGGACCGGGTCTTGATGGATGATGTCGAAGAACGCTCCCAGCTTGTCGACCTCGTGCAACTCGCGAGCGAGCGCGGAGCACAGATCGAAGCGGAAGCCGTCGATGTGCATCTCGGTCACCCAGTACCGCAGGCTGTCCATGATGAGTTGCAGCACGCGCGGGCAAACCATGTTGAGCGTGTTGCCGCAGCCAGTGAAGTCCATGTAGTAGCGGCGGTCATGAGGCACCAGCCGGTAGTAGCTGGAGTTGTCGATGCCCCGCAGCGAGAGCGTCGGGCCGAATTGATTGCCCTCGCCCGTGTGGTTGTAGACCACGTCCAGAATCACTTCGAGTCCGTAGCTGTGCAGCGTACGGACCATGTGTTTGAACTCGCGCACGACTTCCAGCGGCGAAGTCGCGGCCGCGTATCGCATGTCTGGCGAAAAGTAATTCAACGAGTTGTAGCCCCAATAATTCGTGCGGCCACGCTCGATCAGATGCCGGTCATCGACGTGATGATGCACCGGCATGATCTCGACGGCGGTGACTCCCAGCCTGAGCAGATGGTTGATCGACGGCTTCGTGGCTAACCCGGCATATGTGCCTCGCAGATGTTCGGGTACGCCTGGATGTCGCATCGTGTAGCCACGGACGTGAGTCTCGTAGATCACCGTCTTGTGCCACGGCGTCTTGGGGGGGCGATCGTTTCGCCAGATGAAAGCATCGTTGACGACGACTCCGAGAGACGCACCATCCGCATTGTCTCGCTCATCGAACGACACATCCTGAGCCGCATGTCCGACCGTGTAGCCAAACATCGCGTCCGACCAACGGACATCTCGGCCGATCGCTTTGGCGTAGGGATCGAGCACGACCTTATTGGGATTGAACCGATGCCCTGCGTGAGGTTCGTAAGGGCCGCTGACTCGGTAGCCGTAAAGTTGATCGGGACGAACGTCAGGCAGATATCCATGCCAGACTTGGTCGGTCTGCTCTGGCAGCTTGATGCGGTGTGACTCGGTTTTGGAATCGGGAGAATCGAAGAGACACAACTCAACTTGATTCGCGTGCTCGGAAAAGACGGCGAAGTTCACCCCCGCCCCATCCCACGTCGCTCCCAACGGCGACGGCTTGCCTGGCCAGACTCTCATGCCAACTCATCCTCCTGGTGTCGATGACTCTGTTCGGCCAGACGAGTTGCCGGCATCGAAAGCCCTCTCACGGTGCGGGATATTGAGAGACCAGTGCCTGTGCCACAAGTCAGCGTGTTTCATCTGTGTGGGCACTGTCTGCGTGTTCGCGAGCGACACGGACCGACCGGCGCTTTTCATGGGCCGAGGAATCGTCGTCGCAGTGTGTCTTCTAAATGCAGTGCGTGGATAAACCGTGATAGCGCAGTTTACCCAGACAGCACGACAACTCCAAAACGCCAAGTGCAATGGTTGGAGTAGCTCTCCAAGTCGGAATGACCGGACCGGATTGATTCGCGTGTGCCATATTTCGACACGAGGACTCAAGAAATGCCTGGAGAAGCGAGCGTCTGCCACGTGCATCACATCGCGCTGCAAACGGCGCATCTGGACCAAGCCGTGAAGTTCTACACCGAGCTGTTCGGTGCAGAACTTCTCTCTCGGCGACCCTTCAAACGCCGCGAGATGGCCTGGTTGCGACTCGGAGACATTCGCCTCGAACTGTTCAGCGCTCGCACCGGCGAACGACTGACCGACTGGAGCGATTTCATTCCCGGCCCAGTTCACATGGCCTTCGAGGTGCCTGACCTCGATGACTTCCTGAACCGAGCCAAGACACTCGGAGCACGCTTGCATCCCTCACACCCCGAACCCTTTACCCCGCCCGTCCTCGGATCCGGCCGCATTGCGTACTTGCTCGGCCCCGACGGGGAAGAGGTCGAGGTCCGCGAGCCGGACTGACCTTGAGGGGCTTTCGGAAATTCCGATATCACCCCGCCCCCTTCTCGGATCTCAAATTTGAAATCTCAAATCTTCCGGAGACTTGCCATGCGAACGATCGTCATCGCACTGATGTTGGTCATGTCGCTCGTGGTGCTGACTGACAAAGCGACCGCTCAGTCGCGAACTGAGAAATTCCCGTATGACGCGATCATCGCGGACGACGAGGTCTATGCGCGCAGCGGACCCGGCAAGCAGTACTATCCGACGAGCCGACTTCGCAAAGGGGATCACGTCACCGTCATTCGCCACGACCACGGCGGCTGGTTCATGATCGAGCCGCCACCCGGCAGTTTCGCCTGGGTGCGACAAGAATTCGTCAATCGCGAAGGAGACCGCGGCATCATTACCGGCGACAGCCAAATCGTAGCTTGGGTCGGCACTTCCTTCGGTGACGATCACTTCGTCGAGTCACGCCGCCTGCAACCTGGGGAAGCCGTCGACATCATCGGCGAGAAAACCCTGCGCGACGAACGGGGCGAGGTCGCCTACTTCCGCATCAAATCTCCGAAAGGGCACTGGCGCTGGATCTCCGGAGCAAAAGTTGTCACCTCTGATAAACAACTGACTGCTGCAAACACTCGCGGAGATGATTTCCCAAGCTACGACAAGAACTCAGAAAAGGTCGGCCGCGATCCCGAAGTCTCACGCGTCGATATGGCCAGCCTCGAACCGAGCGGCAATGACGCAGGTACTGCCGATAACAAGAGCGTTCCGGTTCCCAAAGAATTTGGACGACGACCGGCACCGACTCCGAAAGACCTGGAAGAAGACGACGCGATTCCGAATCCGCAGACTCCTGCGAATAGGCAGTCAGGCACGCCGACTTCGCTCGTGACGATGGATGCCAGTGGGCAACAACAACTCGCCGCCATTGATGAGCAAATGAAGGAGATGCTCCAGCGCAACACGCGCGATTGGGACTTCGCACCGATCGAAGCCGAGCTGCAAGCGTTGCAAGCTCAAGAATCGACCTCGACCGGAGCCGCCCGACGGCTGGCATCGTTGGGAAAATACAAACGGATCAAAGCAGACTACGACGACTTCGCCGGCATCATGGACAAGACCAACCGCCGCGACGCGGAACTCGCGGCAGCGGCTCAGCGCGGGAATCCATCCGTGACGCCCAGTCGAGCTTCCCCGGCTCCACGGCCACAGACTTCGCCTTCGCCGATCAATCGTGCTACGACACCAGGTGGCTTGGCGGCCCCGACTCGTTCTGTCCCCAATAATTCGCCGGCCAAAAATCGCTTCGGTGGCGCGGGAATCATCAAGCGTTCGGGATCGAATCAGGCGGGCGTGCCGCAATATGTGCTCGTGCATCCGAGCGGGCAGCGGTTGGCGTATCTGCAAGGCGAAGGTGTTGATCTCAGCAAGTACGTTGGCGAGTCGATGGGGCTCGAAGGCGTGCGTTACTACCGCCCCGAACTCAAGTCCGACTTCATGATTGTGAAGTCCCTGCAGCCGGTGAAGCTCAGGCCGTAGAGTCGATGATCCACTCCGCGGCCGCTCGCCTGCGTGTTGATTGTTTCATCGTCACTCGGCACCTCGTTGACTTTGCTCGCGTGACGCCGATGATCGCAGCGTCCAACGGTAAGCCTTGAGAGGTCGCCCTTGGAGAAAATGCGGAGCGGCGGATTGCGTCAGCATCTGACCGCGACGACGCCACTCCTCTGCCGGAAGTCGCGGGCTTCCCCAGGTCACGACCATCGCAAAGGAACCATTTGATTCGGTCGGCACTCCGTTCGGCCCCGGATCTGCCACAGCTTTCGCCCAAGGATTGGCCGAGGCGAGTTCCTCGCTTCTCGTTTCTTGAACCTCGACGCCAGGCCACAGGCTGCGCAAGAAAAATCGCAAACGCGCAGGCGATTGATCGTCGGACACCAGCCAACAAGCGCTGGGCGGTTTGTCCTGCACGAACTGTCGGCGAAACGCACGCAACTCACGCTCGTCGTCCGCCAACGGAGGACGCGAGCGGAGTCCGTAAACGATGTCCATAACGATCACCAACGTGACACACCCAACGAGCAGCGCACGACAACGAAGCTCGGACTCGTTGATGCGGCGAATCGACCATGCACCAGCCAGGGCGACTCCTGCCGTCAGTAAGCCGCCAATCGTCAGCGATTGAACGCTGGGAAAACTTGTCATTCGTGACAACCAGAACGGCACTATGAGAACTCCCAGCGTGACGAAGACCGAGGCAAAAACGCTCGCCAAGCTGAACTCTCGGAGCAGCACTCCCTCAACTCCCCACGCCGCTAAGAACAACAGCGACAGCAACAGGAAACTCGGCCAACTAACAGAGTTCATGAAGACACCACCATGTGTGGGCCAAGTCGTCCACCAAATAGCTCCAGCGATCCCCAACCAGCCCACGAGAAACCAACGGCCACGACCATCGGCTTCCTCCGAGTCCGACCGTGCGACGTGCAACAGCCTCACCGCTCCGAGCAACGCGAAACCGAACCACATGCCGCTGACGTTCAACAGGAACTGAGTCGCCAAAGTCCCTCGTAATTCTGTCGGCCAAATTCTCGGAATCGCCGATGAATGCCAGACGAATTCGTGGAAGTCGAGCCCCTTGGAAAAAGCAAACTGCCAGCCGCAGACGACCACCAACCCAACTGCGGTGACAAACGACAACCCCACCAGGCCCATTGCCATCTGGGCCAGCAACTGCGAGAGCCAGCGTCGCCACGGTGTCCGCGCACCAACATTCGCGATTTCACGGCAGCCCAAAACGCTCTGCACACACAGGACGCCCCACGCTCCGATTGCCAATTCGCCTCCAGAGAGCCAGCACGCGGCCAGCGCCAGGCTGCTCCCCAACAACGACCAGGAAACCCACGCACCATCCACCGATTGATGAGCCAGCATTCCTCGAAACGACAACACCGCAAACGCCAACGACAGCGCGATCGGAGGCAACCCGCCACTCAATGACAGGTACTCGCGATGTCCACAGGCCAACAAAACGACCAACAAGGCGAAGCGGCTGCCCCCCACCTTCTTCGCTAAGCCACCAAGGCACAGCAGCAAAAACACCGAACTCAAAAAGGACGCCAGCAAGAGACGGCTCTCGGGGGCCAACAACGCCAACTTGAGTCCCAGCGCCGTCAACAGTGTGGCCAGAGGCTTCGCAGATGACTGACTTGGAGAGGGTTCCTGTGTGGCAGTTGCCATCCAATCCCACACCGTTTGACTGGCACCGACATCGAGCGCCCGCAGTCCCTGCTGGCTCGTGGCGTCATCCAGCGATGGATTCCAAAACACGAGCAACCCAGGCAAGAACGCCAACAAGACGACGAGTGGTTGCATCACCGCATCGCGGCGGGCCGCCGGGAACAATTCCCGCACCGGCTCACGAGCCAGCTCCTTCAGCCGTGCATCATTGACGAGTTCCACCGACATCCCTCCGCTCGCCGGTCTCATTCCCGATCACCGCGCGGCCTTCCAGGCGATGATGTCATCCAAAATCGCGTCCAACCCCAACTGCGGCGTCGATCCAATCGTTTTCAGTAACCGACTGACGTCCGGAACGCGGCGGCGCACATCTTCGAAATCGTCACCGTAAGCTTTGCCATAAGGTAGGTATTCGATGCGAACCGACGGATTGACTTTGGCGATCACCGCCTCCGCAAGCTGCCGAATCGACCACGGCCGATCACTGCCGATGTTGAAGACCTGCCCTTGAGCCGTCGGTGTCTGCATCAATTTTATGATCGATGCCACAACCTCTCGCACATGCGCGAAACATCGGACTTGCTCGCCGTCGTCGTACACGACCACCGGCCCACCACTTAGCGCCTGATCGACAAACCGCGGGATCACCATGCCGTAGTGTCCGACTTGTCTTGGCCCGACCACGTTGAAGAACCGGCCGATCACCACCGGCAAACCATGCTTGCGGTGGTACGCCAACGCCAGGAATTCATCAATCGCCTTCGAGCATCCATAAGCCCATCTCGGCCGAGACGTCGGCCCCAGTTGCAGGTCGTCTTCTTCGGTCCACTGCTCTTTCGGATTCTTGCCATACACCTCGCTGGTGGATGCCAGAAAGAACGGCTTGCCGGCTCCTTGCACCGCCATCTGCAACAACGACTCGGTCGGGTAGATGTTGGTCTGGATGGTCCGCACAGGATCGTCGGCCACCAGTTTGACACCGACCGCGGCGGCCAGGTGATAGATGACGTCCGCCTCGCGCACGACTTCGGCCACCAGCATTTGGTCGGTGATCGAACCGGATCGAATCGTCAGTCGCGGATTCCCTTCCAACCCTTTGAGGTTCTCGGCGCGTCCCGTGGACAGGTTGTCGAGCACCGTGACGTGATGACCGGCTGCCAATAACTCCTCAGTCAAATGGCTGCCGATGAACCCCGCCCCGCCCGTCACTAAGCATCGCGACATTGAAGTCCCCTTCTCGGATTCGCGTCCCACAAACCTGCGGCTACTAACGACGGCGACAAATTAGCCGAGCCATTGCAGATGCGACAGCCTCACTTGGCCGAGACGCAGGCGGCGATGCGAGACTTATCTCGCCAGCTTGTTCAAAGCTCGAATCATCATTTACGCAATGCGCTAAGTAAGTTGGGCGCGACAGGATTTGCGCTAAGTAAGTTGGGCGCGACAGGATTTGCGCTAAGTAAGTTGGACGCGACAGGATTTGCGCTAAGTAAGTCGGCCGCGACAGGATTTGCGCTAAGTAAGTTGGCCGCGACAGGATTTTCGACAACGCTCGCGCCGCTACGCCGAAATAATCGTCACAACCCAACCTCATTCGATCACTGGAGGTTACGGCTGAACTCTGCTTGTAACGATTGTGTCGGTCGTGTCGTCGGTATCGGTTTTGCTGATTCTTCTGGTTGTCAGGCCAAACGATTGGCCTCAAATCCCCTTCATCGAGGAGACGAGCGTGCGTGGCGAACGACTGATTCGTGCCACCACTGGCGGCCTGAAAGCCGCCAATTCCTGGTGACCTGAGAGACCACCAGGAGCAGAGTCGTGAAATTGGCTGGGCTGATCCCCTGGCCAATTAGGCGGCTCAGTTCGGCGGCGCGAGAGCGAAGAGTAATTTCCGAGGACCGTTCCTCTCGGCAATTCTTTTCGCTCTCCACCGTCGGATTTTTTCTTCTTGGTGACCGTCATTGAGACGTGACGGCATTCCCCAATCGATCGGGAGAGCATCATGAAAAATTTGTGGCAGCAACTGTTGGCGGACGAGATGGGCGTTGTGCTCTCGTCAGAACTTGCATTGGTGGGCACCGTCGGTGTCTTGGGAATGGTCGCTGGGCTGGAAGCAGTTACTCGTTCCGTGACTTCGGAACTCAACGATCTCTCGAGTGCATTCGGGGCAATCGACCAGAGTTTTAACTACCGCGGAATCAGCAAAGCTGGGCATGCGCGGGCCAGCGGTTCTGGCTTCAACGATCGAGGCGATCTCGGTGACTGCGTTTTGATCTCTCAGAATGATGTGTCCGGGGCATCTGGAGCTGGTGGACTGGACTAGCCCACGTTTTGCGTGCGCGCAACGTAGCGCGTATTGTGACGCGTAAGTAGCGAAGTTCATGTCAAAACGTCGAGTGTTTACGCGGGAGTTCAAGGTCGAGGCCGTGTCGTTGGTGTCTCGTCAAGGACTGAGTTTCGCGGAAGCGGCTCGTCGCTTGGAGATCGGTCAGAACCTGCTGCGGAAGTGGAATGAGCAGTTGGCGGCGGAAGGCTCGAAGGCGTTT
>SXGS01183366.1_pt1 | contig 14975 bp, 13 predicted proteins | sample 3174681 | NCBI WGS metagenome assembly SXGS01 (sample SAMN11356861, study PRJNA531348) | freshwater metagenome | isolation source: freshwater sample F1-80 | place: China: Fuxian Lake, Yuxi | collected 2017-12-25 | reverse complement strand
CGGCCATCATCCCGCGACCGAGGGCAAGCATCTGCTGCACGCCGCCCGATAGTGTGCCGGCCAGCTTTGGCAAGCGCTCTCCCAGGCGCGGGAAGCAGGCTGTGACGCGGGCGAGGTTGCTCTGTCGCCGGCGGTGCCCCCGGCGATAGCTGCCCAGTTCGAGGTTCTCCCTGACGGAAAGGTTCGGAAATATCCGGCGCCCCTCGGGAACCTGCACGAGGCCACGGGCGACGATAGAGGCCGACGAAGCACCAGTGATGTCCTCATCCTCGAAGCGGATGCTACCGGCGAGTGGCCGGAACAGCCCCGAAAGATTGTTGTTGAGTGTCGACTTTCCGGCCCCGTTGCTGCCAAGCAGGGTTACGATCTCCCCGGCATCGACATGCAGATCGATGCCATGCAGAACCGGTACTCCATCGTAGCCGGCGCGCAAGCCACGCACGTCGAGGAGGCGTACGGCGCTCATCGTGTGCTTCCCGCGATCTGCGCGGCCATCCGCCTGGCAGCACCATGCCCGAGATAGGCTTCGACGACCTCGGGCATACAAGCGATCTCTGCAGGAGCCCCCTCGGCGATCAGACGGCCATGGTTCAGCACATGGACCCTCTCGGCAAGGCTGGCCACGGCTTGCATCACATGCTCGATCAGAAACACCGTTACACCGCTGTCACGGATGGTGCGCACGATGCGGGTCATCTCGGTGATCTCGGTCGGATTGAGCCCGGCCATGACCTCATCGAGAAGCAGCAGGCGAGGCTCGGTCGCCAGCGCGCGCGCCAGTTCCAGGCGCTTGCGGGCGGCGACCGTCAGGGTCTGCGCCGGACGATCGATAAGATGGCTCATACCGACCCGTTCGGCCACCAGCGCGGCGCGCGCCAGGGCCTCGCGACGCTCGGAAACGCGGAGATGGGCACCAACCGCGATGTTTTCCCGCACCGAGAGCCGGCCAAAGGGCTGCACCACCTGAAACGTCCGTACCAGCCCCCTTCCGCTGACGACATGCGGCGCAAGACCGGTGACGTCCTCGCCGGCAAATACGATCTTGCCGCGGTCAGGCGCGAGGACACCCGAGATGATGGCGAACAGCGTGGTCTTGCCGGCACCGTTGGGGCCCACCAGAGCGACGATGCTGCCGGCAGGTACGCGCAGCGAGACGTCGGCGACCGCAAGCAGGCCGCCGAAACGCCTGGAGAGGCCGCTGACCTCAAGCATCGGCAAGCCGCTCCGGTCGCCGGCGCAGCCGCCAGAGAAGGCCCATCAGCCCCTCGGGCAGGAAGCGCACCATGACGACCAGGAGCGCTCCGTAGAAGATCAGGCTGAGACCGGGCGCGTCTCCCATGAGCCGACGGGCGAGCTCCCCGGCACCATGCAGCACGGCCGAGCCGAGCAGCGGCCCAAACACGGTGCCCAGACCGCCGATGATCGGAACGAGAAGAATCTCCACCGAAACGCCCGGCCCATAGGCGATAGCGGGATCTATATACAGGTAGTAGTGGGTGTAGAACGCGCCGCCGAGACCGGTCAGGGCACCTGAGATGACGATGGCCTTGAGCTTGCAGGCAAACGCATCAACTCCCAATGCCTGCGCGGCATCCTCGTTCTCGCGGACCGCCATCATCTGTGCGCCGAGACGCGAGTTCTCCAGGGCCCAGCCGACCGCCAACGACAGAACCGCCAGGCCCAGGGCCACGTAGTAGTAACCGGTCTTTCCCGAGAACTGCAGATTGGCGAAGCCCACCTTGAGCGGCACGTAAAGACCAACGCCGCTGCCGGTGAACTCCGCCCAGTTCGCAATGATCCGCAGCACTTCGGCGAAGGCGAGCGTGATCAGCGCAAAATACGAGCCGCGCAGCCCATAGCGAAAACTCAGGTAACCGATACCCAGGGCGACAAGGCCCCCGGCCAGGGCCGCGGCAACCAGCCCTAGCCAGGGATTGAGCCCAAATCCGATATGGAGCACAGCCGTGGTATAGGCGCCGGTGCCGAAGAACGCTGCATGCCCGAATGAGAATTGCCCGGCGTAGCCCCCGAGAATGTTCCACGCCATCCCCATGGCGGCGAAGAGCAGCACGGTGATCAGAAAGCCGAGCCAGAAATCGGAGCGCACCAGATAAGGCGCCGCGAGAGCAACAGCGAAGCCGGCGGCAACGGCAAGGCGCGCCCTCAACTGAGCCGGCTCCCGAACAATCCGCTGGGGCGGAACATCAGCGTAGCGATGAAAATGACGAAGATACCCATCTGCCCCAGCGATTCGCCGAGGAGAAGGCCGCCCAGGGACTCCGTCACGCCGATCAGCAGCCCGCCGATCAGCGCGCCGCTGAAGCTCCCCATGCCGCCGAGCACGACCACGGTGAAGGCCACCAACACGAAGACGTGCCCGACATGAGGCGAGACATAGAACATCGGCAGCAACAGGCAAGCCGCAGCCCCGAGACAGGCGGTGCCGATGCCGAAGCTCATGGCGAAGATATGGTCGACGTCGATGCCGACCAGCCGGGCTCCCTGACGCTCCTTGGCGACAGCCCTGATGGCGCGGCCGAGATCGGTACGCGCAATGAGGAACCACAGCATGGCGGCGAGCAGCAGCGCCGCGGCGAACGCGATAATCCGCGGCAAAGGCAGGAAGGCCACCCCGAGATCCACCATCTCCGCGGCATACGGCGTATCGATGGTGCGGGTGTCGGCGCTGAAGAAATAGAGAGCGAGGTTCTCGATGACGATCGAGGCCCCGAGCGTCACCAGAAGGACATTCTGGTCGCTGCCATGGCTGGCTTTGCCGACAATGCTCCACTGCAGCGCGTAACCGGCAAGGAACAGGGCCGGCACCATGACCAGGAGCGCCACATAGGGATCCAGGCCGGCGCGATGCAGGAAGAACGCACCATAGAGGCCGACCATCAGCAGGCTGCCATGGGCGAAATTGATGATGTGCAGCACGCCGTAGATCAGCGTCAGACCGAGGGCGACGAGCGCGTACACCGCCCCCATGGTGAGGCCGTTGATGGTGGCGGGCAGCAGGATGACGGGGTCAAGCATGGCAAGGCGAGGGCCGGGCGGGGTACACGTCCCCGCCCGGTTGACAGAATCAGCCGCGTCGCTCGGGGATCGGGTAGACGACGTTGCCCGAGGCAAAGGCGAGCGGGAAGACGACCTTGATATCGCGGTCGAGAACCTGCGTGGTCACCGGCCGGGCTCCCGTGTTCTGGCCATTGACGAACTGCGTGGGGCCATAAGGCATCACGTGCCTGTCGAAGGTGCTGGAGGCCAGTGCCGCCGTGATCGATTCGCGGCGCGCGTTGCCGGCCCGCTCCAGCGCGTCGGCCAGGAGATAGACGCAGGAGTAATTGAGGAACACCTCATAGGTGAAGAAGAGATTGCGCTTCTCGATCTTCTCCTTGAGCGCCAGCGCCTGCGCCTTGCGCGGGTCGAACCAGTGATTGCAGTCCATGACAAAGGACGCCGCCTGCGGGAATTCCTTGACGAATTTGTAGCTGGAGGCACCGCCGCCGAGGATCGAGTAGATCGCCTTGGGCGCCACGCGCTGCTGCTGCAGGGCGCGGGCGAACAGCACGTACTCGTCGAAGTAGTTCGAGGGGATCAGCAGGTCCGGCTTCCGGGCCTGGACACGCAGGACGATGTTCGAGAAGTCGCGTGTCGGATTGGCGTGCTTGACCGTCTCGACGATCTCGAAGCCATGCTTGGGCAGCTCGTTGTTGAGCGTCGTGGCCATGCCCGAACCGAAGGCCGATTCCTCATGCACGATCATCACGGTGCGCGCGGGCTTGCCGGCAGCCTCGTTGATCTTGACCAGGTTCTCGATGGCCGTGTCGACCACGGTCTTGAGGCCGGGCCCGAAGCGGAACGTGTTGGTCAGTCCGCGGCTGACCACCTGGTCGACAACGCCGACATCGACGATGTGCGGGATTCCATGACGCGCCGCCGCCTGCGTCGTGGCCAGCGCGATGCCACTGGCGAACGGACCGACGATCGCCGCCGCCCCGGCCTCGTTGAGCTTCTCGACCTCGGCCGCACCGACGTCGGGACGGGATTGGGCATCCGCCAGCAGCGCCTCGATCCGGGCACCGGCCATCGACTTGATACCGCCGGCGGCGTTGATCTCTTCGATGGCGATCTGGGCGCCGGCGCGCGCCTGCGTGCCGGAATAGCTGAGCGGCCCGGTCACCGGATGGAGAACACCCACCTTGATGGCGGCCGGCTGCGCGCCAAGAATGGCCGGAAAGCCGAGACCGCTGGCCGCGCCAGCCGCGGCGCCGGCCAGCACATGGCGGCGTGAAAGAGAACCCGTTGTCCTGCTCATTGCCTTCTCCCCTTGCTCGAGTTGTCTCGTCGACAGCGCGTTTGCTATTCGGTGGCCGACCACAGTTTGGTCGCGGCTCCCTGAACTCGTGCCAGCTTCATCCGGTACTGATAGCGGTCGGGCCGGTAAAGGATGGCGATGTATTCGACCGGCCGGCCGTGCTGGTCGATGACCGTGCGGGTCACCGAGAGGAGCGGCGCCCCGATCCGTACGCCGAGCAGCGGGGCCACCATGCTGTCCGCCAGCACAGCGCCGATCGTCTGATCGGCACTGCCGATGAGCACGCCGGCATGTTCGAGAAGCTCAAGCAACGGCTTGGTGGCCAGGTCCTTTCGCCCGTAGGTGCGTCCGAGAGCCGCCGGCACGTAGCTCGTGGTGTACGACAGCGGCGCACCGTCGATCGATCGCACCCGAACCGCGCGCTGCACTTCCTCGCCCGCGCCGACATCGAGCGCGCGAGCGACGTCGTCAGATGCCGGCACATAGGCGAAGTCGATGATCTCGACCTTCGTCTTCAGCCCCATCATCAGCAGATTCTCGAGCAGTCCCGAGATGTTGGCGTTCACCGCCGGCGCAGGCACGCGCGACGCCACTGTCGTACCCTTGCCGCGACGCCGCACCACCAGCCCTTCCGAGGCAAGCTCGTCGAGGGCTCGTTTGGCCGTGATGCGCGAGACCCCGAAGCGCCTCGTCAGCTCGTGCTCGGTGGGAACCAGCTCGTTGTCGCCGTAAACACCACCGAGAATCTGCTCGCGCAGGAGAAAGTAGATCTGGTGATAGAGCGGCGTCGGCAACCGCTTATCAAGCCCGCCGACATTTCCTCTCGGCCGGGGTTGCCGCCGTGACGGAGAGCCTGTCCACCCTGCTGCGCGCATATGAAACGTCCGGCAAGTGTCGCCGGCGAGCACGACAGTTGCGCCGCTCGGCTGGACGCTGTCCTAACACAGGGCGCTGCCTAATGATATATTGATATACCTTTATGGCGGCCGTCGCCTCGTCAGTCGGCCGGCTTGTGGCAGGTGCGCAATCGCGGCACCGCGCCGTATCACTCCCAGCTCATGTTGAAGACGAAGAACGACTCGTCCGCGGTCGGCTGCCAGCGCAGCCCCTTGCGGGCCCCGTAGATCGCCACATCCTGGTAGAGACCGATGCCCGGCACGTCATCCTTCAGGATGTCGAGCGCCTTGCGATACCACGACATGCGTTCCTTCTCGTCCAGCGTCGCCCGCGCCTTCTCGACGGCCTCGTCGTAGGCCGGATTCTTGTATTTCGCCCAGATGCTGGAGCTGTGGAACAGCGGCTGGATGACACCGTCGGCATCCTGGCAGGCGCAGGACCAGCGGCCGATCGACAGGCTGCCGGCATCCTGCGGCGTACCTTGGCGGCGGCGCAGAAAGGTCGCCTGGTCGCTGGTCGAGATCGTGACCTTGAGCCCGGCATCGCCGAGCATCTGCTGGATCGCCTGCACGATGCGCTGGTCATAGACGGGCGACGTGAGGAAGGGCAGTTCCGCGCCCTCGGCCCCGGCTTCCTTGATCAGCGCCTTGGCCCGCGCGAGATCATAGTCGTAGCCCTTGACGTCGGCCGTGTAGCCGAAATTGGCCGGGGTGAGCAGGATGTCGACCGGCCGGCCGAAGCCACCGAGCAGCGCCTCGATGATCAGCTTGCGATCGATGGCATGGGCGATAGCCTTGCGCACACGCACGTCGGCGCTCGGCCCTGCTAGCGCGTTGATGAAGAGGTAGCCGATGCGCTCCGTCGGGATGGAGAGGATCTGCAGCTGCGCGTCCGAGCGCAGCGCCGCCGCATCGTCGGCATTGAGATTGCGCGTCACGTCGGCCTTGCCGGTGCGCAGATCGGCGATGCGGGTTGCGGCATCCGGCACCGGCTGGAAAGTGACGCGGCCGAAGTGCGGCTTGCCACGCCAGTAGGTGGCATTGGCCTCCAGCGTCGCGCGCACGCCCTTCTGCCAGCTCACCAGGCGATAGGGCCCGCTGCCCACCGGCTCGGCGTTGAACTTTGTGTTGCCCGCGCTCTCAACATAGGCCTTCGGCACGATGCTGAGCTTCACCAACTGGGCGAGCAGTGCCGGATAGGGCTGCTTGGTGGTCAGGCGCACGACGTTCGGCCGCACCACTTCGGCCCCGGTGATGCTGTTGAACTGGCCGAGCTGCGGGCTCTTGAACTCCGGGTTGGTGATGCGCTTCACCGAAAACGCCACATCCTCGGCGGTCAGGGCGGTGCCGTCATGGAACTTCACGTCGCTGCGGATGTCGAACTCGATCACCGTATCGCTGACGTAGCGCCAGGCGGTGGCGATCTGCGACACGATCTTGCCGCTGGCATCGCGGGTCAGCAGATTGTCGAAGATATTGCGATAGATCGAATAGCTGTCCGTGTCCCACTGGACGTGGGGATCGAGCGTCGCCGCGTCACCGGGCAGGTCGACGGAGAGCGTGTCCTTGCGGGGCTGCTGCGCCACGGCTGGTCCGGCGACCAGGATCAACGCTGCCAGCATGCCGAACAGAAGTCGGGTCATCTTCCTCTCCCCTTATTCTCTCTACGCCGCAACGGGCATGGCCAAACTCCAGTGAGTATACTGAGTCACCCACTGACATTTCAATTGACTCATCTGAGATGTCAGAAATAGGGTGAGCCATGCTCGACATCTCAGGATCGTTGCCAATCGACAGCCGAGGCGAGGAACGCCAGAGCGACATCGCCTTCGAGATGCTGCGCGCCGACATCGTGGCCTGCCGCCTGCCGCCGGGAACGAACGTCTCCGAAGCCGAGCTCGCGGCGCGCTACGGCGCCGGCAAGGCCGCCATCCGCAGCGCGCTTGTTCGCTTGAGTGAGCGCGGCTGGGTGCACGCCCTGGCGCGACGCGGCTACACGGTGAAGCCGGTCACCCTGCGCGATATCGGCGAGATTTTCGAGATGCGTCGGATCGTCGAGCCCGCCGCCGCACGCCGCGCCGCCGGGCGCGTCGACGCGAACCGGCTGCGCGAGATCGACGCCGTCTGCCGCTCCGGCTACATACCCGGTGACGGCGCCAGCGAAGCGACCTACCTGCAGGCGCATCGACAGTTTCATCTCACCGTAGCGCAAGCCGGCGGCAATCCGCGCCTCGGCGATACCGTGCGGCACGCCTGGGACGAGACGGAACGAGTCATCTATCACACGGGCCTGCTGCGCACGCGTCCGGCAGAGCTGCGGCACGACCACACGGCGCTCGTCACAGCCCTGATCGGCGGCGACGGCGATGCCGCGGCTGAGGCGGCAACCGACGAAATCTCGGCATTGCACTGCCTGGTCGTCGAGACGGCTTTGCGCACAGCCAGCCAGCTGATGCCGGCCGCAATGACAGAGGAACGCGGCACCCGCCCGACTCTATAGGGCAGCCAGCCGCGCCAAACCGGAGGGGACGCTGGCATCACCAGCGCGGAAAAAAGGGAGGCGGATATGACAGGGTGGTCGAAACGGGTACGGCTCGCGGCGCTGGCCGCGAGTCTGTTGATCAGCGGCACGGCGACAGCCAAGGATCTGTTCGTCGTCGACCTCGTGCAGGAACCGGCGTCGCTCGATCCGCACGTGCAGTGGAATCCCGACAGCTACTTCGTCTATCGCAACATCTTCGACAACGTGGTGACCCGCGACGACGAGGGCAAGATCATCCCGCAGGTCGCCACGGCTTGGCGCCAGGTGGATGACAGCACGGTCGAGTTCACCCTGCGCAGCGACATCAAGTTCCATGACGGCACGGCGCTGACCGCCGAGGACGTCGCCTTCTCGGTCAAGCGTATCACCAATCCCGAGTTCAAGAGCCCACAGCTCGGCCAGTTCAACAGCATCGTCGACGCCATTGTCGTCAACCCGACCACGCTCCAGCTCAAGACCAACGGCCCCTACCCTGTCCTGCTGGCGCAGCTCACGAAGCTCAGCGTCGTGCCCAAGGCGCATGTCACACAGGTCGGCAATGAGCGGTTCAACCAGGCGCCGATGGGCAGCGGTCCCTACAAGTTCGTGGCCATCCAGCGCGGTGTGAAGACCACGCTGGCGCGCAACGATGCCTATTGGGGCCCCAAGGGCGTCTTCACCACGGCCGAATTCCACGCGGTCCCCGATCCCGCGACGCGCGTGGCCAACCTCCGTTCGGGCAAGGCCGACCTCATCGTCACCATCAATCCCGACTTGGCGACGGAGATGAAGGCGGATAACCGGGTCAAGGTGCTGAGCGTGCTGAGCGAGCGCGTCGCCTATTTCCACCTGAACTCGCTGACCGGCCCGACCGCCGATCTGCGCGTACGCCAGGCGATCGCCCATGCGATCGACAAACAGGGAATCATCGACGGCCTGATGGGTGGCTACGACAAGCCGGTGACCACCATGATGGCGCCGGTGCATGTCGGTTATGTCGAAGGTTTCAAGGGTTACGCCTACGATCCGACCAAGGCAAAGGCCCTCCTGAGGGAGGCGGGTGTTACGCCAAACACCAGCTTTACCCTCTTCACCTCACCGACCTTCGACCAGCGCATCGTCCAGGCGATCCAGCAGATGCTGATCGATGTCGGCATGAAGGTCACGCTCACCAGCACCGACTTCGCCGGCTGGCTGAAGCGGGCGCAGAGCTCTCCCGCCGAGTTCGGTGAGATGACCTTCAGCCGCTGGTCGTGTGGCTGCCAGGACGCCGATGGCGTGCTGTTCCCGCTCTTCCACAGCACCAGCTCCTGGGCCAAGTCGCGCGACGCCGAGATGGACAAGGCGCTGGAAGCGGGCCGCTCCTCCCTCGATCTCAATGTGCGGCTGCAGCACTACAAGAAGGTGCATGAGATCGCCGAGACCACCCTCCCGCTCGTGCCGCTCTATCAGGCCGCCATCCTCTATGGTGCGCGCAAGGAGCTGCGCTGGCGCCCGACACCGAACGAGAGCTTCTTCCTCAACCGCATGGGCTGGGACGGCTAGCACCCTTCCGGCATAATACCTCTGCCGCTGTGCTTGAGGCGCGGCGGCAGCCGTCCCGAACCGCAGCAAGGCCATCGCGGTGAGCCGTTTCTTTTTCCGGCGTCTGATCCAGTCCGCGATCGCCATCCTCGGCGTGGTAACGCTGGTGTTCTTCATCCAGCACCTCGCTGGCGATCCGACTCTCCTGATGCTCCCCGAGGGCGCCACCCGCGAGGACGTCGAGACCCTGCGTCGTCAGCTGGGTTTCGATCGGCCGCTGATCGTCCAGTACCTGGACTATCTCTGGCACCTCCTGCAGCTCGATCTCGGCCATTCGCTGATCCAGCGCGTACCGGTCTCCGAGATCATGGTCTCCCGGCTCCCCTACACTCTTTATCTGGCCAGCGGCGCGCTGCTGGTCGCCCTGGGAATCGGCCTGCCGGTCGGCATCGTCATGGCGGTGCGCCGTGACACAAGGCTGGAACGCGTGCTGGCCGCCCTCGTCCTGGTCGGCCAGAGCATGCCGACCTTCTGGAGCGGCATCCTGCTCATCCTGCTCTTCGCGGTGACGCTCGGCGTGATGCCGTCCTCCGGCGTGGACGGCTTCCGCTCGGTGATCCTGCCATCGATCGCGCTCGGCGCCCTGACCATGGCGACGTTCGCCCGCGTCACCCGCACCGCCGTGCTCGAGGAGCTGGGCCGCGACTATGTCTCCACCGCCCAGGCCAAGGGCCTGCTCTTCCGCCGGATCGTCCGCCGGCATATCCTGCGTAACGCCGCCACGCCGATCATCACGATTTCCGCGCTGGAAATCGCCAACCTGCTGGCCGGCGCCGTCATCGTCGAGACTGTCTTCGCCTGGCCCGGCCTCGGCCAGCTGGCCGTGCAGTCGATCGCGGCACGTGACTTTCCCATCGTCCAGGGCATTGTCCTGCTGGGTGCCTTCGTCTCGATCGCCCTCAACCTGCTTGCAGATATCCTCTACAGCGTCGTCGACCCGCGTATCCGCCTCGAGGGCCGGACGTGAGCGACATCGCCGCCCCTCTTGTCTCCGCGCCGGCCGACAGAGGTTTCGTCCGCGACCTGCGCAAGATCTGGCCATTTCTCCTGATCTTCGGCGTCTTCGCGCTGCTGGCGCTGTTCGCTCCCCTGATCGCTCCTTACAGCCCGAACAGCCAGAACCTATTGGCTCGGCTGAGGCCGCCAGGCACCACGGTCCGTGGCGTCTTTTATCTTCTGGGCACCGATGAGGTCGGCCGCGATCTGTTGAGCCGGCTCATCCATGGGGCACGCGTCTCCCTGATCGTTGCCCTGCTCTCGGTCCTCGTATCGACGCTGATCGGCACCACGCTGGGCATGATCGCCGGCTTCTACCGCGGCATCGTTGAGGTGGTGATCATGCGGCTGGTCGACATCGTGCTGTCGATCCCGGCGATCCTGCTGGCCATCATCACCATCGCTGTCCTGGGGCCGGGGCTGCAGAACGTCATCATCGTCCTCGGCTTCACACGCTGGCCGCGTTACGCACGCGTCGCCTACGGCCAGACTCTCGGCGTGATGAGTCTGACCTATATGCGCGCCTCCATTTTCAACGGTGCTGGTGTCGTCCGGCTCCTCCTCCGCCATGTGCTGCCAAACATCGCCGGCGCGATCATCGTCGTAGCGACCCTGGAGTTCGGCCTCATGGTCCTGTTCGAGGCCGGCCTCTCCTTCCTCGGGCTCGGCGTGCAGCCGCCAACACCGAGCTGGGGCTCGATCCTCAGCGTCGGTCGCAACTATCTCGGCACGGCCTGGTGGATCGCGACATTCCCCGGGCTTTGCCTCTTCCTTCTGGTCCTGTCGATCAACCTGATCGGCGACCACCTGCGGGATCGGCTTGATCCCCGCTCGACACGCTGACCGCGGAGAAACGCATGGACTGGAGCAAGGAGTTTGCCGGCAGGAAGGTCGTTCTGACCGGTGCAGCCGGAATCTTCGGCCACTGGATCGCCCAGACCTTCGCCGCGGCCGGTGCAGAGCTGTGCCTGTCCGACCAGAACGGCGACACGATTGCCAAAATGGCGAGGGAGCTTCAGGCGAAGGGTAAAGGCATCCTGACCCACACCACCGATCTGCGTAACGCCGCCTCGATCGACGATCTGGTGTCTATGGTGGGAAAGCGCTGGGGCTCGGCCGATATCGTCGTCAACAACGCCGGCGTCTACCCCAGCGGCTTCCTGATCGACATCGATGCCGAGGAGTGGGACCGCATTTTCGATGTAAATCTCCGCGCCCCCTTCCTGGTCGCGCGCGGCTTTGCCAAGCAGATGATCGCGACTGGAACTCGCGGTTCTATCATCAACATCTCCTCCGGCGCGGCCCGCAAGATGCGGCGCACGGTGGTGCCCTATTGCACGACCAAGACCGCTCTTGACCGGTTGACCAAGGGCTTCGCAATCGAGCTCGCCGAGTTCGGTATCCGGGTCAATGCGGTCGAGCCAGGGTTCGCCCCGGGCAGCACGGCAAGCCCGCTCAGCGACGCGCACGTAAAGATGACCCTGTCGCAGATTCCGCTCGGCCGCGGCTCGGCGCCCGAGGATGCACCCAACGCCATCTTCTTCCTCTGCTCGAGCCAGGCCACCTATATCACCGGCGCCACGCTCGCCGTCGATGGCGGCAACTCGATCGGCAGTCTCGCCGTCTACCAGGACAAGAAGAACCCCGGATGAGCGGTATGCATCCTCCTCGCTACCAGTGGCCCGACGGCAAACGCTGCGCCGTTGTCTTCTCGGCCGATGTCGACGCCGAAAGCCCGTTCCTCTGGGCCAATCGCGGCAAGACGGTGACGACGCTGGGCGAGCTCGAGCAGCGGCGCTTCGGGCCGCGCGTCGGCATCTGGCGCATGCTCGACCTGCTCGACGAGTTCGGCGTCCCGGGCAGCTTCTACGTGCCCGGGATCGTCGCCGAGACCTATCCGGAGATTCTCCCGGCCCTGCGAGCCCGCGGCCACGAGATCGGCCTGCATGGCTACCATCACGAGCGGGTCGACCAGGTAAGCGATGACGAGTCCGCCACGATCCTCGACCGCTCCATCGCGCTGTTCCGGGCCCAGACCGGCGAGACGCCGGATGGCTATCGCTCCCCCTCGTGGGAGATGACAGCGGCGATATTCACCCAGCTCAAGGCGCGGGGTATCGCCTACGACAGCTCGCTGATGGGCTACGACCACCCCTACACGATCGGCGGATTGACCGAAGTGCCGGTGCAGTGGCTGATCGACGATGCGATCTACTTCAAGTTCGTCGGCGGCGGCGCCGATCGCTGGCATCCGGCCAACCCGGCTTCTGTGCTCGAATCATGGCTCGAGGAATGGCGCGCGGTTCGCGACTATGGCGGCCTGTTCATGATCACCACCCATCCCTGGATCAGCGGCCGCGGGCAACGAATCCGCCTGTTGCGCGACCTCTTCCGGCAGATCCGCGCTGACAGCGGCGTCTGGTGGACGACGGCCCGCGAGATCGCGGCCTATCATGCGGCATCTCCCAACGCCGCCCGCTTCGAGACGCCGTTACGTCTTGCTGACACCAAATTCTGACGAGCAAGTCCCTTGAACAACGTCACCAGAACCGACACGTCCGGCCCGTCCTGGGTGGTCTCCAAACGCTCGGTGGTCACCGCCCGCGGCGTGGTCGCCGCCCAGCACCGCCTTGCAGCCGAGGCCGGGGCACGGATCCTCGCCCAGGGGGGTAACGCCATCGATGCGGCGATCGCCGCGGCCCTGGCGGTCGGCGTGGTCGAACCCTGGCTGAGCGGGATCGGCGGCGGCGGCTTCATGGTGGTCCGCACGGCCAGGGACAACCGCGTCCACGCCGTCGATTTCGGCATGGTGGCGTCGCGCCGCCTCGATCCAGCGCGCTATGCGCTGGTCGGCGGTCAGGATCTCGACTGGTTCCAGTGGCCCAAGGTGATCGAGGACCGCAACCTGATCGGCTACGATTCAATCTGCGTGCCGGGGGCCATTGCCGGCTTTGCGCTGGCCGCTGAGAAGTTCGGGCGTACGGCCTGGCGCGACCTCGTCTTGCCGGCGGCCGCCCTCGCCGAAGCGGGATTGCCGGTCGACTGGTACGCTTCGTTGTGCATCGCCATCGACAGCGCCGGGCTTGAACCCTTCCCGACCAGCCGCGCTGTCTATCTGCCCGACGGGCGCGCCCCCGTAACGCGCGAACGTTCCGCCGAGCAGCGCCTGCACAACCCGGCCCTCAGCCGCACGCTACGCCGTCTTGCCGAGGCCGGCCCGCGCGATTTCTACGAGGGCGAAATCGCCCGCTCCCTGGTGGTCGATCTCAGAGCCGGGGGGGCCGCCGTCGACGCGCAGGACCTGGCGTCTTACCGCGCCCGGCTCGTCACCCCGGCGACGCTCGACTATCGCGGCACGACACTGCATGCGATGCCGGGCCTGAGCGGCGGACCTACGTATCTGATGGCCCTGGCCGCGCTCGCCGCCCGGCCCGCAGCCCGACGACTGGACTCCGAGCTTGTCGTCGCCCAGGCACAGGCGATTGCAGCCGCCTACGCGACACGCCTGACCACCTACGGCCATGCCGGCGTCACCAACGATCCCGGCTGCACCACCCATGTCAGTGTGATCGATGCCGAGGGCAACCTGGCGGCACTCACCAATACTCTGCTCTCGCGCTTCGGCTCCAAGGTGACGATGCCGGAGACCGGCATCCTGATGAACAACGGCATGATGTGGTTCGACCCCCGGCCTGGCCGCCCGAACGCCATCGCCGCGAGCAAGCGGCCTCTGGCCAACATGTCGCCGGTTGTGGCCACACGCGGGACCGCGCCGGCCTTCGCCATGGGTGCGGCGGGCGGACGGCAGATCGTGCCCGCTCTCATCCAGCTGACATCGTTTCTGCTCGATCTCGGGTTGTCGCTCGAGGAGGCGTTTCACGTTCCCCGCCTCGATGCCAGCACCGCCACGATCCTGTGCAACGCGCGCATGCCAGCCGACCATGTGGCGGCCCTTGCTCGCCATTTTCCAATCGCGCGTGTCGAGGACACGGTCTATCCCGTACAGTTCGCCGTGCCGAACGCGGTGCAGCACGATCCGCAGAGCGGGCGGAATATCGGCATGGTGCATGTCACCACGCCCTGGCCGACGGCAATCGCCGAGGATTCCGTCTCGTGAGCGATGCTCCGCCGCTGCTCGAGGTTACGGACCTCACGGTCTCGATCGGCGGCGCGCCGGTGGTTGACGGAGTTACCCTGTCCATACGCCCCGGCGAGACCGTGGCCCTGGTGGGCGAGAGTGGGTGCGGCAAGAGCCTCACCGCCCGGGCCGTGATGGGGCTGCTGCCGCGCGCCGCGCGGCGAACCGGCGGGGCGATCACGCTCGAGGGAAGGAGCATCACCGGGCTTGATGAAACCGGGATGGCTTCCATCCGCGGCAACGTGATGTCGATGATCTTCCAGGAGCCGACCGCCTCGCTCAATCCGCTGATGACCGTCGGCGATCAGGTGATCGAAGCCCTGATGGCACACCGCGCGGTCGAACGGCACGCGGCCAAGGCGGCGGCGCTGGCCATGATGACGGAAGTCGGTATCGCCGACGGTGAGCGCCGCCTCCGCCAGTATCCCTTCGAGCTGTCGGGTGGCCTGTGCCAGCGCATCATGATCGCCATGGCTTTGATCTGCCGTCCTCGCCTGCTGATCGCCGACGAGCCGACGACGG
>SXGS01718571.1_pt1 | contig 14978 bp, 13 predicted proteins | sample 3174681 | NCBI WGS metagenome assembly SXGS01 (sample SAMN11356861, study PRJNA531348) | freshwater metagenome | isolation source: freshwater sample F1-80 | place: China: Fuxian Lake, Yuxi | collected 2017-12-25 | reverse complement strand
TGTGGGACACTTTCACTGGAAGTGCCTTTCCTGAGCTGGTGGATTTGTTGCGTGAGAACTCAAATCATCCCAGTTCAGGGGGCACTTTCTTCAGTTAGACACTCCGGTCAATGGAAGTTCTATCGGTGGATTCAGGCTAAGCACAAGGTTGTGAGCAAGTCTTATGGCGCAAGGGTCTAGGTGTTCGAACGATCAGTCCGGTGTCGGGGCGGTGGGCGGAATCGCTACAGCCCGCGGTCGTTGTCGTAGCGGCGCTCGGCCTCCCGCGCACTGTGATCGTGCTGCGGTCCGTGGTCGACCGGTGTGGGGCTCTGCCCGTTGCCGGGAGCGGAAGCGTCTGCCAGGAGGCGTGCGACGTGCCGCTGCGCGTTCGGATCGTCTGTCTCGGTGGTGGCGCTGCGGTCTTCGTTGTCGGTGACTCCCTCGATTGTCGATGCTCGCACGGCGCTCGATGTGCCCCTGATGGTGCGAATGCGTTGCTCGGCGTCGTGACGCTCCGACGCCAGCGTCACCGCACGTAGACGCCGCCCCTGCTCGGTGATGGCCATGTCGAAAACAGCGGCGGTTCCGAGGTCCGCGGCGCGGCGCTGCAAGTCGGTGGCGCGGGCGCTGATCGCCGGCCACTCGTTCGTCTCGGCCCGCACCCGGCCGGCTGCCTCGGCGACGGCCCGCTGGGTGTCGCGGACCTGGCGGGCGAGGCGGTCGGCCCGTGTCCGTGCGTCCTCGATGGCGGGTTCGAGTGTCTTGCGGTCGCGGCGCTTGGCCGTGCCCAACCGGTCGGACAGCGTGGCGTGCTCGGTGCGCGCTGCATCGTGGTCTGCGGTGATGCGGCGCAGCTCGGCGTCAAGTTCGCGGGCGTCGGCGATGGCCGCGGCCTGCTCCGCGAGGTGGGCGTAGAGCTTCTCAGTGTCCGCGACGACGGTGGGCTCGGTGCGCCCTCGACCGGCGCGGTCGACGAACGCGGTCAGGTCGGCGTCCGGAACGAGGCGGATCGGGTCCTGCTGCATCCGCGCCAGCAGCTCGGCGTCGGCCGCCGACAGTGCAACCTCCGGCTCGGCCTCTGCCGCTTCCTCGACTGCGGGCGCTGCCGACTGCACCGTCTCGGGGAGCGTGACGTCCTCTCCTGCCACGTCCAGTGGGCGTTCAGCGTCCACGACGGGCACCTGAGTGGGTGCCTCCATCGCTTCACGCCGGGCGGCGGCCTCAGCGCGCCACAGCGCCGACTCGATGCGGCCGGTCTCGGCCTTCAGGTCGGCGAGGACACCGAGGTCGATATCCTCCGCTGCGCCGCGGGCGGCGATGACGTCGATGTTGGTCACCGCTCCCCCGTCCGCAGCGGTGATGCGCTCGTACTCGGCGGCGGCGACCTCGGCGCGGGCCCGTGCGGTGGCTGCGGCGTCGTCGGCGTATCCGGCGCGCCAGATCTCCCAGTCCAGGGTGCGTTGGGCGAGCCGTCGGGCGTCCTCGTCGTCGCCGGCGGCCGCGACGGCTGCGGCGACATCGCCGCGGACGGCGGTGTCGATGTGGTGCCAAAGCGCTTCGGCCTCGAATGCGGCGTCCGTCCAGTCCTGGCGGGCGTCGAGCATCGTCACCCGCGCCGGCTTCTGCCGGTCGGCTCGTTCCTGCATTTCGATCACCAGCGGTGCGCTGTGTGCCATCGCGGGGCTGGTTCCGTCGGCGATCGCCGCACGCAGCGCCCGGTGCTGGGCGGTGGCCTCGTCGAGGTCGGCTCGCAAGAGCCGGATGCGTTCGTCGCGGGTGACCGTCGGGTACGGCAGGGCGACCCTGGCGTCGTCGAGCATCGCGTCGAACGGGTCCATTTCGGCGGGCTCGTGCTCGACCTCGACGTTGAACTCCGTGTCGAGCGGTGCGGCGTCCGGCTCGGCGACGGGTTCGCTGTCGTACCCGTCGTACTCCGGCGGCGGTGCGTCGTCGTACTCGCTCGGTGCGTCCAGGGCGTCGAGGGACGCAAGGTAGTCGGTGTCCGACTCGACCGGGATCGACGGGGACGCGTCGTCGACCGGCCCTGCGGCGTTGACGGCTGCGGGGAGCGTGCCGGGGTCGGCGAACTCGGGCGGCAGGATATCGCTCGCGGTGTCGCCGATGGTCTCGTCGACGGGGGCGAGGGCTTCCTCGTCCTCGACGGACAGCGGTTCGACGTCGGGGCCGCTGTAGGTGCGGGCGAGGTGGTTCTCGCGCACCAGCATCTCCGCGCGCCACGTGAGCGCCTGGGCCAGCTCGTGCGCGGGGACGGTCAGTCCGTGATCGACCGGGTCAATGCCGCCGTGCAAGAACTCGTACGCAGTACCGAGCAGTTGGCCGGGCGTCCACATGCTCGGGTCCGCCGCATCGACGGTCGCCACCAGCGCCGGCCAGGACGGGTCGGACATGACGCGCACCGCAGCGTTCATGCCGACCAGCTCCGTCAGCACCGGTGCCCACGACGGATCGAGGTCGGAGCCGGTGCCGTCCGCCTCGAGTGCGGCCACCGACAGCTCACCGGACAGCCGCCACCACAAGGCGGCGGCGGGCAGCTCGTCCGGCAGCGATGCCTGCGCGAGCGACGACCGCACCATCGCGTGCACGTCGATACCCGCACGGGCAGCAGCGGACAGGCGGTCGGCGAGGACCGGGAAGTACGGGTCGCGCGCGATGTGATGGTCGAGCTCGTCGACGAACGGACGCCACCGCGTCACGGCGTCGTTTGTGGCGCCGACGACGGTCTCGGCGCGGGTGTCCAGGCGACGTTGCGCGACCGCGGACGCGGCGGCGTACTGATCGGGTCCGGTGGGTCGGCGGTCGGCGGGGTCGACGTCGTGCGCGGCGCGGAACACCGCCAGATCTGTCAGCAACCGGGTGTCGGGCTTGTCGGTGAGGAATGCTCGCGCCCACACCGGAGCGGTCGTCGGTGTCCACGTGACGACGTCGGCGGCGATGCGGTCGCGGTGGGTGGTGATCGTCTCGGCGCGGGCGTCGAGATAGTCCGCCCACTCGGGCTGCTTACGCAATGCGGCGGGGACGACGGGGAGCCAGGGCAGCGGTCCGCGGCCACCGGCGTGGCGTCCGGTGGCGTCGAGACGCCAGTCCAGGACGGCGGCCTTGTCGCCCGCGGTGCTGAGGTCGCGGCCACCGATGGCGGCGGTCAGCGCGGCGACGGGATCCTCGCCTCGGGCGGCGAGGATCGCGAGGTGTCCACGCAGCACGGGCCACGCGGCCTCGTCGGTGAGCCCGGCGATCGCGGCCTCGGTGGCAGTGTCGATGGTGGCCATCGTCTCCGGTCCGGCGAGGACTTCGCACGCGGTGGCCACGGAGTAGTCGTAGGCGTTCGCCGCGGGTGCGAGTGCGAGGTGCGCATCGTCTGCGGCGGCGAGGGTGGAGTGCGCGGAGACCTGTGCGCCGTCCCTGCGGAGGATGGCGCGGAAGTCGTCGACCGCGGTCCGCGGCAACATGCCACGTTCGGTCATCGCGGTGTGCAGGTCGCCGTCGGACGCTGTCGCGAGATACATGTGGTTGTTCAACCGACCGCGAGTGAGCGCGACGTACGCGAGCTGGCGGGTCTCCTCGCCCGTGGCGACGACGTGGCAGGTGTCTGAGGTCGAGCCCTGCGCGGAGTGCACCGTTCCGGCGTAGCCGAGTTCGGTGGAGCTGCGGACGTAGTCGGGGGCGAGGGTGACGGTGCGGCCGAGTTCGAGGTGCCGCACCAGCAGTGCGCCGTCGGCGGTGACGTCCTCGACGGTCCAGCGGTCACCGTTGCGGACCCAGTCGGTCTGCGAGAGCGGGTTGCGTCGGTCGTTCGTCCGGGTGCGGACGATGTCGCCGACGCTGGCCTGCAACCCGTCGGAGAGGACCACCGTCGGGCCGACGGGGTCGTTCGATGCGGCGAGGCGGTCGCCGCGGGCGCGGGTGTTCAGTTCCGCGACGAGTTCCCGCGTCGGGGCGAGGAGCAGGGCGTCCTTGCCGGCTTCGCGGTCGGCGGTCCACGCCGTGTACGCGTCGTCGGTGACAGTGGCGATCGAACCGACATGCAGCCGGGAGTGGTCGATGTAGAAGCCGATCGCGGCGTCGTCGCCGTCGCGCAACGCCAGCGACGCCGCTCCCTCGGCGGCGCCGGTCACCGGATCGCGGAACCGCACCACCTGCGACAGCGACAGTGCGCCGACGCGGTCGTGAATGTCGCGGAGCACACCGCCGGAGGCGACAGCGGCGAGCTGCTGGTCGTCGCCGATCAATCGCACCGTCGCGCCGCGCTCGGCGAGCGCGGACACCGCCTCGTCCAGGTCGCGGGTGCCGGTCATGCCGGCCTCGTCGACGATGACCAGAGTGTCGTCCCCGATCGCGGAGTACCACGCGGGAACCGACACCGGCTTGCCGTCGCGGAGGCGTCGAGTGATGTCGACGAACTTCGCCAACGTATCCGTCGTCGTCAAGATGTCCTGACGCAACACCGCGGCAGCGGCGGCGGTCGGGGCGAACCCGACGACGCGGCCACCGGCGTTCTGCCACGACCGTGTCAACGCGTTCATCGCCGTCGTCTTGCCGGTGCCCGCGGGTGCGAGGGCGAGCTGCAACTTCGCGCCCGAGGTGGCCATCGCGCGCACCAGGGAACGTTGCCCGGCGTTGAGTTCGCGCCCGTTCGCCGTGGACTCCAGGAGCGCCATCTCGACGTGCTTGTCGTCGATCGCGACACCGTCCTCGCGCTGAGCAAGGGCGACGATGCGCGCTTCGGCGTCGAGGACGTCGGTAGTGGTGAACAGGGTCGCTTCGTGGCGGGTGTGCACATCGCGGCCGTCGCGGCGACGCATCACCTTTGGGGCGAGGTCGGCGGCGACGTCGTCGCCGCTGTCCTCCCCCAGCGACACCGCGAGGTCGGTGCTGCACGCACGGTCGGTGACCGCGTCGACGAGTTCGGTGATGCGGTCGGCCGGCGGGTTCACCGAACGGACCCGACGGATCGCCTCGGCGCGGATGTTGTGCCGCTGATACCGAGAGCGCGCACGGGAGACGACCTCCACGACCTCCGCGGCGCAGTAGTCGATCCACCGCGGATCGTCGATGTCCACGCTCGCACGGGTGCGGGTGTGGCCGGTGACGCCGGCGACCATCTCCGCCAGCGACTCCGGTGAGCCGAGGACGTCGATCGCTTCCTGCCGCCACCCTCCGCGTTGCTCGGCGTGACTGCGCGGCTCGTGCTTCGCCTCGCGAGTTTCCAGCGTGGCGCGCTGCGCGAGACGGATCGACTCGATGGCCGTCGGTTCGCGGTGATGCTCGACCTGGAACTGCCGCGCCAGCTCCGCGGTGCGCACGGTGATCGCTGCGCTGCGCGAGGACCACCGCTCCGCCAGACGTGAGTCCAAGCCGACGATCTCGCGCACCGGGCGCTTGCTGCTGTCCTCGCTCGGCCGGTCCGCGAACTCCACACCGATGCGCTCACGCAGGTGCGCTTCGAGGGCGGTGTTGTAGACCTCCGAGGCGGGCACGTTGTTGCGATACAGCGCCGCACCGTCGAGCGCGAGCCACTTCGTCGTGCCGTCCGGCAGCGTCGTGGAGACCTTGTTGGAGATCGCGACGTGGGTGTGCAGGTTCGGATCCCCCGCACGTGAATCGCGGTGCGTGAACGCCGCCGCGATGAGTCCGTTCGCGTCGACCTGCGCGACACCGCCGTTGCCGAGCCTGGTGAAGCACGCGTGCTCCTCCAGGTACTCCAGCGCCGCAGCGATCGCGGCGTCGTGCGCGGCTTCGATCTGCTCCGACACGTCCCGCGGGGCCACCGCCCACAGCGCCGACACACTCTTGACGGGCGTGAACGTCAGGTCGAATCCGGCGACGGCTTTGGTGTTCTGCCGTCCGGACTTCGCGACCCACCCGGACAGCTCACGCTCATCTGCCGGGACCCGTCCGTACTCGCGCTCGAACATCTCCGTCGCCACGCGGGTGCGGATCTTCGCGCGCTCCTCCGCGTCGATCGGTGCGTTCCACTTCTCGTCACCGGCGAGGTTGTGCTCGACGAACGCCTTCGCGCAGGCGATGCGGAAGTCGGAGGCACCGTTGTCGATCTTGAACGCCCGACCCAACCGGATCGACGCCGCCGCAGCGCGGGCCGCGTTCGTCGCCGACGCCCCCGCCGCCAACTCGGCGGCGAACTTCTCGGCGTACATCGTGTCGGCCTCCGGGTGCAGACCGTCACCGAACAGCGCCTTCATGTGCGCTTCGGAGACCTGACTGCCCGCGCCGATCGACTCCAACTCGGCCAGCCCGGTCCCGGTCCAGCGGCCCGGGGACTCCCCCTTTTCCGAGTAGTACTCGGCCAGCGTCGCGGCCCCCCGCTCGGTGGAATCTGCCGCTGCAACCTGCCTGGTCAGGTACGTATACCCATCCCCGGCAGTCAGCTTGTGCAGACCCATCATGGCCCGGACCTTACCAGCGCCAGCCACAAAGTGACCTGAATGCATGAGGTATGCGGGTTCAAACGTATTTGAAGGCCTGGGTTTATGGCTGGGGATTATGCGGCGACGCTTCCAGCTGGGTGTGGACGTTGGATCGGCGATACGAGAGGAGGTTGTGTCAGGCACGGACGATTGTCAGGGTGCCGGGTTAGGGTCTCGGTCATGACGTCGACTCAGGCTCGGATGACCGCGCGCGCTCGGGCGCGTGCGGCGCAGCAGCGAGTGCTGGCAGATCGCAAGCGGCGGGACGAGGCGAATATCGTCTCGTTGACCACGTTCTTCACCGCTGCTGAGCAGATCGACGCGGCCCGCCTAGCGATGGCCCGAGCGCTCGACGAGATCCGCGCGCGAGAGGGAACGCTCTCCGCCGCGGCGACACTTGTCGGCGTCACCACGGGCGAAGCGCGCAAACTGCTCGCCCTCCTCGGCACCGATTCCGTGCCGTGCACACCAGTCGACGCCGTCGCCGGTGGACCGGAACCCCACCCGGCAGCCCCGGATCACACCGACTCGACGGCGGAAGCGACATGAGCACAGTCAGTGAAGCGCTTGCCTCGTGACTGATGTGGTGTCGCAACTGGCCTTGTTCGGCGACGACGTCGCCGGCGCATCAGCGGTACCGGTTCGGCGCGTGTGGCGCCCACTGGCAGAACCGCTGTCGCCCGGGACGGTGGCAAGGTTTTGGCGGAAGGTGGTCGTCACACCGACGTGCCATCTCTGGCGTGGCTCGGTGAGTTTCCCTGACGGGTACGGGCGCTTCACCTTCACCGACGGCGACACCCCGCGCACCCTGTCCGCGCACCGCGTGGCGTTGTTGATCGTGCACGGCGACCTCGGTGACGGTGTCGTCGGAGAACACGACTGCGATGAGACCCTGTGCGTTCGCGTCGCGGACGGACACCTCAAGCTCGGGACGCAATCGTCGAACCTCGCGCACGCCGTCGCCGTCGGCCGGCACCTCGGACCGACGCCGGCAGGGGGTGATCCCAGGGGCCGCTACGGGCGGGCGGTCGCGGTCAGAGACGCGCTGCACGACGGCTACGACGAATCACGACTGCGGGCCGCGCTCGCCAACCACAGTGTCGATGCACTGTCGCCCCCGACGTTGTTCTGACAACCGCAACCAACAGGTGTCGGTGTGCCGCTGTAAACACACGACCATCAGGCTCCGGGCCGCGCCACCGCATCGGTGAGGGCAGTCCTCTCGGGAAAGGACACCGCCGTGACGCTCTCCTCGATTCTCACCGAGGACGTCGACCTGCTCCCCCTCATAGCCTTCGCCGGCGCGGGCTTCCTTATCTGGTACGTCCGGTACCTCGGTGAGAACGACCCCGGGTGGAAGGGATTCGTCGCGAACATCCTCACCGTCGTCGGGAGCGCTGCGTTCCTCATTGCCCTCGCGGTCGTCTTCTCCGCCGTCCTCGCCGCGGTTCTGACGCTCATCGCGGTCGTGGTGTTCATGCTGCCGTTGTTCGCGCTCGGGGGTGCGAGTGGCACGGCCGGCGGTCGACGGCGGCGCGGCAACCGTCGCGACCCGTACGGTAACGACTACTACTAGGGCGCGGCGCGCAACGCGGGTCATCTACACCGCTTTGCCGTACATCCAGGTGACGACGTCGAGAACGCGCAGCGCACTGATCTCGTCTGGCAACGCTGCTGCCGCGCGCATCGTCAGCAGTCGGGAATGCAGCGCCCCGCCGTCGGCGCGGAGGGCTTCCCTGATCGGATCCCGGTGAACCTTGACCGTGTTCAGGACGCGAGTGACGACGGTGTCGTAGATCGGCACCAGATGGGGCCGTTTGCGGGCCATCAACTTCGTCGCTTTCGTCAGGCGGATGTCTGGGACGCTCCGCAGTTCCATCTCCAGCATGTAGAGGGGCGCGTCGGGCGTCAGTTCGTGCGTTTCGTCGACGAGGTCTCGGTCGGGTCCGACAGCTTCCAACAGCTCGGACAATCGTGCTGCGCGGGTGACGAGCAGTTCGCGAGCTGCGCGCGCATTGACGTCGACCGACAAGAACGTGATCGCGACCAGATCGTCGGCGGTGAAGCGGTCGGCATCGGTCTGACGATTCTGAGGTGCCCAGCTGTCGAAGTACGCGCCCGTGTAACACCCGCTGTCGAGATAGGTGCTGCCGTAGTACCGGCGCAGGAGCGCCACCGCATCGTCGTCGGTGGAGGCCGTAAGAGGGGGTGGAAGTGTGACGCTCATGGCACGAAGCCTGTCAGGCGTTCGCGCACTCGGAACGCGAAACCTGGTTAATCAACAGCGCAGTCAGGGGCTCCGAGACCGACACACAGGCGTTCACGACAACCTGCGTCGAACCGTCGAGGTACTTACGGTCGGTGCGCATGAAGGCGCGCGGGAAGAGCCAGAACTGGACTGCACCGGTGTCATCGACGAAAAATCCACGCGCCCACAACCCCGACTGTTCATTCCGTTTCACGGTCACGTCGACGAAGGACCCGAGCAACACAGCGCGAGTTCCGTTCTTGACCTGCCCATCAAGCGCTTCTCGGACCCGTGTTCGCGGCGATAGTGCTGCGATGTGGTCGACCATTTCGGGAGGCTGTCACACGCCACCGACACCAACGGCGCGTCTTCACCAACCACGCTGCGCATGTGCACCGTGGGACGTGCACGTGTCGAAGTGATGATCTACAGTCGTCCATGTTCGACCGTCGATGAGGGTCACGGTCGAGCGTCCATCACCAACGGCACCAACACCGCGCGACAGCTCGATCAGTCGTGTGTGAATCGTTGCGTGTGCCGGTCGACGCTCCCATTGTGAAAGGCCCTCATGTCTGCCATCACCACACTCGACAAGACCGCTGTCCTCGCCCGCGCGCAGGCGGCAATCAACAACCGCACTCACTACGTCGAGACACTGTTCGACGCCGCCACCAATGCGGCCGCAGCGCACTCCGCGGTCGCCGACGCCCGCGAGGCCGCCGCTACCGCGGAGACCGCGTTCCAGAAGGCGTACCGCGATGCGATCACCGCCGGCTGGACCGCCGCCGAACTCAAGGCCGCCGGCCTCCCCACCCCTTCCGCTCCACGCGGACCCGCACGACGCAGCACACCCCGCCGCAGCAAGACATCGGTGCCGACGACAGGCGGAACCCCTCGCGCAACGGACGACACCACCTCGAAAGACGAGCAGGCGATCACGTGACCACGCGCCGAGAACCGGGGCGCGGGCCATGGCCACCAATCTGTGGAGGCCGCCCTGGCGGGTGTCTGACAGTTCGCGGCGGCCGGACTGCGTGAAGTGCTTGAATCGACCCCAGCCCAAGTGGCGTATCAAGGGGGCGACTGTGGAGTCGGAACGCCAACGGGAGTCGATCGTCGATTTCTACCGTCAGGCAGCACTTTGCGATGACGTTGTGAAGCGACGTGTAGCCGGCGATGAGCTGGCGGGGATGCTCGCGATCTGGGACGACGTGTGTTCCGCGCACGAGGACCCGTGGTCGGCGATCCGCAACGAGTGCTCGATGTACCGGTTCGAGCACCGACCCTGGTCGGGCGCAGCAACCAGCGACAACTTTCTGCTGACATTGCGAGCTGTTCTCGAAGGTCGCGGCCACGGAATCAGCGATACTCCGTACGACATCCGCTGACACGACAGGCTGCAGTGCGCTGTGCGGGTCGCTCGGCCATGCCTGCGCCGCCAGCCGCGACCACCCCCGTTCCTGCGACATACGTGATCGAATCGGGAGCACCGAGTTCGGACCAGCCGATTGCCGTGGTGATCGTCAGGACAATCACTGCGGCGGCTCCGACGGTCGTCGACACACACCCCACTCGCCACCGCCCCGGCGTGGTCGACCTTAGAATCAGGTACTTAGCAGCTGCGCTCGCCCGTCCGTACCAGTGAGCATTCGACCAGCACCAATGAGTCCTCGTCTCCATCGTCGACGGTGACGGTCTCACTGATCAGGGATGGCGGACATTGGCCGTTCTGCGTGGTGGAACGCCCCACCAACGGGTAGCTTCCGCCCGGCCGCTACTCCTCGCGAGAGTGCCTGTGAGTTAGGTCTGCCAGGTAGGCGCTGCGGTGATGGCCCCGGAGGGGCACCACTGGTGCGTGTGAAGTGTGCCTTGTCTGTTTCCGCTGTGCAGCTCGACCTCGCATAGTCCTATCCAATCGCCGGAGGTGGTGCGTACCCACGCCTCAAGCAGTCCGCGGGCGGTGCCGGTGAGGTGCAATCCTTCGGCTTTGACGCGCAGTGCGAGCCCGCGGCGGGCGGGTCGGGGGGTGCGGGCGAAGGCGCGGCCGAGGTCGATGACGACGGGTACTGGAGGGTCGTAGACCCGTCGCGGCGCCGGGGTGAACTTGATGGGCCAGTCCTCGAACACGAACCGATCAGTCCCTGGTGCGAGTGGGCACCGTTGCTGGCGTCATAGGAAGCTCCATAAAGTCCACAGCTGTTGTTGCGGGACCGGGTGCTTCCCGTGACGCCCGGTCTCGGCCCGTACGCCACCACTCGGTCCCGCGCGAGCAAGGCTAGCAAGAATCGAACGTATGTTCTAGTTCGGGTGGAGGGCTCCCGCAGCATGACACGACGCCGTTAAGGTTCGAGAACCTACTGGAAGGTTTGGTGGACGTGACGTTGGGTGCTCAGGGACGCTATATGCGCCTGCTGGTGGATACAAATATCGTAATCGCTCACGAAGACGACGACCCTGATGCCCCTCACGTCAACGCACGTTCGGTCGGCGCCTTGGTAGAACTATCACGCGCCCTTGGCTTCGAACTATTGACCAGTCACGGGACACGATCGGACTTCGCACGAGCAGCAGAGCCGTATCGAGCCGCACGCATGCGCGCATTACGAAAGTACTACGCGGTCCTGGAACCTGTGCCGACCAGTCCAATCGTTCGTAAGCACTTTCCGTCGTCTCTCACTCCTCAGAACCGCGCCGACCTAGAGGTGCTGTCGAGTTTTGCGACGGGCGCAGCGACGGCCCTTGTCACCGAGGACAGAGCCATGCGGTCACGAGCGCGAGACGCCGGCCTGACAGGAGTGTTCTCGTTGGACGAGGCTCTCGAATGGCTTCGTGGACTCCGCGACCCGACGCTGATCAATGCCGCCGCGGCGCACATGACGCACGCTTACCAGATAGACCGCAGCGCCCAAATTTTTCGCTCGCTCAACGCTGATTACCCCGACTTTGACACCTGGTGGATGACGAAGGTGGTTCCCGAACGGCGACCAGTGATAGTGCTGGGAGAAGCCGATGCACCGAATGGTATAGCGGTCATGAAGGAGGAGGAAGACGTCCTCGGCATCGCCGGGCGAGTGCTGAAGATTTGCACATTCAAGATCGGCGACGAGCTGGGCGGTTCGCGTCGAGGCGAACTGTTGTTGCGGGCCGTCGTCGACTACGCAACACAACGCTCGTATGAAGTGACCTACCTGACGGTATTGCCCCACCACGATCAGTTGATCGGCTGGCTGGGACGCTTCGGCTTTCGTCGTCGAGCTGGCATTACCGATGGCGGAGAGATCGTCATGGTCAAACGGTTCGTTCCCGAGGACACCGCACCTGCGTTGGGGCCGCTCGCTCATCACGTCGAGTACGGTCCCCGATCACTGATCGTCGAGCGGGTGTTCCTGATTCCAATCCAAGCATCGTTCCACTCACTCCTTCTCCCCGATGGCGACGATCAACAGTCGTTGTTGGAGAACATGGCCTGCGGCAACGCCATTCGTAAGGCATACCTATGCCACTCCAACAACCGCCAGCTTCGACCCGGGGATACGCTGGTGTTCCTGCGAACCGGTCGCGGCCCCGCGGAAGCGACCGCCGTCGGAGTCGTGGAAGACATCCTCGTCAGCGACCGCCCCGACCTGATCGCAGCTTTCGTGGGGGGCCGTACCGTCTACAGCTACGGCGAGATCCAGCGCCAGTGTCACAAGGAGGTTCTGACGGTGCTGTTCCGATTCGACCGTCGGATCGACCCGGTGTGGTCACGTGATGTATTGGTCAACGCCGGTGTCATGGTGTCAACACCGATGAGTATCACGTCGGTACCGGAGGCAGGAACAACATGGGTGCGATCTCAGCTGACGAGGTAGGCAGGGTCGCACTGATGTCCATTCGCCCCTGCTACGTCCACGAGATTCTGAACGGTGAGAAACGAGTCGAGTTCCGCAAGCGTCCTCTCGCACGAGATGTCACGCATGTACTGGTGTACTCGACAGCCCCGGTCAGCGCGGTCGTAGGCGCCTTCGTGATCGACGAGCAGGTGACGGTAGCTCCGCACCTGCTGTGGGACCGATTCGCCGATATAGGCGGCATCGAACCGGCAGCGTTCAAGACCTACTACGCCGATCGATCCGCAGGAACCGGAATCACTATTGGCGCAGTGTTCCGAACAAAGAACCCGATTCGTCTCCGCAGCATCGCGGGGACACAGCATCCGCCACAGAGCTTTCGCTACATCGACACAGCAGTCGCTCTGCCGTTGCTCCGAACAATGAACCTCGTCGAACCCAGACTCACCGGAGCCCTCACCTCTGGAACGAACGGCGAGGTCACTCACCTCGCTCCTCGATGACCAGACCGACTTGCGCACCGCCCTGAAGCTGCCGCGGTGGGTCCATTCGACTCTGGGCTGAGCGGGACCTGACTGGTCGACCTCACGATTCCGCAGCTACGGACGGAGTGTGACGTTCAGGCGTTGTGCGATCTCGTTCTGGGTTGTGTACCAGGTGGCGAGATCACGAGGATAGATCTCGACTAGCGTGAGTGAGTGCTTGGCCGCGAGCTCGCGCTTGCGTTCGATCTTGCGGTCGTACTCGGGGTTTCCGACCATTCCGAAGTACTCCACTAGTTTGCCGTTGACGAGGAAGTCGCCGCGCATCCGGGTTTCGGGGTAAGGCGGCTCGCGATCGTGCTCGATGCCGTGCAGGTGGAGCCAATCGTCGATCGTTTTCTCTGCCAACGACAGACAGATGTGCCCGTCGAGGGCAACACATTTCACGCCGCGGCTTAGCTGGAGGCCGTTCTCCACCACCCCGGATGCAAGCAGCACGTTGAACCAGGAATCATGGGTACGGGTGATGGCGTCGAGAGTGGGGCGTTGCTGGGCGATTCTCATCAGTTCGATCCGGGTCGCTCGGTCGAAGTGGGCCAGGCAGCGGGGCGGTTCGAAAAAGTTCTGCGGCGGAATGACCTGGGCGACTCGTGCGAGGTCCGCGGCGTAGTGCTGGATCGCGGCGTGTTCGGTGAACCCGGGGGATTTGCCGCGCGTGTCTTTGGGTTGGAAGGCCTTCCTCGAGCACGGTTCGCAGAAGTCGAGGGCGGTGCGGCCGCCGACTCGGGTATACGCCCACTTGGGTACTTCGTCCTCGCGAAACTGTGTGCCGCAGAGCTCGCAGGTCTTAAATCGGGGAGGGGGAATGATCGCGTCGAGCCCCAGTTTGCTGGATCTGGCAATGATGAACTGGATCAGAACACCTTCCCAGCTGTACTCCACACACAGTGGGTCGTTGAGACGCCATTCCTCGAAACCGCGTGACGGGGTGTGCGCTTCGATCACCTTGGGAGCATCGAGGAAGTAGTGCCAGTCGAGCTGACGCATCAACTCCATCACCAGGTCGTCGTGGCGAGGTTCCCACCAGGAGAGAATCTCCGCCCTGTCTGCTCGCTCCAATGGCACAGATTCCAGATACTGCAACATCAACATTCTGCGTCGCACCTCCCGGTCACGGCGCGATGAGCATGCCGTTTCACATCAGATTAATACGCGATCACCAATAATCAGCGCGATCAGTGAGATCGTTCGCCGGGGGCTTCTCCTCTAGCCGGAACGACTCCATATGACAGCCCTGCAGGCTCCGAATAAGGCACCGTAAGGGCCGACACACCGGCCTGCGCCCGCGGCGGGTCAGTTGACCGTGAGACGGTGAGCATGCATTTTTCGCCGTTCCACCAAGAAAGATAGGTAACCGCCGTGGCCAAGAATCTGATCGTCGAACTGACCGATGACATCGACGGGAGTGTCATCGCCGACGGTACCGGCGAGTCGATCGAGTTCTCCGTCGACGGCGTCGACTACGCGATCGACTTGAAGGACAAGAACGCCGAGAAGTTCCGCAAGACCCTCGACCTGTACACCACGCATGCGACGCGGATCGGTGGTCGCAAGCGCCGACGATCTGCCGGTAGCGCCGACGCTGCCGCGCCGACAGCAGCGAAGCGCGGCCCGGGACAGACGCGGGCGATTCGTGAGTGGGCCAATAGCAACGGGTACGAGGTCAGTGCTCGCGGACGCATCCCCGGTGCGATCATCGAGGCGTTCGACGCCGCCCACTGATCGGCTCAGCCGTGAGTCAAGGTGCCGGTCGCGAGTGAGGGTCGTCGGGCGGATAGAGAATTGATGGCGACCTAAGCCTGAATCCACCGATAGAACTTCCATTGACCGGAGTGTCTAACTGAAGAAAGTGCCCCCTGAACTGGGATGATTTGAGTTCTCACGCAACAAATCCACCAGCTCAGGAAAGGCACTTCCAGTGAAAGTGTCCCAC
>SXGS01535681.1_pt1 | contig 14980 bp, 8 predicted proteins | sample 3174681 | NCBI WGS metagenome assembly SXGS01 (sample SAMN11356861, study PRJNA531348) | freshwater metagenome | isolation source: freshwater sample F1-80 | place: China: Fuxian Lake, Yuxi | collected 2017-12-25 | reverse complement strand
CTTAATGCACCAAGTAGCGGAATTCGTCAAGAATTTCCAAGGTGCCATCGCTTTACAAGCCGATTACTCGTTACAAGCCCTGAATGATGCGGCAATGGTTGAGAATGGTCGGCGCGTCGGCTATGTAACCGATGTAGAATGGGCCAAATTCCGCAAATCGCGCGCTCGCTTGATCAAATCGCATCTTGTACACGATTTCTTTGAGGTACTGGGGATTTCTGGCCCACAAGGTCACTCCCCATTCCCAGTCGTCAAAGCCAATCGACGCGGTGATGACCTGCGTGGCTCTGCCTGCGAATGCCATGCCGCTCTGCGCGTGCTCGGCCATCATCTCATTGCGTTCGGCGAAAGGAGTCGTAAACCAATTCGCACCAACTACGCGACTCTTATTCATTGGATAGAAGCAGGTTGACGGCCAGTTGGGCAGTTCCGGCGTCAAACGCTGTTGGTTCATCATCGGCAATCGCTTCTCGTAGGCAGCGACTTTCGCTGCGAACGCTGGAGAATTGCTATCCTCGCCTCCACTTTGCAGCCGCTGGGCATATTGCTCCGGCGATGGCACATATTCTGAGATTTCGGTAAGTGAAATAAAGGAGTAAACCGCACTCAATGCCGGTCCTAAGACAGATGCCTGCAGCGCTTGATGCACCCCATCGATTCTCAGTGGATCGGGATCTAGCATCATCAATCCAAAATCCGCCTTATGTCCGCTGACGATAAAGGTCTGTAGGCGAGTCGGAGCCGTCGTCGACCGCGGATTGAGGATGTCTGCGAATTCTACTATCCCGCGACCGACTTCAGATTGAGAAAACTGCCGCAGAATACTGCGATCGAACCGATAATAGATGTGTGTACAATGCCAACCTTGAATCGGCTGAATCGAAGGTTCGGGCAATTCGGTGGGTCGAACAGCGGGTGCATTCATTAAACGATCGTTCTGGTAGCTAAGTCGCGCTCAATTTTCGTCGGACCACATGTTCCGCCAGGTAAAATCCGGAGTGAAAGAATATACCCAAACACGGTGAAAATGTCTTGTCCTTCCAGAGAAACTCACTTAACTTTTACACTCTCGCGAGTTGCTCCATTCATTCGGTGCACATCGCCGACGTGATACTTCTGAGACGTCGCTTGTTCCAAGAGTTGCGAAACAGTTTACGCGCCATGCGCTTGCAAGTACGCCGAAGCGCGCACTGTTTACCTTCGATGATCGACTTCGCCAGTTTCTGTTGATGGCCCGAGCAGTTGGACCAATCGAGTTTGGGTGTAATCCGCGCCAATTGCTCAAGATCGTGCAACTCACCAAGTGTTTTACCAAACTGGACGCATCGGGCGATCGCTCGTCGAACTCTCTTGCCGGATCCTAGAAGCGGCAGAACAAAACCTAGATACTTCACCCATTTACGCAGTTCGTGCCAATGTTCGCCACCTCGTTTGGCAATGGCCTGCTTAGCCAGCCGACGTCCTTTACGATAAATTCTCACGAGACCTGCATTGGCAAGGGTTGTAGATTTCTTGGTGCTCGTATTAAGCGCCGATCTTGATCGAGCGTCCACTGTTTCCCATTGTTCTTGATCTCTGATAAACGCGGCGCGGCACTCGTCGATCAGCGAATCGCCAAGCTCAGTTTGAACGTGGGACCTTTCACGAGATATGGTATCGTAAACTGAATCTCGGAACGGTGTATCGCCATGTTCTTCGGCGATGGTGTTGAGCGTCTCCAGCAAGACATGAGTGTCGCGCGCTGAGCTGAGCGTTTTCGCAGCGTCACGCAAAGCCCTCGTGGCAACTTCGGCCTCGCTGCCCAGCCAAGGCGTGCAAACCTGCCACCATGCGCGCAGTTCTTTAGCAGCTACCCGCACCCGATGAATATCTTCGGCAGAAAGCTCCGATTGGTCCAGCAGCGCTGATACTTGCAAGTGAACGTCGAGGGCGCGCGCCGCAATTCGCCCGAAAATCTCGCCTGACACGTGACTTCCCTTTTTATAGGTGTTTGGAGTGAGAGCACTCAACCACTCCACGCCGGCGACACGACGTGCATGAACGGTTGAGTGGAAATAGATGTCGGGTTCCGACTTACCATTCACTATACCGCCTTATTCCATCCTCCCAAAGGATTTACCGCGATAATGCGATTGCTTGGTCGAAAGTGCCATTTTCCACAGAAAATGACCAGATATCTCGCTGGATGACGTTCGCAGATAGGGCTCTTCTACTGTGAAGAAGTTGTTCACATCTCTCTTCATGCTCCAACGCACAATCCTAGATTTAATAGGTTGCATTTGGGACCTGGTGTACATTCAAAACTGCTGAGGTCTGACGACTTCAGTTAGCTTGCCCACGCCGAACGTCCGACAGTACGATATGCGACAAATCGCGAATATCAAACAGCTTGCAAAAGGCTTCAGAATCTAAATCACTTGAGTCAACGTGGGACACCCAAAGTCTCAAGGGTAACTTGAGCGCCTCATGGTGCTTGATTAAATCAGTGATGAAGTAGAAATCCGATCCGGCGTTTTCATTGCTCGTAGGGTTGACCGTTTCGCAAAAGTCTCGTTGGGACGCAAATGCTTCACAGCGTTGCAATAGTGGTAAACCCTTCGCATTTAAATCTCACCTTACCGCCGCATTTCTAGGTTCAATTTAACAGCGATGAGATGACGCGTGCCTGAGAGACTGCGGCATCTGTCAAACTGGTGGCAATTCCCGCGCGGGGGTAGGTCAATCGCAAGTGATTGATGCCAAACGCTTGCAGCAACGTGGCGTGAAGATCGTGGACGGTCACAATGTCTCGCACGCAGCGGTAACCGAATTCGTCGGTCTGCCCATGCTCGTAGCCCGATCGGAATCCTCCGCCGGCAATCCACATCGAGAATCCATGCCGATTGTGGTCTCTGCCGTCGGAATTCTGGGCAATGGGTAATCGACCGAATTCACCGCCCCACAGAACGATCGTTGATTCCAGCATTCCACGTTGTTTAGGACCGGCGCAGAAACAAATGTCCGAATTGTCGCCTTTCGCTCCGCGAAAGGACGCACTTTCGCGGAGCGAAAGGCGACACTTATTTCTGCGCCGATCCTTAAGATCCTGTAGCAATGCAGCAGTCGGTTGGTCGCTCATGGCACACAGTCGCTGGTGGGTAGGTGCGTTGTGCGTGTGTGTGTCCCATGGTTGCCCCGATAGAAAAACCTGAACAAATCGCACTCCTTTTTCCACCAGCCGGGCAGTAAAGCTCAACGTCAGCGCACGTAGAGAAATGAATTCAGGTTGAACATGGCGAGTGTGAATTCTCTACGCGACTCGGTTGCTAGAAATCCTGCGGCGAGTTGGCGTTCGACTGCAGTGGGTTCTCGGCCAGCGACCAGTCGATACGCGATTTCGATCGAGCGTGAAAGATCTTGGCCGGCTTCTCGCATTAGTCGATCAGCGAATGCGTCGGCGAGCTGGTTGGATATCTGACCGTTCAGTAATTCCAACGCTTGAGGCGCATGGGTGCTCGATTCTCGGCGGGCGCAACTGACGGTGAGCGTGGGTTGATCGAACACTTCCATAAAAGGCAACCGCAGATTTCGTTTCGCGATCAAGTAGACCGATCGACGAGCGTTTTGGCTTGGGTCCGCTGAAACCTGCCACTGCGATGGATTGTACAGTTGATCGATCAACGGCTGCTCGACTGGCAACATAATACTAGGCCCACCGGCAACTAAGCTCAGTTGGCCAGAGACTGAAAGCATGGCATCGCGAAGTTCTTCGGCACTCAATCGACGTTTGGTGAATCGCCACAGCAACGCGTTATTGGGATCGATCTGAATTGCCTTTTGTCGCATGGGCGATGCGCTCGATTGCTGATACGTGCTGCTGAGCAAGATTAAACGATGCAGCGGTTTGATTTGCCAACCGCTATCGATGAAACGCCTGGCCAAGTGATCGAGCAATTCCGGATGACTTGGCCGCTGGCCATTGAATCCAAAGTCGTTTGGACTGGCGACAATTCCACGGCCAAAGTGATACAACCAAATCCGATTGACAAACACGCGAGCCGTCAACGGATTCGTCGGCTCGGTCAACCAACGGGCAAGAGACTGCCTGGGTGAATTCAAATCTGCGACCGTATCCACTTTGGGTCCATGTGCTGAGCCAACCTGTGCTGCTGCGAGTGCTTGCTGCAATATCGCTGGAACATTCGGGGCCGCTTTGTCACCAGGCATTGACCACTCGCCGCGTTTTAGCACGTGAATGGGCGTCTGTTTATCGAATTCGTTGCGCACGGTGCTGATGATCGGCACCGGTTCGGGAAGCTGTTTTTCTAGCGCTTCGATCTGGCGCATCGTCGCCGCCTCTACCGCGCCGGTTTGCAAGGCGAGCTCCTTCTTCAATCCGTCAATCTTCTTTTGCGTCGCCGAGGCGGTCTGCTGCCAGCGGCGAAAATCATCGGGACTGACCAGTGGAACTTCATTCTCGTGGGACGCGGCAAAGTAAGCTTGCAAACTGTAGTAATCTCGCTGGGATATCGGATCGAATTTGTGATCGTGACAACGGGCACAGGCGATCGTCAATCCAAGGACGGCGGAGCCAATTATGTCAGTGCGTTCGGTCAGCACTTCGTTGCGACTGCCAGCCACTTCTTGATTACCCGCATTGCGACGAACTGCCCCCAGGCGATGGAATGTGGCAGCAATCAGAGTATCGTGATTTTGCGTGGGAAGCTCGTCACCGGCGACTTGTTCGGTCAAGAACTGGTCGTAGGCCATGCCTCCACTGAGCGCGTTGATGATGTAGTCGCGAAAACGCCAAGCGCCCAAGACAGTGCGGTCATATTCAAAACCTTCCGTCTCAGCAAATCGCGCTACGTCCAACCAATGCTGGCCCCAGCGCTCACCGTACCGCGGACTAGCCAGCAATCGATCGACCAAACGCTCGATAGCATCCGGCGAATTATCAGCGACAAACCGATCGATTTCATCTGGCGTGGGTGGGAGTCCCAAGATATCAAACGCCATTCGGCGAATCAGTTCCGCTCTACTAGCGCCGGGAGCAGGTTGTAAACCGGTTGCTTCTAGTTTGTTTAATACAAATGGGTCGATCGAAGTGTTGGACCAATCCTGCGCTTTAACCTGAGGCGGTAGCGGATCGCCGACTCGCTGAAACGACCAGAACTGGCTCGCGCGCGCAAGATCGATCGACGAACTGCCGGTCGCGGCGGGTCCATCGCGCGGGTCTGGGGCTCCCATTCGAATCCAGCGCTGGAGAATATCAATTTCGGAATCCGGCAATTGTTTGTCGGGTGGCATTTCAATTCCGTCGTAGCGAATCGCCGACATCAACAAACTGCGATCTATATCGCCGGGGACAACTGCCGGTCCGGAATCACCGCCTGCCCGGATTCCCGCTCGCGTATCTAAACGCAACCCGCCTTCGAACTGATCAGACTGCGGAGAATGGCATTCGTAGCATCGCTTAACCAACAGCGGCCGTACATGACTTTCAAAAAACGCCAATTGCTCTGCTGGGATTGGTTGCTCGCAGTGCGCATAGGGCATCCTGCCGCACAGCAGCGCAAGCGCCATTGTCCAACCAGACAAGCGATTTACTGAAAGTGCTCTAAGCATCCGGCACCACGTTCGACGTTATTCGCGGGTCAAGAATTCATCGAGATTCATCAGAACTCGGGCCGTGTTCGTCCATGCCGCCAAAGCTTCGATGGGCACATCACCAGACTTTTCCGAGCCCACTAATTTTTTGGCCTCTTCGGTATGCGTGCGAAACCACTCAAGCGAGTCTGCGAGCAGCCGATGCAACTCGCGTTGTTCAGCTTGCGATGGCTGTCGAGCTACACAGATGCGAAACGCCATCGCCAACCGGTAACTGTCATCACCAGTTTGTGCCAACATGCGCTTGCCCAGTGCTCGAAAGGCTTCTACGAACGACTCGTTATTGAGTACCGTTAGAGCTTGCAGAGGTGTGTTCGAAGTTTGCCGTTCGACACAAGTTAGATTAGCGTCGGGACAATCAAAGGTGGTCAAGTTTGGATGAGGCGCAGTGCGTTTAAAAAACGTGTACATTCCGCGACGATATCGGTCGGGTCCCGCCGAAGTATTCCACTTGAAGTTGCCCGCGTAACTGAGTTCGGCGATACCCGGTGGCAAAGGTGGATAGACGCTTGGTCCGCCGATTTGTTTGGCGAGCAAGCCTGCCGCGTCGAGACTGATATCGCGGACTATTTCACCTTCGACGCGCAGCCGGTTCTGACGCGCCAACAAACGGTTTTGCGGATCGCTATCTTGCAAGTCGGCTCGGTGCCCTGATTCCTGTCGATAGGTGGCCGACATGACGATTCGCTTGATAAGCGATTTGCGCGACCAGGGAGTCGCTGGAGTGCCCTGGCTGTGCTTGCCGATAAAGTCGCTGGCCAACCAATCCAGCAATTCTGGATGGCTGGGCAGTTCGCCTCGTACACCAAAGTCGTTGGGCGTGCGGACTAGTCCGCTGCCGAATAAAATCGCCCATATGTGGTTGACGGTAACGCGCGGCGTCAGCGGATTGTTGGGCGCTACCAACCACCGCGCTAGGTCAAGTCGATCTGCTGGAGCATTAGAATTGCGGGCGACCAATGGCGGCAATGTTGCCAAACCGCCCGGACTGACTTCGGATTCGGTAAGCGGTTCTAAAAATTCCCCGCGGCGTAGAACAAAAGTCTTGCGCGCATCCTGAATTCGTTGCGCAATAACTCGCACTGTCAACTCGGGTTTGGGAGGTTCTTTTTTCCTCAATTCAACCAAGTCCGCGACCAATGTCTTGGTCGCCAACTGCGACGAACTGTAATGTTCGAACAATGATTTCCGCTGCTCGCCGGTGAGCGCAGCCGCAGTTTGTGGATCGGAACCGGAAGAAGATTGGTCCTGCGCCGGTTGAGCCAAAATCTTGGCGAGTTCTTCTGGCAAAATCGTTTCAGGTTGATATCCGGTCTGCAATGAGAGCTTGAAGCGTCCCAGGCTATGGCTTTGGCCGTATTGGAAATCCAAACGTACTCGAATGAACTGTGGTTGGTCGGTGGCTAACGGCTGTTTCAAACTCAACAATAACCAATGCGCCTTGCCCATTTCAGGACTGATCGCCCAGCCAGTTTTTGGTTTGCCATCGATCGCATCCTGGGCGCGCCATGGTCGATCGGCTTGTTCGAAGTCCGCTACTGCAGATTGAAATTCAATGGGTCGCGAGTCAGCGAAGTCCTCGCTCGACGCGATTTCGGCATTCAACTCGCTTAGCACAAAATTGCCTTGTACTGAACGACCTGGCCCTTTCTTGGGCAATGAATCATCCGGCAGTATATCCAGCCGCAATGAAGTGGCTGCGTTGACGGGTACCTTCGCTGTCGCGACGTAGCTTGTATGCGTCGGATTCTTGCCTGAGACCAATATCGAAGCGTCTTTTTGTACGGCGAATTCGACGCCGGCATCTCCAGCAACAGCGACATTTTCTAATGCGTGTTGTTTGACTGGTTCGGAAATTGTGCGACGCTGCTGCGCGATGACTTGACTTAGCCACTGGGTAAACGCTGGCTCCTGAGCAGCTTGTTCGCCACGTAACTTGTTGGTCAACTTTGCAACATCCGAATCGTGCGCGGCTTTGACCGGTCCGTAGGAATCGACCTCCGGCTTCGATTTGGGAACAACCGTGTTTTCTTCATCGCCGTTATTGAAAACCGCATACAGTTGATAGTACTCGCGCTGACTGATCGCGTCATACTTGTGCGCATGACAACGGGCGCAGCCAATCGTCAAACCTAGCCACACCGTGCCAGTGGTCTCGGTACGATCAAAGCAAGCTTCGACACGGAACTGTTCCTTGTCGGTGCCTCCTTCGGTATTGGTCAACGTCTGGCGGTGAAAGGCAGTCGCCAATCGCTGCATCGCGTCAGCGCCTGCAAGCAGATCACCTGCAAGTTGCTCCACGGTAAATTGATCGAAAGGCATATCTGCATTGATCGCATCAATGACCCAGTCGCGCCAACGATAAGCATCCGGGCGAGCGTTATCTTTCTCATAACCATCGGAGTCGGCATAGCGAGACAAGTCCAACCAGTGCCTGCCCCAGCGTTCACCAAAATGCTGCGAATCGAGCAGGCGGTCGACGAGAATTTCATAAGCATTTGGGCGCGCGTCTCGGACGAATTCATCGACCTCTTCGACGCTGGGGAGCAATCCCAACAAGTCCAAAGACAATCTACGAATCAGTGTATAACGATCGGCTTGAGGAGAGGGAGCTATGCCCTGCTGTTCTAGCTCCGCCGAAATGAAATTGTCGATTGGGTTTTGAGCCCAATCAACATTCTTGATCTGCGGCGGCGCGACATCGCGCAAGGGTTGGTAAGCCCAGTGATTCGACTCGGTACTGTGGCCCGATGGTCCCGCACCCGTCCATGGCATCCCTTGGTCAATCCAGGCTTTGAGCAGAGCAACTTCTTGACTGCTCAGTCGATCTCCTTCCGGCGGCATCATCTCATCGGAATCAGTCGAGGTCACCAATTCCACGAGGCGACTCTCCTGAGCGTTGCTGGGCACAACAACTCTGCCGGATTCGCCGCCAGCCAGAATCGCTTGCCGATTGGTCAGCCGCAAGCCGGCTTCTTGTTTGGCTTCACCGTGACATTCCCAACAGCGCTTCGAAAGCAACGGTTGAATATCGCGAGCGAAATCGATGTTAACGGTTTTTCGCTGTTCGGCTTCTGCGGTTTGTGCCCGCGCTGGCGCGGGCATGGAAAAGCAAGCGAAGAAAAGCACGCTCACCAACGTCCCCAACGATCGAAACTTGAGTTGCAATTGACAATCTCGATATCGTTCGCCTAATCGCGTTGGCCAATGAGTCGTTCTCGCATGCCAACCGTTACTGCCAATGTCAATTCGCCGCATGGAAGGTTCTCTCCGTCAAAGTGTTAATTTAAGAGTATACTCCCAAGCTCAGTTGCGTTACATATGCATACCCCTGCCGGATCAGCTAACAAGCGAACTGGTTACGAGCTCAGATTGAGCGGCCGCTCCAGCAAAGCCTATTTGAATGCCGATCGATATCTCCACTGTCCAAGCTCCATCAAACGAACAAGATCCCGCGAAAAGTCGGATCGTCGATTATTATCGCGATACGGAGATCGACTACGACGTGTGGAGCCGCGAAGGATATTTGCACTTCGGTTATTGGCGGATGGGGCTGAATCCGTTTTCTCGTCGCCAAATGCTGGAGGAAATGAACCAGGTTGTATTTCAGAAACTGAAACTCGATTCGTTGAGTCAAGGTTCGGTCGCGGATCTTGGGTGTGGTGTGGGTGCCGCCTGTCGATTTGGTGCCCAGCAGTACCCGCATTTACGCTGGTTGGGATTGACTATTTCTCCCGCACAGGTTGCAAAGGGAATTCGGTTGATCGAACTACAAGCGTCAGCTCGATCTGGCATTACACTGGCACAAGGAGATTATCACCATTTACCTTGGCCGGATCGGTCAGTCGATCGGATTTTCTTTCTAGAGAGTCTGTGCCATAGCCGGGCGCCGGCGTCTGTGTTGTGCGAGGCTGCGAGGGTGCTGAAACCGGATGGCCGGTTGGTGGTGGTCGATGGCTACTTGCAATATCCACGAGAGAAAACCCCTCGGTACATGCGCTGGATCGAACAACAAGTTGCCGCAAACTGGGCGGTACCCGGCTTTCACTGCATATCAAACCTGGAGGGCTGGGCAAACTCGGCAGGATTCGAAGTGATTGACCAGCAAGAAGCTGGCTGGCGAGTGGCACCCTCAGCACTACACGCCCCACCGTTGGTAGCTTGGCATTCATTGAAGCTGCTTTTTGCAGGTCGTGCAACACGCTGGCAAAGAAGTCATTTGGTGGCTTCGTTTATGGCGCTGGTGCTTGGGATGCAACGCAGTTACTTTCGCTACTACTTGACGACATTTCATAAACGCCGGACAACTTAGCGAGGTTTGTTCGGCAACGCACCTGTTGCGTTCAAGTTGACGATTGAAATAGGTGCTTGTTAAGTATTAAAGTTATCGCAACGGTAGGTGGGTAAATCGTGCGACCATTTGTCGCGTAGTCGTGGTTGCTATTGTCTAGAAATGCCTGACGGCAGGATACTGAGCAACCGAAATGAAAGGTGGCGCGAGAGGGAACAGGTTGTTCGTCCCGGTCACGTGCGAATTTTGCGGGCCTTTCGCAGAGAACAGCGAATTGATTGATAGTCTATGAACCGATTTCTCTTTCCGCGATGGACGAACAAGTTTCTAGCGTTGCTGGGATTGCTGCTGCTGGGTGGCGGTGGCTATGCCGGTACGATGTTTCTGGGTGTAACTGACCCAGTCACATTGAATCCTGGTTTTGTACCAGAGCAACCAATTCCATTCAGCCACAAGATTCACGCTGGGCAACTGAAATTGGATTGCAGATATTGTCACACAAATGTTGATAAAGGTGCCGCGTCGACGATTCCAGCGACCGCTACGTGCATTAATTGCCACAGTCCAATCGACAAATCTGGTGCACCTGCGCTTGCGTCTGTCCATCCTGCCAGTACCAAACTCAAGGCGCTGCATGAAAGTTGGGAAACGGGTCGCTCGGTTCCTTGGGTCAAAATTCACCGCTTACCGGATTTTGTGTTCTTCAATCATTCTGCGCACGTGAATCGCGGCGTCAGTTGCGTCGTGTGTCACGGGCGCATTGATACGATGGACAAGGTGGTCCAGTCTCGTGAATTGTCGATGGCGTGGTGCATCGAATGCCACAGCAATCCCGATCCCAATCTTCGGCCAGTTGAATTTATTACCAAGCTAGATTGGCAACCTCAGGGTGATCCCGCAGAGGTTGGTGCACAGATTCGTGCTGAGAAGAATATCCATCCAAAAACTAATTGTGCGGTTTGCCACCGATGAGTCTTTCGCAAGCACCAAGTCAAATCAATCCAAGCAATTACTGGCGTAGTCTCTCGGAGCTTGAGGGGACCGCTGAGTTTGAGCAATTCATGCATCGCGAATTCCCGCAGGCTGCATCGGAATTCCCGGAAGGGGTTTCGCGCCGGCGCTGGATGAAGTTGATGAGTGCCTCTTTGGCGCTGGGTGGATTGGCGGGCTGTCGCTATGGTCGCGAAGAAATCGCATCGCATGTCGTGCGACCAGCGAATTCGACGCCTGGCGTCGCTAAACACTATGCGACGAACTTTGAACTCGCAGGGCGAGCTGTTCATTTATTAGTTGGCAATGTCGATGGTCGACCGCTGAAGATTGAGGGAAATTCGCTTCATCCGCTGATGAAGAGTTCTGAGCCCAATGACCTTGAAGGCGGTAAGAAATCTCGATTCGCAAGTGCTGGAACTGATGTCTTTTCGCAGGCTTGTATTTTGGGATTGTATGATCCTGACAGAGCGCATCGAGTTGCCAAGCGAATGGAAGGGCAGCTACGGGAGGCGAGTTGGGTCGAATTCAGCGGCTATGCGGCTGCGCGGTTAAGCGAGCTGTCGGAAAAGCAAGGTGAGGGTTTGGTGATTCTGATGGCGCCATCATTGTCGCCCACCGTGAATCGGTTGGTGGCGTCGGCCGTCAAGAAGCTGCCCAAGGCGACTGTGGTTCAGTTTCAATCTGTAGACGTTAGTGGCCAGCAGAGCGCGCTGTCAAAAGCTGCTGGAAAGCCCGCGGAAGTTCTATTGAATCTCGATCTCGCCAAGGTAATTTGTGCGCTGGATTGCGATTTGCTTGGTCAGGATGGCAATGCTGTTTTGTATTCTCGCCAGTTTGCCAAGGGGCGCCAGCCCGAACCTGGTAAAATGAATCGACTGTATTCGCTAGAAAGCCGTTACAGTGTCACTGGATCGGCGGCAGATACGCGTTTGCCGGTTCCGAGTTCGCAGATTGGCGCTGTGATCGCTAGCCTGGAAAGTCGTATCAAAGAACTGCTCGACGGCGGGCATGCGGTGGCTCCGTCCGCGGCAGACCAGCCGTTCGACAAGATTGATTCGACGGCGAAAGTTGATCGATGCATCGAGGCGATGGCTGAGGATCTGTTCAGGCACAAGGGGGCTGGGGTGGTTGCGGTTGGGCCTCACCAGCCAAGTGAGGTGCATCTGGCAGCTCTGCGTATCAATCAAAAATTGGGAAATATTGGAAAGACTGTCCTGCTGTATCCGAGTCGTTCTTCGGTAGATGGGATCGCTGTTCAGGATTTGCGGAACTTTGTTGATGGCGTGAATGCTGGGAGGGTCGATACGGTGTGGGTGCTCGGTGGAAATCCGGCCTACTGTGCGCCCAGTGACATTGACCTGAAGTCGACTTTGAAGAAAGTCGCTCACGCGATTTATCTTGCTGAATATGAGGATGAAACGGCTGAGCTATGTTCATGGAGTCTGCCTTTGGCTCATCCGCTGGAGAGTTGGGGTGATGTGTTGGCTGCGGACGGTGGTTACGGCATTTGCCAACCCCAGATAGAGCCGCTGTTGGGAGGCAGGAGCGTTGTTGAAATCCTGGGAGTGCTGCAGGGAAGCGCAGAGTCGGCTGGTCAGGCAACGGTGCGTGCGACAGCGGACTTGATCGCGGGTAGATCATTGTCGACTCGTGCTTGGAATGAGTCTCTGCATAATGGATTTTTGGCCGGAGTAGTTGCCAAGCCGATCGAAGGCTCGTTAAGTCTCGATGGAGCTGCACCCACTGGAGCAGTCAATCTCGATGCGATCGAGGATGGCAAGCTTGAGGTTGTGGTGTATCCCAGCGATTCGGTGTACGACGGTCGATTTACCAATAACGTTTGGCTGCAGGAGCTGCCGCAGGTTATTACACGACTAACATGGGACAACGCGGCTCTAGTGAGTCCCAAGACTGCCAGTAATTTGCGGCTCAAGCAAGGTGAACTTGTAAGGTTGATTCAAGGGGATCGAGCGACTTCGGTTCCCGTCTTTATCGTCCCCGGGCAGGCGAATGGTTCGATAGCAATTCAATTGGGTTACGGTCGAGTTTGTCAGGCTCGGGGTGAAAAAGTTGGTCATGATATCAACGGAATTCGCACGTCGAAAAGTATGAGCATTATTGCAGATGTGCGAGCGATGCCAACTTCGATCCCATACAAACTGGCGACGACTCAGGACCATTTTGCAATCGACCAGTTGGGTGCCGAAACGATTGCCGAACGGTCTGTCGTTTTGATTCGCGAAGGTGCTTTAGAGCAAGTTCAAGACGAACACTACGTTGAGCACTTGGGACCGCACCATCCTGAATTGGAGTCCTTGTGGGAAGAGCCAATCAACAAGCTCGAGCAGGACTCGACTGTTCCGTACGCTTGGGGCATGACGATCGATCTCAATAAGTGCATTGGCTGCAATGCGTGCGTGGTAGCATGTCAGTCGGAAAACAACGTGCCGGTAGTTGGCAAAGAGCAAGTTGCTCGAGGTCGTGAGATGCACTGGCTGCGCATTGACCGTTATTTCAAAGGCGATACAGAAACGCCAAAAATTGTTAATCAGCCGGTGGCTTGTGTGCACTGCGAGACGGCTCCGTGCGAACAAGTGTGTCCCGTCGCTGCCACGGTGCATACCGAAGAAGGCATTAATGCGATGGCGTACAATCGTTGCATTGGTACTCGGTATTGCGGCAATAACTGTCCGTACAAAGTGCGTCGCTTCAATTATTTCAACTTTAATAAGGACGTCGGCCAGCATTATGGATGGCTAGATTTGCGAGAGTCGGCCAATCGCAAACTCCAGCAATTGGTGCTCAATCCAGACGTTACCGTGCGCGGGCGCGGATTAATGGAAAAGTGTACGTATTGCATTCAGCGAGTGCAGAACGGCAAAATCAACGCTCGATCAGAAGGTCGTCTTGTTGAAGATGGTGAAATCAAATCCGCTTGCCAGTCCGCTTGTCCATCGCAAGCGATCGTGTTTGGGGATCTGAAGGATCCTGCCAGCAAGGTTTCGCGACTGCAAAAAGACGCACGCGCCTACGGGATGTTGGAGGAGCTGAACATCAAGCCACGCACTCTGTATTTGGCTCGCGTTCGCAATGTTCATCAAAGGCTAAAAACGTCTGATCAGTTAGCCGCTTCGCACAGCGGTCATGACACGCATACTGAAAACCATTCTACTGACTCCGGCGGGGCACATGGCGAGCACAGCTAGTTCCAGTATTATCGATAACACCATTGATACACCCGGTCGGCGCACGCCGCTGATTACGGGTAATCACGATTACGCGTCGATTACCAGGATGGTGTCGCGGATCGCAGAGGAGAGCCAGCCTGCAATTTGGTGGATTTCGATGGCGTTTTCGTTGCCGGCGCTGATGGTGTTTGGCACCTTAATTTTATATTTGATTTTTACGGGCGTTGGCATTTGGGGAAATATGTCGCCCGTGTTCTGGGGATTCGATATCGTCAATTTCGTGTTTTGGGTGGGTATTGCCCACGCGGGAACTTTGATTTCCGCGATTCTGTTTTTGTTCAGGCAAAATTGGCGCACCAGCATCAATCGTGCGGCTGAGGCAATGACGATTTTCGCGGTGATTTGCGCAGGAACATTTCCGGGAATTCATATTGGTCGAGTTTGGATGGCGTTTTGGTTAGCCCCATATCCAAGTTTGAATTTGTGGATGTGGCCACAATTTCGTAGCCCACTGTTGTGGGACGTATTCGCGGTTGGGACTTATGCATCTGTGTCGTTGGTGTTCTGGTACATGGGAATGATCCCTGATCTGGCAACTTTTCGCGATCGCTCGCGCTCGAAATGGCGCAGGTTGATTTATGGGATCTTGTCTCTTGGTTGGACTGGCTCATCCAGGCATTGGTTGCGCTACGAAAAGGCTTATGCGATTTTATCAGCGCTGGCAGCGCCACTGGTCTTGTCGGTGCACACCGTCGTTAGTTTTGACTTTGCGGTTTCGTTGATACCAGGTTGGCATACGACTATTTTCCCGCCTTACTTCGTAGCGGGAGCAATTTTCTCCGGCTTTGGAATGGTAATT
>SXGS01114051.1_pt1 | contig 14980 bp, 11 predicted proteins | sample 3174681 | NCBI WGS metagenome assembly SXGS01 (sample SAMN11356861, study PRJNA531348) | freshwater metagenome | isolation source: freshwater sample F1-80 | place: China: Fuxian Lake, Yuxi | collected 2017-12-25 | reverse complement strand
GAACCTGCCGACCGTTTCGGCCGGGCGCCGCGGCCCCAGTTGCGCGGGCGGGTCGGGCGGGGCGGGGGGCTGTCACGTTGCCTGTTGCTGCGGGGCTCGCACCTGTCGGAGACCTCGCGGGCACGCCTTGCCCTGATGCGCGAAACCAATGACGGTTTCCGCATCGCCGAGGAGGATTTGCGATTGCGCGGGGCGGGCGAATTGCTCGGCACGCGGCAGTCGGGGGAGATGGCGTTCCGGCTGGCGACGCCCGAAAACATGGCCGACCTGATGCAATGTGCGCAGGACGATGCGCGGCTACTGATCGACCGTGATGGCGGGCTGGAAGCGCCCAGGGGGCAGGCGGCACGAACCGCGCTCTATCTATTTGAGCGGGATGCCGGGGTGGCGCTGCTGCGCTCGGGCTGAACGAAGTAGCGCTCCCAGCGTTGGGTCCGCCGATATGGCCGCCATTTTTCCGCTCATCCTCGTCCTGATCGCGGGCCTTGGCCTCGCGATCCAGCCGCCGACCAATGCCGCGCTGGCCAAGGCGTCGGGATCGGTGGTGCTGGCGGCGTTGACCTCGTTCCTGATCGGCACCGTGGTCCTTGCCATCGCTTGGGCGACGATCGACCGGACCAGTCCGGCGGCGCTGAAGGGGGCGCCGGGCTGGGCCTGGCTGGGTGGCTTTTACGGGGCGGGGTTCGTCGCGGTGCTGGCCTATGCCGCGCCGCGCCTCGGCATTTCGGTCGCGCTGACGGCGGCGATCGCCAGCCAGCTGGTCGCGGCGCTGATCGTCGACCATTTCGGCCTGTTCGGCGTCCGGGTCGAGCCGGTGACGGCGGGCAAGCTGCTCGGCGTGGCGCTCGTCATCGCCGGCGCGGTGATCGTCCGGCGGGGCTAACGCCGCCGGACCGTCACCTGCATCGTCACCCGGCGATGGGCGGGGGCGACCTCCTCATCTTCGGTCATGTCGAGCACGGGGTGGCCATCCACGGCCCAGTGCACCCGGCGCAGTCGCGTGTCCCGCCCGTTGCCGCCGACGCCGTCGCCCCAGCTGTGATAGACATAGAGGAGGTTGCCGTCCTCGTCCGTCGTGAACGCGCCGTGGCCGATGCCCTGTTCGTACCGGCGATAGTCGGTCACGCCCGGCGGCATCGGCTCGCTATGCTGGAGCGGGGCGGTCCATTTGCGCCAGCTGTCGATGTCGGTCAGGTCGCTACCTTCGCGCGCCCAGGCGCCGCCGACGACATAGGTCGGGCTGACCCCCGAGCTGGAATAGATCAGGTGGATGCGGCCGTCATGATGAACGGCGAAGGCGCCTTCGGACAGGTTTTCCTCGAACGACCGGGTCGGTGCGATGATCGGCCGGGGCGGCGACATCAGTCGCGTCGGGTGCGCCGGATCGACGCGCGCGCTCCAGGTCAGCGGATCGCCGATCGGGCCGCTATCGGTCAGGTAACGCTGCGACCAGGTATAATAGGCCTGCCCCCCGGACTCGTAATAGGACATGTCGAGGCTGATGTTGCGGACAAAGCCCTCGCGGCCCAGCGGCGTGCCATCCGGTTTCCGGATGGCGGCGGGGCGTGACCAGTCGGCGGGATTGGCCGGATCGCCGCCGGGGCGAAGCTGCATGATGTGCGAGGTGACCGTATGCCAGGCCCCGTCGACATTCGACCGGTCATCCTTGGGGTTGAAGCACGGCGCGAACAGGATGGAGAGCCGGCCACCGATCTCATGCAGTTCAGACGCCCAATAGCAGCCGGCGATGACCCGCCCCTCGGCGGTCTGGTCGCGCCGGGTAAGGCGGTTCAGCAGATCGATCTCGCGCGCCCGGCCGCCCTGATCGTCGCTCAGCGCGGCGATGCTGTCGGCGACGCGGATCGGCAGATGGGGCGAGCCGACATTGTTGTTGTCGGTATCGTCGGTGGCGATGAACAGATAGCGGGTGCGGCCGCCCTGCGTGTAGCGGTGGATTACCGGGTCGGCGCGATTATAGGCGAAGATCGTCGGATAGCGGCGCTGCCGGATGGTGCCATGGACCTGATAGGTGCCGGGACCTTTCGTGCGCAGCCGAGCCAGATCGGCGGCGTCCCAGTCGACCGCGCGTGTCGCCGTCGATCCGTCCGAATAGGATAGTTCCGCCCGCACCGGTGGCAGGTCGCCGCCCGCCGTCATGCGCTGGGGGCCGACCCGGCTGGCGATGTTGGTGATGCGGCCATGGCGGGTGGTCAGCGCGGCGGCGGTGCGGGCGTCGATCGCCACGTCGTCGGTCAGACCGACCGGCGTGCCGCCCTGGGGAACGCCGACATTGCCCCGCGACACGATCCGCGAGCGGCGGCCGCCCTGTTCGGGATAGAAGGGAGTCGCGACCCGCTCGGTTCGCGCCAGATCCTGCACGACCGTCCAGTGCGGCTTGCCGACATTGTCCGTCCAAGCGACCAGATAGCGCCGCGCGGCGCCGTCCCATACGGCACGCGGGGCGACGACACCGCCCGTCGTGCGCAGGTCGATCAGCCCGAGTTCGATGAAATCGGCGGGGCTGGCCGGATCGCTCTTGAAGACCAGGGCGCTCGATGCCTGTGTATCATCGGGCTTGCCGTCCAGCGTGACCCGCGTCGCGATGATGCCTAGACTGCCGTCGGCGAAGTGGAACAGCGCCGGCCGCGACAGGCCGCGATGCTCGACGCGGTCGATGCCGACATATTCGCCGATCGGAAAGACGATGCCGTAATCGCCGTTGAGCGGCCTGGCGGCATCGGTGCCGTTCGCCATCGCCAGATGGACGGCGCGGGCGATGATCGGCTGGTTTGCGTCATGCGCGGTGGTCGGCGTGCGGGTATAGACGTGCAGGCGAGGGGCCTCGCGGCCGAGCAGCGTGACGGTGAAGCGCTTGATGACCGGGCGGCCGTTCGGGACGGCTTGCCGACCGGTCAGCGCGACCATGATCGGCGCATCGCCGGGATTGATCAGACGATCGCCCTGTACCACCGATCCCGGCGCCGACCACCGGATCGGTATCCCAGGCGGCGCGGGCAGCCGCGTCCCGGAGGCGAGGACCGGCGGTACGACCCAGCCCCCGGCGGGGGGAACTGGCGCATCCCCCTGGGCGACGGCGATGGTCGTGCTGGCCACCGCGCCGGGTATCACGCCGATCGCCAGGGCGAGCGCGGGGATCAGGCGATGATGCCGGCTCATCGGGGCGTTCCCGCCATGGTCGGCGAGGCCTGGCCCCAGCGCGCGATCAGGGCGTCGCGCTCTCTGGCCGTGATCGACAGCACCGATCCGTGGCGCGGGGATTTGGGCAGACGAAAGTCTTTAGGATAGGTCCATTTGATCGGCGGCGTCAGCGAATTGGTCGCGAGCGGAATATAGCCGATCCCGCCATAATTATCGACCCACAGATAATAGCGGAAGCCGCTGCTATCGCCCGGATTGGCCGCGAACACGCTTGGCCCCTCGACCTCGGGCGTGCCGGCGCGGCGGCCGATGCAGCGGTCGATCGTCTCCCAAGCCCCCGACGCGGTCGTCGCGCGCAACGACCGCGAACGCTGCGCCATGATGTCGGCGGAGGGGCATCCCGACGCCTCCGACACCTTGGTGAAGCGATAATAATAGTCGCCGTCCTTCAGCACCGTCGCGTCGATCATCCCCTTGTCCTTGACCAGGAAGGGCAGGTCGGCGGCCTTGAACCAGGGGCGGGGGGTGGTGAAGTGGCGGAAGTCGCGCGTGGTCGAGATCAGGATCTGCGGACCATTGCCGTCATTCTGCCGGTGCGCGGTGTCGCGAAACAGGGTGGAGGTCCAATAGACGACATAGGCGTCGATGCTGGGATCATAATGCGCTTCGGGCGCCCAGGTCATGCCGGCGGCGTCGGCGCTGACCTTGACGTGGCGCTGCTCGCTCCAATGGATCAGGTCGGTCGACTCCCAGATTTCCAGATAGCGGCTGCCCTGATCGGTCGCACCGCCCCAGCCGGTCCGCCCCGCCGACAGATCGGTCGCCAGCAGGAAGAAGCGGTCCCCCTCGGGCGAACGCAGGATGAAGGGATCGCGCAGGCCCCGCGTGCCCATCGTCGACTCCAGGATCGGTTGCGCGTCGTTCAGCGGCTTCCATTGCAGCGCGTTGTTGCCCTCCGACACCGCGAAGCGCAGCTTCTCGCCTTCGACCGTGTCGGCGGTAAAATAGACGAACAGATAGGCCTGTTTCGGGTCGCGCTTGACCTTGGCGGGGACGCGGAGATCGAAGCTCGTCGTGGCGGGAGCCGCGCCCGGCGCGGTGATCGTGGCGGTCAGCCTGACCCGCCGATCGACTCCGTCGCGCCGGACCGCGCCCTTGCGCACGATGTCCTCACCCATGCCCCGATCGGTATCGGACAGGATCGAGGCGTTCGAAGATCGCCAGCGTATGGAAACGTTTTCGGGCGCACTGCCAAGCTCGCGCAGATCGGCGGCGGTGTCCGGCAAAGTGATGCTGCCCCGGAGCGGCGCGTTGAGGGCGGGAAGCCGGCGCAGCGCATCCGCCACGCGCTGGGTGACACCGGCCGCCACGGGCTGGGCAATTGTCGGACTGCTCGCCGATGCCGTGATCCCGGTCAATCCTAATAGGGCGGCAGATAACATCCACCCCATGCCTCGCCGGCCTGCGCCATACATATATTCGCGAGCGATCATCGCCGCCTCCCCCGATCCATTTTCGGGGGAAGTCTCTGCGATAATGTCCTACAAGTAAAGGGGCGTCGCGCTGTTAGCTTTTGGGATCGCGGCGTCAGCTGGCCGCGCGATCGCCTTCGTCAGGCCCTGCGACCGCCATCGACAGGGTGCGACGCAGCAGCGCGGGCGAGCAGGGCTTGCCGCACACCGCTGCGCCCGGATAGCGCGATTGCAGCGCGCGTTCGTCGGCATGGCCCGAATGGAAGATCAGCGGCACGCCCGCTTCGTGCAGCCGTTCGGCCGCCGGAAAGACCTCGCCATCGCGCAGCCGGACGTCTAGGATCGCGGCCAGATCGGGATGCTCGCCGTCCAGATGATCGAGCACCTCCTGTACGCTGACATACGGCCCGTCGACCGTATAGCCGCCATCCTCGATGATCGTTTGAAGGTCGAGCGCTACGAAAAACTCGTCTTCGACCAGCAATATCTTTTTAGTCATGCGATAGCACCGTGTCCGGCAGAAGGAGGCGAAGGCGATAACGCCCGTCGGTGGCGTCCCGCTCCAGCGTCGCCCCCAATTGTCGCGAAGATGTCTGGACCAACAGCGTCCCGAAGCCCTTGGCGGGCTCGGTATCGGCGGTTTCGCCGCCGGTCTCGGTCCATTCCAGCCGAATCCGGTCGTCCTCAAGTTCCCACGTAACCGACAGGGCGCCACGGTCGGTCGCCAGCGCGCCATATTTGACCGAGTTGGTCGCCCATTCGTGCAGGATCAGCGCCAGCGGCGACAGGCAGCGCCGATCGACCAGCAGGCGCGGGCCTTCGATGGTGATCGACGACTGCCCCTTATACGGGGCAATGGTCGCCTCGACGAGCGCGCGCAATTCGATCGACTGCTGCTCGCCGGCGGGGGAGGCCAGCGAATGGGCGCGGCCCAGCGTCGCGATGCGTTCGCGCACATCCTCGGCCATTTCGCGGACATCGTCATGCGAGCGCGAGGCGGCGGAGACGATGCCCGAGATGATCGCGAACAGGTTCTTCACCCGGTGGTTCATCTCGCGCAGCATCAGCTCGCGGGTTTCGGCGACCGCATATTCGGCGGTCACGTCGATCGACACGCCGACCATGCGATGCGGCGGCGCATCGGTGATCACGCGGCCGAAGCCCTTGATCCAGCGCTCCTGACCTTCGGCATTGACCCGGAACGTCGTCTCGAAATCGCCGCGCGCCGTGATCGCCTCGGCCAGCGCCAGTTCGACCGTGGGGCGGTCCTCGGCGGCGATACGGTCGAACAACAGGCGGGAATGCGCATCGTCCTCGGTCTTGAAGCCGAACAGCTCGCGACAGATTTCATCGAGGATCGATTCGCCGGTGTCCGCGCGATATTCCCACACGCCGATCCCGCCCGCCTTGATGGCGAGGTCGAGCCGCTCACGCTCGGCGGCCAGCGCACGTTCCATGCTCAGCGCGTCGGTGATGTCGGTCAGCACCAGGGTCGCGCCGTCGATACCGTCGCCCTGCGTGCGATAGGGCAGGATGCGTAGCGACAGCGTCCGCTCGCCATCGCGGGTCGTCACCCGCTGCTGCATCGGCGCGCCGCCCGCCGCGACCGAGGCCGCGCCGTCGAGATAGTCGGTGTTCGCCAGCCGCGTCGATACATCGGCGAGCAACCGCCCGCGATCGCTCGGCTGGAGCGGGAAGATCGACCGTGCCGCCTCGGTATAGCTGCGCACCCGCAGGTCGCTGTCGAGCACGACGACCGCCAGATCGGTCGATTCGAAGAAGTTGCGCAGATCGGCATTGGCGACGGTCAGCTGATCGACCTTGGTCTTCAGCTCGTCATTGACCGTCGACAGCTCCTCATTGGTCGATTGAAGCTCCTCGTTCATCGACATCATTTCTTCGTTGGAGCTCTTCAGCTCCTCGTTCGCGGTCTCCAACTCCTCGACCGTCGAGCGCAGGCGGTGGCGCGTCAGCCGCAGCTCGTCCTCCAGCGCCTCGATATGATCGTCGCCCGGCTCCAGATCGGCCAGATCGCTCTGTTCGACCGGGCTGAACGGCGCGGAGTCGCGGAACAGGAACAGCAGCGAGCCGTCGGTCAGCGGGTCGCAGATCACCTCGATCGGCTGCACGCCATATTCGGTGGTGACCGACACGTCGCGCGCCGCGATCCGCTTGCGCGCGTCGCGGGCCTGGCGGAGCATCGGCCCCATCACCTCGCGCAGGCCGGTGCGCGCCAGCGTCATCGCGCTGGACCCGCCGGCGCGGGTGACGGGGAAGTTGAAATAGCGGCTGAGCTTGCCGAACGCGGCCAGGATGCCGCCGTCCTGATCGACGATCATGCTGGGCGGGGCATAGCGATCGACGATGCGGCGCATCGCCAGACTTTCGTCGCCCAGCGGCGGCCCGTCCTCGCGCTCGCCACGTTCGCCGCGCCGGCGGGGGCTGCGGCTGCGCGCGCCGGGCAGGTCGATGGGATAGGAGGGCGAACCCGGCGACCGCTCGAACAGGCGGGCATGGCCGTCGATCGCGGGAAAGAGATGGTCGAACCGTCCGACGCTCTCGGACGGGCCCAGGAACAGATAGCCGCCGGGCCGCAATGCGTAGTGGAGCAGCGGCAGCACCGACTGCTGCAACCGATCGTCGAAATAGATCAGCAGGTTGCGACACGACACCAGGTCGATCCGCGAAAAGGGCGGGTCCTTGACCAGGCTGTGGTTCGAAAAGCGGATCATGTCGCGAATCTGCGCGGTAATGGTGAACCGCTCGGCATGCGGCATCGTGTACCGCTCGCGCATCGCCGCCGGAATGTCGCCCAGCGCGGCGGCCGGGTAGCTGCCCTCGCGCGCGATCTGCAGCATCTGCTCGTCGATGTCGGTCGCGAAAATCTGCACCGCCAGCGGCTGCCCGGCCTCGCGCATCGCCTCGGCGAACAGCATCGCGATGCTATAGGCCTCCTCGCCGCTGGAGCAGCCGGGCACCCAGATGCGGATGTCCTCGTCCGGATCGCGCGCGCGGATCAGCGGCTGGATGGCCTTGGTCCGCAGCGTCTCGAACAATTCGGTGTCGCGGAAGAAGCGGGTGACGTTGATCAGCAGGTCGCGGAACAGCGCCTCGCACTCGTCCGAGTCGCTCTTGACCCGCGCCAGATAAGCCGAGCCCGTGGGGATGCCGAGCACGTGCATCCGCCGCTCGACCCGGCGGACCAGCGTGGTGCGCTTATAGCCCGAAAAGTCATGGCCGACCGCGTTGCGCAGGACACGGCAGAGATCGTCGATATGATCGGCGACGACCTCGGCCTCTTCATGCTTGGGCTCGCCCGTGCGGCGCGCGAAAAAGGCCTGGAGACAATCGACGATGTCACCCGCCGGCTTGACGAAATCGACAAGGCCGGTGCCCACGGCCGACAGCGGCATGCCGTCATAGCGCGCGCTTTCCGGGCGCTGCACCACGCTGACCCCGCCATTCTCCTTGATCGCGCGCAGGCCGGTGGTGCCGTCCGCCCCGGTACCCGACAGGATGACGCAGGCGGCGTTGGCCTGCTGGTCGCTGGCGAGCGACAGGAAGAAGTCGTCGATCGGCCGGCGAAGCCCGCGTGGCTGGGCGAAATCGGTCAGCTCGAGCACGCCGCCACGAATGGCGAGGCCCCGGCCCGGCGGGATGATGTAGACGCGGTCGGCCTCGATCCGCTCCGACCCCTCGCACTGGCGCACTTCGAGGTTGGTGTGGCGGTCGAGGAGCTGCGCCAGCATGCTCTCATGATTGGGGTCGAGATGCTGGACGACGACAAAGGCCATACCGGTCGGTGCGCGCGCGGGCGTCAGCATTTCGCGCAGCGCCTCCAGCCCGCCGGCGGACGCGCCGATGCCGACCACCGGAACCGATGCGGTGCCGCCGTTACCGTCGCTCATGCGGTCAGATCCTGGAAGGAGAGGCTGTGCGACAGCGACGTCGCGATCACGGAAAAGCGGCTCTGTCGAGGTCGGACAGGGTCAGCTTGGCCTGAGCGATGGTCGCGGCCGTATTGGCGATCGCGGTCAGCGATCCCTCCAGCACCATGCCGCTTTCCGCCAGGATCGGGGTCAGCTTGCCCAGAGTCCGGCCCAGTTCGGCGTCATAGGCGGACAGCCGGTCGGGCTGCGAGCGGCTGACGTCGAATTGCGAGGCGAAGATATAGGGCATGTCGCCCCCCAGCTGCCGCAGCTTCGACATGTAGAGCAGGTTGACGAAGGGGGAGCCGTCCTTGCGGAAATTGATCAGCGTGGTGCGGACGGTCAGCTGGCGATCATTGGCCAGGAACTCGCGGATACGGTCGCGCGCTTCTTCATTTTCGGCATCGCGTTGCAGCATGCGGCAATTCTGCCCGATCATATCCTCGCTGGTATAGCCGGTCAGCTCGCGAAAGCCGTGATTGATGAAGATCAGGGGGTTGTCGTCACGCGCGTCGGCCAGCGCCAAGGCGATCGGCGACTTGTCCAGATATGCGGCCAGATGGGCCGGAATAGCATGATCGTCCACGAAAAACTGGCTCCTCGACGCGCATTCGCATGGCTCCCCCTGCGCCGCAAGTGCGGACCGAGCCGTATGCCCCCAAATGTCTCACCTATATCAACACGTAAAGGGGTCGTGACGTTCCCGTGCCGATCAGGATGATAAGGGTGCGGCCGGCACCTTGCTGCCCAGCCAGCCGTCGCGGAAGCGGCGCTGCGCGGCGGTCAGGGATTGGCCCAGCGTCTCGTTGGCGACGATCTCCATGGTCGGATCGGCGGTCAGGGTCAGCTCGGCCTGGCGCTCGCCCGCGCGGTTGCGCCACGTGATCGGCAGCCGGTCGCCCGGCGCGTGGCGGGCAAGCGTCGCGGCCCAGGCCTCCGAAGTGGTCACGGGCTGGCCATCCAGGCTGAGGATCACGTCATCCTTGTCCAGGCCGGCCGCATAGAGCGCGGTTCCCGGACGGCTCGGCGCGGCCAGCGTCAGGACGCCATCTTTCGCGGTCGGAGCCGCCCCGGCCCAGGCGGTGTTGGGATGCGCCGGGCGCAGCGTGAACCCCGCCTGCGCCAGCAGCGGCGCGAAATCGGGCAGTCCGCTCGCCGTCACGCTGCGCGCGAAGAAGGCGTCGGCGAAGCGCTGGTCCCCGGTCAGCTTGGCGAGGCTCTGCCGCAGATCGTCGGGGCGATAGGCACGCTCGGGCTGGCCGTAATCGCGCCAGAGCTGGCGCATATAGCTATCGAGCGTCAGCGTGGGGAAACGCTGACGCAGCTCCAGGTCGAGCGCCAGCGCGATGATCGCGCCATAAGGGTAATAGGATACGTAGATATTGGGATTGGTCGGATCGATCGACTGCGCCGCGTCGACGAAGGGCGCGCGCAGGCTCATCTCCTGCGGCGTGCCATAGCCCCGCGCGGGGGTGTTGAGCAGGTTGTTCAGCGTCCCCGACAATTGCCGGATATAGTCGTCGCGCGACATCTCACCGGCGCGAACCACCGATAGCGGCCCGTAATATTGGGTGAAGCCCTCGGCCAGCCAGAGCGACGGCGTCGCATTGGCACGGGTGAAGTCGAACGGCTCCAGTTCGGCGGGACGGATACGCTCGACATTCCAGGCGTGGAAGAACTCGTGCGCCAGCGTCTGGATCTGCTGGAACTGCGCATCGGCGAGCGACTTGGGCATGCTGATCACGGTCGAATTGCGATGCTCCATCCCGTCGCCGCTGATCTGGGGGATATAGTCGGCCAGGAAGGTGTAGGTGCCATGGTCGAACGGCGGCGGCGCGCCGAACACCGCGATCTCCTGCGCGACCACCTTCTGCGCCATCGCGGCGAAGCGGTCGAGATCGGCCGAACTGCCGCCATGATGCGCCGCCAGCCGGATGGTATAGTTCTTGGCTCCGTCCGCGACGGTCCAGCTGCGCACGTCATGCGCCGACAGCTCGACGGGGCTGTCCATGAAATATTGCAGGTCGCGCGCGGTGAAGACGTTCGGATCGCTTGTCGGCGCCAGCTGCGTCGCGATCTTCCAGCCCGGGAGCGGGTGGAAGCGGACCTGCACCGGCTGTTGATCCTGCCCGACCGCCCAGAGGAAGGTGGCCGGCGTGTTCAGATGCGCGTGCGTCGGATCGATCTGCGCATAGGTGCCGTCGCCGCGATCGCCGAACAGCGTGTAGCGGATGGTGACCGTACCGTCATGGCGCTCCACGCCCCAGCCATAGGGATCGTCGCGCGTCACCGCGATCAGCCGCCCCGCGCTGTCGGTGGCGGAGACCGAATAGACGTTCTTGGCGAACTCGTGGAGCGCGTAGCGTCCGGGGGAAGAGCGCGCCATCTGGAAGCGCACCGGCCCGGCCGGCAGCCCGCGATAGGTGACGCTGACCTGCGCTTCGTGATGGTCGGGGCGGGGGAAGGCGATGTCATATTCGACGGGTGCCGCCTGGGCCTGCATTTGTGGTGCCTGCGGCTGGGGCGCCTGCATCTGCGGCGCGGCCGTCGTCTGGCTCCAGGCGATAGCCGGACTGGCGCTCGACAAAGCCACAACCGCCGTCATCATCACGCCGCGCATCCGCATCCGCATCCGCATCCCTCTCCATCGCCATCGAAGCGCCGGGCTTACGCCGTGGAAAGGGGTGGGGTCCATCGGTTTTCGGAAGATCGCAAGACCCCATCGGCCTTGCCATGAAGATCAGACTTCCGGCGATCCGCTCGGGAAATCTGGAGGCGCGACCGGGAATCGAACCCGGGTGCAAGGATTTGCTGTCCTCTGCGTCACCACTCCGCCATCGCGCCTCGATGCGTGGGAGGCGGGCATGTGTGCGGTTTTTCGCGCGGCGTCAACAGGGGAGGCCGTGGTCGGCCCAAAAAATTGCCCTGATCCGATTTCGGCGAGCCGGCGGAGCCCGGTACTGGCAGACTTACTTTACCGCCGTCTCCGCCACGGCAACCGCCGCCGCCTTGCCGCGCCGCCGTTCGAGTTCCTGCGCTTCGGACACGCCGCGCCCGAACGTCGCGGCGGCGGGTTGCACGTTCAGTTTCTGCTCCAGATAGCCGGCGGAGATCGATCCGCCCAGGACGGCGGCACCGATGATGCCGACGCCGAGAAAGCCTGTGCTGCGTTTCATGGGGCTCCTCCAGGATGGGCCAGCGGCGGGGCGCTTCGGAATGTCGGTGAAACGGGGGGCTGCGCGATTGGCTCCTGCCGTTACATTTTGTCGCAAAACCGATCCCGTCCGGAGGCGTCAGGCGCCATCCCTCCGCTTGGCGGAACCGAACGGGCGCGATAGAAGCGGCGGGAACCAAATTAGTGTATTGCACAACTAAAACGGCTGTGCGACAGGGATGGGCCATGATGACGACCAGCAACGAATCCTCCAATTTCGACGCGATGCGCCACGCAATGGTGGCGAGCCAGCTGCGCACGACCGCCGTCAGCGACCAGCGCGTCGTAGCGCAGATGGCGCGCGTTCCGCGTGAGGCGTTCGTGCCCGGGGCGCTGCGCGAGGTCGCCTATCGCGACGGCACCATCGACCTGGGGCAGGGGCGCGCGGTCAACCTGCCGATGGCGACCGGTCGTCTGTTGACCGAGGCCTATTTGGAGGCGAACGACCGCGTGCTGCTGATCGGCGCCGGCACCGGCTATACCGCCGCGCTGCTCGCCGGGATCGTCGCCGAGGTCGTGGCGGTCGAGGACAATGCCGATCTGCTCGCCGCCGCGCGTACCGCGCTGTCGGGTGAGGCCAAGGTCAAGCTGGTCGACGCGCCCTTGACCGCCGGCAATCCGGCCGATGCGCCCTATGACGTGCTGGTGATCGACGGCGCGGTCGAGGAAATCCCCGCCGCCCTGATCGAGCAGGTCCGCATCGATGGCCGGATCGTCACCGGGCTGGTCGACAAGGGCGTGACCCGTCTCGCCAGCGGTCGCCGGACCGAAGGCGGTCATGGCGTGCGTCCCTTTGCCGACGCCGAATGCGCCATCCTGCCGGGCTTCGCCCGCCCGCGCGCGTTCCAGTTCTGATGCCGATGCGTCCGTCCCTGATCTCTGGCGTCCTGATCGGTTCGGCGCTGCTGCTGGCCGGGTCCGCTTCGGCGGAAACGCTGCGCGAGGCCATGGTGCGGGCGTATCAGACGAATCCGACGATCACCGGTCAGCGCGCCGCCCAGCGCGCGACCGACGAGAATGTCCCGATCGCACGGTCGAACGGCCTGCCCTCGCTCCAGTCGCAGGGGCAGTTCACCGACAATATCGTCGTTGCGAACAACAATTTCCTCAATCCGGAACGGGTCGCGACCGGTGCGCTGCAATTGTCTGTGCCGCTCTATCAGGGCGGCGCGGTCAAGAACGCGGTGCGCGCGGCCGAGACGCGGGTCGATGCGGGGCGGGCGCAGCTGCGCGGGGTCGAGGCCAATTTGTTCACCAATGTGGTGGCGGCCTATATGAACGTCATCCGGGACGAGGCGATCGTCAACCTCAACACCCGGAACGTCAACGTGCTGGAGACGAACCTGCGCGCGTCGAGCGACCGGTTCCAGGTCGGCGATCTGACCCGCACCGACGTGGCGCAGTCGCAGGCGCGTCTGGCGCAGGCGCGCGCGCAGCTCCAGTCGGCGCAGGCCAATCTGATCTCCAGCCGCGAGAATTACATCAACATCGTCGGCATCGCGCCGGTCGGGCTGGAGCAGCCGCCCGCGCTCCCGGCGCTGCCGGCTTCACCCAATGCGGCGGTCGCGGTGGCGCTGGACCAGAATCCGCAGCTGATCGCGGCACGGCGCAACGCCGATGCCACCCGCTATGACATCAACGTCGCGCGCGCCAACCGGCTGCCACGGGTCGCGGCCGTGTCGAGCGGCAATTATTTCAACTATCTCGGCTCGATCAATCCGCCGCCTAGCGCAGGCAATGTGCCGACCTCCGGCGTCAACGCCACGGTGGGCGCGCAGTTGACCATGCCGCTGTTCCAGGGCGGTCGCCCGGCGGCGCAGGTCCGTCAGGCCGAGGCGCTGCGTGGTCAGGCGCTGGAGAACGCCACCGCCACCGAACGGCAGGTGGTGGCGCAGGTCCGATCCGCCTATGCCGTCTGGCAATCCTCGCAGGAGGTGATCGCCTCGGCCGAATCGGCGGTGCGCGCCAACTCGCTGTCACTGGAAGGCGTACGCGCCGAAAACAGCGTCGGCACCCGCACCGTGCTCGACATCCTCAACGCCGAGCAGGAATTGCTGAACAGCCAGGTCACGCTGGTGACCGCGCGGCGCGACGCCTATGTCGCGGGCTTCGCGCTGATCGCGGCGATGGGCAATGCCGAGGCGCGCGACCTGGGGCTGGACGGCGGGTCGCTCTACGATCCGGTCGCCAACTACAAGCGCGTACGCAACCGCATCAACGACTGGGACGGCGACGGCGAGCCCGCGCCGGTCGCCAGCACCACCGCCGGCACCCCGGCGCAGACGGCGGCGATCACCCGTCCGCTTGACGCGGATGTGAACGCCCCTGTTGACAGAAGCCCCGCATTAACCACAGGTGCATCGGCACCGAGCCGGCAATAACGCCGGCCACAAGGGCTATGGGGGCCTGGGGGGCTTCAATGGGGATTGCGGTCATGGGTGAGATCAGCGCCGAACCGTCGATGGAGGAAATCCTTTCCTCGATCAAAAGGATCATCGCCGAAGAGGGCGAGGTGCCGGCGCGCCAGCGTCGTCAGCCGCGCCCGGTGCCGTCGCCGGTCGCCGATGACGATGGCCCCGAGATCCTCGAACTGAGCGATCCCATGCCGCTGCGCATGAAGGTGGAGGCCGCCGCCGCGCGTGCCGCCGAATCGGCCATGCGCGCCGTGCCCGAGCCGGCGCCGGTGCCGGCCGCCCCCGAACCGGTGGCTCCGGCGCCCGCACCGGCACCGGTCGCGGCGACCCCGGTCGAACCCGTCCACGCCCCGGACCAGGAAGAGGCGATCGTATCGCCGCGCGCCGCCGAGGCGAGCCGTGGCGCTTTGGAGTCCTTGAGCCGCATGATGGTCAAGCCCGAACCCACCAGCGACGGCACCCTTGAAGGACTCGTCCGCGACATGCTGCGCCCGATGCTGCGCGAATGGCTGGACGCGAATCTGCCCGAGATGGTCGAGGCGATGGTCGCCAAGGAAATCGCCCGGATCACCCGCGAAGGGCGCTGATGCCGACCGCGACGAATCCGTCCACTATGGTGCCGGTGGGGGAACCGGCGTCACTTGGCCGGGTTCGTTCGGTATGAGTGCAACCGACAGGCCCGCTGACACGGAAAAGGCGACCCGGTCGCCGGTATCCTCGCCGCCTATCGCCGATGCGCGTCAGCCGCATTCGGGTCAGTCGGACATCTTTTTCGCCGCCGTGAAGACGACG
>SXGS01728351.1_pt1 | contig 14984 bp, 13 predicted proteins | sample 3174681 | NCBI WGS metagenome assembly SXGS01 (sample SAMN11356861, study PRJNA531348) | freshwater metagenome | isolation source: freshwater sample F1-80 | place: China: Fuxian Lake, Yuxi | collected 2017-12-25 | reverse complement strand
GCCGTAGGTGCGGGCGACTTCGCTCGGTGAGCGGCCCTCGACAACGACCGCGGTGATGACCAGACGAGCTTTCGACACCCGCCCACCATGTGTCCTCTATGACGCGCGACACCTGTCCTGGATGTGGTGAGACTCCACACCTCCCGTTCCGCCAAGTGATCCAACTCGTCGGGTGCACCGTCGTCACTGCGGGCGCAACGGCTCCACCACGGGGAGGATGACCTCGCGGGTGAGTTCGCCACCGGTGTTCGACGCCGATCCGTCGCCGCCCAGGCTGGGGTGGATGCCGTCGGGCAGCAGCCGTTCGGCCTCCCCGCTGCCGTTCACGTACGCCGCCATGTCGACCACCTGCACCAGGTTCGGCCGCAGCTGCGCCAGCTCCTGCAACAGCACCGTCCAGGTCGCGAACCGCTCGGGGTGGCTCGAGGAAGGATCGACGGGCACGGTGAGCCACAGCACCTGACGAGCGCCCGTGGCCACGGCGATCTCGTCGGTCATGGTCACCATCTCGCCGAGCAGCCAGTTGCGGTAGGCCGCGTCCTCGACGCTGGTCCAGTCGCCGCCGAGTGCCGGCACCTTGCGATCACTCAGGTCCCAGGTGCCCGACCACACGACGGCCACGTCGAGGCCCCCGTTCTCCTGCGCTGCCGTGGCGATGCCGGACGCCCAGTCGCACTCGTCGGCCAACGGGTACACCGCGGCGTCAGCGCTGGCACGTACCTTGCCGCCACGCCCGGTGGGACACCCGAGCGCGGCGTACGAGGTACCGATCACCAGATCCTCGAAGCCGAAGTTCGCCGTGCCGAGGCCGAGCGTCATGGCCTTGGAGTCGCCGAAGAAGCCGATGCGCAGCGGTGCAGCGGGCTCGGTGGTGGTGGGAGCGACGACCGAGCCGACCGCGTCACCCCATCGCGACTCGGCTGCAACGACCCGAGGATCGATCGTCGGCGAGGCCGCGACGGAGGGCGCGAGCGGCTCCCGAGCAGCGTCGTCGATGATCTCGTCGAGCTGCTGTGCCGCCGCCTCGAAGTCGGTGGTCGGTTCGCCCTGCACCGTGCCCACCGCACCGACGAGCGGCACCAGCATCGCGGTGCACAGCGCGAGCGCCGCGAGCCGCGGACCCTTCACCACACCGGTGCGGATGGGGCGTTCGAACCAACGCTCCGACAACAGGGCCAGCACCAACGTGGCCGCGAGCGTGGCCCACGGCACCAACTCGGGCTGCAGCGACGTGCGGCGCAGCGTCTGCAGCAGCGGCCAGTGGAACAGGTACACCGCGTACGAGATCTGGCCGAGTCGCGCGAGCGGCCACCAATCGATGCGCCGCCCGAGCGCCGGCCACCCGGCGACGGCGACGATGACCACCATCGACAGCACGGCGCACCCGAACAGCGCCCCGCGGCTGAACACCTCGTCGGTGACGTTGGACGTGACCGCCACCCACATGAGTGCGCCGATGCCGAGCGCCACGATGGCGCCGGCCATGGCACGGCTGCTGCGGCGCAACCAGTGGCGACCGTGCATGGTGAGCGCGGCGAACGAGCCGACCAACACTTCGGGCGCCCGGGTGAACGACGAGTAGTACGACAGCGATGCCGAGTCGCTGGATCGCACGATGGCGTACAGCCCGGCGCCGATGCCGAGGGCCACCACCACCTGGCCGCGACGGCGGGTCCCGGCGAGCAGCAGGGTGAGCGGCAGCAGCAGGTACAGCTGCTCCTCGATGGACAGCGACCAGAAGTGCAGCACCGGCGATGCGTCGGGGCTGACGCCGTACCGTTCGGCCAGCAGCACCTGGCCCCAGTTCGCGCTCTGACCGAGCGAGAAGAACAGGTCGCGGCGCAGCGCGCCGTCGAGCCAGCCGACCATCGACCAGCCGACCGCCACGAGTGCCAGGGTGAGCAACGACACCGGCAACAGTCGACGGAACCGGCGGGTGTAGAAGCTGCGCAGCGAGATGGTGCCGGTGTGCTCGAGCTCGTGCAACAGGATCGACGTGATGAGGAACCCGGACAGCGCGAAGAACAGCGTGACGCCGATGAACCCACCGGGCAGCACGCCGGGCCAGAGGTGGAACACCAGCACGGCCAGGACGGCGGTGCCGCGCAGCCCGTCGAGACCGTCGATGCGGTGGAACGGGTCCTGTGCCCAACCGGTGGCAACGGGCTCGTGACGCGGCAGATGGAACGGGACGACATGCACCCAGTGGTGGTGTCCCGCTCCGTGTCCCGCTGCGTGTTCCGCCATCACGACCACCTCCCGACGTCGTGCCCCCATCGTGCGCTCGTGCGGCGACGAACGCACAGGGTCGTTCGCCCCTTCACGGAGCGTGGTGGGCACTCCTCCACCGTGCGCCCTCCGGCACCGCTCGTCTGTCACCGGTACGACGCAACCAAGGGCATTTCGGCCCGTTCGGCGAGTGCCCCGACGTGAGTACCATCACCTCGTGACCGCGCATCGCAGCAGGCGTCGGCGTACCACTCACGTGGTGGCCGGGTCCGTGCTCGGTGCCCTCGCGTTCGTGCTGCCGGTGCAGCACGTCGCCGCCCACAAACGCACACAGGTGCCGCGGCATGCATCGCACGACGGCCCGTGCCGGAGCATCGCCCACGTCGGCGACTCGCTCACCATGGACGCGACGGCCCACCTGGCCGAGCAGTACGCCCGACGCGGATGGACCGACGTGCGCATCGACGCGCGAGGCGGGCGGGGCATCCTCACGTTGATGTACGGCGGCCTCACCGGCCTCGAAGCCGTGCGCGCCATCAAGGCGGCGGGGTTCGACGGCTGCTGGGTCATCGCGCTCGGCACCAACGACACCGCGAACACCGACTACTGGGTCGCCGCCCCCGACGAACAGCACCAGTGGCGAGTGAACCTCATCCGTTCGATGATGATGGAGCTCGACGGCGCCAAGGTCGTGTGGGTGAACACCCACCTGCCGCAGCCCGACATCGCGTACTCCTCCGCCGATTCGAAGGCGTGGAACGCGGCGCTCCGCGAGGTGGCGTTCGCCTATCCCAACATGATGATCTTCGACTGGGATGCCGTGGCCGCCGACCATCCGGAGTGGACGCTCGACGACCACGTGCACGACACGCCGCTGGGCAGCGCCGAACGAGCCCGCATCGTCGCACGCGCCGTCACCTCGATGCTGCGCGGCGAGCAACGGGCTGCGGCCACACTCGACCTGGGGATCGTCGCGCTCGATCCGTCGGTCACGTGGTGGCAGAAGCCGTTCCGTCGGGCCGTGCTCGACAGCTGGCCGCTCGACGCGCCGGGTCCGTGACGGCAGCGGCCGGGCGGATGCGTACCATCGCTCCATGACCGACGTCCCCCGCACCATGCGCCAACTGCGTTCCCTCGTCACCGCCGAGGGTGTGCTCGAGCTCTCCATCGCCGAGGTCGACACGCCGGTGCCGGCCGATCACGAAGTGCTCGTGCGCATCGACGCGGCACCCATCAACCCCAGCGACCTCGGTCTGCTGCTCGCGATGGCCGACGTGAGCCAGGCCACGGCCACCGACGGCATCACCCGCGCGCCGGTGCCGGCCAACGTGCTGGCGGGCCTGCGCACCCGCCTCGGCGAATCGATGCCGGTGGGCAACGAGGGCTGCGGCATCGTGGTGGCGGCAGGCTCGTCACCCGACGCGCAGGCGCTGCTGGGCACACGCGTCGCCATGGCCGGCGGCGCCACCTATGCCGAGTACCGCAACGTCGCCACGTTCATGTGCATGGAGCTGCCCGACGGCACCACACCGCAGCAGGGCGCGTCGTGCTTCGTGAACCCGCTCACCGCGCTGGGCATGGTGGAGACGATGCGCATGGAGGGCCACACCGGCCTGGTGCACACCGCGGCCGCCTCGAACCTGGGCCAGATGCTCAACCGCATCTGCCTCGCCGACGGCGTGCCGCTGGTGAACGTGGTGCGGCGCCCCGAGCAGGCCGACCTGCTGCGGTCGCAGGGCGCCGTGCACGTGTGCGACTCCAGTGCCCCGACCTTCATGGACGATCTGGTCGCCGCGCTCATCGACACCGGCGCGACGTTGGCGTTCGACGCCATCGGTGGCGGCCGACAGGTGGGCCAGATCCTCACCGCGATGGAGCAGGCCATCAACGCCTCTGCCACCGAGTACAACCGCTACGGCAGCGACGTGCACAAGCAGGTGTACATCTACGGCGGACTCGACCGCGCGCCCACCGAGTTCCATCGTTCGTTCGGCATGGCCTGGGGCATCGGTGGCTGGTTGCTCACCCCGTTCCTCGGACGGTTGGGCCTGGAAGGCATGATCCGCCTGCGCCAACGGGTGGTGGACGAGCTCACCACCACCTTCGCCAGCCACTACACCCACGAGGTGTCGCTGGAGGGTGCGCTCGACCCGGCCGCCATCGCGGTGTACGCGCAACAGGCCACCGGCCAGAAGTTCCTCGTCCGCCCCACGGGGGCGTGACCGCACTCAGCGCAGCTCGGGTACCCACGCCGACCAGGCGGCGAACTCGTCGAGCAGTCGTGCCCGGGTGGGCTCGTCGACGAACGCGACGCGCAACGCATGCAGGTTGCATCGCCACAGCTCGGGCAAGGTGAGGCCGAGCAGTTCGATGCACGACAACCACTCCTCGCTGAGCGTGATGTCGGAGATGGTGGTGTCGTCGGTGTTGATGGTGACGGGCACACCCTGGCGCAACAACACGGGAAGTGGATGCTCGGCGAACGTGGCCACCGTGCCGGCCTGCACATTGCTGGTGGGACACAGGTCGAGCGTGATGCCCCCAGCGACGAGCGCGGCGATGACATCGGGGCTGCCGGCGGCCGACGCACCGTGCGAGATGCGGTCGGGCTGCAGTTCGAGTGCACGGCGCACGAGCGCTCCGTCGTCGAGCAGTTCGCCGGTGTGCACCGTGGTGCCCAGGCCGCCGGCGCGCGCCACCTCGAACGCTTCGGCGTGCAACGTGGGGTCGGGGTGGTTCGCTTCGAATCCGGCGAGGTCGAACCCGGTGACGCCGCGATCGCGATGGGCCACCGCTGCGGCGGCGACGGCCACGTTGGTGTCGCGATCGTGCGCGCGGATGGCGGTGGGGCACAGCCGCACCTCCACACCGCAGCGCTGGGCTGCATCGGCGGCGGCGGTGGCCACCACGTCGATCACCTCGTCGATGGTGAGGCCTTCGCGCAGGTGGAACGCCGGCGCCCACTTGATCTCCATGTACCGCACGCGGTCGGCCGCCTTGTCCTCCACCAGATCGGTGGTGATGCGGGCCAGCGCGTCGGGATACTGCATCAGCAACAACGGCAGGTCGAACGAACGCAACAGCTCGGCCTGCGAGCCGGGATGTGGCGGCGCCACGAGGGCGGCGAACATCGCTGCATGGGACCGCGGCGCGTCGATGCCGTGTTCGGCGGCCAACGCCATCGCGGTGACAGGGCGCAGGCAGCCGTCGAGATGCAGGTGCAGTTCCGCTTTCGGCATCGCCTGCACGAGACGGCGCACGGCGCTGGTGACGGTGCTCACCGGCGCAGTCTGTCAGCCGGTCAGGCGGGCTGCACCTGTGCGCTGCGGTTCACGTAGAGGATGCCCGCCACCATCAGGGCGCCCACGACGAGCACTGCCCACGGCGAGAGCCCGGTGATGAACAGCACAGCGAGGCCCATGCCCACGACGGCGATGCGTGCCGCATCGGCACGGGCCGCGATCACCGTGGCGAGCTTCGACTCGCTGCCGTCCTTGCCGGGTCGCAGGAAGACGGCGATGAGGCCGACGACGATGCCGACGAGCGCCATCACCATCAGCGTCCGCGCCAGCGACTCGGTGAGCGACTCCGTGATGCGCACCGCAGCTGCCTTCGCGCCCGCCTTCTCGATGGCCGAGTCGATGGCCACCACCACGCGATCGATGGCGATGCGCATCACGAGTGCACCCACGCCGATGCCCAACATCAGCTGCGCCAGCGTGCGACGACGATCGAGCGACAGGTACAACGCCAGCGCCACCATCAGCAGCGCGAGCACCCCGAGGATGAACGTCGCCTTCTGGAAGATCGACAGCGCCTGCTGCGCCGACGAGAGCGTCGCCGATGCAGCGTCGACCTGTTCGGCGTTCAACACGGTGATCTGCCCGAAGTTCTCGGGCACGGTGACGCCGAAGACCCTCGCGAGCACCTGCACCATGCGGTTGCTGCTCACCTCGTTGGCGATCTCGCTGATGTCGAAGCTGTCGGGGATGACACCCTGTTCCTGCAGCAGCCCGATGGTGCGCACGATGAGCGGCACCACGTCGAGCACCACCTCGCCGTCGACCATCGAGAACACCGAGTCGGGCGACAGGCCACCGCCTTCCAGGATCTCGAGCGCCTTCGCGTGCGCGACGCGCACCGCACTCTCGATGAGGTCGCGGCCCTGCTCGCTGCCGACCACGTTCGCCACCTGCTCCTTGATCAGGTTGGCGACGGCGGCCTCGATGACCGGACCGAGACGGTCGAGGCCGTCGGGCACGAGCGACTGCACGATGCCGTCGATGTCGACCAGGGCAACGATCTCGGTGGTGATGCGTGCCGACAGTGCGTCGATGACGGCCGGATCCTCCGCTGCCGCATCGACGGCGGCCACGACGCGGTCGGTGCTCAGCACGGTGCGCTTGGCCCAGATGCCGGTGGTGGCCACCAGAAACAGCACCACCGCGAGCACCGTGGCCACCACGGCGCCGATGCGTCGCGGTCGGCGCGTGCTGGAGGCGGCAGGTGCCGCGGGGGCCGAAGTGGTGTCGGACGCGTCGGTCATGGCACAGAACGGTAGGCGTTGCCCGCACGCTCGCACGTCACCCGGGCGGGATGAAGCCCACTTCACCCTGTGGGGGTGATGCCCGCCCGACGGGGAGGTGACAGACTGAATGGGCTGTCGCGGGCCTCCAGGCCGCCGCGTGGACCTGCAGAGAGGACGCCTCCCATGACCATCGGACCGGTCGAGTACATCATCATCCAGTTCCCCGGCAACCAGTTCAAGGGTGAGATCGCGCCGGCACTGGCCGACCTCATCGAGAGCAAGACCGTGCGCATCGTCGACCTCGTGTTCATCCTGAAGGACGCCGACGGCAACGTGGTGTGGGACGAGTACGACGCCGGCGAGAACGGCGACGGTTTCGGGTTCGCCCACCTCGACGGTGAGGCCGGCCTGCTGAACGAGGACGACATCCTCACCGCCGCCGAGGTGATGGACCCCAACTCCAGTGCCGCACTGCTGGTGTGGGAGGACCTGTGGGCGGCCCCGTTCGCTGCCGCCATCCGCAACGCCGGTGGCGAACTCATCGCCGGTGGTCGCATTCCGCACGAGCTGGCCCAGCTGGCCGCCGACACCCTCTGACCCACCCGAACACTCACCAGGAGCACACCACCATGAGACGACGTGGCATCGGGCGAATCGGTCGCCCCACCCTCATCGGCACCGCGGCCCGCACTGCGGTCGTCGCCGGCACCGCCAGCGCGGTGGTCGGCGGCATGCACAACACGCAGGCGGCGCAGGCACAGACCGAGGCCGAAGCCGCCGCCTACCGCCAGCAGCAGGAGCAAGCCGCGCTGGAGGCACAGGTGCAGGCCCAGGTGGCCGCGCAGATGGCCGCGCAGCAGGCTGCTCCTCCCCCGCCGCCGCCTGCCGCTGCACCGGCCGGTGGTGACGACACCATGGCGAAGCTGCAGCAGCTGGCCGACATGAAGGCCCAGGGCATCCTCAGCGACGAGGAGTTCTCGGCAGCGAAGGCCAAACTGCTCGGCCTGTAGTGTCCGGGGCACCGCCGCCGTCCGGAGGAGCCCCACCATCACACCGCTCGACCTGCATTCGCGCGAGTTCCTCGAGGACCCTGCTCCCACGCTCGCGTGGTTGCGCGAACACGATCCGGTGCACCGCAGCCCGCACGGCTACTGGCTGCTGACCCGCCACGACGACGTGGCGGCCGCGCTGCGCGACCCGCGATTGTCGAGCGAGTGGACGAAGAAGGGTTCGCTGCCCGGGGTGAGCGCTCGCCATCGCGCCGCGCCCGACCTCGACGACCCGTTCGTGCGCGCCCAGCAGGTGGTGCTGCACTCGTTCAACATGAAGGACCCGCCCGACCACACGCGGGTGCGACAGCTGGTGCAGCAGGCCTTCACCCGTGCGGCGGTCGACCACCAACGTGGGCGGGTGGCCGAGCTGGTCGACGAGTGCATCGACCATGGGCTCGCCACCGGCTCGCTCGACCTGGTCACCGAGTTGGCGTTCCCACTCACCATCACCGTCGCATCGGAGATGATCGGCATCCCCACCCACACCCGCGACCGGTTCCGGTCGTCGTTCGAGGACACCGAGCGCCTGGGCGACCCCACCGCCACCGACGAGCAGCGCCAGGCCGCCCGCGACGCGCTGGTGTGGCAGCTCGATGTGATCGCCGACGTGGTCGACGAACGGCGCCACACGCCACAGGACGACCTGGTGTCGGCGCTGGTGCAGGCGGAGGACCGGGGCGAGACGCTCACGACCGACGAGATCCTCGCGGCGCTGCTCACCATCTACACGGCAGGCGGCACCACCACGGAGCGGATGATCTCCAGCGGCATGTTGCTGTTGCTGCGACACCCCGAGCAGTTGGCGCTGCTGCGCGCCCGACCCGACCTCGTGAGCGGCGCGGTCACCGAGATCCTCCGCTACCACCACCCCAACCAGCAGACCACCACACCGCGCCTCGCACTCGACGACGTCGACATCCGTGGCACGGTCATCCCCGCCGGCAGCACCGTGCGCGTCGCCCTGGGCGCCGCGAACCGCGACCCCGAACGCTGGCAGGATCCCGAGTCGTTCGACATCACCCGACCGGAGCTGGTGTCGCTCGGGTTCGGCCAGGGCATCCACTACTGCATCGGGGCGCCGCTGGCTCGCATGCAGACCCAGGTGGCCATCGAGCACCTGCTCCGACGGTGCCCCGTCCTGGCGCTGGCCGACGGCGAGGTGCGTCACGACCCCCGCCGCATGGATCGGTACGAACGCGTGCAGGTGCACGTGGCCGATCCACACTGACACCCCGCGATCGGCCACGGCGCGCGGCCGTTGCATGCCCTGACCTGCGTCGCACCGTCGAAGCAGGCTCACGGTTTCGTCAAGTTCACAGCGTGACGTGCCGATGAGACGTACATGCACGCGCCCGGGATGCACCCGTGAACACGTTCGAGGCACCGCCTCGCGACGCGCGCGTCGCCACCCTGCCCCCGCCGTTCGTGCCGAAGCTCCCGCCCCAGGTGAAGCTGACGTCGGTGGCCACCATGCCCTCACCGGGGCTGCCGGGCGCACCACCGGGTACGCCCGCGGCACCCAAGGTGCAGGGTGTACCGATGCACCTGTTGTTCGCGTCGAACGACGCGATGCCGCCCCCCAAGCGGAAGCAGGGCCGAGCCGGAAAGAGGTTCCTCGGGCTGCTCGTGGTGCTCGGACTCGCCGCGGGCGGCGTGCTGCTGTACCAGCGGCTCCGGCCGTTCGACCCGCCGCATCCCGATGCCTGGGACCCGCGGGTGCAGGAACTGGTGTCGTTCGTCGAGCAGACGCGCGGGCTCACCTTCGAGCACCCGATCGCGATCGACTTCCTCACCGAGGAGCAGTTCCTCGCCCAAGGGCGCGCCGATGCGGCCGCCATCTCGGTGGAGGACGAAGCGCAGGTGCGGTACACCTCCGAGCTGTTCGACGCGTTCGGGCTGGCCACCGCGTACGACCCCGGCGTGGGGCAGTCGACGCTGAACGCCACCACGACGCTCGGCTCCTACTCCACCGAGACCGACCGCATCACCGTGCGCGGCAACGAACTGACCCCGGGCGTGCGCGCCACGGTGGTGCACGAGCTCACCCATGCGCTGCAGGCGCAGCACTTCGACCTGCGCGGCAAGGCCGACGACGTGCCGATGCGCAGCATCGCCGAGGCCGACGCGATGCGCGTGGAGGAGGCCTACCTCGCCAGCCTGCCCCCCGAGGAGCAGGCCGCCGCACGGGCTGCCGACACGATGTCGGCCGACGCGATGGGGCAACTGGCCGCCCTGCCATGGCCCGTGGTGGAGTTCCAGTACGCGCCGTACGTGCTGGGGCCGGCGCTGGTGCGTTCGGTGTTCGACCGCCGCGGCAACGCCGGCGTCGACGACCTGCTCGCCCATCCGCCCACCGAGGAGCAACTGATCGCCACCTGGCAGTGGCGCCCCGACGGCACCGATCCGGTCGTCGGCATCACTGCCGTCGCACCGCAGGGTGCCGAGGTGCTGGAGGACAGCACGCCGATGTCGATGCTGGAGATGGTGGTGATGCTCGACGCATGGCTGCCGTGGACCCTCGCCCGCAGCGCACTCGACCACTGGCAGTCGGCCGCGTACACGTCGTACCGCAAGGTGCCCGGTGGCCCGCTGTGCGTGTCGGTCACCACCGCGCTCGAGGGCGACACCGACGCGTTCGTCGCCGCCGTCACGTGGTGGGCCGCCACCATCGGGTCGCCCACTCGCCCGTTCGAACGCGACGGCATGGTGACGTTCGAGGTGTGTGCGCGCGGTGCCACGGGCACCAACCCCCCGCCGCCGCTGGTGCAGCCCACCACCGCGATGCTGCTCGAGAACTCGGCGGTGCCGCCGACGGCGAACGACCTCACCACCGCCGCACCGCATCTGTGCGCCGCTCGCACGGTGATCGACGACCCGAACATCGCACCGTTGCTCACGGTGCTGCGGTCGCCGCAGCAACAGGCACAGGTCGACGCCGCACTTGCCACCGCTCGTGCGACGTGCGGCGGCTGAACGTGCCACAGTGCACGGCGTGGACCTGACCGAACTCGGTGCCGCCGAACTCTCCGAACGCATCCATCGGCTCGAGGTGTCGTGCCGGGAGGTGATGGCCGCATTCCTCGATCGCATCGACGAGCGCAACCCCGCGCTGAACGCCATCGTCAGCCGCCGCGACCGCGACACGCTGCTGGCGGAGGCCGCCGTGTGTGACGACGAACTGGCGGCCGAGTTCTCGCGTGGCTGGATGCACGGGCTGCCACTGGCGGTGAAGGATCTGGCCGAGACGCGCGGCATTCGCACCACTTCGGGTTCGCCGTTGCTCGCCGACTTCGTGCCCGACTTCGACGCGCTGGTGGTGAGCCGTATGAAGTCGGCCGGTGCCATCGTGATCGGCAAGACCAACGTGCCCGAGTTCGGTCTCGGTTCGCACACGTTCAACGAGGTGTTCGGCCCCACCCGCAACCCGTACGACACCACGCGGTCGGCCGGCGGCAGCAGCGGCGGCGCCGCGGTCGCGCTGGCCACACGCATGGTGCCGGTGGCCGACGGCAGCGACTACATGGGTTCGCTGCGCAACCCGGCGGCGTGGAACCACGTGTTCGGGTTCCGGCCCAGCCAGGGTCGAGTGCCCAGCTTCCCGGCCCGCGACCACTACCTCGCCCAACTCGGCACCGAGGGCCCGATGGGGCGCAGTGTGCTCGACATGGCGATGCTGCTCGGCACGCAGGCCGGGTTCGATCGCCGCGACCCGCTGTGCCTGTCGGGTGGGCTGCCCGAGTTCGGCACCGTGGCCGACGCACGCGCCACGCTCGACGACGATCCGTCGGGCCTGCGCGTCGGCTGGTTGGGCGACCTCGACGGCCACCTCGCCATGGAGCCCGGCATCCTCGACCGGTGCATCGACGGGCTGCACCGCCTCGAGTCGCTCGGCTGCACGGTGGAACCGACCGCGTTCTCGATGCCGCCCGACCAGGTGTGGGACGCATGGCTGGTGTGGCGCCACTTCCTGGTCGCCGGTGGGCTGGCGCCGCTGGCCGCCGACCCGACGCGACGCGCGTTGCTGAAGCCCGAGGCGCAATGGGAACTCGACCGGGGCCTCGCACTCTCGGCCACCGAGGTCGCTCGCGCCGGGTCGACCCGCAGCGCGTTCCACACCTCGATCGTGTCGTTGTTCACCCAGTTCGACGTGCTCGCCATCCCCACCGCGCAGGTGTGGCCGTTCCCGATCGAGCAGCGATGGCCCACCCACATCGGCGAACGCGAGATGGACACCTACCACCGCTGGATGGAGGTCACCGCGTACGCCACGTTCGCCGGACTGCCGGCCGTGAGCGTGCCGGTGGGGTTCGACGAACGCGGCTTGCCGATGGGCATGCAGCTCATCGGAGCACCCCGCGCCGACGTCGACCTGCTGTGCCTGGCACACGCCTACGAGGGTGCGCTGCGTGTGACGCCGGGCCTCCCGCACATCGGCGCCGCCTGACCTGGCCTACGATCTGCCGCCATGGCGAGCGGCGCGATGACCAGAACGGAACGCGAGGCCTTCCTCACCGATGTGCACGTCGGTGTGTTGGCGATCGACGAGCCGGGCCGTGGCCCGCTCGCGATGCCCATCTGGTACCTGTACCGGGACGGGCTCGTGCACATCAGCATGGACGGGGATTCCTTGAAGGCCCGGCTGCTCCGCGCCGCCGGCCGGGCCACGATGACCGTGCAGACCGAGACCCCGCCGTACCAGTACGTGTCGGTGGAGGGTCCGGTCGAGCTGGTGGCACCCACGGGTGACAACCTCGAGATGGCCACCCGCTACCTCGGGCCCGAGCTGGGCCGCTGGTACGCCGACCACAACCCGGTGGGCCCCGATTCGGTGATCGCGCAGCTGCGTCCCGAACACTGGCGCACCTTCGACTTCGGGAAGGCACTCACCTGAGGAACGCCGACGACATGCACAGGAAGCGAGAAGCGTCGCCCGTACCTGCGAAACTGTCCGAGGTGGGGGACCCGAACGACGACCATTGGCTGCTCGAGGTGGTCGAGGCCATGCCCGACGGCGTGGTCATCGTCGATCAGCGCGGCACGATGACATTGGTGAACCGCGAGATGGAACGGCTGCTCGGCTACCGCCGCGACGAGATGCTCGGCCAGCCGGTCGAGATGCTGCTGCCGGTGGAGGTGCGCAGTACCCACCACGAACACCGCGACGGATTCAACGCCAACCCGCACCGCCGTGCCATGGGTGCCGGGCTCGACCTGTCGGCCCAGCGCAAGGACGGCTCGGTGTTCCCCGTGGAGATCTCGCTGGCGCCGGCCGAGGTGGCCGGTGAGCGCGTGGTCATCGCCACCGTGCGCGACGTCACCGCCAACCGTCAGGCCGATGCCGACCTGGCCGCCGCCCGCGAGCGGGTGCTGCTGGCCGAGGACCACGAGCGCATCGCCCGCGACCTGCACGACACGGTCATCCAGCGGCTGTTCGCCTCGGGCCTCTCGTTGCAGAGCGTGCTGCCCACGGTGCCCGAGACGGCCAAGGTGAAGATCGAGCGCATCCTCGACGACCAGGACGACGCCATCCGCGAACTGCGCACCGCCATCTTCGGCCTCGCCAGCAAGCGCAGCGCCGGCCGCACGGTGCGCGTCGTGGTGAACGATCTGGTCGACGAGTCGGCCCGGGTGCTGGGTTTCCGTCCCACGCTGCACTTCTCGGGCGTGCTCGACACCATCGACGAGGAGTCCACCGCCGAGGTGGCCGCCGTGGTGCGCGAGGCGCTCAGCAACGTGGCCCGCCACGCTCGCGCCCGCAAGGTGGAGGTCACGCTGAAGCACGCCGACGAGGAACTGCTGCTCACGGTGAGCGACGACGGCGAGGGCATTCCGGGCAGCCACCGGTTGGGCAGCGGGCTGTTGAACATGCACGACCGCGCCGAACGGCTCGGCGGGAGCTGCAGCGTCACCTCGGCCGAGCACGCCGGCACGACGGTGCGCTGGCAGATCCCCATCGGCGACTGACGCCCCGACGGGCCTGGGTCACTGCTGCTGCGACGGGTTCCGACCTGCGCCGGCCTTCACTGCGAACACGGCAGCCTCGGTGCGACGACTCATGCCGAGCTTCATCAGCATGTTCGACACGTAGTTCTTCACGGTCTTCTCGGCCAGGTGCAGCTCGGTGCCGATCTGCCGGTTGGTGGCGCCCTCGGCGATGAGGTCGAGGATCTTGCGCTCCTGCGGGGTGAGCTTCGCAAGACGCTCGTCCTCCTCCGAGGGGTGGCGCAGGCGGTGCAGCACCTTGCTGGTGACCGTGGGGTCGAGCAGCGACTCACCTCGAGCGACGCGGCGAATGGCGGTGATGAGGTCGTTGCCGCGGATCTGCTTCAGCACGTAGCCGGAGGCACCCGCCATGATGGCCTCGAACAGTGCGTCGTCGTCGCTGAACGACGTGAGCATCAGGCACGCAAGACCGGGCAGCTGGCTGCGCACCTCGCGGCACACCTCCACACCGCTGCCGTCGGGCAGGCGCACGTCGAGCACCGCCACGTCGGGACGCACGGCAGGGATGCGCTGCATCGCCTCGGCGGCCGTGGAGGCCTCACCGACGACCGAGAGACCGGGCTCGGCCTCGATGAGCTCGCGCACACCACGCCGAACGATCTCGTGATCGTCGAGCAGGAACACGGTGATGGGCTTGGGAGACTCATCCATAGGGCACCCAGGCAATCACATGGGACCCATCGCTGTCAGGGACCTTCGTCACATTGTCACAAGGTCACAAACTGTGGCATTCGTTCTAGAATCGCCGCCGTGCTGCAGACCACGCCTCCCGCCACCCTTCCCCAGGCCAACGACGCCTGCTGGTGCGGCAGCGGCCGCAAGTACAAGCGCTGCCACAAGCCGCTGGAAGGGCGTGTGCTGCCGGGCGTCATCAGCCCGATGCGCACGGTGCCGCCGCACATCGAGCTGCCACCATACGCCGTCACCGGCGAGGCCCCGCGGTGGGCCGAACCGCGTGTGAAGTCGCCCGAGATCATCGAGCGCATGCGCCACGCCGGCGCGATGGCCGCGGAGATCCTGCGTCTGGCCGGCGAACTGGTTCGCCCCGGCATCACCACCGACGAGATCGACGTGTTCGTGCACGAGGCCACCATCGAGCGCGGCGCGTACCCCAGCCCGCTCAACTACCACGGCTATCCGAAGAGCGTGTGCACCAGCGTCAACGAGGTCAT
>SXGS01331771.1_pt1 | contig 14984 bp, 18 predicted proteins | sample 3174681 | NCBI WGS metagenome assembly SXGS01 (sample SAMN11356861, study PRJNA531348) | freshwater metagenome | isolation source: freshwater sample F1-80 | place: China: Fuxian Lake, Yuxi | collected 2017-12-25 | reverse complement strand
GTCATATAATAATTTTCATTTGGTAGTTATTTTATGAATCAAAGCAAAATAGCCCTAGACTCTTGTGTAGTGATCGATATTATCGAAAAGCCAAAGGTAGCCTCTAAACTCAAAGCCAATCTTAGAGGAAAATCAGTCAAAATCATTCTATGTGATGTTGTACTAGATGAAGTAAGACGAGTACGTGGATATCTACCAGAAAAAGTAATTGCCAAAGTATCACTTCTTTTAGGAAGAAAAATTGAACTTTCCCAAAGCGATGAGAACAGTATTTCAAATGCAACTCAGATTACAAATCAGTTTCAGATTTGTCATAATGGTGATAACAAAATCTTGAGTTTATGCCAGGCAAAAGACTTTGCTTTAGTTACATTTGATAGAATGCTTCTCAGAACATGTCAATTTGTTGGAGTGGTAGCATTTCATCCATCAATGGTAGGAGGAATTTGAAATGAGCTACAAAGATCACAAGATAAAACCAGACATGCAAGATTGGAGTGATTCAAAGTATCTTATTCTTGTAAAATCACACAACTATTTGATAGACCAAATAGAGGAGATAAACAAACACTTTGCTGAGATGACTTTAAAATATAATAATTTGAAAGCAGACTTTGAAAAGTACAAACATGCTATGAGGAATCGTATACAATGAAAATACTCAAGTGGATTAAGATGGAATTTTATGCACCGCAGAGAAACAAGGCTCAAAAAAAAGTAGCAGGACATAGAGAATTTGCAAAATATTTGGAAGAAAAACCAAGAGAGAAACGAAGTAGACGAGAGCAAGCAACTATGGAATATCATTATAATATGGCAGATGTGTGGCAACTAGAGCTTGAGAAATTAGAGTTTAAAATTTCTCAAATAGAACGTAGTTAGATAAAAACAGATGGGGGAAACGAGATAATGATTGAAACTCTGTTTGAAGTTGATGTTATTTATCCTATTTTGAAATGTGCTGATTCTCATACAAAATTTGGAGTAAACAAAATTGAAAATTAGTAACAGAATGGAGGCAGTAATTGTATTTCTAGTTATGACTGGGATATTTTTGCCAGTTAGATTTTTCTTTGTATCTTTTGTCTCTGATCATTGGTTTGGCAGTTTCGGACTTGTATCTGCACTTGCAGTAATTATTGTGATACTATCAAAGAAAGGAAAACTCGGTAGATTTGGGCAAATGTTTCAAAGACAAATGATGAAAATTCATACAGGTAAGCGCAGAAAATTCATCTACACAAACATGGCATTGACTGTCTTTATCATGGGATTGTCTATTGTTTCAATTAATTTAGGAAATTCTATCTATTTTGAGCAGAAAAACGAGATACTTGAATTGGCTGACTCGCAAGGTCAGTCTCTAAGAGAGCCTGCAGACATGCAGCAATTAACTGAGGAATTTCACGAACTATCTACCGTACAACTGCTTGAGGCGCTAGTTGCCATGCCTGTATTGCTGATTTACCAGTTTCCGTACTTTACTGGACTAATGGCAATTGAAAATGACCTAACATCGGGATTCTTTTTGCATTTTTCAACAGTTGGATTTGTAGAGGTGCTTGAGATGATTGGCGTCTTGATATTTTATAGAGTGACATTGAAAAAACCAGCAGTGAAACTATGAAATATCATAAAGTGACTCCTCGTGAAATCTGGAATAAAAATAGGCTCTTGATAGTATCTGCAGTTACGATAATAATTTTATTTTTTCCTACTGGATTTGTTCATGAACTGGGACACATTCTAGTTTGTGCAAGTAATGGATATGATTATGCTTTCAGTATTGGTGACCTTGCCTTGAATGTTCACTGCTCCCATACTCCGCAACCTATTTTGCTTTATTTTGCATTAGGTGGAATTTTTGGAATGACTGCAAGCATATTCTTATTTTTATTAAAACAAGTTCGTACTAATCCTGGAATATTTATTGGTGCAAGTGTTACTGCATTTGATCATTTTCTTAAAGCAATCTTTGAGACATTTGCACACTCTGCATATCTGTCTAATCCGAATTTATCGATATACATGAGTGTGCTTACTGTATTTTTCATGCTTGGACTGTTTGTGTTTTTTAGCAAGCGTGCCAAAAGTAAAACTGTTGAGATGATATGAATTGCTTTTACAAATTCTTAAATTCACAGATTTCAATTACTAATGGTGAATTTTGATGCTGATTAATTTTAAAACACATAATGAAACAAACACTGATCCCCTGCCAAATGAGTTTGTAATATTGCTAAAAGAAATGTTTCGTGATATGAGTAACCATACAATTTCAAATAAAATCAGACCGCCTGAAAATTTAAGAGTCAAATGGAACTTGACTAGCATGGCTGATTACCAACTTGGCAGAATGTTATCTGCCTGGCAAAATTTTGGCATTCGTGAATTTTCTGCAAAGTATCATCGTTCTACTACTGACCATGAAGATATAGAGATAGGGCATATTGCAGAAGAGTCTATTTTAGAATTAAGGGAATATTACAAAACACTAGATTAATTTTCAATTTTCATGATAATTTGTGCCTAATTTGAAGCTAGTTTATTCCTAACAGTATGTACAGTATGCATACTATTGACATGTTATATAATAATTTCTAAAACTACATTATTTCATGAACACAAACACAATACAAAAAAACAGCGAAATAATTTCTAGTTTTTTTCCAAGAATAATTCGTGAATTTGATGACGGAGTAGATGAAAAACCAATGATGTACGGTGAGCGATATTGAAAATACTTGATTTGGGTGAAGGTGAAGGAGCATTTGGATTAGTAATTCGTGATAAGAACAATCATGACAATTACATGCTGCTTAGTTTTGAAAATATTCAAGAGATAATTACTGCATTTGATGATCTGAAAAAACAGTTCAAGGGAGAGAGAAAATGATCAATGCAAATAGATTATTTCTTGTTCCAGCAATCAGCGCTTTTCTTGTATTGGTTCCTATAATTGGTGTGTTTATTTGGCTTTTTATCATATTATGGTGGTATGACAAAAACAAATTAGAAATTCACAGATTCTTTCAAGGTCAGAATTATGAGCAAAATGAACTATCTGAAAATACTTTGAGGGATTTAAAATGAGTGATGACTTGAAAATTACATCATGCCCAAATTGTAAGAGTGAAAATACATGTGAGATTAGTTATGGATATCCTGGAGACATAGAAGAATATCTAAAACTAGTTGCAGAAAAGAAAATTTATCCTGGCGGATGCTGCATTGAGGATGACTCCCCTACATGGTATTGCAATAACTGTGAAAGCAAGTGGGGAAAATATTCAGACATTGATTCTTTTGATTTTGATCAAGGCTTTAATCTTGATGAGGTGCATGATTAATGCAAACTCTGTTTTTTACTGTCAAAGAGTGGAATAGATTTACCTGGAGTATACAAGAAGTCATTTGTAAAAAATACGATGTGATTTTGACAGATTACAAAACAAGAAAAGAGAAGACCATGTTATTACTAAATAAAATCAACATGAAAAATTTCAACAAAGGAATGGACACATTTAACAAATCATTAAACAAATTTAGTAAAACAGTTGATTCTTTAACAAATAACAAATCTGGTTTTACAGAATATGATCAAGGCAAAAGCATGGATGAGACGCTTGGCAAGACTGGATCTACAAAAGACGCAATATGGAGTAAGCCAGTCAGATTAAACGATTCACCAGTAAGCATATGGCCAGAAAAACCAACTAGAACTGAATCAGACAAGCTCAAAAGGGATCATATGAGCATCTGGGGTAAAAGAGATGATGGATGAAGAACAAATCAGAGCATTTCTTGAGGATATAAAATCAGTCTACATGGTAGGATATTACAAAGATGATCTAACTACCGAAGCTGAAAAGTGGGGTCAGATTCAGGTTTTAGAGTGGATTTTATCAGCAAATACAAGGGGCGGTCAAAAATGACAACTATGCTAGTAATTTGATTATTTGAATTATTTGCCATTAGGTCTGAATTGGAACTATTTTTGTTAAAATCTCTCTAATTGCCTCTTTTTTATTCATGATTTCTTTTGAGTTGATGATATTTAGAACATTGTCGATATTTAGATGTCTGATATGAACTACAATATCCATATTTTTTACCTTTAAATCATCAATTTTGGAATCTTTTGTTTCTGGCAATATTGCATACACATTATTTTTTTGCTTTATTGCAGCATACATTGATAATTGATATCTGTCATCCCTTGAAATTACTTCTTTGTATTTTGTGTCTATTATTGCTTGTAATTTTTCACGTTTTTTATCTTTGATAAAAATGTCTGGTTCTATATACAACGCTTTATTGCTTATTTTTGATCTGTATCCTTCTTCCAAACGTGGTTGTGCTGTACATCTATGTGGGTATGCTTCATTAAATAACATGAAAACAAATTTCTCAAAAATATTATTCATGTCAACAAAAAATGAATTTACAAATTTTCCTGGTTGCTGATCGTAGAAATCTGAAATTCTTATACTGTCAATTATTAATTTACAGTAATCATGAATTTTTCTGTAATGATGATTCATTTGATTATAATTAATTTTTTCAAAATCGTCTTGTATAATTTGTCTATGCTCTACAAGTTCCGACATAACTTGTATTAACTGCCTTATTTTTTGTTTTCTTAATTTATTTGCTGTAATGTCGTAGCAACATTCTAAACAATAAAGAATTATTTGGTTTTCTAAATTATTATATTCTAATTCATCATATTCACATGCAAATTGTATCTTTCCTCTAAAATCATTTTGAAATTGTTTATACAGTAACAATTTGCCTCTCAATGCTGATAAATCTTCTTCTCGTGTGTTATATGATTTCACTAACCCCTGCTGTAATAATATCTGAACCTTGTCTAAAAAAGATCCAATTATAACTTCAGAAAGATCCTCTTTTTCACCTTCAAATTCTATTTCACTTTCAGGAAAGATATCTAGATCAAGTTCATTGACATATTCAATTAATTCTACGACTTTGTTGATGTCTGAAAATTTTGGTCCAATTTTTACTCTAAAATTCGTAAATTGAGCAATACCGATATTGCTTTGTGCCTGAAGATTGAGTTTTTTTGTAAATGGGTCCTCCTTTATAAAAAGAATTTTTTTATTTTCTAGTTTTTCTAATAATTCCTTATCTTTTTCTACTAATGTTGTTTTCTTTAGAACTTCCCATGCCTCTTTTTCTTCAGAAGTCGTTTCTCCCTTACGTGGTAATTTCTGATATTCTCTAATTTTGACTATGTTCATAATTCGAATGTTTGTTTTAATGCCTCAATCAGTACATCGGGATCCTTTTTCCATTCATCTTTTACAATCATTTTTTCTGAATCAATGAAATATTCACTAAGAATTTCCTCTTGTAATTTTTTATAATTGTTAAAGAAATAATCTTGAAGTAATGGTATAATTTCATATGAAAAAACAAATTGTAAATCTTCTTTAGTATTTATATCAAATAGATACGTGTGCCCAATTTGTTTTTCTCTAAGACCTGCCTCTACAATTCTTTCGTTTAGTTTCTCAAGTAATTTTCTTAAAGAAATTCCATCAATTACTTTTGTTAGTTTTTCTGGTTTTGGCATCAATTCGATAAATGAAAATCTTCTTCTTAATGCTGTATCAATTTGTACTAAACTTCTATCTGCAGTATTCATTGTTCCAATGATATAGAGATTTTTTGGAACGCTAAATGATTTTTTAGAATATGCTAATGTAATTGGTTTTTCTCTATATTTTGTCTCAATCAATGTAATTAATTCTCCAAAAATCTTTGATATGTTTCCTCGATTTATTTCATCTATTAACAATACATACTTGTTTTTACTATCCGCACTTGCTTTTTCACATATTTTTTTGAAAATTCCATCTTCTAAGGTATATGCTATTCTTCCTTTCTCAGTACTTGGTTTTATCCCTTCAATAAAATCCTCATATGAGTATGATGGATGAAAAGTTACACTTTCGAGAAATTGGTTTTTTTCACTTTCTGTCTCTTCTGAAATTTTTAACTCTTCTATTTCTTCAGAATTTAATTCATAGGTTCCAGTATTTGTTTTTCTAAAAATTGAATCTTCTCCATTTGTTTTGATATCCGCGGTAATGCTCGCAAGAAGGGTTTCAGCAGGAGTTTTACCTCTAGTTTCAACTAGTTTTTGTTCAAACGCCTTCTTCCAAATGTTGTTGTAATGCATTGGCTCTCCTTTATCTTTTAGAATTTTGATTGCAGCTGATCTAAAAGTCATAGTGGGTGTAACAGAATTTTCGGTAAAATATTGGGCCAATAAATTGGCATAGTGTGTCTTTCCTGTTCCTGGGGCTCCAAAAAATATAATCTGCTGACCCTTCTTGAGAATTTTTGCGTATTCTTCTATATCCGAAAAAGATCTGTTTGTGTTTTGTGACATATTTAGATATTTCATCAACTCTTCTTTATCTTTTAGAATTCTACTACATGAAGCATTAGGATTTCCACCAGTTATTTTGTGCTTTATGTATTCAGTTGAAATCCATTCCACTGGGATTACGTGGTGATTTATTGGATATCTTGCATCAAATCTATAATCTCCTATGGATCTTCCAATTCCAAAAAACCCTTGTTTTCCATCGTTTACAAAAATTATATCATTTGGTTTAATCTTCTTAAATTCAATTAAACTGGTTGCTCCAGCCTCATCTAGATCTTCAAACTTTTGAACTATTTCCTTGTCAGATAAATTTGAAATATCTCCTGTTTTATTCCAACCAACACCAACTATGTGATTGTTCTTAAATTCATTCCATATTGCTTCACGTTCTTTTTCTATTCCTGATCCTACCAACCAAAAATCCTTATCTGAAATTTTATCATTTTTTTCGTTTGCAATATCCCACCATAACCAATCTACTTGCCATAAATCTAATCCCTGTTTTTTTGCAACATCTTTTACAATCTCTTGCATTTTTGGAATTGTCTCCCACTCCAAATCCTTACTATATTTTTTGTATGAAAAAAGATCAAGTTTATCCAGAGCACGAGCTACAGGATCATTAATCACCGCATATTTTGTTTCATTTATCATTAAAAGAATTGGCGTGTAAAGTGCATTTGCAAAATATACTGTATAATCGGGACTATCTTTATCTCGAATTTTTTTAATTCGCTCATTAATTGAAATTGTTTCATCATGTAAAATTTTAATTGCATTTTTTAGTTTATTCATATCTAGAATCAAATTTCCACCGGGTCGTTGGATTCTATCCCAATGCTTGTTATTTTCATATCTTAGAAATTCTTGAAATTGATCTGCCGTAAGATTATCGATATTTTCTAATGAAAATAATTTCCTGTATTTTGCAATTACATCATCTCTGTTTTTTTTGAGTTGTGGATCTGATTCCCATTTTTCTTTAACTTTACTTACATATTCATCTAAACCCATTTTAATTTAAAATGAAGAATGACATTAAAAAGCATTGATTGGATAACCACCAAAAAGTAGTAAATAATGCGATAAATCTTCCAAAAAAATATCTGACGAATTTTATCACGTAAAAGAACTACTAAACAGAATCTTAATTTGATTATTTTTTAAACAACCTAGTTTTGTTCTATTTCTTTTGCATCGCAAATGTCTGAATACTCACACCACTGACATATCTTAAAGCCTGGAGTAGCCTGAAATTCTTTGTTTTGAATTGCCTTGACGTATTCCTCTAATTTCATTTTTATCTCTTCTACTTTAGCAGGTTCCACTTTGTATTCAAATAATTGCTCGCCTTCTGGCTTTTCCACATAGAAAAATACTGCTTTTACTGGCAATTTTCCAAAATCTGGGTTTTCTTTTAATGCCATACAATAAAGATTCAACTGAGGACTATTTACCGCATCTACTGTTTTGTTTTTACCTCCTGTTTTGTAGTCTATTACAACATATTCTCCATCTGATGTCTTTTCCACTCTGTCAATTACACCGTCAACTTTGAACCCTTTAATGTATATTGTAAATGGTAACTCCAATGCAACTATCTCATTTGGATTTGAATTGGACCATTTTTGATATGCTTCAATTGCAGGAGCTAGAGATTTTTTATCTTGCTGCTCTTTTTGTACTGAACTGGTTAGATATTTTGTTGAATCCCATTTCGTTTCCAATTCGGCAAATAATTTTTTAATATCATCAATCTCCCCATCTTTTTGTCTTTTAGCTGACTCTTCTACAATTTCATGAAATGTACTTCCTTTGTATAGTGCAGGTGCTTCTTGATTTTCAGGCAATACGTTTAGCACATACTTGTACCAGAATTGCTTTGGGCATTTTTCATAAGTTTCAAACTTTGAAAATGATAGATTCTTTTTTTGAAATCCTAATCTTTCTGGTTTTGTTCCTTCAAGTAGTGATTCCAAATTATCACTTGGAGATTGCTGGAGCAATTTTTCATGGGAAAATCCAGATGTAGTATGATTTTTCTGGAAAAATCCAATCTTTGCCAAATCTATTATTTTCTGAATTGCGCTTTCATATTGCTCACTGTGTAGATTTTTAATTACCTGGTTTAGCTGATCATTTTTGATAATCTCTACTGCATCAAAAGTAGTGGATATATTGGAGCTTGCACTTGCATCATATTGTCTAAAGTCAACATCTTCGTTTTTTTGCGGTTTTAACTCTTGGAGGAATTTCGAAGCCTTGTTTGCCCTTAGTCTATCTTCATATTGAATAGGATACATCAAAAACAGATTCTCAATTGTGCGTGTCATGCCTACATATAGTACTCTTCTTTCTTCTCTGAGAAATTCTTCTTTTGGATCTGTAGCAGGATTTACACCTTGTACAAGTTCTCTAGGTACGTAAAATGGTTTTTCAGTATATCTTAATGGTATTTTGTATGTGGCAACATCAATAATAAAGACAGTCTTGAATTCTAATCCTTTACTTTTATGAATAGTGGATACTTGAACTGCTTCTGTATCCATATTATCACGCTTTGTTTCAATCTCAAATTTTTCTAGTTCATCAACAAACTCTAAAAATTCTTTAATTTCGGCATTTTGATTTATTTTTTCAAAGTCATATGCACTATTTAGAATGTCATTAAGAATAGAGCGCTCTATAAAGTTCTCTATAGAGTCGTCGTTTGCAATTTTTTTGTAAATATCTGTCTTGTTTCGTAGTATTTGGTATATTGTCTGCGATGCTGGATTATTTTTTGCAATATCTATAAAATTTTTAAGCATTAAAAATATTTCAGCAAGTTCATTTTTCTGAGTTAGGTCATCAACTTTAAGATCAAATAAAACATCAAATGCATAATCTCCATCGGTTTTACTTCTTGCTCTAATTGTTGCTTCATGATTTATCTTTGAAATGTTTTGCTCGGATATGCCATATTCTTGTAAAATCCTGGTAATGCTTGTCATTGCTTTCATTGGATTTGCAATTATCCTAAGAAATGAAAATAATACTTTGGCATTAGGTGAACTGTGAATCTCTGATTTTCCAATGTATTTTACAGGAATTCCATCTGATGCAAGAATCTGTGCTACATTTAGTCCATCTCTTTGTTTTCTGGATAGTATGGCAAAATCACTAAAAGTGTAGTTTGCATTTTGTTTTTTTATCTCGTTGATTTTATTTTTGATAAATTCTGCCTGGGCAAACTCTGATGAACATTCAACCACATTTACCTTCTGCTTATCGTCTTTTGTAGGCACGATTTTCTTTGGTTCTCTGAATTTATCCTGGTCTAGTAATTGGTTTGAGAGGTTAATCACATGTGGTGGATTTCTCCAATTTTTCGTCAAGACAACTTCGGTGTAATTTGGAAATGATTTTTTAAAATCTGCAAATATCTGAGTGTATGCCCCCTGAAATCGGTAAATGTTTTGATCAGCATCTCCAACTGCGGTTATATTTCCGTTATTTGCCAATTTTTTAACTATAGAAAACTGTGCAAAGTTGTTATCTTGAAATTCATCAATTAGAATGTGTTTGTATTTTTGTTGCGCAAGTTTTAGTCCATGTGGTTTGTCTTGATTTCCAAGTAAATTGTTTGCCTCTACTATTAGATCATCAAAATCCATAATGTCTTTTTCTTTTTTGAATTTGACATATTCTTTGTACATTTTAACTAGATTATCTAACATGTGAATGTATTCTGCTTCTTCAACATCTATCATAGTTCCAGGGTCTTGCAGTTTTGTTTGAACATATTTTTCTAAAACTTCTGGAGTGATTAGTTCATCATTAAACACGCTGATTCCGTCAATCATCTTTTCAATTAGATCTGCTGCATTGTTTCCAATTTCTATATGATTGTCAAATCCAAACTTGTCAATATTTTGAACACCCCATACCAAAAATACAGGACGGTCCAAAATTCCACCCCGCATTCCAAGTCCCGTTGCTGTAGTGTTATCTAAAAGCAAATTTCTGCAAAAGGCGTGATATGTGCTAATTTCCATCTCTGCAATGTCTATTTTTCCTTTAATGTCTTCATCGTCTTCTAACCTTTCTTTTAGTTCGTTTGCAGCTTTTTCTGAAAAAGTAAGACATAGAATTTCTGATGGTTTTAATCCTGTCTTCATGAGAAATTTTATACGCTCTGTGATTACTCTGGTTTTTCCACTTCCAGGTCCTGCAGTTACCAATAATGGGGAACCTGTATGCTCTATTGCCTTTAATTTTTCTTTATCAAATTTCATGTAATTCCTCTACTTCTTTTCATAAATTAATAACTATGACTAATTATGGGCATAAAATAGAGACTTTTAGATAATATTGTAGGGTTTTAAAATTAATCCGGTGTACAATGTTTACTTTTATTTTTTGATGTAGTTTCTTATTTATGGGTTATTATGTTATTTCTTTTCTAGTTTTTATTTTCTTATAGAAATATGAATATGATTTGTATTGAGTGATGAGCAGATTCTTTTTGGGACAATGAATTTGACTGTGATTTTATGTGTTTTTATTTTTCTAGCAGTTTCGAAAAGTGTCATAAACAATACATTGCTAGCAACTATTTAGAATGATCATGATTACATGCCTTTCTTAATAGATCCTGTCTTCACCAAACCCATATTAACAAAGATGGGATAATCATCTTGTATGGCTTCTATTATTTTAAAAAATGGTGATTGCCTTAAACATCTAAAAACATTAGAGGACAAATCCGTAAATCTGATCTTTGCTGATCCTCCCTATAATTTATCTGGCAAAACACATCTTACAGTAAAAAGTGGAAAACCTGTTCAAGGATACAAAGGAGAATGGGATGTAGTTAAAGATAATGAAAAATTTTCAATAGAATGGCTTACTGAATGCAAAAGAATTCTAAAAGATGATGGAACGATATGGATTTCAGGCACTCTTCATAATCATCCTATAATTGGAATAGTCCTGAAGAAACTAGGAATGTGGATCATCAATGATATTGTATGGTACAAACCAAATGCGACACCATTACTCCAAACAACAAGATTAGCACCATCAATAGAACTAATATGGCTTGCAGCAAAAACAAAAAAATATTATTTTGATTATAATTTGGCCAAAGAAATCAATGGTGGAAAACAAATGCGAAACATGTGGCAAATAAATGCACAAAGACATAAAACCGAACATCCTACAGAGAAGCCTGAAATTCTTTTGGAGAGAATCATTGCAATTGGAAGCAAAAAAGATGATATTGTATTAGACCCATTTATGGGCTCAGGAACAACAGGGGTTGTAGCAAAAAAATTAGGAAGGAAATTCATTGGTATTGAAATGGATAAGACATACTTTGATGAGGCCAAAATCAGAATAAAAAATACAAAAATAATGACTAAGATAGAAAATTTTCTATCTGCATAATTTAGAATAGACACCGAATAATCATATTAAGGAAGACATTCAAAAATGACATATGGCAGATTTTTGGAATATTGGTAACACCACAGTAAGAAATCCAGAACGCATTATTGGGGCGTTAAGAGTCTTTCAAAAATATTACGACGGAGAAAAATCTTTTTCATCTAATCAGAAACAGCAAGGAGCATTTTTTGAAAAATTGTTAAATCATAATACTGATGGAAATCTTATTTCAAAAAATGATAAAACTCAAATTCCAATTTATACAAAACAAGAAAAACCAACATCAATGGATGATACTGAATACAACCAAAAAAATGGTAGAATGTATTTATCTGCAATGGATGAAATTGGTTTCACAAATGCATATGAAACACTTGCAATAGTCACATCTTCAGGAAAAGTGTATTTAAAATATCCTGAATTAGAATCAGACATTTGGTTAAGACAATTATTGAAATATCAGATTCCAAATCATCAAAAAACTATCAATGAAGTTAATCTTAGACCTGGATTTGTTCTTTTAAAATTAATGTTGGAATTGGATGGTCTGACAAAATTTGAATTAGGACTGGCAAATCTAATAAAAAATGAAAATTTGATTAAAATAACAGAAACGATAAAAAATTATAGAGAATCATATTTGAAAGCCAAAAAAGAAAATGAAATAACAAATCTACAATGTAAATTTATGACAAAACAAATTCTTGAATACTTTTCAAACGAATATGAATCAAGAAAGAAAAAACTACAAGAAATTATTCAGTCGGTAAAAACCAACTCTCTTTCTCGAGATAAAAATATTGAGACTGAATTAACAGAGATTTTTGCACTTGGTAAAGGTGGAAATACTCCTAAAGCAAAAGATTCTAAAAAACAAATTCTGAATTTGATAAAAAATGGTGATTTTGTGCTTGAAAATCACGAAATGGTTTTAGAAAATTACTTTCTTGCAGTTAAATCCACTACAATTTGGAGTGACTATGTAGATCTAAATCGGCGTTATTTAATGATGTGTAGGATGGTTCATTGGTATCAAAAAGATCAAGAACCTAGAAAATTAGTAGTTCTTGATGAATACAAAGAATTAGTCAAATCTGCAATTTCCAGTTTAGGTCCAATTCATAAAGTAAATACAACTACAGAAAAAGATGCATATAAAAAATATCTTAATGATGTAAACCATCCTAAATTAAATTTTGATGATGAATCAGTACTCACTTTGAAGATTGCAGGACTAATAAAAAAACTACATGAAATTAATAAGGATGTAAAAATTATAAGACAAAAAGCAGAATTTATTTCAGATGATAGATTAAGGTATAATAGATTATTTCATAGATTGCAATTAGAAAAAGAAAATTATTTTGCAAAAACTCTTGATACAGATAAAATAAAAAAAGAATTTGAAGAATTAACTAAAAAACCAAAGGCAATAACTCCAACAAAACTTGAAAGTTTAATTTGGCAAGCCATACTTTCTATAGGCGGATATAGAAATCATCCTTCTATGTCTCGTAATTTTCATGTTGATTCAAATTATGAATCAATTTTTACGGCAGCTGGAGATAGACCTGATATGCAATTTGATTATGGTGATGTTGATGAAATTATCGAAGTTACTAAAAATGAGGGCATTTCTCAATGGAAAGCTGAAAGAGAACCTGTTCCAAGACATGTTGCAACTCATAAATTTTTTTGCAAAAAGGAATCACGAGGTCTGTTTATTGCACCCACCATCGATAAATCAACTCAAGACCAATTTTATCTAAATTCATCCAAAAAACTTTTTGAAATAGTAAAAGAGGAATCTATAGAAGTAAATATTGTGACATTATCATTTCAACAATTTTTTGATGTGTATGTTTATTGTAAAGACTCTAAATCTTCAGAAAAATTATGGCTAAAAACTCTAAATGAATTACATTCTCTAATTGATAACACAAAAAATCAAATGGATTGGGCTGAAAAAATTGACCAATATGTTCGAAATTTAAGTAAATGCCAAACCAAAATTAGTGAATAAAGAACAGTGGATAGAAAACCAACAAAACTATGACGAAATTCAAAACACTCAAAAATTATGGGAAAGTATACAGGCCAACAACATAACACCAACAGATCTTTATTTTGAATACCTGATTATCCGACTAATTGCGGCAATTGATGAATTTCAGAATTTTGAATTTTCTATGAAATTAGACAATGATTTCAAACCAAAATCGTTTGCATCAGGAAAACCTGATCTAATTGTGTCATATGATGATCTGCAATTAATAGGTGAAGCGACATTAAGACCAATTAGTGGAAAAGTTGATCACTTTTCACATCTAAATGAAGAATCCAAAGTAAAACAACTTGGCATGTTATTTGTAAAGGATATTAAAAAAGTGGATTCGCAAGTTTGGAATACATATAAAGTATATTTACAAGAAAAAAACAAATTATTCATGATTTGTGATGTACCTTACTTACTAGATTTAATTAAAAATGATCAAAAAATCACAAGTAATAAATTTCTAGAATTTATTAAGAATTCAGAAAATATTTGGAAAACCGAATCAAACTGGAAATTAATCCAAGCAAAAATCACGTCCATACTGCGAAAAAATTAAACTTTCAGAAAAAACTAAAACAGAATTTCATAATTGAAGGAAACTGTGTAGATGTAATGAAAAAACTAGACTCAAAATCATTTGATTTAGTAATTACAGATCCACCTTACAACATATCCGGAAAATCAAAGCTTGACTTGCCAAATAATACAACTGGTGGACCTTGGTATAAGATGGAAGAATCCTGGGATATTTTTAAAAACTATAAGGATTATCTGAACTTCACTCGGTTTTGGACAAGAGAGGCTGACAGACTCTTAGCAGATAAAGGCTCAATTGTAATTTGTTGCTCATATCATGGATTAGGAGAGATCCTAATTGCATTAAAAGAACTTGATTACAAAATTTTGAATATAATAATTTGGAAAAAGACTAACCCTATGCCAAACATTACAAAAAGAACCTTAACTCATTCCACAGAATACATTGTCTGGGCTGCAAAATCAAAAGGTTGGACGTTTAACTATAAAGAGATGAAAAAATACTCTGAAGGTAAGCAACTCAAAGATGTATGGAAATTT
>SXGS01272433.1_pt1 | contig 14984 bp, 12 predicted proteins | sample 3174681 | NCBI WGS metagenome assembly SXGS01 (sample SAMN11356861, study PRJNA531348) | freshwater metagenome | isolation source: freshwater sample F1-80 | place: China: Fuxian Lake, Yuxi | collected 2017-12-25 | reverse complement strand
GGCTCCTTGAGCGTCGAGAGGTCGAACCAGCCCATCGCCTCTTTGCCTTGCCGCACGATCTTGCCGCAGTCGTTGATCAGTCCGTTGACCAGAAACGTCTTCGCGCCGGCAAGCTGACACTCGTACTGATTGATGACCGGCGTGTCTTCCGGCATGAAAACGAAGCATTCCATTCCTGCTCGCGCGGCGTACGCTGCCGCAGCTCCACCCGCGTTGCCAGCCGATGGCAGAGCGACACGCTTCACGCGGAAGTGCTTGGCCATCGTGATCGCCATCGCGAGTCCACGGCTCTTGAAGCTGCCGGTTGGCAAGTGCGATTCGTCTTTGACCCAGACGTCGCGCAACCCGAACTCGGAGGCCAATCGTTCGCATTCGAGGATCGGAGTCATCCCCTCACCCAGCGACACCGGCCGCACGCCGTTCGGCAGCGGGAGCAGTTCGCGGTAGCGCCACATGGACTGCTCGCGGTCGCGGAGCTTTTCCTTCTCGAACCAGCGACCGACGGCATTGAGGTTGTACCGCACCCACAACGGCCGATCGGCGTGCATTGTTTGCAGTTGATTCGCCGGCAACTGCATGCCGTCAATCGCGCTTTCGAGATGGGAAACGAACAAGATGTGAACTCCTGAGTGGTTGATTCCAGGCGAGCCGAAGGGCGTTAGCCCTCGGACCTCACAATTCGTCCGGTGGCTGACGCCCACCGGCTCGCCAGCGACTGGAAATTCATGCTATCCGGCCAATTCCGGGATCGCATCGCCGTGATCGACGATCGGAACCGGGCGGCCAGCGAAGTTGGTGACCGCCGCGTTTTTGTAGTCAATGCCGAGATGCCGATAGATCGTCGCGAGAAAATCGCCGGGGCCAACACGGCGTTCGACCGGACCTTCGCCGCGTTTGTCGGTCGCACCGATGACTTGTCCCGTGCGAATGCCTCCGCCGGCGAAGAGCATCGAGTTGGCTTGCGGCCAGTGATCGCGACCCGGCTGGACGGTCCCGGCCGGAGCACTCGCGACTCCCTCGCCGCTGCTGGCAACGTAGCTGATGCGCGGAGTCCGACCGAACTCACCGGTGACGACGACGAGCACTCGTTGATCGAGGCCGCGAGCGTAGATGTCCTCGATCAACGTCGAGACTGCTTGGTCGAGCGTCGGCAGTCGGAATTTGAGCGCGTCGAAGACGTGCTGATTGACGGCGTGGTCATCCCAGTTCTGGACTCGGCCGCACATCGGGCCGTCAAATTCGGTGGCGACGATGTCCACTCCCGCCTCGACCAATCGCCGAGCCATCAGGCATTGCTGCCCCCACTGGTTGCGGCCGTAGCGGTCGCGAATCGCGTCCGATTCCAACGACAGATCAAACGCTCGCCGAGCGGTCGGGTTCGTCAGCAGATCGAGCGCCTGCTGGTCGATCCGATCGACGGCGGACATGACTCCCGATTGATCGGAGACTCGCGGCAGGCGGTCAAGGCTCGTCTTCAACGCGCTGCGAGCGTTGAGCACCTGCAACTGCCGTTCGTCCTTGAGTCCGACATTCGGGACGGCAAAGGTCGGAGAACTCGGATCGCCAAAGACTTTGAACGGCTCGGCCGACGGCCCCAGGTACGTTGACCCGGCGATCGTGAAGCTGTCGTAGTTGTCGATCGGATTGACGGCGACGTAATTCGGAATGCTCCGCCGCGAGTCGCGCCGCAGATGACTGGCGATCGACATCCAATCGGGCAACTCCGGCTTGAGCTTGTCCTGTGGATCGGGATCACCCGCGAGCACCTGCAACGACCCGGCCGGATGCCCGCCGCCCGTGTGTGCCATCGACCTCAGCAGAGCGTACTTGTCAGCGATCTTCGCCAGCCGAGGCAGCAGTTCGCAGATTTGAATGCCGGGGACATTCGTATCGATCGGCTGATACGGCCCGCGAAAGTCGGAGGAGGCCAGCGGCTTACAATCGAACGTCTCCAAATGGCTAGCGCCGCCGCGCAGCCAGACCAGAATGATCGCCGTCCGTTCGGGAGTCGGATTCGGTGCGGGTTCAGCCGCACCGCTTCTCAGTTGCAGCAGTTGGCCGAGCGTCAAACTGCTGAAGCCGGTCAGGCCAATGCGCAGGAACTCGCGGCGTTCCAATTCAGTTCGAGGCGATCGGTTCATGGGTTGGCTCGTGAGGCGGGCTGTCGGGCGGATTCGCGGGATCATGCTATCCGTGTCCGGCGACCGCCTCAACATGGCTCCGGCCGGGCAACTACACGAAAGGACTCGCGAACCGTAGCATCCCGCCGCGATTTCCAGCAACCAGGAGGTTCTTCCATGTTGCCCACGATGTTTCTGATGGTGGCCCTGTTGGGAGCAGACGCTCCCACATCCACTCCGGCCGACAAGGCGTTCCACGCAGCGGCTGACGAGTACCTGGCCGGACACCTCGCCTTTCGCCCGCACTCGGCGCTGGAGTTGGGTGTCCACGAATTCGACGGCCAACTGGCGGACTACAGCCAGGAGTCGCTCGGCCGTGAACTGGAGCGGCTCAAGAAATTTGAGGAGCGATTCGCGAAGTGGCCCGTCGCCGAACTCACTCCCGCGGCTCAAGCCGATCACGCGGTGCTGTTGGCAGGACTTCGCAAAGCGAGGTTCGAGTTTGACGGAGCCGAGTCGTTCCAGAAGAACCCGATCACCTATTTGCTGGCGGTGCAGATCGACAACTACTTGCTGCGCGAGTACTCGCCGCTGCCGGAGCGGGTCCGTTCGATCATCGCCGTCGAGAAACAACTCCCGCGCTTGCTCGCCTCGGCGCGGTCGAACTTGCTGCCGGTGCTCGGCCGACCGATCGTCGAGACGGCGATCAAAGTTGCGAACGGCGGAGCCAACTTTCTCCAGAACGACTTGCCGAAGGCGATCACCGATTTGAAGGACGAGAAACTGCTCGCCGAATTGAAGACCGCAAACGAATCGGCGATCGCCGAGATGCGTGGCTTTGCCAAGTGGCTCGAAACCGAACGCCTGCCGAAAGCCGATCACCGATTCGGACTCGGCAAAGAAAAGTACGCGCGGATGCTCCGCGAGTTGGAACTCGTCCCACAGTCGCCGGATCAGATTCTCGAACTCGGCATGAAGGAACTGCGGCGCGAGCAAGCGGTCTTCGCCGAGACCGCCAAGATGATCAATCCAACGAAGCCGGCGATCGAGGTCTTCACCGCGATTCAAGAAGATCACCCGACCGCCGAGAGCCTGATTCCCGACACGGCTCGCGGCCTGGAAGCGATCCGGCAATTTGTCATCGACAAGAAGATCGCGTCGATGCCCTCCGACGTCCGTTGCAAGGTCGATGAGACGCCGCCGTTCCGCCGGGCCACCAGCTTCGCGTCGATGGACGCCCCCGGCCCCTTCGAGAAAGGCTCGACGGAGGCGTTTTATTACGTCACACCGGTCGATCCCGCGTGGACCGCGACACAAAAGAACGAATGGCTGACCGCGTTCAATTTTTACACGACCGATGTCGTTTCGATCCACGAGGCGTATCCCGGCCACTACCAGCAGCATTTGCACTTCAACGCCTCGCCGCTGAGCCGCGTGCGGAAGAGTTTCTACAGCTACGCCTTCGTCGAAGGCTGGGCCCACTACACCGAGCAGATGCTGCTCGACGAAGGCTTCCCCGGAACCGGCGACCGCCTGCGGACGGCCAAGTATCGGCTCGCTCAATCCGACGAAGCGCTGCTGAGACTCTGCCGTCTGTGCTGCTCGATCAAGATGCACTGCGACGACATGACCGTCGATGAGGCTACGAAATTCTTCCAAGACAACTGCTACTACCAGGAGCAACCCGCTCGGCAGGAAGCGGTGCGCGGCACCTACGATCCCGGCTACCTGCACTACACGCTGGGCAAACTGATGATCCTGAAACTCCGCCGCGACTGGCAGCAGCAAGAGGGAACGGCGTACTCGCTGCAAAAATTCCACGACACGATGCTGCACCACGGCTCGCCGCCGTTGCCGTTGTTGCGCCAGATCATGCTGAAAGACCGGAAGCTGTGGGATGCGGCGTTGTGAAAATGAATTCGGGCAGGGCGGCGGAAAATGAAGGGCGAAAGATAAACCGCAGTCCTATTTTTCGCCCTTCATTTTCCGCCGCCTTTCAAGGCTTTCCCCATGCCAATCCATTGCGAGATCCCACTCAAAAATCTGTCGCAAACGGAGTTCGGCCCGCTGGCCTACAGCGTGCTTGGAGATGTCTACCGCATTCACAACGATCTCGGACGCTATTTCGATGAGCAAATCTACAAACGGGCATTAGGACGTTGCCGGCCTGACATCCGGTTGGAGGTGCCGATTCAAATTTCGTTTCGGACATTTCACACCAAGTGCAAATTGGATGTCCTCGTGAGTGACAGCGGCGTCTTCGAGTTCAAGGCGGTCGAAGCATTTTCGCCCCGCCACAAGGCTCAGCTCATCCATTACCTGCACTTGGTCGGCCTCAGCCACGGATTGCTGGTCAACGTGCGATCGGAAAAGGTCGAGCATTCGTTCGTCAACGCCCCAATGACTCGCGATGAGCGGTTTCGGTTCGTCCCCGAACAACGAACTTGGGACAGCGGACTTCCCAATGCATCATTCTTTCGTGAGACGTTGCTCGACCTGTTGACGGATTGGGGAACGGGCCTGGAGCTTCCACTTTACGAAGACGCCCTGACTCACCTTCTCGGCGGGCAAGAGTTCGTGGTCCGCCCAGCAGAAGTTCAATTTCAAGAGCAGGTCATCTGGCGACAGGACTTTCGGCACGCGGCCGAAGGCATCGCCTTCAAATTGACCGCCTTTGAAGAAGAAGACTCGCTCGACAATTTTGAAAAGCACGTTGATCGGCTGCTGGCTCACACGGCGCTGACCGCGGTGATCTGGGCGAATATCGGACGGAAGGTGGTCACGTTCTCGACATTGAAGGCGAAGAGGCAGGGCGGCGAAAAATGAAGGGCGAAAGATGAACTGCAGTCTTCATTTTTCGCCCTCCATTTTCCGCCGCCCATCCCCGTCTTCGATCGGTGAAGTGACCAGCCTCAGACGACCGTCTGTAATTTCGTCGAAATACTTCCAAGCCACATCTTCGCCGCCATCATTCGTCAGCAAAGCTCTCACAACTTCGGCCGGCGTGTTCGTGCGAATGGTTTTGACCGTGAAATCGAGCATCAACCCGGCTGGAGGTTCCAGCCAACTGCTGATGCCATTCGGATTATTGATCGTGAGGCTCATCGAGTCGAACATCAGATCGCGTGGCTCCATCCAATGCACGTTGGCTCCGACATTCTCGACGACGAACAGTGTGCTTGAAACACCGTCGGTGATCGCGGTCATGTCGAGCAGCCGGTTTGGCGGCGATGCGGTTTGATCACCGACGACTCGCAGGTAGTTGGTCGTGATGTTGCCTGGCTTTTCGATACCGTGCAGCGCGTAGATCGACGGCATCTGGTCGGCGATTTTACGATTGCTCGGCCCGTCCCACGGTTCGTCAAAGCGATACTGTTTGTAGAGGTCGTTCCGTTCCAAGAACGGCAGCACCAAGATTCGCCAACTGTGTAACGGCTTGCCGTCAGCATCTGCGATGAACGGTGGCGGATAGCACTTGTAAGTCTCGTGGTAGTTGGCGACCGCCAACCCAAGTTGTTTGAGGTTTCACTTGTCGCGTGATTTCGTCGCCGCATTGCGAGCATCTTGAACAGCCGGGACCAACAGGGCTGCGACTGCGACAAGAAACAACACGAAGCTCCCCAACAACCAACTCCACCTTGGAATGCGAGCCATGTGGCACCTCTCGAACCAGACTACCTCGTCACGCCACCATCAAAGAACTGGCCGTCCGGTTGCACTCGGAATTGTTTGGCGGCCGACTGCTTGGCGAAGATTTCCTGAGTGACTCGAAATTGTTTGCCCAAGTCGTCGCCGTGAATCGTCTGTCCGCCACCGGTGACTCCACCAACGATGGTGACTCGTCGTGGAGCGATCAAAGCGGCGATGTGCGGAATGTCGCCGACGTCGCGGAGAATGCCGGGAACCATCAGACCGAGGCGTTGATTACGGTACGGTTCGTCGGTGACGTAGCTGGCCAGCGAGTTGATCGTTACCGCGTGAGTGATCCGTTCGTCGAGCGCGGATGCGCACAATGCAATCGGACCAACTGTGCCATTGCCGACTACCATGACTTCGGACGGCAGCTTCGCGAGCCGAGCCGACATCACATCGAGTGCGCGGCGGACATCCCACGTCCATTGACCAAGCAGCGGCCGGCCGATCCACAGCGACCATTCGGCCGAGTTGTGATCGGGTGCGTGGCCGATCTTGTCCCCCGGAACGGTGAACCGACCGACGGCTCGCAGTTCGGGAACGGCGACGGCCCAGCCCTCTTTCAACAGCTTGTTCGCTTGCTCGCTGCCCATCGTCTTGTCGGCACTCTGTTCGAGGTCCAGCAACACCGCCAACCGATTGATCTTCGGCGGCTGCGGAGTCTCCGGTACACCACGCACGATCATTGTGAGTTCGATTCCAGGCTCGCTCTGAAAACTGACGATGAACGTCTCCCCTTCGGTGAGTTCCACGCCGGGAGTTGCCTTCGGGGCATTCGCTCCGGTTCCTCCGAGCACCGCGTCGAGTGCCTTGAGTCGCTCGGTCTTCTCGGTCTTCCAGGCGTCGAGGCTGTCGGGAGCCTTTCGATTTTCCAGCAGCTTGCGAGCCTCGGCCCCGGCGAAGCGCGGGATCGTGATGTAGTCGTCCGGCCGCGAGTCGCCGGGGAAGCAGCGGAGCGATTCCGGTTCTTCGGTTTTGATTTCGGGATCGGGAAGCGGTGAGCCGTCGCCAGTTCCTTTGAGGTGCCGGGTCATCCAGCCGTACATGGCCTCGCGCATCGGCTGATTGTAGTCGTGTCCCGATTCGATGATCGTGTGTTTGACGCCGTCCGGTTTGCCGAGCAACTTCGCAAGCGACTCGACCCGCGCGAACGTTTTCTTCGCTTCGCCGACCGAGAACTGAAAGGCGTCGCGAGTCGCGCTGGTAATCATGGCTCCGCGACCGGCGGCGAGGCCGAGCACGTCTCCCTCTTCGGTGAATCGGACGGCACCGGGGACGACCTCGCACATGCAGCAGGCGGCTCCGAGATACGAGTCGTAGGTGCCGACCGAGCAGGTTGGGACGACGCAGCCGAATCGCTCGTCGAACGCGCCGGCGTACATCGTTTGATTGCCGCCGCCGCTGGCTCCGGTGATGCCGATGTGCTTGCCGTCCACCTCCGGCCGAGTCTGCAAGTAATCGACCGCGCGCATGTTTTCGTAGACTTGCAAACCGGCCAGCGGCAGGCCGATCGGGAACAGCGTTGCACCGGTCATCTCGCCGTGGTACTCGCCAAGCTTCTTGCCGAGGCCGCGCTCGCCGGCTCCCATCGCATCGACGACCAGCACGAAGAAGCCGTGCTTCACCGAGCCGATGCAGCGCGACTGCACGACGCGATCTTGTTTCGCTCCGGCCCAATGCCCATGAACGTGCAGGATCGCCGGCACCTTCTCGGTCTTGGCTTTGTCGGGGACGTAGGCATTCGCTGTCATCCAAACGTCGGGCCGCGTCTGAAAGATCATTTTCTCGACGCGATATCCGTCACGCTGAATCTCTCCCAGCTTTCGCGGCGCGAGTTCGCACGGCGTTTCCAGGAATCCACCCCACGCTTTCAGGAGGTTCTCGCGCAGCTTCGTCCGTCGTTGCTGCCACTCGTTTGCACTGGCCGGCGGCTGATCGTTGGCTCGCAACGTGGCACCCTGTGCTTTGATGAAGGCCAAGAACTGCTGTTCCGGTTTTGGGGCCTCTTGGGCAAACGAATCAACGCGAACTCCGATGACGAAACCGATCACGATGAGCCACGATTGCCAGCGCATGAGATTGCTCCTGTCGAGGACAAGATGGGAATCTCGGTTCTTGTATCTGTCCCGTTTCCCGACGCCAACCCGACGACCAGTCTTCTCATTTTCCGCCCTTCATTTTTCGCCAGCTCTTTTCAGCATTTGAAAGTCGGCAGGCGAAAAATGGAGGGCGGAAAATGGGGAGCAAGTCGCGCCCTCCCATTTTAGGGGCGGCATCACAATCATGCCGACGTGTCACAGGACAGCCAGTCAAGCAAAGGGACGATTGATGTCATCGGAATCTTGTTGCGGCGAATTGAACGTCGAGTCCGCCGTACGCGAGCGATACAGCGCGGCGGCGAATCAGTCCGAAGCGGCGCTCTGTTGTCCGGTCAGCTACGACTGGAAGTTTTTGGAGATCATCCCGCCAGAGATTCTGGAGCGAGACTACGGCTGCGGCGATCCGTCGAAGCATGTGCGATCCGGCGAGACAGTGCTCGATCTCGGTTCCGGAGGCGGCAAGATTTGTTACATCGCGGCCCAAGTCGTCGGAGCGACCGGCCGAGTCATCGGCGTGGACTGCAACGACGAAATGCTGAATCTGGCTCGCGAGCACCAGAATGCCGTCGGTGAGCGGCTCGGATTTCACAACGTCGAGTTTCGCAAAGGGAAGATTCAAGACCTGAAGCTCGATCTCGAATGTCTCGAAAAACACCTCGCCGAGAATCCGGTTCGGTCCAGCGGCGATTGGCTGCGGGCCGAGGAGTACGCGAACTCGTTGCGAACGTCGGCTCCGCTGATCGCGGACAATTCCGTCGATGTCGTGGTCTCGAACTGCGTGCTGAATCTCGTGCGGAGGGAAGATCGTCGGCAGCTCTTTGCTGAAATCTTCCGCGTGCTGAAGCCGGGTGGCCGAGCGGTCATCAGCGACATTGTCAGCAGCGACGACGTGCCGCTCGAACTGCAAGCGGACGCGAAACTCTGGAGCGGCTGCATCAGCGGAGCGTTTCGCGAAGACCGGTTTCTTGTCGCGTTTGAGTCCGCAGGATTTCACGGCGTCGAGATTCTCGAACGGCATACCGAACAGTGGACGACAGTCGGGCCGCTCGAATTTCGCAGCCTGACGGTGCGAGCCTTCAAGCCGCAGCCGGTGACCACCAGCGACTTCCGTCATGCGGTCGTTTATCGAGGTCCGTGGAAGAGCGTGACGACCGACTTCCGACAGGACCTCGTTCGCGGCGAGCGGGTCGATGTTCGCGATGCCGAGTTCGCGATGCTTGCTCAGACGCCGTATCGCGATCAGCTCGTGCTGCTGCCGAACGCGAATGTCGAAGTTGGTGCGGCTCCGAGCGGCTCGCTGTTCGTGTCGCTCGATCTGGTCCCGGAGGCTGGCGGATGTTGTTCGCCCGGCTCGAAATGCTGTTGAGGTTGTCGATGTCGCAGGATGACGCTGACTTGGTACGCGACTTTCGCGAGGCGTGTTCGCTCGTGCCGGCGGGATCGAACGACCGAGTGGACTCGGTCATGTCCGTGTTGCTGTCGGCAACCGGCGCGCGAGCCGTCGGTTGGTGGCGACGAGTCGGTGAGGGACTCGAACTACTCAGCGTTCAATCCGTCGCGGATATGCCGGATGAAGTGCGAGTCGGATTCATCGCGGCGACTGGTCGAGTGTCGATGTCGCGCATCGAATTCGGCTGTGTGCGTGCGGCAGCCGAACTGAGGCCGGTGGTCGCTCGCGAGGACGCGGCTCAGCGCGGCCTGAGTGGTTCGGCGTCCTGGTTGGCTCGTTTCGGAGCCAGTCAATCGCTAGCGCTGCCGATCATCCGAGACGGTCATGCCGTCGGCGTTTTGGCGATTGCGACGGCAGACGTGTTCGACGAAAGTTCGTCGATCTGGCAGACAATGTCGGCAATCGTTGCCGGTCTGTCGTAAGAGACGATTCGTGCGAGCAGACGATCGACAATCTGCCGCTCGACCCCTGAGCGACCTGGCCATTCACGCTGCGGCGCGGACACTGCTCGAGACGCTCGCGAGTGGTTGCGCTCGACAGGATTCTGTAAGCGTTTCCACCCGTGTGGGAGCAAGCTTGTCCTTCAACCCGAGAAAATGTTTCTCAAACAGATGCCAACTGAGCTGGGCCGCCACGACCGACATGCCTATTGCTAACACAATGTACGAAAGCTGTCCGGCCAGCGGCGATCCGAGTCTGGCAATCAACTGCTCAGCGGGAAAGAATTTCTTGAAGCTCGGGAGCAACATCCAATGGAAGACATATAATCCGTAGCTGTATTTGCCGAAGAAACGCAAGAAGCGCGAGCCGATCAGTCGTCCCAACCGGGACGAAGGGGGACTGACGACGGCCAGAATCACGAGGACTCCCGCGAGCCATGCACATAATGAATAGCGTGCAACATCCAGGCTCCCCATTGGCAAACGAGCCGCCATGTGGATGACAGCGAGCAATCCCAGCTGAAGAGCCGTCGCAGCCGCCAAAAATCGGCCGCATCGAATCAGACTGTGTGATCCGGTCGGACCACGCGCAACGAGAGCAAGGAAGGCTCCCACCGCCAATGCTTCCATTCGACACTGCGTGCAAGAATAAGTGATGCGATGCGCCGTCTCGGCGGTGTTTTCCGCAACCGCATGGATCCGCGACCCGATCGACAGCAGCATACAACTGACACACAAGACCAACCCGGTTTTGCGGGAGCAACAAAAGATCATCAGGGGCCAGACCAAGTAAAATTGTTCTTCGACCGCCAGAGACCAGAAATGTCCTAAGCGGTTTAGAGTCGTGACCTCTGATCCGCCGACGAGAAAGTTCGACAAATAGGACCAGAGCCAAGCCTGATGCTGGAGGATCACGGGATCAATGATCACGTGAAATTGAGGGAGCACCACCAGAACTGCGATCAAGACTCCATAATACAACGGAAAAATCCGGAGCGATCGACGGATATAAAAATCTCGAAAATAATATGGGTTCGATTTGGCATCAAATAAGATTCCCGTGATCAGGAATCCCGAAAGGACAAAAAACAAGTCCACGCCGCTGACGCCGAGTTTGAAGAGTTTCAGTAAAGGCCCTCCTCCGAGTGTCGGATCGGAAAAGTGGTAAAACATCACCATCAGAATGGCGATCCCGCGAATGCCGTCGAGCGCGGGGATATATGAGCTCTTGGGTCGCGCAATGGTTGGCAACGGCAATGTGCCGATGGATTCCTTCTGGCCAGTATCCTTGGCGTGCAATTCCGACACGATTCGATCCTCACAACGACGCGAAAATCCTTTTGCGTCAGACCAAGCCCCGCTTCGCGCGCGAGAATGATGGAAGCGACCAATCTGATCAAGGCGAGAATCGGCTGTCGAATGGCCGGTGATCAGAAGATTTCTGCGTGAATCCCACAGGCTTTCAGCCAATTCACGGTTTCAAAGCTGGTCTTGTCGCGATTCGGGGCGTGGGGTACATCGCTGCCTCATTTCTCCTTGCGGCATTAGAAAATGCCCCTGCCCCCACCTGACTTTATCAGCGATCCATTCATGCCAATCTCGGACTCGCGAACCACGGATGGGCGACCGGCACCGCTGTCGGTGCGGAGCAACTTCGTTTGGTCACTGTTCGGAAATGTGCTTTACGCCTTTTGCCAGTGGGGCGTGTTGGTTGTGCTGGCGAAGATGTGCTCGCAAGAAACGGTTGGGACTTACACGTTCGGCATCACTCTGACGTCGCCGATCTTTCTGTTTGCCGGATTGCAACTGCGGCGACTGCAAGCGACCGACGCGAACGAAGAATTTGAGTTCGGACATTATCTCGGTTTGCAACTCGCTGCGTGTGTCGTCGCCATGCTGGCCTGCTGGGGAGCAGGCTGGTTTTCCGAAGATCACGCTGCCTCGCTATCGGTGATTCTACTGGTTGGAATCAGTAAGGCGATCGAGACGCTGTCGAACACCTTCTACGGATTGTTCCAGCATCACGAGCGATTGGATCGGATCTCGAAGTCGATGGTGTTGCAGAGCGTGTTGTCGGCGGCCGGATTATGTAGTGGGATCGCGCTGACAGGAGACATCGTTAGTGCCTGCGCATGGTCGGCGATCGCGAGACTTGTCGCCGTAGTGTCGTACGACATTCCGAGCGTGTTGTGGTTGGCAGGCGATGCGTCGAAGTTGGATCGCCGGCTTTCGGCGTTCGGCTCTCGGCTTTCGGCTTGCAAGCCGTTGTGGGAACGTGAACGCCTCTGGCGATTGGCGATGCTCGGTGTGCCGTTGGGTGCGACAGGCATGCTGGTCTCGCTGAACACGTTTTTCCCTCGCTACTTCGTCGACCGATTTGGCGGCAAAGTGGAGTTGGGTGTCTTCGGGGCGTTGTGCCTACCGCTGTATGCGATGCACACGCTGACGAAGTCATTGGAGTCCTCAGCCAGCGCACAACTCGCGAGATTGCACGCCAGCGGCGACGTGCGTGGCTTCCGACTGTTGCTCGGACGATTGATGGCGACACACACGGCGGTGGCCTTGGTCGGAGTCGCCGTCGCTTGGCTGTTTGGTCGGCCGTTGCTGACGTTGGCGTTCAACTCGGATTACGCCGAGCATGTCGATGTCTTCGTGGCGATCATGTGGGCGACGCTCGTGGCGACTTCGGCCGGAGTGATGATGACCGCGCTAATCGCCGCTCGATTCATTCAGATTCAACTCCCGCTCATCGCGGCGACGTCCCTTGCCGCACTGATCGCCTGCTGGTGGCTCGTGCCCAGATTCGGGATGCACGGAGCCGCGTGGTCACTGGCGATCAGCAAGCTGCCGTACCTCGCGGTTGGGCTGTGGTTGATCTTGAGGATGTCCGACAGGCGAACGGGGAGCGTTAGCCCCCTGGTTGATGGCAAGATTGACCCCGCTCTGCCAACCAGAGGGCTGACGCCCTCCGTTCGCCAAGAGGAATTGCTGAAAGGAGCGGCCTGATGAGCGACATCGCAGGATTGCCGTCGCGGCATCCGACTTTGGGTGCGGGACCGTTCGTCGCCGACATGACCGACACGATGGCAAGGACTACGGCGACCGGTTCGGCGCGGCCGAGCCTGCCGCGCGTCCCGCACTTCATCGCTGGCTCCGCGCCGCCACTGACTCCCAGCTTACAGATTCAGTCATTCTGCGCGCAAGCCGCGTTGTTTCTGCTGCCGCTGCCGGCGATCAAGTACACGGAAACGAGCCTGACGCTGGCGGATCTGTTTCTCATTCCGGCCGTCCTGCTGAATTTCAGTCACGCGTTGAAACTGCATGCGTTCCAGATTCCGTTCTTGCTGGCGCTGCCGATCAATCTGCTGTCGCACATGCTGGATCCCGATGGCACGCTGATTCCGATCCTGCAGATTGTTTATCTGTGGGGCTTTCTGGTTCCGTTCGGCTGGTGTGCCTTCGTAAATCTGCCAGAAAAGCGGATCGCTTACTTGCTGCTGATCGCCAGCAGCTTGAGCTGTCTAGTGGCGATCGGGCAATTCACCGGCTACTTAGACACACTGCCGACCCAGAGAATGATCGACTACAAAGACAGCAGGCGCGCGGCTGGTCTGGTGGCGCAGTGCAACGCGCTGACGATGGCATTGACCCCTTGCTTTCTGTTACTTCCGCAAGTCCGGCAAGCGTCGCTACGGATTCTGTTTTTGTTTCTGTTGCTGGGGGGCATCGCCAGTACCGTGTCGAAATCGGCGATCATGGCCGTGCCAGGATTGCTGCTCTACTTCTTTTGGCGCGAGCCGGAGAAACGTCGGGTGCTGCTCTGGCTAACGGGGGCGGGTATCGTGGGCCTGCTGGTCTTTAATCGTGGAGCCAGCGTCGCCGAACTGGTGGACAAGCTCAATGCCGTCGTCGAATTCCGGCTGTCGAAAGCGGAGACGTCCTTTGACGACCGAGCACACCTCGCTCGCGTCGCCCTCGAACATTCCGACGAATGTAAGTTCTTGGGTTACGGCACCGAAGGGACTTACCGGATGATGACCACCGCGGGGGGTGTGGGACAGACAGTCCACGTCTTTTATCTCGGCCTGATGTTGATCGAAGGCTGGGCCGCTCTGGGGCTGACGGTGCTCGGTTTCTTCGTCCTGTTTGCGTCACTCTGGACGCTGCGAAAATACAACGATGCGATCTTCCTGGGCGCACACTTGTTGGCGATTTCAGTGACGACGGTCCTGTACTTGAGCTATCAGTATTACCCGTTCCTGATCGCCGCCGCTGCGATTGTGCGAGCGCGTGCCGAACTCACGACAATGCCGAAGCCTGTGCCGACAGCAAATCCTCGGCTCCGAATTGCCGGAATCACTCGGAAAGTCACATCGCGTGCGGCGTAGGATGGGAACTCTTGCCCGACCATTCCGCGTTCGCGAGGAACGACCACGAGTGCCCATCCTCTGACTACGAGAGCTCATCCGCCGCGCAGACCCACGGGGCGAGTGTCGTCGGATACTCAATCAATTCGTCCGGCTTGAAGTAGATCGCCAGTTCTCGCTGTGCGGCTTCAACGCTGTCGCTGCCGTGAACGAGGTTCATTTGGCGGCTGACTCCGAAGTCACCACGAATCGTGCCGGGAGCCGCTTGCCGTCCGTTGGTTGGTCCCAACATGGTCCGCATGACCGAGACCGCTTCCGGTCCTTCGACCGCCAGCGCGACCACCGGGCCGGCAGTGATGAACGACTCCAGCAGTGGATAGAACGGCTTCGAGACGTGCTCGGCGTAATGTCGCTTCGACAGTTCGGCAGTGACTTGCAGCATCTTCAGGCCAACGATTTTCAACCCTTTGTTTTCGATGCGGCTGAGCAACTCGCCGCACAAGCGGCGTTGGACGGCGTCGGGTTTGAACAGAATCAACGTGCGTTCGGAGGCCATGTCTGAAGAATCCTTTTCACAAATCAGGGTTCAAGGGGAATGTCCAAGGTCCAAATCCCAATGTCCAAGGAATGTCCAAATCCCAAATTTTAATGTCCAAATCGATCGCGAATCGGCCGGTTGGGATTTGGATCTTGGTCATTCTTTGGGCATTGAGATTTGGACCTTGGGATTTTGAGCTATCACGCCATCAGCTTGCGAAACTCGGCAAACAGATAATGGCTGTCGTGCGGGCCGGCCGAGGCTTCCGGGTGATACT
>SXGS01264360.1_pt1 | contig 14988 bp, 13 predicted proteins | sample 3174681 | NCBI WGS metagenome assembly SXGS01 (sample SAMN11356861, study PRJNA531348) | freshwater metagenome | isolation source: freshwater sample F1-80 | place: China: Fuxian Lake, Yuxi | collected 2017-12-25 | reverse complement strand
CGATGAACCGCGGCGTCGAGATCGAAAGCATCATCGCTGACGGACCAAGCTCGGTCATCACCCAGCAGGTCGAAATGGGCGTCGCCGTGCGCGAAGCCGTCCTCCACCTTCTCGCCGGAGGAAAATCATGAGCCTGCAGATCATCAATGCGCGCCTGCTTGATCCGGCTGCGGAGCTTGATGCTCCCGGCGCCATCCTCATCGAGGACGGAAAGATCAAGGATATCCGCGAGGGCGCCGAATCCGCCTTCCCCGGCGTTGAAACAACCATCGACGCCGCCGGTCTCTGCCTTGCCCCCGGCCTGATCGACCTGCGCGTCAAGACCGGCGAACCCGGCGACGAGCAGAAGGAAACGCTCGAAACCGCCTCCCGCGCGGCCCTCTCCGGCGGCATCACCAGCTTCGTCGTGATGCCCGACACGCGCCCCGTCATCGACGACGTCGCCCTCGTCCAGTTCATCGCCGAACGCGCCCGCGAAACCTCCAAAGCCCGCATATATCCGGCCGGCGCGCTCACCGTAGGCCTTGAAGGCCTCGCCATGGCCGAGATCGGCCTGATGGCAGACGCCGGCGCGATCCTCTTTACCAATGGGGACTGCCCCATTGCTGACGCCCAGGTGATGAAACGCGCGATGGCCTATGCCGCCAGCCGCGGCGCCATTGTCATGTCACGCCCCGACGAGCGCGCCCTCACCGGCAGCGGCGTGATGAATGCCGGCGCCTTTGCCGCCCGCGCGGGCCTCTCGGGCATTCCGCCTGAGGCCGAATGGATCGGCGCCATGCGTGACGTGACGCTGGCCGAGCAGACCGGCTGTACCCTGATCCTCGACCAGGTCTCCACCGCACGCACGCTGGAAATCGCCACCGCCGCCCGCAAGCGCGGCGCCAAGGTCTACACCACGGCGGCCGCCCATTCCCTCTTCTTCAACGAACGCGATGTCGGCGACTACCTCACCTATTGCAAGGTGAACCCGCCCTTCCGCGATGAAGCCACCCGCCAGGGCCTGATCGACGCACTGAAAGCCGGAGAGATCGACGCGGTCGTCTCCGCCCATGATCCTCAGCCCCCGGAAGAAAAGCGCCTGCCCTTTGGCGAAGCCGCCTTCGGCGCGGCAGGCCTTGAAACCGTACTCTCGGCCCTCCTGAACCTCCACCATGATGGCCCGCTCACCCTACTCGAAGCCCTCGCGCCGGTCACCATCGGCCCGGCCAGCATCCTCGGGCTACCCCAGGGCCGCCTCGCCAAGGGCGCCCCGGCAGACTTCATCCTCTTCAATCCGGGCAAGCCCTGGCTCTGCGAGCGTGAAGACCTGCTCTCCCGCTCGAAGAACTCCCCCTTCGATGGCCGCCGCCTTCAGGGCCGCGTCATGAAGACGTTCGTGGGCGGAACGCAGGTATTCAAGCGCTAACGCGCCGCCTCCAGCTTCAGCAGCTCGGCAAGCTTCGCCTGGGTCAGCTCAAGCCGGCCCAGCACATTCTGGCTGAGATGGTTTGAGTCCGAATAGAACATCTCGGTGTCCCGGCCATAGTAGCAATAGTCGGCATCACACAGATCCAGATAAACCTCGACATACGCCTCGCCCAGCGCAGCTTTAAGCGTTTCGTTCAGCGCGCCGAATTCCGCTTCAAACGTCCCACGCGGCACCTTCATCCGCGCCTCCAGCTCTTCGGCTTCAAGGCCACCATACTTGACCAGCCGGGGAAGCTCGCTCGCAAGATCCTGATACGGAATCGCCAGCGGTGAGACCAGAACCGTGCGGATACCCCGCGCTTCAAACTTTTCCGTCAGCTCAAGGAAGGCTTCCGCAAGCGCTTCCTTACCGGCCGGGTTGCCATTGGCATCAATGAAATACTCGCCATACCAGCTCGACGAAATCACAACCAGCTTAACGCCTTCATCAGACGCAATCGCCTCGAAATTGCCTTCCGCCGCCTTGAGGCAGGCCGCATTGATGTTCAGCGTCGTCGTCGGGAAACAGCTGTTGAGCGGAACAAGAAATCCGCTGGTTCCCTGCGCGCGCAAGAGCTCGTCCACCATCGGCGCATACATCTGCGCGTGCGAGTTTCCGAGCAGGATCACCTCGCGCGGTCCCCCGTCCTGCGCCCCGATCCGGCAGGCGCGCGAAGCGCCATAGGGAACATAGGACATCGCCGGGCAGCGGAAATTCGTCCCGCCATTTTCGGCAAGTTTCGAGGCAACAGACGTCCCGCTGAAATGGATGGCCGACTGGGTGATCGCAATCCCGAGGAAGGCCGTGCCGAGCACCAGCCCGGCCGTATATTTGAACGGCAGGCTATAGCGGAATGGCTTCTCCACAAACTGATAGGAGAGCCAGCCGAGCACCACGCTCAGCACAACGCCGCCCAGAGAAAGCAGCAGCCCCGGCCCGTCCACATAGACATAGACCAGCACAACCGCGAGGGGCCAGTGATAGAGATAGAGCGAATAGGAAATCTTGCCGATCTCGCGCGGCACGGGCGTCGAGAACAGGCGGAACACAAGCGTCTCGCGCGGCGCCGTGGCCAGCACGAACAGCGCCGCCCCCGCCGTCACGATGATCGTGTTGATCACCGGCGAAACATTATAAACCAGTCCGCCTACCAACAAAGCCGCGGCCAGATAAGTCAGCGCCGAAATCTGCGTCAGGCTGCCAAACCGCTGCGCGCGGTGCACATAGGCCGCCAGCGCGCCAAGCCCGAACTGCCAGACCCGCGTCGGCAACAGGAAGAAGGCCGGGTTCTCCCCGCCAATCCCGTTGAGATAATACCACATCGCAAAGCTGACGGCCGTCACCCCCGCAATCCCCAGGACCACCGGGAGCTTCAGCCGCCTCTGGATGACAAACAGCAGGAAAAGGAATGTCGGGAAAACGATGTAGAACTGCTCTTCGACCGACAGCGACCACATGTGCAGCAGGGGCTTGAGCTGGTCATTGCCGCCGAAATAACCCCCGTCCCGCCAGAAATACCAGTTGGCCCAGAAGGTCTGCGTTGCGATCAGGCTATCGAAGAATTTCTTCAGGTCCGACGTCAGGAATACCGCCGAAATCAACACAGTCGTCGCCAGCAGGAACACGAACAGCGCCGGGAACAGCCGTTTCACGCGCTTGGAGTAGAAATGCTTCAGATAATCTTTGTAGGGCGAGGCCTGGCTCTGCAGCAGATGCGCCGTGATCAGGTAGCCTGAAATCACGAAAAAGATGTCCACGCCGAGGTAACCAAGGCTGAGCTGGGCGGGAAAAAAGTGGAAAATGACGACAGAAATGACCGCAAGGGCACGCAACCCGTCGATTTCGGCACGATACTTCACTGAAACTTGCCCCACACCCAGCCACAAAGCGGTTTACCCGCAACCCCCACACGGGTGCAAGTTCCACGCCAAGCCAGGCAGGGTAAATTGCCCAGCCTGCTCCTCACGGCGTAGCTACTTATCCTCCCCCGTTCACGGGGGAGGTGCCCGAAGGGCGGAGGGGGGAGCGGCAACAAACCACCCTCTCCTTCCACCCCCAAAAACCTTGACTCCCCGCCCTCAATTCCTTACTTTACTCCTTACTTCAAACAAGGTCCGCCATGTCCACCGCCACGATCACCTCCAAAGGCCAGCTCACCCTCCCCAAAGCCGTGCGGGATGCCCTCGGCATTGGCCCCGGAGACCGGGTGGATTTCGTGCGGATGGCGGACGGCAACTTCGCCGTCATGCCCGCCACCCAGCCGGTGAAGCGCCTCAAGGGCATCATCCCCAGGCCCAAATCGCCGGTGTCTCTGGAAGACATGGACGCCGCCATCGCGGGCGGCGCCAAAGGCGCGTGAAGGGTCCATGACGGGCCTCGATACGAACGTCGTCATCCGCTTCCTCGTGCAGGATGATGACGTCCAATCCCCCATCGCCACACGCGCCTTCTCCCGGTTGACGAAAGACCAGCCCGGCTTCATCAGCGCAGTTGTCTTGGCAGAGATCAGCTGGGTGCTCGCCCGCGCCTACAAAGCCCCCCGCGAAGACATCGCCCGCGCCCTAGAGGGCCTGCTCCGCTCAGCCGAACTCATCGTGGAAAACGCCGAAGCCGCCTACCGCGCCCTCGGCCTCTACATGGCCTCAACCTCAGTCGACTTCGCCGATGCCCTTATCGCCGAAACCGCCCGCCTCGCCGGCGCCGGCGAAACCCTCACCTTCGACCGCAACGCGGCAAAGGAAGCGGGGATGCGATTGTTGAAATGATGCGCTACTGTCGCGCGTTATCGGGCACAAGCGAGATCGATCAATTGAGCAGCAGTTTCAACATCAGTGAAGATTCTATGGTTGTCACATCGAGCTATGTGACAAGCGGTGAAATGCCAATTCTTCTTGTCACTCATGAATATGATGAAGAGGACGACGAATACATCTGGCAGTTCCATTGTGGAAATGGAGACTATGCGATGGAACGGATGCAGCTTGTTCGGCTTGGCACAATTCTCAACATCGATCCTTCCATCTTAACCGTTGCAAACTTGGCTGTTGGCTATCAAGCGAAGCGCGCATCGCCGGATGATGATTGGAGGCTTTCTCATATTGAAGGCGCATAGGTAATACGCGTTTGGACAACACCGCCCGCCTCACAGCCCCTTGCCCCGCCCCCCACACCTCCCTAAACCTTGCCTCCAACAGGGTCGGGCGAGGAACCAGCACACATGCCGGAATGGGCAATCTACGCAGTCGCGGTCGTGGCGGGGTATCTCGCCGGGTCGATCCCGTTCGGACTCGTCCTCGTCAAGGCCGCAGGCCTCGGAGACATTCGCGAGATCGGCTCGAAAAGCATCGGCGCCACCAATGTCCTGCGCACTGGCCGCAAGGATCTCGCCCTTGCCACCCTCCTGCTCGACAGCCTGAAAGCCGGCCTCGTCGCCCTCGCCTTTACGCTGATTGCGGGCCGCGAGGCAGGCATGGTCGCGGGCGCCGCCGCCTTCCTCGGCCATTGCTACCCCATCTGGCTGAAGTTCAAGGGCGGCAAGGGCGTGGCCACCTATGCAGGCCTCCTCCTCTTCATCACGCCGCTGCACGGGCTCGTCGTCGGCGCGCCGGTCTGGCTCGGCATGTTCGCCATCACGCGCATTTCCTCGCTCTCGGCGCTCACCGCCGCTGTGGCCGTTCCTCCGGGGGCGTATCTTCTGGGTGAGCGCAGCCCCATCATCCTTGGCGGCCTGGCCGCCCTGTCCGTCCTCGTCTTCTGGACCCACCGCGAGAATCTCGCCCGCCTCCTGAACGGCACCGAGCCCCGCTTCGGCGCGAAGAAGAAAGACGCGCCGGAGGCATGAGCCTCTCCCGTCCCCTCACGGACGGGCAGCGCCTCGACTGGCTGCGCCTCGCGCGAACCCAGAATGTCGGCCCGGTCACCTTCGCCCAGCTGATGCTGCGCTATGGCGATGCCGGGCGCGCGCTTGAGGCCCTGCCGGAAATCGCCAGCCGCGCCGCGCGCGGCAAATCCGTCACCATTCCGCCTGCGGACAGTATCGCCCGCGAGATCGAGGCCGCCGCAAAGTATGGCGCCCGCATCGTGGCGAGCTGCGAGCCGGACTTTCCCACCCTCCTGCACGCGCTCGATCCCCCGCCCCCGGCGCTCACCCTGCTGGGCAATGCCGCCCTCGCCGCCCAGCCCAGCTGCGCCATTGTCGGCGCGCGCAACGCCTCGGCCGCCGGCCGCAAGATCGCGCGGGACATGGCCGCTGAGCTCGGCAAGGCTGGCTACACCATCGTCTCCGGCCTGGCGCTGGGCATCGACGGCGAAGCCCATGCCGCCAGCCTTTCCACAGGCACCATCGCCGTCCTCGGCGGCGGCATTGATCACGTCTATCCGCCCCAGCATGACCGGCTCTATGCCGAAATCGCCCAGCAGGGCCTCATCGTGTCGGAAATGCCCTTCGGCCACCGCGCCAAGGCGCAGGACTTCCCCCGCCGCAACCGCATCATCACCGGCCTCGCCCGCGGCACGGTCGTCGTCGAAGCGGCCGAGCGCTCCGGCTCGCTCATCTCCGCCCGCGTCGCCAATGAACAGGGCCGGGAGGTGATGGCCGTTCCCGGCTCCCCGCTTGATCCGCGCGCGGCGGGCACCAACAATCTCATCCGCAACGGCGCCGCCCTCGTCCGCCATGCCGGGGATGTGCTGGAGGTGCTCAGCTCCCTTCCCCTCCTGCGCGTCTCCGCGCCGCCCGCCGATCCCTATGACGCGGCCCATGGCGGCGGAGACCCCATCCTGCCCTCCGAGCTCGCCCGCGTCCGCGAGGCGCTCAGCCCCCATGCCATGCCGCTGGACGAAATCGCCCGCGCTGCCGGGGTCTCCGCCGCGCGCGCCGGGGCGATCCTGATGGAGCTGGAACTCGCCGGCGAGGCCGTCACCTTCTCGGGCGGAATGGCGGCCCGGGCAGTATAATTCCTGTCCCGATCTGTCCGCAAATGGCCGGAAGTGGCCGGAATTGTCCCCTGTTTGACCGCGCCTGGCAGCGTACTGGCGCCAAAAAGTCCCGGATTTGTCAGGCTTTGCTGTGGCCTGACTGCACTGTAATGGCGCGAATGCATATCCATGCCATTGCATGGCTGGACGCCCCGACGGTTCGTCTCTAAGCCTGACTTTTCGGGAGAAACGCGGCGCCAACTGCCGGGTGGGGCGTTGTGTACGGGTAGTTCAGGATGCCGTCTGTGGTGAAATGGTCTCACTATGCGCTTCTGGCCGGCGTTTCGGCCGTCCTGCCGGTCGCTGCCTATGCCCAGACCGAAGCGGAACCTGAAGCAAACACTACAGTCACCGACGAACGCGTCGTGCTCGAAGCCGACACCGTCTACGAGAACACCGACGACAACACGATCATCGCCGAAGGCAATGTCGAAGCCCTCTATCAGGGCCGCGTCCTGCGCGCCGACCGGCTGATCTATGACCGCGCCACGCAGCGCGCCCGCGCTTCGGGCAATGTCATCATCATCGAAGCCGATGGCAGCCAGCAATTCGCCGACGAGATCGATGTCGGCGCCAACCTCTCAGACGGCTACGCCATCGGCTACTCCGCCCGCCTCGCCGGAGACGCCAGCATCGCCGCCAAATCGGCCATCCGGCGCTCTGACGGCATCAATGCCATGGAGTATCTGGTCTACACCGCCTGCCCCGTCTGCGAAGACAACAAGACCCCCACTTGGGCCATCCGTGCCCGACGCGCGGTGCTGGACGAAGAATCGCAGATGATTTCCTATCGCGACGCGGTTGTGGAAATCGCCGGCGTGCCCGTCTTTTACCTGCCCTACCTCTCCCATCCCGACCCTAACTCCGAGCGCCGCTCCGGCCTGCTCGTGCCCAAGGCCGGCCTCTCTTCAAAGCTCGGCGCCTTCTATCAACAGCCCTATTACTGGGCCGTTTCGGACTATTCCGACATCACCATCTCCCCGATGGTGTCGCAGAATGTGAACCCGCTGATTGGCGTCGATTTCAGCAAGCGCTTCTATTCCGGCGCCGTGAATTTCGAGACCAGCTTCACCCATGAAGCCGATTTTGACGGCGATGGCGAAACCTTTGGCGAAGAAAGCTTCCGGGGCCACGTCTATGGCAACGGCCTCTTTGCGATCTCGCCGGAATGGAAATGGGGCTTCGGCATCGAATCCCAGACAGACGACCTCTACGACCGGCGCTACGACATCAGCGGCCAGAACGAGAAGCGCGGCCTCTATTCCAACCAGCCCCGCCGCCTTCTGTCCCAGCTCTTCGTCACCGGCCAGGGAGAGAGCTACTATACCGATGTCGCCGTCCTGAACTTCCAGGGCCTACGCGGCGAAGACGACGCATCCCGGCTACCGCTCGTCTCGCCGCTTGCATATGGCGAGAAATACTGGGATCTGGGCGACTATGGCTTCGCCTCGGTCAACGCCTCTTCCGCCATCCTGAGCCGCGAAGTAGGCGCCGACAGTCACCGCGTCAGCCTCGGCGGGGACTGGAGCACGATGAAAGTCCTGCCCGGCGGCTTCACGTTCGAGCCGTTCGCAGAACTGCGCGGCGACTATTACCTTCTGGACGAAGCCGTCAGCGGCAAGGATTCGGTCACCCGGGCCGTCGGCAATGCCGGCGCAAAGGTCGCCTATCCGATGGTCCGCCCCGGCACCAATGTGGATCTGATGATCGAACCCGCCGTGATGGCTGCCTGGGGGTTCTCAGACGTCAATGACCCGGCCATCCCGGTCGAGGATAGCCAGCTCTACGAGTTTGATGAGTCGAGCCTTTTTGACCCCAACGGCTTTGGCAACTTCGACCTCTACGAAGGCGACGGAAAGCTGAGCGCCGGCCTTACCGCACGCGCCATCTGGAAAAACGGCACGGAAGTCTCCACCACAGTCGGCCGCCGCTGGCGCTCGAAGGCCGATCCCGCCTTCGACGTGGCCAGCAACCTCGATGGCAAGTCATCCGACTGGCTGGCCTCGGCCAGCGTCAAGGTTGGCAGCGCTCTGGAAGTGAGCTCGCGCGTCCGCCTCAACGATGACGACCTTTCGCTCAGTCGCTTTGACATGCGCGCCTCCACCTCATTCGACCGGTTCCGGGCAGTGGGCCAGTACTACAAGATCGATGAACGGATCAGCCCGGCCGGTACCTCGGATGAGGGCATCTACCTGCGTGGAGAAGTACAGCTGACCAACCGCTATTCGGTTGTCTTCGGCCAGCTGCGTGACATCAGCCGGAATGTGGATACGAGGCAGGAGCTTGGCCTCGCCTACACCGATGAATGCGCCAGGTTTGAACTCATCTATGACCGTTCTGAACTGCGTGACCGCACGCTCGGACCTTCGGAAAGCATCCAGATCCGCTTCTCACTGCTGTCTCTGGGCAATTTCGGATCGGAAAACTTCGACTAGGCGGAATTCCCCGAAAAAACGAACTGCAGCAAACTTCGCTGATGACTGTAGCCACGCGTTGCGCGATGAGACGAGACTTGTAAGGTCCGATAGCGAAAAACAGGCTAATTTCCCGACCCTGGGGGGCCATGGAGACGTCGTATGGTACGTGTAGTGTTCTTGGCAGCAGCTTTTGCGGCGATCGGCGCGTTTGGCGTCCCTGCATCGACCGCCAGCGCGCAGGAATCTGACCGTCAGACCCTCGAAGGCATCGCTGCCATCGTGAATGACAAGCCGATCTCCTATTCGGATGTCCGCCAGCGGGCCCGCCTTCTGCTGCTGACCATCGGCGCTTCGGAGCCGACCCAGGAACAGGTCCAGCAGATCACCAGCCAGGCTCTTGAGCAGCTTGTGGACGAAAAGCTCCAGCTCGACCGCGTGGCCGAATACGAAGTCGAGGTCGATCCCCGCGAAATTGATGCCGCCGTCCAGGACATGGCCAGCGAAGCAGGCGTCACCGGCGAGGTCCTCCGCCAGCAGCTCGTCGCCTCGGGGGTGAACCCCACCAGCCTCGAAGAGCAGATGCGGGCCGACATCGCCTGGAACCGCCTTATGAGCGGCCTCTATGGCAACCGTATCCGCATTTCCGAGAATCAGGTCGACGATCAACTCTCCCGCCTGCGCACGGCATCCCAGAAAACCCAGTACCGGCTAGGCGAAATCTTCCTCTACGCGCCCGATGAAGCGACAAAGACCGAAGCCATGCAGGCTGCCCAGTCGATCATCGCCCAGCTCCAACAGGGCGCAGACTTCCGCGTTGCCGCCCAGCGTATCTCCTCGGCGCCCACCGCTGCCGCAGGCGGCGACATGGGCTGGGTCACCACCGAAGACATTGACCCCGCCATTGCCGAAGCTGTGACCAAGGCCGGCGCAAACGGCCTGCTCGAGCCGATTCAGACCGAGAACGGCATTTTCATCATCCTTCTGGGCGGCAAGCGCGAGCCGGCAGAGCCTGTTACCCGCGTCGACCTCAAGCGCCTCGTCGCCACCGACGGAGTGGAAGCCACCCTTACCGAAGCCATCGGCCGCATCACTAGCTGTGACAACGTCCAGTCGGTCGCCAATTCGCGCACCACCCTGCGTGCCCAGGACATCAACGACATCAACGTAGATGAACTTGGCCCGGAAGGTCGCGGCCTTGTGCTGGCAACCGAAGTCGGCCAGCCGACCGAGATCTTTGCCGTCAGCGCCGGCCTTGCCGTGATGTATGTCTGCCGCCGGGAAGACGGCGCCGAGGCGCTGCCCTCGCGCGAGGACCTGAAAGGCTCGCTGAAGTCTCGCGAACTCAACATGATTTCCGAGCGCGAGCTGCGCAACACACGGCGCATGGCCACCATCATCTACCGCTAGGACAGGCGAAACCGCTTGATCCAGCGTGCAATTGGCGCGACACCCCGGCGCGTGACCACGCCTTCCCCCCTTCCCCTGGCCCTGACGATGGGCGACCCGGCCGGCTGCGGGCCGCAGATCACTGCGGCCGCCTGGAGCGCCCTCCACGGCGACCCGTCGAGCGCCTTTTACGTTATCGGATGGCCGGGCCTCTACACAGGCGTCCCGGTAGAAATGATCCACTCACCCGCCGAAGCCGCCAGTGTCTACGCGCGCGCGCTGCCGGTTCTGGCGCTGGATGACGAACGCGCGATTACTGCCGGTCAGCCAGATCCAGCAGCAGCCGCGGGCATCATTGCCGCCATCAAAGTCGCCACCGCCCATGCCCTCAGCGGCGAAGCTGGCGCCGTCGTGACCAATCCGATCAACAAGGCGCTTCTTTATGGCCAGGGTTTCCGCTTCCCGGGCCATACGGAGTTCATTGCAGACCTCTGCGCGTCAGAGGGCGAAACAGTGCCCGAACCCGTGATGATGCTAACTGGCGGCGGCCTGCGCGTGGCCCTCGCAACGATCCACATGCCCTATGCTTCGGTGCCCGCCGCTATCGCCGACGGGCGCCTGCCCCGCATATCGCGCATCACGCACAGCGCCCTGCAGCGCCAGTTCGGCATCCTCCGCCCCCGCATCGCTTTCACCGGCCTCAATCCCCATGCCGGCGAAGATGGAACGATTGGCCGTGAAGAAATCGAAATCATCAATCCCGCAGCCGAACGCCTGCGCGCCGAAGGTATCGACATCTCCAACGCCCGCCCGGGCGACACCGTGTTTGCCGAAGCGCTTTCCGGCCGCTTCGATGCCGTGATCGCCATGACGCACGATCAGGGCCTCATTCCGGTGAAGACGCTCGACATGTGGGGCGGCGTCAACACCACGCTTGGCCTGCCCATCATCCGCACAAGCCCTGACCACGGCACCGCCTATGATGCGGCCGCCGCCGGGACTGCCAAACCCGACAGCCTGATCGCCGCCATACACTCTGCGTGCGAACAGGCCCGCCACCGCGCAAGGAACGCCGCATGAGCGACCCCCATGACGACTATGACGATGACAGCGACAGCGCCCCCGCGCTGACCGATGCGCCCGCCCGCAAGGCGCTGGGCCAGCATTTCCTGTTTGATCCCAGCATCCTGAAGCGCGCCGCCAATGCCGCGGGCCCGGTCAAAGGCCGGACAGTGATCGAGGTCGGCCCCGGCCCGGGCGGCCTCACCCGCGCAATCCTGAATGAAGAGCCTGCGCTGCTGATTGCGGTCGAAACCGATCCGCGCTTTTCCGAAGCCCTGCTCAGCTGGCCGGAAGCAAAATCCGGCAAACTTCAAGTCATCGCGAAGGACGCCCGCAAGGTTCACTGGGAAAAGGTGCTGACCGAGGCCGGCGCGGCAACGCCCGTCATGATCATTGCAAACCTTCCGTACAATGTCGGAACGCCGTTGCTGATCGACTGGCTGAAAGCCGGAGACTGGCGCGGGCCGATGGCGCTGATGTTCCAGAAAGAAGTGGCCGACCGGATCTGCGCGAAGCCGGACACCGATGCCTATGGCCGCCTCGCGGTGATCTCGCAGGCCGTGACCCGGCCGCGCATCGCCTTCACCCTGCCACCGGGCGCCTTCAGCCCACCGCCAAAGGTCGACAGCGCCGTTGTCGAGTTCGAGCCTCTGCCACCGGGACAGCGCTTCGAGCATCTGGCGCTGCTGGAGCAGATCGCCGGCGCCGCCTTTGGCCAGCGCCGCAAGATGCTGCGCGCCGCGCTCAAACCCTTCGCCAAGAAACGCGGCATGAAAGCGGAAGCCTGGCTGGAGGAGTGCGGCATCGATCCGACTGCCCGGGCCGAAACGCTCACCCAGGACGAGTTTCGGACCCTCGCGTCGAGCCTCGCCTAGGCCTCGCCGAGCAGCGCGCGGACATGGTCTTCCAGGTCCAGCTGGCGCAGGCGTTTGAGGCGTTCGGTCAGCAGGATGCGCTTGAGGCGCTGATAGGCCACGTTGAGATCGTCATTGACGATCACATAGTCATACCGGCGCCAGTGCATGATCTCGCGCTTGGCGTCCTCCATGCGGCGGGCAACCAGTTCCGGCGTTGAGCCCGGGCGGCCCGCAAGACGCGCCTGCAGGGCCTCAATGCTCGGCGGCAGTATGAACACCGAAACGACATCGTTCGGCATCTGGTCGTGCAGCGCGTCGGCGCCCTGCCAGTCGACATCGAAGAGGACGTCTTCGCCTGCTTCGAGGCGGGCAACCGTGTCAGCCTTGGGCGTGCCGTAATGCTTGTCGAAGACATGCGCCCATTCGAGGAATTCGCGCCGCTCGATCATGCGGTGAAAGTCTTCCGGCGTCTTGAAGTAATAATCCTTTCCGTCGATCTCGTTCGGCCGGGGCGGGCGCGTTGTGGCGGAAACCGAGAGTTTCACATCGCTGAACTCGTCCAACAGCATCTTCGACAGGGTCGTTTTGCCCGCGCCGGATGGGCTGGACAGGACCAGCATCAGCCCGCGGCGATGGCCTCTGTCTTTGGGATGTCCGCTATTCGACATTGGCCGACTGCTCCTTGAACTGGTCGATCACCCCTTTGAGGCCAAGCCCGGCATTCGTCAAATCCAGGCTCAGGGATTTGGAGCAGAGCGTGTTGGCTTCGCGGTTAAGCTCCTGCGCCAGGAAATCGATTTTCCGGCCCGCCGGAGACCCTGCCTTCAGGAGATCACGGCCTGTCCGGATATGCGCGGCGAGCCGGTCGAGCTCTTCGCGCACATCGGCCTTTGCCGCCGCCAGCGCCACTTCGGCGGCGTAGCGCTCGGCGTCGACCCGGCCTTCCCGGTCAAGCTCTTCCAGCTGCCGGGTCAGCTTTGCACGGATGAGTTCGGGCTGCCCGGCTGCATGGGTTTCGGCCTCGCCTTTCAGGTGCTCCATCTCGTCAAGCAGGTCGCCCAGCAGCGTCTCCAGCGATGCCCCTTCAGCCAGCCGTCCTTCGGCCAACCCGTCCAGCGCATGCGCTGCCCCGGCGCCGAGCAGGGCAAGTGCCTCCTCATCGAGAACATCGCGGGTGGAACTTGCTCCGGCCTCGACGACACCCTTGACCGACATCAGCGTGGCGATGGCTTCTGCAGAAAGCTCACGGCCCGAAATCTTGCGGGCCGACTGTGAGAGCAGGGTCAGCAGCGCCTCATTGACGACGGCCGAAGCACCGGAAGCTGCCAGCTCGATCCGGAGGCTGACCTGCAAAGACCCGCGATTGAACCGGGCTGCGGCCATTGCCTTCACTTCCCGCTCCAGCTGCTCTCCGCCCGGCGGCAGGTTCACCCGCACATCCAGCGAGCGGCCATTGACGCTCTTGGCTTCCCAGGCCCATCCGCCCCAGCTGGCCTCGCCGGTCACCCGCGCAAAGCCTGTCATCCCGGATAGTGTTCCCATCAGTTCGCCCGCTCCCGCTCGATTTCGCTGCGCTCATAGGCGCGATAGGCGGCAACATTGCGGTTATGCTCAGCCAGTGTCTTGGCAAATAGGTGCCCGCCTTTGCCATCCGCCACAAAGAATATGTATTCCGTCTCCGGAGGATTGAGCACGGCTGCAATCGCCTCCCGCCCCGGATTGCAGATCGGCGTCTTGGGAAGCCCGTCGATCTGATAGGTATTCCATTCCGTATGCCGATCTATTTCGGAGCGGTAGAGCGTCCGGCGCTGACCCTGATTGTTGTAGAGGGGCTCGCCCTTTGAAATGCCGTAGATGATCGTCGGGTCGCTCTGAAGGCGCATGCCCTTCTTCATCCGGGTCGTGAACAGGGCGGCGATCTCATCGCGCTCAGCAGCGATGCCGGTTTCCTTTTCCACAATCGAGGCAAGGATCACAGCGTCATACGGCGTTTCCAGAAGCAGCCCTTCCTGGCGCTGCGGCCACAGTTCGGCCAGCACATCGGCCTGCGCCTTCTGGACCTTCTCGATCAGCTGCTGGCGCGTCATGCCGCGATGGAACATGTAGGTGTCCGGAAGAAGTGTGCCTTCCTCCGGCAGGACTTCCGGCATTTCGCCTTCCAGCGTCTCGTCCGCTTCGATGATGCGCAGCAGCTGCGCTGTCGTGCGCCCTTCCGGCAACGTGATCTTGTGCAGCACCGACCGCCCCTCGGTCAAAATGGCCAGCACCGCCGCCATGCTGATGGCGGGGTCGAGAATATACTCTCCCGCCTTCACATGCGGGATGTCGCCCTGCATTTCCTGATCAACCCGGCTTTTTATCAGAAGGATGCGGTCATCCTTGATGACGCCCTGTTCTTCCAGTCGCCCGGCCACCGCCGTCAGGGTTTCCCCTTCCGCCACGACGAACACCACCTCTTCCTGAAGGGGGCCCGGCCGGGTCATCTCGTTGTTGAGCCACACCCAGCCAGCGATCGCGCCCGCAGCCGCGATGAAAGCGAGCACAAACACCCAGGTGAAGAGCGTCCTCAGGAATCCCATGCGAGCCTCATCTTACTTGATCCAGCAGGGAGTTCTAACCCGGCCAGACGGCCACAGAAAAGCATGCTCCGCAGCCGGATCAGGCACTAACCGATATGTCATCAACCTTGCCATGAGTCGCCGCGCTGTCAGGCAAAATGAAAGAACCGCCAGCTTGTCAGCCGGCGGTTCCTCAAAAAATCATTGCGTGTGCAACAGCCTGCGTCAGTCAACCTTGCGCAGGACCAGCGACGCATTCGTGCCGCCAAAGCCGAAGCTGTTGG
>SXGS01502522.1_pt1 | contig 14990 bp, 17 predicted proteins | sample 3174681 | NCBI WGS metagenome assembly SXGS01 (sample SAMN11356861, study PRJNA531348) | freshwater metagenome | isolation source: freshwater sample F1-80 | place: China: Fuxian Lake, Yuxi | collected 2017-12-25 | reverse complement strand
GCGCGGGCGGTGACGGGGGATCCTCGGCCGGCGGTCGGCGAGCGGTATGGGGATCGGGATGGGTATGTGGCGGCGATTTCGGCGGCGGCGAGCGTTTTGAGCCAGGCGCGGCTGTTGCTGGCGGAGGATGTGACGCGGGCGGAGGCGGCGGCGGCGAACTGGCATGCGCCGCGGCATGACGTGAAGCTGCGGTGAGTGGGGGTTTGCGGATATTGTTCTGATAACGTAATATTATGGGCATGGGTGAGGTGTCAGGGTAGTCGTTTTGTAGCGGTATGAATGGCGGGGGAATGCCGCGGTGGTGGGCGCGGCGCCAGAGGTCGCTGGGTTGTTCGGGCGGTGGGGTGGGGATTGGGCGCGGGCGTCGGCCTCGTCCCAGCCGGCCAGCCACGCATCGGTCAGCGGGCCGGGCTTGTACGGGCTCTTGCGCTCCCCGCGCTGCTCGGCGCAGTAGCGGTAGCCGGCGCCGTGCGCGCGCTCCGCGGCGTCCTGGGGGCTGGCGTGGTTGGGCGCTTCGGGGTCGCGGTCGGGAGGGGTGGAGCCCGCCGCCGCCGCCGAGTTGGCGACGGTGGGCTCCGGGGCGGGGGGCTGCTGCTGCTCGGCCTGCTGCTGCGGGGGGCTATGGCGGACGCCGGCCAGGGCGATGGCTTCCAGGCGCGCGGCGATGATCTGTCGGACGTCCCCGACAAGCTCGGGGTTGGTGATGAGCGCGTCGAAGGCCCCGCCGCCACTCACCGACGACACCGCGATCGTGGTGTTGTTCAGCTGCACGACGCGCGAGGGGTCGAGGACCGCGGCGATGGTTTCGCCCGCGGCGGCAAGGGGTTCGATCTGCTGAAGCTCGGCCAGCAGCTGGGCCTTGCGGGCCGCTGCGGTGGCCAGGAGGGGGGACGGGGTGCTCATTCGGTGCTCGTGGGGTTGGGGTGGATGCCGAACCGCGCAACGATCCGGCTGATGGTGAGGGAGTCGATCAGTGCGTCACGGGCGGCCTTGGCGCCCTTGCTTCGGTCGCGGGGGTACAGGGCCGCGGCGACCTTGCCGGCCGCGGTGACCGAGGGCTCCAGGGCCGTCACGAGCCCCACGGCGCGCGGGTCGGGCTCGTCGCCCGTCCACCACGCGCGGCATAGGTCCGCGGCGGCGGTCGGGACCAGCACGCGATGCGTGCGTCCGACGTGTCCGACCACTCCGTCATCGAGCACCACCGGGCCCTCGGCGGTGAGCGTCACGCACGCCTCGCGCAGCATGTCGCGCATCGCGTCGACCACGGCGTACCGGGTGGCGATGGTCTCGGGGTCACCGTCGAGCACGTCGCCGCGCAGGTGGGCGCGGGCGTCCTCGCACCGTCCGAGGAACGGGCAGCCCAGGCAGTGCGCACCGGGCCGGGCCGGACGGTGGCCGCCAGCGCGGGACTCAGCGGCGGCGACCAGCAGCCGCACATCCTGGCGCCAGGTGGCCAGGGTCTGCTCACCGTCCTCGTCCAGCACGAGGTCAGCTTCGAACGAGGCCAGCGTGCGCAGGTTGATGACCCTGCGCCGCACGAACGCCGGCGAGAAGCCCAGCAGGCGCTCGGCGTGAGCCACGGCGACCAGAGCTTGCCCGCGGAGTTGGATCGTCTCCAGCTCCGTCTCGTCGGTCGGCCAGGCGCTCTTGTAGTCGGTGACGCACACGCCGATCCCGCCGTCGTCCTCGTCGTCGCGGTTGTCGCCGACGCAGGGGCCGACGACGTCCACCGCCGCCTTCCACCACGCGCGGGGGCTGGAGTAGTCCACGGGACGCCAGTCGACATCGACGGCCAGCCCGTGCTCGGAGCGGTCCTCGAGCTGCGTGGGGTAGACGTACCACGCGCGCACGGCGAGCTCGCGGCCCTCGGCGGCGGCGGCGGGCGACATCGGCGGCTCGGGGGTCCCGTCGAACTCTCGGCCCTCGCGCACCAAAACCTCGGCGGCGGCCTGGGCGAGCGCGGCGGCCTCGTCGCCCTCGACGCCCCGGCCGAGCTCAACCTGGCGGCGGCAGAGCACATCGAGGATGGCGTGCGCGGCGATGCCGACCTGGAACACCTCGCGGTCCCGGGGCGTGCCGGCCTCGTGGTGATCCAGGGCGGCCGGGCAGTGCCGCTCCAGGTACGCGAGGGTGGAGGATCGCCACGCCATCACGCCACCCGCCCGACATCGACGCAAGCCGCAGCGCCCGCTGCCTCCTGCTCCTCGTCGGGGAGCGGCACGAGCAGCGGTTGGGCGGCGGCCAGCGTCCGCATCTCGTCCGCCCGCTTGAGCTGGCTCTCGATCCACGCGAACAGGTCCGTGCCGCCGAGCTCCAGCCGCACCACCGGGAACCGCTTGCCGGGCCGGGTCACCTGCGTGAGATTCAGCGAGCCCGGCAGTCCCCACAGCGGCACGCGCGCCGGGTCGACGCCCATCCCCACGCAGGCCTCGGCGAACTGGGCGAAGAAGCCGGCCACGTTGGCGACCGTGTGGATCGAGTAGCTGCGAAACTCGAACGAGAGCGACGGAAGCCCAGGGATCGCGAGGCGCCCGCCGAGCCACATGAAGGGCTTGCACGGAGGCTTTTCGCCCTGTCGATACTGGCACTGCTCGGCCGGGCACCGACACGTCGCGTAGGCCTTGCCGTCCCAGCGATAGGCCACCTGTCCGTTGCCGTAGCAGCCGGGACCGCGCCGCGGGTGGCGCGGAATGCCCGGCATCTCGGGGGCGCCCTTGTAGTGGTACTTGAAGGCGTCATCTTGGGCCAGATGCGCCAGCTTGATCGGGATGCTGACCCGGGAGCCCACCCGGCCCGCGTGCCACTCACCAAACAGGGGGTGCTCGGGCTTGGCGAGCGCGTCGTACTCGCGGCCGTCCTTGGTGGCGAACTTGACCTGGTCGCCGTCGGCCGCCTTGACGTACAGCCGCTCCTTGTCGGTTGGAGCGCCGTTCTTGCCCTTTGTGCCGACCGTGACGCACACGGCCGGATGCTGCCGGGGCCGTAGCCCTGGGATGCCGCTGGGCATCATCGTGCCCCCGACGCCGGCCAGAGCAGCCAGCAGTACATGGTGGCGACGCCGGCCACGCTCAGCAGCGCGAACGCCAAGGCGTCGTTGTGTCGGGCGATGAAGGCGGACATCAGTAGACCTCCGGATGCGAGCCGCCCTCGAAGCGCGCGGCGGCCACGATGGCCTCCTCGCGCGTCGGTGCGGGGATGGTGGCCGGCATGATCCGGCCGGGGATGTAGGCGCGCCGGGCGAGCCAGCGGTGCCGAGAGACCTGCTCGACCGACCAGCCGTCCGGGAGCTCGGGCGTGGGGCGGCGCGACGAAAGGATGACGAGCGGACAGCGTGAAGGTCGCCACGATCGAGCCCTTGAACCGGTCCCACGCCTCGCGGTTCGGGCGGTCCATCCGGAACCCGTCGGCGGCCTGAAAGTCGCCCCACGGCCGGACGACGCTCCACCCGCTGAGCCGCGCCATCAACTCGACGGCGGGCCAGTCGGGGCGCTTGCTGCCCGCGTGGAGCGCGATGGTGGTGCCGATGGCGGACGCCGGCGGCGCCCAGGTGCGGTTCTCGACGCGCTTTCCGAGCCGACACACGGCCCAGGCCCACTCGGGCGTAAGGGTGAGCGCGCGCATCACCGCACCACCTGGTCAAGCGTCCGCCCGCTCGGCAGGAGCATCACGAGCCGCGGAGCGTCACCACGAGCGCGGGCCGCAAGCTGCACAGCCATCTCGTGATGACCGAGCTGCATCGCGACGGCGCCGCGGCTGCGGTCGGCGCGGGCCAGGGCTCGGCCGGAGCACCGCGCGTGGTACATCGCGGCCGGGCCAGGGAAGGCGTACGTCGTGGTCATCGGGGCGGCTCCTGAGGGCGAAATGCACTTAGCTGGACTCTGTTCGGACGTCAACGCGAAATGTCTTAGCGCCTCACACTTTCTGTAGTCCGCAATACGCGAGCCCCCCTGAGGGCGGCTTGGCTTGACGGGCGACGGCCGAGAGAATAAGGCCGAGTCGTACTCAGAGAGGAATCATGTCCTTCGGCCACTACCTGAAGACGAAGCGCGAGGAGGCCGGGCTCTCTCAGGCTGCGCTGGCGGCGCGCTGTCCTGGCGGTGAGGGGATCGCGCAGACGACGATCGGGCGATGGGAGCGCGGGAGTCACGTCCCGTCCGTCCGGCAGGTCGGCTTGCTCGCCGCCGCGCTGAGGCTGAGCGAGCGGGAGCGACTGGATGCGCTCGACCACGCGATCCGTCCAGACGTGGCCCCCGACGCCCAGGCCGCGCTGTAGATGCCCCCGTGCGCGTCCGAGCACGGCAGCCGCCCCGCCCCGCGGCGGGCGGCCTTCCTCACCAGCGCGGGCGGACTGACCGATGAGGAGGCCGGCGACCTGCTGCGTCAGGTTGACCAGGCCGCCGCCACAAGCCACCGCGTGCGGCTCGCCATCGAGCGGCGTCGGCGTGTGGCGTCGTGAAGGCTCCGTCCGCGTTCGCGCTGTACCGCGCGCCGGTCATCGAGCACGGGCAGCTCGGCGTGTACCGCGACGCGTTCGCCGCTCGGGCGTTCCCGGCCACTCCAGCCTCGGAGAGTGAGCAGGTGGTCGGCTTCGTCGACGCCGTCGAGATGGCGCACGAACTCGACGTGTACCGCACCACCGTCGGTGAGCACATCGTGCTCGGGGTCCGAGTCGACAGCAAGACCATCCCTCCCGCCCTGCTCGCCCTCGAGACGGAGCGCGCGTGCACCGAGTGGCTGGCGGCCAACGGTCGGGCCAAGGTGCCCGCCGCCACCAAGCGCGAGCTGAAGGAGCGCGTCGCCGAGGAGCTGCTGCGGAGGATGCCCGCGGTCCCGTCGCACGCGGCGCTCATCTACGACCACGTCGACGGGTTGGTGACGGTGCTCGGCTCGGGTGCCGCGGCCAAGGCGGCCCCCGGGCTCTGGCGGGACGCGCTGGACGGCGTGGTGCCCGACTGCGGACTGCGGCCGCTCACCGTGATCGACCGCATCGCGCACCACCTGGCGCCCGAGCACTACGGGCACCTCACGGGCGACGAGACCTGCACCGACCCCGACCACCGCCCGGTGGTCGGCGTGTCGCCTGCGCCTGGCCGCGCCGGCGAGTTTTTGGTGTGGCTCTGGCATCGCTCGGAGTCGGCCGGGGAGGTCCGGGCCAACGCCGGCCGTCCAGATCTGCGCGTGGCCTGGCTCGCCGAGCGCACGGTGGGCCTCGCGGACGGCGAGACCGGCAAGCGTCGGATGTCGGTGCGGGCCACCACGGCCGCCGAGGACCCCGCGGTGCGCACGGCGCTCCTCGACGGCCACACGGTCGACGGGCTCGGCCTGCACCTCCAGCGGCACGAGGGGGGCGACATCGGCACCGTCGATCTCTGCGTCGACCGCGGAGACCTGCGCATCGGCTCGGTCAAGTTGCCCCGGTCGGTGTCGGCGGGCGACGACGTCGCGCAGCTTCTGGTGTACCGCGACGCGCTGCACGAAGTCCACAGCGCGGTCGCCGAGGTGCTTCTGGCGTGGGCGACGGGCCCCGGGTCGCGCGACGCGATCGGCCAGAGCAAGGCGTCGCTCGAACGCTGGCTGTCCGTCGAGCTCCAGGCGTGGCTCGCGGAGCACGGGGGCGCCGATGCGAACTGAGACCTACCTGCTTGCCGCCATCCCCCGGGGCAAGGCCAGCGCCCGCGGCGGCCGGATGGGCAAGCGCGCCCACACCGATCCCGCGACGCGCCAGTGGATGACCCGGGCCGCCGCAGCCATCCGTCAGCAGCGCGGCAACCGCGAGCCGATCCGGGGGCCCGTCGAGGTCGAGATCATCGCCGTGTTCCCTCGTCCCGCGTACCTCGTGCCGGACTTCGATAGTCGCGCCGCACAGCCGACGATCGATCGGATCGCGCACGTCGTGAAGCCCGACGCGGACAACGTCACGAAGATGGTGCTGGACACGCTGGTCAAGGCCGGCGTGCTCGGGGACGACGCGCGCGCCGCGTACGCCTCGACGCGCAAGTGGTGGGCGGCGTTCGGCGAGGAGCCCGGGCTGGACATCGTCGTGCGCGACATCACCGACGAGCAGCCGTGGGCGGCGTGGGCCGTGCTCCGCGGCGAGCGCCCCGACGAGGAGGCCGGGTGAGCGCGCTCCCGGTCCCTCCTGGGCAGACCCCGCGCCGATGGCAGGTCGAGGCCCTGGGCGCGTTGCGTGCTGCCCTGCCGATGTACCAGGCCTGCCTCATCTCGGCGGCCACGGGCACCGGCAAGGGCACGCTGATCGCCGGCATCGCGCAGCTCTGCCATGCCGCCGATCTCCGTCCGCTGATCCTGGCGCACCGGGAGGAGCTGGTCACCGAGATCCCCGACCGCATCCGCAAGATCGTCGGGCACGCCTCGGCCGGGATCGTGATGGCCGACCGGCACGAGCCCTACGCCGACATCATCGCCGCGAGCGTCCAGACCCTCCAGAGCCCGGCCCGGCGCCGCGACCTCGGGCACTTCGACATCGTCCTGACCGACGAGGCCCACCACGCCACGGCGCCCTCGTACGTGGACGTGCGCCGCTGGGTCGAGTCGTCCCGGCCCGACTACAAGCACATCGGCTTCACCGCGACCCCGTTTCGCGCCGGCGCCGACGGGACCACGCGCGGGCTCGGCCGGGTGTTCCCGGCCCTCGTCTACGAGCACACCATCGGCGACGCCATCGCCGACGGGGACCTGGTGCCGCTGGAGAGCTGGGACGCGTCCACCCTCACGGACCTGGACGGCGTCGACCTGGACAACGACGACGAGGTGGCCAGGCGCGTCGACAACACCGGCCGCAACCAGCTGGTGTTCCGGCAGTACATGGAGCGCACACCGGGCCTGCCGGCGCTGGTGTTCGCGGCCTCCATCGCCCACGCCGAGCACTTGGCCGAGGTGTTCCGGGCCGGAGGCGTCACGGCCGCCGCGGTCAGCGCCGACACCCCAAGCGATCTGCGCCGGTCGCTCATCGCACAGTACCGCCGCGCTGACGGGTCGCTGCCGGTGCTCACGAGCAAGGACCTGCTCTTCGAGGGCTTCGATGCCCCCGCCACCCGCGCGATCTACAAGGCTCGACCGACCCGGTCCAAGATCGTGTTCCAGCAGATGGTCGGGCGTGGGCTGCGGACGTTCGGGGTCAACTTCTCCGACGAGCCCCCTGAGGTCCGCCGGGCGCTGATCGCCGCGAGTGTCAAGCCGCGCTGCCTGCTCGTCGACTTCGTCGACAACGGTTGCGAGATGCGGCTGGCGACGGCGGCCGACCTGACCGACGACGGCGACGAACTGCGCGCCGACCCGCGACCGATCGACGTGGACGACCTGGTGCGCCGCCGCCACCACGACGACTGGGGTGTCGGGCGGGTGGTCGCGGTGCACGAGGACGACCTGCGCCGCGCGACCGTCCAGTGGCCACGCTCCGCCGTCGCCCGCGAAGGCCAGCGACTCATCCACCCGGTCGCCGAGCTCAAGCGGGTCGCCGAGTCCGAGCGGGAAGCCGCGCCCATCCTGATCCAGCCGCGCGCCGTCGGCGTCCGGGCCTACCAGACGTTCTTGCTTCCCAAGGACGATCCCACCGAGGACTCCGTCCTCTGGTACGAGTACGGCGGAGCCCTCAGCGCCGGCGGAGCCCTCGGCGACGGACGGAGCCTGACGGTGCTGGTGCAGGCCGGCGCGGTCTGGGCGGTCACCACAGACCCCCGCCAGCCGCTGCCAGAGCGCCGCAGGACCGTCCTGCGGCTCGGGCAGGGGGGTAGCCGCACCGAGGGCTTAGGGCTCGGCCTGGCGCACCTTAAGGCCCACGGCGTGACCCCGCTCCCGATCGATCGGGGATGGGTCGGCGACCCGTGCACCCCGGAGCAGGCCCGTGCCCTCCAGAGCCACGGCATCCGGCGCGACTTCGCCCGGATGGCCAAGGGCGAAGCGAGCGCGCTGCTGGTCGCCGTGTCCGCTGCTCGCGCCGTCGTCGAGGCCCAGCGCGACGCTCACCAAGCCCGCCGGGCCGGCGAGCACCGCCGCCGCATGGCGGCCCTCAAGAGGTCCGCATGAGTGGATTCGTGCCGATGCGATCGGACTGGTGGGCGGTGGTTCGGACGACCATCCCCCGTCCGTGGCCCCGCGAGGCCGCCGCGATGGATCTGCGGTACCACGCCGACCGAGCCACGCCGCGCGAGGGCTGGCGCCCAATCGCGATGCCGGGCCGGCCCGCGCTCGCGTCGGAGTGGGGCTGGACGGACTGGGCCGTCAAGCAATTGCTCAGGGCCGAGGACGATTGGCGGGACAGCTACGCGTCCGCCGCCAGCGAACCGCCAGCGAACCGCCAGCGAACCGCCAGCGAACCGCCAGCAGCCGCAACGGCGAACGCCTACAATCAGCCGAAAACCGCCAGCGAACCGCCAGCCCGCCGCCAGCGAACCGCCAGCGAACCGCCACGCGCGCGATCCTCTGACCACCCAACACCCATCACACAAGAGGGAGAGGGGGACACGCGCGGACCCACCGGCGGCGCGGTCGTCGACCCCCGACTCGCCGAGGTGGTCGGCACCCGCCCCGACCTGCTGCGGCTGCTCGTCCGGCCGCTGGACCCCAAGGACCCGCCGATCCGGGACCTCGCTGAGCTCCGGCGCACCCCGCTCAGCGCCGCGGACGGGCCCGACCTCGTCCACCGGACCGGCATGGGCCCCCAGCGGGCCGGCCAGCTCGCCGCGCTGCTCGACGAGGCCGGCGTGCCGCTCGTCGCCGTCCGCCCCCCCGAGGCCACCGGCGCCCCGGCTCGAGCCAGCCCCGCCGCGGACAACCGCAAGCGGGGGCTCGCTGCCCTCGACGCCGCACTCGCCAACCTCAACGCCGGAGATCGCCTTGCTGTCCCCTGAGCACCTCCTGAGCCAGATCAAGCGCCTCTGGCGCAACGTCGCCAACCCGCCCGACGCCGACATCCTGCCCGATCTCTGCGCCGATTGGATGGACCTGCTCGGGCCGCACCTCGACGACGCCGGGCTCTCCGCGGCGGTCCGCGCCCACCTCGAGCGGTCCCGGTTCTGGCCGACCCCCGCCGAGTTGCTGGCCGGCTCCCCCTCGGTCACCACGACGTCGCCCGCCGCCATGAAGGCCCGCGCCGACGAGCTGTTCGGGCTCGTCGTCCGGGCCCGCTCGTCGGCCGGGCCGGACGCAGCCAGCGCCCCCCGGCACCTGGCGCACTACGGGGTCACCGACCCCGCCGAGCAGGCGGCGTGCATCGCCGCGGTGGGCGACTGGCGGACGTGGGACCCGGGCGATCCGAACCGCGGCGACGCCCGGCGGCATGACTTCGCCCGTCGTGACTTCGCCGCGGCTTACGCGCTCGCCGCCCCCGAGGCCCGCGCCGGACGGCTGAAGCTCCCGGCGCCGCCGCCGTTGCGGCTGCTGCCCGGTCCGGAGCCGGCGCCGCCCATGGCGCGTCTGGCGCCGCAGCGGGCCCCCGAGCCGGTGGCTGTCCCGGAGCCCCGCCGCTGGTCCGCAGCGCACGTGGTTGCCGGGCTCTGCTCCGCCGACGATGTCGGAAAGGCGATTCCGGCCGCATGGAGGCAGCCCAAGGCCCCCCCCCGCCACTCCGGGGTGGGCGAGGCCGCAGAATCGATCCTGGATGACGTACGCAGCCGCCATGGGGGTTCGTGATGGCCACCGTCCAGGGCATCCGCACCGCCCAGGCCCGCATCGTCGCGCTCTGGTCGCTGTCCCGCGCCGAGCACGACCGGCTGTCCGAGTCCGCGTCGCAGTGGTTGGCGCTGTGCCGCGATGTCTCGGATGAGGAGATCTTGCGCCGCATCGTGGCCCACACCGGCGAGCCGAAGCCGCCGACGCTGTCGCAGCTGCTCGGGCCCACGAAGAGCACGTCGAGCGGCGGCGCCGAGGGCTGCACGGGCTGCGACGGCGGCGGACGACGCCAGGTGCTGCGCTGGGTCGATGGCGCGCACGGCCCGGTGTGTCAAGAACTCACCGTACGCTGCCCGTGCGCCGCGGGCGAGCCGTTCCGGGCGGCGTTCCCCGTCGACCTGACGACGTGGATGGAGCGGTGGACGCGCAGCCCGCACACCATCGACGGCCCCTACGCCGACCCCGACCCGTCGCACCGGGTGCCTGTCGCCCAGCGCCGAGCCTTCGAGCGTCGCGCCACGACGCGCCGCGCCGACGTCGAGGCGTTCCTGGCTGGCGAGCGTGTCGCATGAGCACGACCGCGACCCTCGACACGGTGACCGCGACCCTCGACACGGTGACCGAGGCCGACCCTGTGGCCACCCTCGGCATCAGGCTACGCCAGGCCATGGGGCGGCGAGGCGTGGACCATGTCGCTGCTCGCTCCAGGGTCACCGAGCGCACCATCTGGCGGATACTCGCCGGCACGCACAAGGGAGGGCCCGACCTCGGCACCATCGAGGCCCTGGCCGCAGCGACCGGCGTTCGTCCTGCGTGGCTCGCGTGGGGCGACGGAGCCATGCATGGCTGACCTGGTGCCGGCTCGCGCCACCCGAGGTCGGGTTGGGCGCCCCGCGTCGACGCCGCACAAGGACGGGCCGCGCATGGCCACGGTCATCGACCTGCCCAGCGAACTCCCCCCTCTCACGCCTCGGGAGCGGCGCTTCGTCGCGCTGCTCGCCTTCGGCGATCCGGTGGTCGACGAAGAGGACCGACCCAGCCTCATGACGCTGAACGTGACGGAGGCCGGGCGCCGTTGTGGATGGGGGGTGACACAATCGTACAACGTTCTTCACAGGCCACAGGTCCAGGCTGAGCTGATGCTGCTCCAGCGGGCGGCCAGCGTCGAGGCCAGCGCCATCGCGGCCCAGGCCGTCCCTGCCGTGATTCGCCGCCTTGTGGAGATCGCCCAATCGCCCAAGAGGGAGGATGGGGCCGCCGTCAAGGCCGTCGAGGTGTTGCTCAAGGTCGCCGGCATCAAGCCGATCGAGCGCAGCGGCGTCGGCGCAGGCGGCCCCATGGAGAGCTACACGGACGCGCAGATCCTCGAGGGGCTGCGCGCCACCCTCGGACAACTGGAAACCCTCAACGTCCAAGTAAACGTGGCCGGCGACATCAACGTCACGACGAAATGACTGCCGAAATCGAGCGGATTCGCGCGCTTCTGCCCCTCGCGACCAAGATGCAACGCCAGTTCCTGGAGGCGGCGCTTCGGGAACTGCTTCTGCGTCGATCCCTCGCGCCCCTGGCGTACAAGGTGTGCTGGAACGCACCAACTCGCCGCGCACACGGTGTCATATTCAGAGGCCAACGTGACGCACTGGCCCAGGACTACGCCCGGGACGAGGCCGGCAACCTCCCGCTGCTCACGTTGCTGCTCGGAGGCAACCGGACAGGCAAGTCCGACGCGCTCGCGGACTACGGCGTGGCCAACGCGGCCGGGTGCGACGCCTACATGGACACACCGCGCGGACGGTGGCACTGGGTCCGACAGTGGATGGCCGCCAATGCGTTCCCGGCCGAGATGATCCCCGCTGGTCCTGGGCGGGTCTGGTTCGGCTCGCCTACCTTCAAGGCGTCGCAAGAGCAGATTCGGCCAAAGCTCGCCGGCTTGATGCCGAGCGGAACGAGCTACAACCTATGGAACGCTGACGCTGAGGGTGTTGCCGAGTTGCCCAACGGAGGCAAGATCGTCTCCAAGGCCTACAAGCAGTACGATCAGAACGCCGACACGTGGGAAGGGGCGAATATTCGGCGTTTGTGCCTCGACGAGCAGCCGAACTCACAGGCCAATCTAACCGCAGGCATGTCCCGCCTTATCGACCAGCAGGGCAGGGCCGTGATGGCGGCAACCCTGCTGCGCGGTCCAGCAGACTGGACGAGCTCTGTACTGCTAAATGAGCGTACACCCTTCCCCTTTCTGCGCGTGAGCTACCTTGACGGGGACGACAACCCACACATCCCGCAGGCCCACCGTCGCGCCTTCCTCTCGACGGTGCCAGAGTGGGCGCGCCTCACGCGCGCCAAGGGCATCGTGACGCAGCCAGAGGGGCAGATCTTCGCCTGCTCGGCCGACGCGCACCTCATCCCGGCGTTCGACCCGCCCGAGCACTGGACGCGCATCGTGTCGACCGACTGGGGCGCCCGCAATCCGCACGTGACCTGGTTCGCGCTCGTGGCCGAGGAGCTCCGCCTACCTGACGGGCAGACGCTCCAGGCGGGTGATGTGGTGGCGTATCGAGAGCTGGCCTTTCGCCGGAGCCTGGCCGACCCCGCCATCTCGTCGCGCAAGCTGTGCGAGATGGTCATCGAGGCTGAGCGCCACAGCCCAGAGGGCAAGGGGCTGTGCCTGGTCCTCCGTGTCGCCGACCCCGGCGGCGGCGACCAAGGCGAGGGCGACGAGACCTCCGACCACCGTGACGCCATCATGCAGGCGTGCGAACTCGGCCTGCTCACCGAGCCGGCCCGCAAGGGCCCGGGCTCGGTGGGGCGCACCATCGAGCTGGTGACCCAGCTGCTCCAGCACCAGGACCCCATCACCGGCGACCCGACCCCGGCTCGGCTCCGCTTCACCACCGAGACTCCCCTGCTGTGGCGCGAGATGCAGGGGCTGCGCTGGGCTGACCCCATCCCAGGCCTGCCGGCCCGCGTCGACCACCGGTGCCCCACCCACGGACCGGACACGGTGCGGTACATGGCGCAGTACAGGCACGACCTTGGCCTGTGATTATCCTCGTTTTTTTTAGGATGAAGGAAGGAAACCCCCCGCCCGGTGAGTGAAAAATTTTCGGCCCGCGGGAGAGGGTGACGCCGTTGTCAGCTCCCGGCCGAGCTCCGCCCCGTGTAGCCGTGGCGGATGCAGCTCGTGCCCGCGACCTGGACGACTCGGATCGGCGGCTGGTGGCGCGGCACGATGACGTGGGCGACGCGAGCAGTCACGCGCGGCGTCTCGGCGCTGACGCGGCGCCCGAGTGCGCCTGGTGTGACCTCTGGCCGGGTGGCATCTGGCGCGCAGGCCGAGTCGGACCTCGAGATGCTGAGTGGATCGCCGATGGTCTATGCGGCGCTGAGTTGGCTGTCATGGTCCTTCGCGAGCTACCCGATCCGGGTGTACACGGGGTGGTCGATCGGGTCGCGCGATCTGCGTGTGCTCAAGCGGAGCCTCCCATTCGTGGCTGCGTTTTACCGTCTCCTCCAGACGCCGGAGGCCGAGAACGCGGACGAACTGGCGCCCGAGCCTGGCGAGTCCCTGATCGCCCAGGTGATCGCCGATCTGAAGCAGTCCGGGCGTGCATTCGTCTTGCCGACGCTCGATCGGCGCGGGGTGGTGATCTCGCTCAAGCGGGCGCACCCAGGGAGCTGCGCGATCGAGCGCCGCGACGGTCGTGAGTGGGTGGTGCACCGCCCGGCCGGCGCCGGCGGAGCGGAGGACTGGTACCCGCGTCGGTCGGCGTTTGTGCTGCACCTGCTCAGCTGGGAGCGCGGTGGTCAGGGTGAGTTGGGGGTGGGGGCGGGCGCACCGCTGCGGCACCTGGTGGCTGCGGAGTTGGCCGCGCTCGAGCGGACGGCGGACGTCATCACGCAGGGGGGGGCCGACATCCAGCTTGTTGCGTCCTCTGCGACCGGCGCGGCGATGTTGCGTGACGCCAAGACGCGGCAGAAGCTCGTGGAGGAGGCGTGTACCGCGCTCTCCGGGCCCAACGGACGCCGGGTTTTCGCGATCGGGGGAGAGGTCAAGCTGGACGACGCCGGGCTGAAGCCGGCGGACCTGATCGCCAAGGAGCTGGTGACGCTCGCGCAGTCCGCTGAGCTGGCGGCGATCGGGGTGGTGCCGGCGGCGCTGGGGGCAACAAACGGGAGCTACGCGACCGCGGTGCAGCAGATGCGCTCACAAGCGGCGATGGATGGCCAAATCGCAGCTATCCTCGAAGCCTTTTTCCTGCGCCCGCTGATCCGTCATCTGGCGCGGGCGTACGGGGCGAAGGTCGCGATCGACGAGCTGACTGCGGGCTTCGATCTGGCTCAGCATCCGGGCAACGCGCACGCGCGGACGGAGGCCCTGGAGCGCGTCCAACTCTGGATCGCGGCGGGCTGGACCAACGCCCAGGCGGCCGAGGAGGAGGGGCTGGACGCCGACGCACCCTTGGGAGTGGTCAACCCGGCCGCCCGTCCGCCGCGGCGCCCCGGCCCCGACGCGGGAAGCGAGCACGACGCCCCCCGAAATCCGGTCGGAGACGGAGACGGGCCGGGTCGAGATGGCAAAAATACGGCGCTTTTGAGGGTACTTTAGTCGGAAATTGCGGCGGAATGGCCGAGGCTGACACCGTTGTCAGCTCCCGTCCGCCGTGGGCCGACTGTAGCAGTGGTGGCATGAGCCTGTCGCTCGCGCGTCTCGCCGCTCTCAGCCTGACCATCGGGTCAGGGCGCCCCATGTATACCGAGGGGCGCCTGCTGATGGGGCGGCTGACGACGCGCGAGGGCGAGGTGCTGCTGGACCCCTCGACAGGCAACGAGCTCCGAGCGTCCGAGATGCCCGCCTTCATCCTGTCCACGGACGGAGAGGCGACCGACGGCAACATCGTCGAGCAGCACTGGGACCTGTCGCGAGCGGATGCCGGGATCGCCCCGATCCTGCTCAATCATACCGTTCGAGGGTCGCCGGCGCCGCTGGGTGTGGGGTTGTGGCGTACCCCCAAGGTGCAGGACCTCGAGAAGGGCCGGGGGTTGGTCGCGCGGGCGGACTTCGATCGTGGCGAGTCGGTCGGCGACATGGTCGCCGGCAAGGTCGGCCGGGGGTACCTGCGATCGGTGTCGGTCGGGTGGCGCCCGGGCGGCAAGATGCTGCGCGGCGACCTGCCCAAGGACCACCCGCGGTACCGCGATGCGCGCTCGGACGAGTGTGGGACGCGGATCGAGGGCTACGTGATGGGCACCGAGGGCGATCCCAACGAGCTCGTCGAGGCGTCGATGACGCCGATCCCGGCCGATCCTGGGGCCGTCCAGGCCGACGGACGCGAGACGGCCCAGCGGCTTGATGTCGG